>FTAE01000152.1_pt1 | contig 28025 bp, 23 predicted proteins | sample 1638991 | NCBI WGS metagenome assembly FTAE01 (sample SAMEA3914812, study PRJEB12502) | metagenome | biome: forest; material: soil | place: Canada | collected 2011-07-07 | depth 0.1 m
CCCCGGCGCCGCCGCCCCCGCCACCACCGCGCAGGACGCCGCCCACCGCTGGCACTGCGTCCACCCCGAACCGGCCGCGTCCGACAGCGACGCCGGCCCCGCCCCGGCCGCCGAACCGCTCGGCGCCACCACCGCACCCGTAGCCGCGGCAACCCCCGCCGCCACCGCAAGGAGTCGATCGTGAACGCCCGCAACGCCCGCTTCACCGGAGTCATCCCGCCCGTCGTCACCCCGCTGACCGCAGCCGGCGAGCTGGACGTCCCCTCCCTGGAGCGGCTGGTCGGCTTCCTGATCGAGGGCGGCGTCAGCGCGCTGTTCGCGCTCGGCAGTTCCAGCGAGGTCGCCTACCTGACCGAGGCCCAGCGCGGCCGGGTGCTGGAGGTCGTCGTCGGCGCCGCCGCCGGACAGGTCCCGGTGATCGCCGGATGCATCGAGACGACCACCGACCGCGTCATCGAGCGGGCGCGGATCTCGCACCGCCTCGGCGCCGACGCGGTCGTGGCCACCGCGCCCTTCTACACCCGCACCCACCCGGTGGAGATCGACCGCCACTTCCGGCTCATCGCCAAGGCCGTGGAGCTGCCGCTGTTCGCCTACGACGTGCCGGTCTGCGTCCACTCCAAGCTCGACCCGGGGATGGTGCTCAGCCTGGCCGCCGACGGCGTGCTGACCGGCCTCAAGGACTCCAGCGGCGACGACGTCGGCTTCCGCCGGCTCGCCCTGGGCCTGGCCGACCTGCCCGGGTTCTCGCTGCTCACCGGCCACGAGATCGTGGTCGACGGCGCGCTGCTGAGCGGCGCCGACGGCGCGGTGCCCGGTCTGGCCAACGTCGACCCGCACGGCTACGTCCGGCTGTACGACCTGGCCAAGGAGGGCCGTTGGGCCGAGGCCAAGACCGAGCAGGACCGGCTCGCCCGCCTCTTCGAGATGGCCTTCCAGGCCTGCGGCACCTCCGGCACGGCGGCCGGCCTCGGCTCCTTCAAGACCGCGCTGGCGCTGCGCGGCATCATCTCCAGCAACGTGATGAGCCCGCCGATGGCGCCGCTGGGCGAGGTGGAGACCGCGGCCATCGCCGAACTGCTGGTCGAGGCGGGCCTGCGATGACGTTGGTCGGCGCCGTCGACATCGGCGGCACCAAGATCGCGGCCGGTCTGGTCGCGGCCGACGGCACGGTCCTGCGGCAGCTCAGCGTGCCGACCCCGGCCGCCGAGGGCCCGCAGGCCGTGCTGGACGCCGCCGCCGAGCTGGTCACCGAGCTCGGCGAGCCGGTGCTCGCGGTCGGCGTCGGCAGCGCGGGGGTGATCAACCCGCTGTCCGGGCGGGTGCAGTCGGCCACCGACGCCCTGCCCGGCTGGGCGGGCACCGACCTGCGCGGCGGCCTCGGCGCCCGGCTCGGCGTCCCGGTCTCGGTCGACAACGACGTGCACGCCCACGCGCTCGGCGAGGCCTGGCGCGGCGCCGCCAGCGGCGTGCGGCACACGCTGCTGGTGGCCGTCGGCACCGGGATCGGCGGCTCCCAGGTGGTCGACGGACGGGTGCGCCACGGCGCGCACAACGCGGCAGGCCACGTCGGCCACATGCCGCTGCCGGAGGCGAACGGACGCCGCTGCCCCTGCGGCGGCTTCGGCCACGCCGAGGCGGTGGCCGCCGGTCCGGCGCTGCTCGCCGAGTACCGGCGCCGCTGCGGCGACCCCGGACCGCGGGACCTCGCCGACGTCGCGGCGCTGGCCGAGCGCGGCGACGCCACCGCCCGCCAGGTGCTGGAGGAGGGCGCGACGGCGCTCGGACGGCTGATCGGCGGCCTGGTGAACCTGCTCGACCCCGACCTGGTGCTGGTCACCGGCGGCGTGGCCAACTGCGGCCCGGTGTGGTGGAGTTCGCTGCGCACCGGCTGCCACGCCGAGGCGCTGCCGCCGCTGCGGACCGTGCCGCTGGAGCCCGGCCTGCTGGGCCACCGGGCCCCGCTGCTCGGCGCGGCCCGGCTCGCGCTCGACCTGGTACCGGAGCTGACCGCCTGATGGGCACCATGACACCCGAGCACAGGGCGGCGCTGCTGGAGCGGTTGCGCGGCCGGTTGATCGTCTCCTGCCAGGCCTACCCGGGCGAGCCGCTGCGCGATCCCGAGGTGATGCGGCGGATGGCACTGGCCGTGCTCCGGGGCGGCGCGGCCGGGCTGCGCGCCCAGGGCCTGGACGACCTGCGGGCGATCCGGGGGAGCACCGACGTCCCGCTGATCGGTCTGTGGAAGGACGGCCCGGCGGAGGTCCACATCACCCCGACGGTCCGCCACGCCGAGGCCGTCGCCGCCACCGGCGCCGACGTCGTCGCCCTGGACGCCACCGGCCGGGCCCGTCCGGACGGCCGACCGCTGAGCGCCTCCATCGAGGCGGTGCACCGGGCCGGGCGGCTGGTGATGGCCGACGTCTCGACCGAGGCGGAGGGCATCGAGGCCGCCCGGATCGGCGCCGACCTGGTCGGCACCACGCTCTCCGGGTACACCCCGTACACCCCGAAGACCGAGGGCCCCGACCTGGAACTCGTCGCCCGGCTCTCAGCGGCGCTGGACGTCCCGGTGGTCGCCGAGGGCCGGGTGCACACCCCCGCCCAGGCGGCGCGGGCCCTGGCCGCGGGCGCCTTCGCGGTCGTCGTCGGCACCGCGATCACCCACCCGACCACCCTCACCCGCTGGTTCACCGACCAGCTGCCCCACCCCTGACCGCCGCCCACCCCAGGGCGCCGCCCCCATCGACACCGTGGTCGGCGCCCTGCCCCGTCCCCGGTCGCCGGCTAGCGTCGGCGGCCGGGTGGGGCGGTCGACTCGCGGGGGACCAGGACCGGGGCGGGCGCGGGCTCGGAGACCGCCGCGCCGGTCCTGATCACGTCGAACAGCCGCTGGGCGACCAACGCGCCGAAGCGGTAGACGTCGTGGCTCATCGCCGACAGCTTCGGCCGGACCAGCTCGCACAGCTGCGAGTCGTCCCAGGCCAGCAGCGACAGATCCTGAGGCACCGTCAGGCCCATCTCGGTGGCGACCCCGAGCCCGGCCACCGCCATGATGTCGTTGTCGTAGACGATCGCGGTCGGCCGGACCGCCGAGGTGAGCAGCGAGCGGGTGGCCCGGGAGCCGTCGTCGCCGCTGAAGTCCGCGGTCAGGATGACCGCCTCGTCCAGGCCCAGCGCCCGAGCGGACTCCAGGAAGGCCCGGCTGCGGATCGCGCTGTGCCCGAGCGAGGCCGGTCCGCCCACCCGGGCGATCCGCCGGTGCCCGAGCGCGGCGAGGTAGCGCAGCGCCTCGCCGACGGCGGTCGCGTCGTCCGTCCACACCGCCGGGAACCCGCCCGCCAGCGACGGGTCGCCGACCGCGACGGCGGGCAGGCCGATCCGGCCCAGGGCGGCGATGCGGGGGTCGTCCACCCGCAGGTCCACCAGCAGCGAGCCGTCCACCCGGCGGCCCTGCCACCACTCCCGGTGGACGGTGATCTCCTCCTCGACGCTGCCCGCCAGCCGCAGCAGCAGCGCGTAGCGCTCCTGGAGCAGCACGCTCTCCAGGCCCGCGATGAAGTCCATGTAGAACGGTTCATGTCCGAGCAGTCTCGCGGGGCGGGCGAGGACCAGGCCGACGGTGTGCGTCTGGTTGCCGGACAGCGACTGGGCGGCGGTGTTCGGCGTCCAGCCGAGTTCCCGTGCCACCTGGAGGATCCGGGCGCGGGTCTGCTCCGAGACGCCCGGGCGCTGGTTCAGCGCCAGTGACACGGCGGCCGAGGAGACTCCGGCCCGCGCCGCGACGTCCCTGATGGTCACCCGGGCCCCGGCCACCGGCCGGCTCACCGCCGGGCTCCGCCGCCGCTGTGCTTCCCCACCGTCGGATGCCCCCTGTCCGCCCGCACTGCCTCGCCCGTCACGTGCGAGAACGCCAGCAGACAACCTAGGGCGCACGGCCGCGGATGTCCATGAACCGGTTGAGTCCGAGCCCGAGCGGGGGAGCGGCCGGGAACGGAAACGTCCGGGCCGACCCACAGGGGCCGACCCGGACGTCAACGGGGGCTGGGCGTCATGAACCGATCAGACGAGGTCGAAGCGGTCGAGGTCCATCACCTTGTTCCACGCCGCGACGAAGTCCTTCACGAACTTCGCCTTCGCGTCGTCGCTCGCGTAGACCTCGGCGAGCGCGCGCAGCTCGGAGTTGGACCCGAAGAGCAGGTCGATCCGGCTGCCGGTCCACTTGACCTCGCCGGTGGCGGCGTCGCGGCCCTCGAAGGTGTTGGCGTCCTCGGAGGTCGGCTTCCAGGTCGTGCCCATGTCGAGCAGGTTGACGAAGAAGTCGTTGGTCAGCGTGCCGGGGGTGCTGGTGAACACGCCGAGCTGCGACTGCTGGTGGTTCGCGTCGAGCACCCGCAGGCCGCCGATCAGGACGGTCAGCTCGGGGGCGCTCAGCGTCAGCAGGTTCGCCCGGTCGATCAGCAGGTACTCGGCCTTGAGCCGGTGGCCCTTGCCGAGGTAGTTGCGGAAGCCGTCAGCGGTCGGCTCCAGCGCGGCGAAGGACTCCACGTCGGTCTGCTCCTGGGTCGCGTCCGCGCGGCCCGGGGTGAACGGGAGCTCGACCTCGACACCGGCGACCTTGGCGGCCCGCTGCACGGCGGCGCCACCGGCCAGCACGATCAGGTCGGCGAGGGAGACCCGCTTGCCGCCGGTCTGGGCGGCGTTGAAGGCCTCCTGGATCCCGGTCAGCGTGCGCAGCGCCCCGGCCAGCCGGTCGGGGTCGTTGACCTCCCAGCCGCTCTGCGGCTGCAGGCGGATCCGGGCGCCGTTGGCGCCGCCGCGCTTGTCGCTGCCGCGGAAGGAGGAGGCCGCCGCCCACGCGGTGGACACCAGCTCGGACACCGACAGGCCGGACGCCAGCACCTGCTCCGCGAGCGCGGCGGCGTCCTGGGCGTCGATGGGCTCGTGGGTGATCGCGGGCAGCGGGTCCTGCCAGATCAGCTGCTCGGACGGGACCTCCGGGCCGAGGTAGCGCACGACCGGGCCCATGTCGCGGTGGGTCAGCTTGAACCAGGCGCGGGCGAAGGCGTCCGCGAACTCCGCCGGGTTCTCGTGGAAGCGGCGCGAGATCCGCTCGTAGGCCGGGTCCACCCGCAGCGAGAGGTCGGTGGTGAGCATGGTCGGGGCGTGGCGCTTCGCCGGGTCGTGCGCGTCCGGGACGGTGCCCTCGCCGCCGTGCTCCTTCGGCCGCCACTGGTTGGCGCCCGCCGGGCTCTTGAACAGCTCCCACTCGTAGCCGAAGAGGATGTCGAAGAAGCTGTTGTCCCAGGTGATCGGGGTATTGGTCCAAATGCCCTCAAGACCGCTGGTGATCGCGTCGGCGCCGACTCCGGTGCCGAAGGAGCTCTTCCAGCCGAGGCCCTGCTCCTCAAGCGGGGCGGCCTCCGGGTCGGGGCCGACGCTGTCGGCCGGGCCCGCGCCGTGGGTCTTGCCGAAGGTGTGGCCGCCCGCGATCAGGGCCACCGTCTCCTCGTCGTTCATCGCCATCCGGCGGAAGGTCTCGCGGATGTCGCGGGCCGCCGCCAGCGGGTCCGGGTTGCCGTTCGGGCCCTCGGGGTTGACGTAGATGAGGCCCATCTGGACCGCGCCCAGCGGCTCCTCCAGCTCCCGGTCACCGGTGTAGCGGTCGTCGCCGAGCCAGGTGGTCTCCGGGCCCCAGTAGACGTCCTCGTCGGGCTCCCACTCGTCCACCCGGCCGCCGCCGAAGCCGAAGGTGTCGAAGCCCATCGCCTCCAGGGCGACGTTCCCGGCCAGGATCATCAGGTCGGCCCAGGAGAGGTTCTGCCCGTACTTCTTCTTGACCGGCCACAGCAGGCGGCGGGCCTTGTCCAGGCTGACGTTGTCCGGCCAGCTGTTGAGCGGGGCGAAGCGCTGCTGACCGGCGCCGCCGCCGCCGCGGCCGTCGCTGATCCGGTAGGTGCCCGCGCTGTGCCAGGCCATGCGGATGAACAGCGGGCCGTAGTTGCCGAAGTCGGCCGGCCACCAGTCCTGCGAGCTGGTGAGCACCTCGGCGATGTCCCGCTTGACCGCGGGCAGGTCCAGGCTCTTGAAGGCCTCGGCGTAGTCGAAGCCCTCGCCGAGCGGGTTGGCCACGGCCGGGTTCTTGGCAAGGATCTTCAGGTTGAGCCGTTCCGGCCACCACTGCTGGTTGCCGCCGCCCTGCGTCGGGTACGGGGCGCGCCCGTGCGCGACCGGGCAGCCGCCGCCGGCCCCCTCCGTCTTCGCGTCTACGACGATTGCATCATTGTTCTCAGACATGGAAATCCTTCCGGACCAGGCGGATCGCGTTGCTCAGGAACTGCGGTCGGTGGGACGGTCGGGGCGCGGGCCCCAGGGGGTGACCCCAGCCCCGGCCGGCGGTGGAGCCGGCGATCGGGAACAGCGGTCGTCGTAGGCGGTCAGGCGGGTGGCCACGGGGGACAGGCGGTCCACGCCGGCGAGGGGGCTATCGCGCACGCATCGCGCGGCCCGGAGGTGAGCACCGCGCTGCCGCTCAGCGGCGGTCTCGTCACGTCTGCTCCTCGGGTGCTGCGTACCGGACTCGTTCTGTCCCTTGGCTATCGCCGGAACCGATCCTACGATGGACAGAGTCTAAGTCAAGAAGCACGCCAATCCGGCATCCGAAACGGGACCAGGACGGCAACCGACTCGTTCGACCCTCCCGCCGACGCTGAATAGGTGAACACATGAGTGACCTGCTGGAACGGCTTCGGGGGCGCGGCTGGCGGCTGACCGCCCAGCGGCGGGTCGTGGCGGAGGTCCTCGACGGCGACCACACCCATCTCACCGCCGACGAGGTGCACGCGCGCGCGGTCCGGCGGCTGCCCGAGATCTCCCGGGCGACGGTCTACAACACCCTGCGCGAACTGGTCGCCCTCGCCGAGGTCGCCGAGGTCGCCACCGACGGCCGGGCCAGGCGCTACGACCCCAACGCCCACCACCCGCACCAGCACCTGGTCTGCTCCGGCTGCGGCGCGATCCGCGACGTCCACCCCACCCGCGACCCACTGGCCGACCTCCCGGCCGGGGAGCGCTACGGCTTCACCGTCGCCGAGGCCGAGATCACCTACCGCGGCCTGTGCCCCACCTGCGCCCCCCACCAGGGAACCACCCCCGCCCCCGCCGCGTGACCATCGGTAGTACACCACCGAGAACGGGGCAGCGATGAGACGATTCGATCCAGGACAGACCGCGGTGCGCCGGGACGTCTTCCGGGGCAGGGTGTGGAGCGCCCAGGCACTGCGCGTGGTCAGCGACGACGCGGACGCGTTCGTGGCCGCCACCCGCCCGGGCGGCGAGTCGATGACCCCGACCACCTTCATCGAGTCGATGCGCGGCGGCGGCGACACCGTCCGCAAGCAGGCCGTCCCGAACCTGGCGGCGGGCGACTGGCGGTTGGACCGCTGGCTCTGGCAGGACACGGTGCTGCTGCTGTGGAACCCGCCGGAGACGTACTTCAGCGTCAACGTCTTCTACGACGCCACCGACTCCCACCGGATGCGGCACTGGTACGTCAACTTCCAGCGCCCGCTGCGGCGTACCGGGATCGGCTTCGACACCTTCGACCTGCTGCTCGACCTGGTGGTCGAACCCGACCTGTCAGCCTGGCGCTGGAAGGACGAGGACGAGTACGCGCAGGGCCGACGCCTGGGCGTGGTGGACGACGCCGACCACCGGGCGGTCGGGCAGGCCCGGGAGCAGGTGCTGGCGATGGTGGAGCGGCGCGAGGGCCCGTTCGCCCCGGACAGCGGGTGGCCGCAGTGGCGGTCCGACCCGTCCTGGCCGGCCACCGTCCTGCCCGCCGGTTCGCTGACCGAGTAGGCGCGCGGCTTTCCGCGGTTGCCGGTTGTGCCGGCCGGAGTCACTTGAGCGCGGTCAGCGGGGCGGTGGCGTGGCTCTGGTCGCGGGTGGTGGCCCGGCGGGCCTTGGCGGCCAGGGCGCCGGTGCGGGCCAGCAGCATCGCCACCGACAGGAAGATCAGGCTGTCGGTGAGCGCGTCCACGGTGATCCGGTTGGTCAGCATCCAGTGGCCGAGCTGCGCGCTGAAGACGTGGTTGGCGCCGTAGGCGAAGTAGACGCGGGCGCCGACGACGACGATCCAGACCAGCGCGTACGGCAGTCCGGCCGTCGAGGCGGCCTGGCCGGTCAGCGAGGCGCGGGAGACCCGCATGGCGGCGGCGGCGAGGATCCCCAGCGCCAGGCCCGCCGCCGTCGCGGCGGCCTCCAGCGCCAGGCCGTTGCCGGAGGTGGCGACGCCCTTGAAGAAGAAGGGGATGATCACCGCCGCCGCGACGAACGGGCGGGCCAGCCGCAGCGCGGTCACCCTGCGGTGGCCGAGGTCGGAGGCCAGCACCATGACCAGGATCACGAGGTTGGGCACCAGGACGGAGGCGGTCACGATAACTCCCGGGTGAGGAAAGGGCGGTGGCGGTTTCGGCGGGCTGTCCCCGCCTCGGCAACGCTAGGCGGCGCGCCGCGGCCGCCGCGTCGACCCGGGGCCTGACCCCGGGTGCAGGGCCGAACTGCCCCCAGGTGGAAGCCAGGTGGAAGCCGGGTGGACGCCGGGTGGAGGCGGCCGGGTCCACCCGGGATCAACCCGACTGCCCTGTCCAGCCGCTGGACCGGCCGGATACCGTGGACACGTGCTTCGCTCGCTCCCCGGGCGCTGGGCCCGCACGAACATCGGCGCCGACGTGCACTCGATGGTGAACGTGGTCCGGCTGCTCGTCCTCGTGGTGGTCCTGGTCACCGTTCCGCTCGCCCAGCCGCACCTGGGCGTGGGCGCCAAGGGCGTCGCGGTCGCGGTGGCCCTCGGCGTGGCCACCGTCAGCGCGGTCGCCTGGCTGCTGGTCTGGCGCCAGGAGCGGCTGGCGGTCGCGGCGCTGGCGGTGATGGGCGCGTCCGGCGGCGCGATGGCGGGTCTGTCGCCGCTCAGCACAGCTGTCGCGGTCGGCTGCATGGTCACCGGCGCCGCCGGCATCCGGCTCAACGCCGAGACCTCGCTGGCCATCACCGCCGAGACGGTGGCGGCCTTCCTGGCGGCCGGCCTGGTCGGCGGAGCGCCGACCGAGGCGCTGCTCGGCTACCCGCTGACCTTCGTCGGGCTCTGGGTCTTCGGCCTGACCCGCCACGACTACCTGCTCCGGGCCGAGCAGGCCGAGCGGACGCTCGCGGAGACCCGCCGGGTGCGCGAGGCGGAGACCCAGGCGGCCGCGCTCGCCGAACGGGCCCGGATCGCCAGGGAGATCCACGACGTGCTCGCCCACTCGCTGGCGGCGGTGTCGGTGAACCTCCAGGCGGCCGAGGGACTGCTGGCCGCGCTGCCCGAGGAGAGCCCGGAGCTGCTGCGGGCGATCGAGTGCGTCGGCCGCGCCGGGGCCTTCACCCGGCAGGGACTGGCCGACGCCCGCACCGCGGTCCTCGCCCTGCGCGAGGACGTGGCCCCGCTGTTCGACCAGCTGTCGGCGCTGGCCGAGGAACGCCACGCCGACGGGGACGCGCCGGTCGGCTTCAGCGTCAGCGGCTCCCCGAGACCGGTCACCGCGGAGGTCGGCCTGGCCGCCTACCGGGCCGCGCAGGAGGCGCTGACCAACGCCCGCAAGCACGCCCCGGGCCAACCCGTCAGCCTCGCGCTGGAGTTCGCGCCGACGGAGATCAGCGTCCGGGTCGCCAACCCGCTGCCGACCGCTGCCGACCGCGGCCCGCTGGCGCCCACCGGCGCCGGGTACGGCCTCACCGGCCTGCGCGAACGGGCCGCGCTGGGCGGCGGCACGCTCTCGGCGGGGCCGGTGCTGGGGGAGTGGCGGGTATGCCTGAGAATGCCGACCCGAACCGAACCGCCGACCTGGACCGGATCAACCGTGAACCGAACGCCGAGGACCCGTCATGAGCCCTGAGACTTCCGCCGAGCCGGTCAGCGTGGTCGTCGCCGACGACCAGTCAGCGGTCCGCGAGGGCCTGGTACTGCTGCTCGGTACCCTGCCCGGGATCGTGGTGACCGGTGAGGCGGCGGACGGCGAGGCCGCCGTCGGGCTGGTCGCCGAGGTCGGACCGCAGGTGGTGCTGATGGACCTGAACATGCCCGGCTGCGGCGGCGTCGAGGCGACCCGGCGGGTCACCGCCGACCACCCGGGCACCCGGGTGGTGGTGCTCACCACCTACGCCGACGACGCCTCGATCCTCGGCGCGCTCCAGGCCGGGGCCCTCGGCTACCTGACCAAGGACGCCACCAGGGCGGAGATCGGCCGGGCGGTACTGGCGGCGGCGGCCGGACAGGCGGTGCTCGACTCCGGGGTGCAGCAGCGGCTGCTGTCGGCGGCGGCACGCGGCGTACCGGCGGTACCCCGACCGCCCCCCGCCTGTCCGCCCGCCGCCCCGCCGGGGGACGACGAGCTGACGCCGCGGGAGGCCGAGGTGCTGCGGCTGATCGCGGGCGGCCAGTCCAACCGGGAGATCGCCCGGAGCCTGTTCGTCAGCGAGGCCACGGTCAAGACGCACGTCAACCGGATCTTCGCGAAGACCGGATCGCGGGACCGCACCCAGGCCGTGCGCTACGCCTACGCCCACGGCTACACCGACCCCGCGGCGTAGCCGGGTCCGCGCGGCCGACTGCGGCGGACGGGCGGATACCGCGCCGGGTGCGGGCGTGGGGCGGCCGACAGCGGGCGGGTCCGGACTAGGGTGCGCGCTGACGGAGCCGGCGGCAGGACACGAGGTGGTGCGGTGACGCCGAACGCGGCGGGGAGCGACGGGACTGCCGGCGACGACCGAGAAGCCGGAACCGACGGGGCCGACGGGGCCGGGGGCGGGGCGGACGAGGCCGCCGAGCGGGGCGGCCAGGAGCGGGACCGGCTGACGGTGCCGCAGGGCCTCGCCGCGCTGTCACTGGACGCGCTGGCCTCGGTCGCCTACGGCCCCGAGGCGATCGTGGTGGTGCTGGCCGTGGCGGGCAGCCACGGGCTCGGCTTCACGCTGCCGGTCACCATCGCGATCGTGGTGCTGCTGGCCGCCCTGACCTTCTCCTACCGCCAGGTCATCGCGGCCTTCCCGAACGGCGGCGGCGCCTACGCCGTCGCCGGACGGCACCTGGGCCGCCGGGTCAGCCTGGTCGCCGCCGCCTCGCTGATCATCGACTACGTGCTGAACGTCGCGGTCTCCGTCTCCGCCGGGGTCGCCGCGCTCACCTCCGCGTTCCCCGGCCTCTACGGCGACCGGGTGGTGCTCTGCGTGGTGGTGCTGGCGCTGATCACCGGGGTCAACCTGTACGGGGTCGCCGAGTCGGCCAAGGTGATGATCCTGCCGACGGTGGTCTTCGTGGTGGCGATCTTCGCGGTGGTACTGGTCGGGCTGGTGCGCACGCACCCGGCGGTCGAGCCGACCCACCCGGGGGCGGCGACCAGCAGCGTCGGGGTGCTGCTCCTGCTGCGCGCCTTCGCGTCCGGCTGTTCGGCGCTGACCGGGGTGGAGGCGATCGCGAACGCGGTGCCGACCTTCCGCAGGCCGCGGGTCAAGCGGGCGCAGCGCACCGAGGTCGCGCTGGGCGGGCTGCTGGGCACGATGCTGATCGGCCTCTCGCTGCTGATCGGCAAGTTCCATGTCGCCCCCAACGACACCAAGACCGTGCTGGCGCAGCTCACCGACGCCGCGTTCGGCCACAACCTGGCCTTCTTCGTGGTCCAGTTCGCGACGGTGGCGCTGCTGGCGCTGGCGGCCAACACCTCCTTCGGCGGCATGCCGGTGCTGACCTCGCTGCTGGCCCGCGACGACAACGTCCCGCACGTGTTCGCGCTGCGCGCCGACCGGCAGGTGTACCGGCACGGGGTGGCGGTGCTGGCCTGCGCCGCCGTGGTGCTGCTGATCGCGGCCGAGGGCAACACCCAGGCGCTGGTGCCGTTCTTCGCGATCGGCGTGTTCATCGGCTTCACCATCTCCCAGGTCGGCATGGTCCGGCACTGGCGCGAGGAGCGCGGCGCCGGCTGGCGCGGCCGGGCGGCGGCCAACGGGCTCGGGGCGGTGCTGACGGCGGCGGCGCTGGTGATCGAACTGGTGGCGAAGTTCACCGAGGGCGCCTGGCTGGTGTTCCTCATGGTGGCCGCGCTGGTCTCGGTGTTCGAGCTGGTCAACCGCACCTACCGGAAGATCGGCGCGGCGCTGCACGTCGGCGAGGTCCCGGGGCCGCCGCAGCCGCGCCGCTCGCTGGTGGTGGTCCCGGTGGGCGCGGTCAACCTGCTCACCCGGGAGGCGATCGGGGCCGCGCTCTCGCTCGGCGACGAGGTCCGCGCGGTCACCGTGGTCCATGTCGACGACCAGCCGGCGGACTACGCCGGACGCATCCACGACGCCTGGGAGGCCTGGCACCCGCAGGTCCCGCTGACCGTGCTGACCAGCCCGACCAGGTCGCTGACCCGGCCGGTGGTGGACTACCTGCACGGGGTGGAGACGGCCGGGGACCACGACCGGCTGGTGGTGCTGATCCCGGAGACGCACCTGCCCCGGCCCTGGCAGCGGCTGCTGCAGAACCAGCGCGGCATGGTGCTGGACCGCGCCCTGCGCTGGCACACCGACGCCGTGATCTGCCGGCTGAGGTTCCGGGTCGACGTGCCGGCGGACGGGTCCTGACGGCGTCAGCGCGGCAGGGTCACCAGCCCGGTCTCGTAGGCGAGGATGACCAGCTGCACCCGGTCGCGGGCGTCGAGCTTGGACAGCAGCCGGGTCAGGTAGGTCTTGACCGTGGCCATGCTGATCACCAGCTCGGCCGCGATCTCGGTGTTGGACAGGCCGCGCCCGACCAGGGTCAGGATCTCCCGTTCCCGGTCGGTGATGCCGCCGAGCCGTCGCGCCGGGGGCGAGGCGGCGGGCGCGGGAGCGGGCCGTCCGGCGAACTCGGCGATCAGCCGACGGGTGACGCTCGGCGCGAGCAGCGCCTCCCCGGCGGCGACCACCCGGATCGCGGCCAGGATGTCGTCCAGGGCCATGTCCTTGACCAGGAAGCCGGACGCGCCCGCCCGCAGCGCGGCGTACACGTGGTCGTCGTCGTCGAAGGTGGTGAGCACCACCACCCGGGCCTGCCCCGGGCCCGCCGTGATCAGCCGGGTGGCCTCGATGCCGTCCATGCCGGGCATCCGGATGTCCATCACCACCACGTCCGGGTTCCGCTCCCCGGCCAGCCGGACCGCCTCGGCGCCGGTCCCGGCCTCGCCGACGACCGCCAGGTCGGGCGTCTCGGCGATGGTCATCTCCAACGCGGCCCGTACCAGCGGTTGGTCGTCGGCCAGCAGCACCCGGACGCTCATCGCGCGCCCCCCGCCACCGGCAGCCGGGCGGCGACCCGGAAGCCGCCGTCGGGCCGGGGCGCGGCGTGGAACTCGCCGTTCAGCAGCGCGACCCGCTCGCGCAGCCCGGCCAGCCCGTAGCCGCTGCCCGGGGCGCCGCCGCGGCCGTGGCCCCGGTCGGTGATCTCGATGGCCAGCGCGGCCGGCGTCCGGCAGTCGATGGAGACCTGGCAGGAACGGGCGTTGGCGTGGCGCACCACGTTGGTGACCGACTCCTGGATGATCCGGAAGGCCGCCAGGTCGACCTCCGGCAGCAGCGGCGGCGGCTCGCCGTGCCACTCGACGTCGACCCGGACCCCGGCGGCGGTGGTGGCGGCGGTCAGCCGGTCCAGCGCGGCCAGGCCGGAGGGCTGGTGCAGGGGGGCCGGCCCCGGCCCCCGGTCGGCCTCGGCCCGGTCGTCCAGGCCCCGGTCCTCCAGGCCCCGGTCGTTCCCGGCCCGGTCCTCCCGGCCCCGGTCGGCCTCGCGCAGGGCGCCGAGCATCCGGCGCAGCCCGGCCAGGGTCTCCCGCCCGGCGGCCTCGATCTCGGTCAGCGCGTCGCGGGCCCGGTCCGGCCTGCTGCCGATGACCCGCCGCGCCGCACCGGCCTGGAGCGCGACAATGCCGATGCTGTGCGCCACCGTGTCGTGCATCTCGCGGGCGATCCGCAGCCGCTCGGCGGTGACCGCCTGCGCGGCGGCCTGCGCGCCCAGGGTCTCGGCGTACTCCCGGGACTGCCGCAGCGAGCGGCCGACCAGCCAGGCGATCAGGGCCAGCAGCAGGCCGCCGTCCGAGGGACCGATGGTGGTCCCGGTGTAGAACAGGCCGCCGCCCAGCTCCGGGGTCAGCGCCAGACGGAGGAACAGGGCGACGAGCACGACGGTCAGCGCGGCGCGCGCGGTCCGGCGCGGTCCGGCGGCGGTGACCAGGCAGAGCGCGGCGTCCACCGCCAGCAGCGCGGCCGGTGACAGCTGCGTCCGGAACCGCCACGCCTCGGACACCGCGAACGAGGCGGCGAGCAGCAGCACCAGCGCCGCCAGCGGCAGCCGCCGCAGCAGCGCGCAGGCGGCGAAGGCCACGACGCTCGCCAGCGCGATCGTCGACCAGTCCCGGGGCGTCGCCGTCGCCGCGGCCGTCCGGGCGAACCGACCGGTCGCGCCGTTGGTGATCACGGACGGGTAGGCGACCGAGACGCACCAGGCCAGGGCCGCCCACGCGCCCGGTGGCACACGTCGCAGCAGGGGCAGCGCCGGGCTCATGGACATGCCGTGATGGTAACCGCGCACCCCGCTCCGGGCATCGGACCACGGTTGTACAACCGTGGTCGGCGGCCCGGTGACCGACTGTCAGCGCTGGTCCGATGCCCGGCCGGGCCCGCCCCGGCACCGTTGACCGGGTGATCGAAGCCAACGAACTGACGAAGCGCTACGGCCGCACCGCCGCCGTGGACCACCTCACCTTCACCGTCCGCCCGGGCCGGGTCACCGGCTTCCTGGGCCCGAACGGCGCGGGCAAGAGCACCACCCTGCGCCTGATCATCGGCCTGAACGACCCAACCAGCGGCAGCGTCACCGTCGACGGCCGCCGGTTCCGGGAGCGTCCGCGCGGTCTGCGCCACGTCGGCGCGCTGCTCGACGCGGGCGACGTCCACGGCGGCCGCAGCGGCCGGGCCCACCTGCGCGCCCTGGCCCGCGGCAACGCCATCGGGCGGGGCCGGGTGGAGCAGGTGCTGCGGGAGGTCGGGCTGGCCGGGGCGGCCGCGGGCCGCCGGATCGGCGGGTACTCGCTGGGCATGAAGCAGCGGCTCGGCATCGCGGCGGCGCTGCTCGGCGACCCGCCGGTGCTGCTCTTCGACGAGCCGCTGAACGGCCTGGACCCGGAGGGCGTGCTCTGGGTGCGCGGCCTGTTCCGCCGGCTCGCGGCCGAGGGGCGGACGGTGCTCGTCTCCAGCCACCTGATGAGCGAGATGGAGCACACCGCCGACCAGCTGGTGGTGATCGGCCGCGGCCGGCTGATCGCCGCCGAGAGCGTGGCCGGGTTCGCCGCCCGGGGCGCCCGGCTGAGCGTGACCGTCCGCACGCCCGAACCCGCCGCGCTGACCGAGGTGCTGACCGCGGCCGGGGCCGAGGTGGGCCCCGGAGACCGCGGCACGCTGACGGTGACCGGTCTCGACGCCGCCCGGATCGGCGAACTCGCCCTCGACCACCGGCTCCTGTTGCAGCAGCTGACCGCCCGCAGCGCCTCGCTGGAGGAGGCGTTCATGGAACTCACCGCCGAAAGCGTCGAGTACCTCGCGGGGGAGCGGCGATGACCGACCTGACCGTCGTCCCGGACACCCGCCCCGCCGCCGAACACCGGGGCCGGTTCGGCGACCTGCTGGCCGGCGAGTGGATCAAGTTCTGGTCGCTGCGCTCGATGCCCTGGGTGCTCGGGATCAGCGCCCTGGTGGTCATCGGCGTCGACCTCCAGGCAGGGATGTACACCTACGACCACTTCCCGGTCGGCGATCCGCATCCCGGGTCCTATCTGCAGGTGGCGCTGGACGACTCGTTCACCATGACCGCCGCCGACATCCTGATGCTGGTCACCGGCAGCGTCGGCGCCCTGATGATCGTCAGCGAGTACGCCAGCGGGATGATCCGGAGCACCCTGGCGGCCGTGCCGGACCGCCGGGCGGCGCTGACGGCCAAGGCCTGCGTGCTGGCGGCGGTGACGCTCGGCTACGGCGCCCTGGTCGCCGGGGCGTCGTTCGGCCTCGACCAGGCGGTGCTGTCCGGGCGACATGTCGGCCTGTCGATCGGCCATCCGGGGGCGCTGCGCTTCGTCGCCGGGAGTGCGCTGCTGGCGCCGGTCTGCGCGCTGGTCGGCCTGGGCCTGGGGGTGCTGGTCCGGCACAGCGCGGGCAGCGTGGTCGCCACGGTGCTGGCGCTGTTCTTCCTGCCCGCGTTCTTCGACGACAACCACCGCTGGTCGGCCGTGGTCTCGCACGCCATGCCGCTCAACGCCTGGCGCCGGCTGACCGAGGTCGACATGTCGGGTTTCTTCACCTCGCACTACCCGGCCACGGTCGCCGGAGCCTGGATCACCTTCGCCGCCTGGCCGCTGGTCGCCGCGGTGGTCGCCACCGCGGTCGTCCAGCGCCGGGACCTCTGAGCCGCCGGGGCAGCTCGAACGGCTACCGTCTGGGTGGTGTGACCAGGCAGTTCGAGCAGGAGGAGGACGTGGTGCCGCAGGAGTCGCAGGGCCTGGTGGCGTGGATGGAGCGGCACCAGGTGGCGGTCTACCTGGGCGCGCTGGCGGCCGGGAGCCTGGCCGGGTGGGCCGCGCCCGGGGCCGGTCCCGGTCTGGAGCGGGCGATCAACCCGGTGCTCGGGGCGCTGCTGTACGTGACCTTCCTGCAGGTCCCGGCGCGGGAGCTGCTCCGCTCACTGCGCGCCGGGCGGTTCCTGGCGGCGGCGCTGGCGGTGAACTTCCTGGTGGTGCCGCTGCTGGTGGCCGCGATGTTCCCGCTGCTGCCCGCCGACCAGGCGGTACGCCTGGGCGTGCTGCTGGTGCTGCTGTGCCCGTGCGTGGACTACGTGATCGTGTTCAGCGGGCTGGCCGGGGCCGCCAACCAGCGGCTGCTGGCGGTCACGCCGGTGCTGCTAGTGGCGCAGATGCTGCTGCTGCCCGGGTACCTCTGCCTGTTCCTCGGCTCCGGGCTGTCCGACGTGGTCAAGGCCGGACCGTTCCTGCGGGCGTTCCTGTTCCTGATCGTCGTTCCGCTGGCGCTGGCCTGGCTGACCCAGGCCTGGGCCGCCCGCCGGACCGCCGGTCGGCGGGTCGCCGACGGCATGACCGCGGCCATGGTGCCGCTGATGGCCGCGACCCTGTTCACGGTGGTCGCCTCGCAGGTGCCGAGGATCCACCACAACCTCGCCGACGTGGCCCGGGTGGTGCCGTTCTACGCGGTCTTCCTGGCGGTCATGGCCTGCGCCGGGACGGCCGTCGCCCGGCTGTTCCGGCTGGACGTCCCGGCCGGGCGGGCGATCGTCTTCACCGGGGCCACCCGCAACTCGCTGGTCGTCCTCCCGCTGGCGCTCGCCCTGCCCGCCGCCCTGGCGGTCGCCCCGGTGGTGGTGGTCACCCAGACGCTGGTGGAGGTGCTGGGGATGCTGGTCTACGTCCGGCTGGTGCCCCGGCTGCTGCCCGACCGCTGACCGGCACCGCCGCCTGCGGCGGGACGCGGTCGCGTTCCTGTTCCGGTTCCTTGTTCCCCCACGTCGCCTACCGGACCGCGCTGGTACGGCTGCTGGCGCGCGATCAGCCTGCGAGGGCCCGCAACTGGTGCCGCGCGACCCGACGTTGCGGGTATGCCGCTGTCCCAGCTGGTCATGGCGCTGCCCCCGTCGGCCGGGCCGGGGAAGACGCTGGAGACGCTGGACCAGAGCCTGTGAGCTCCCTGATCGTTTCTGAAAGTTCTCCGAAAATCGGTCAACCAATGCCTGCGATGGGACGTCATACGGTCAGAGAGTTCAGAGCAATCGTTCAGGAACACGCCGCATCGATCGCGGCAACACGGATACAGGTGCGTACCCATGGCAGAAATCTCGTCCCGCCGCAGCCGCTCGCGACGTATGGACGAACTCGCGCAGGCCGACCGGATGTACGCGGAAGTCCTCGCTGATCCGAACCCGAGCCCCGCGGGCTCCGGCAGGCGGGTGTCCCGCCGGGTGATGCTCTCCGCTGCCGGGATCACCCTGCTCAGTGGCTGCGGGGCGGCCCTCGGCACGAGCGGCGGCTCCGCGGACGGGGTCGCGTCGCCGGTGGCCAGCACCCCGCCCTCCAGCGCCCCCATCGCGGTGGCCACGCCGAAGCGCCCCACTGCCCCGCACACACCAGCGAAGCCCCCGCTGGCCAAGGTCCCGACCCAGCCGCAGTACTACGTGGACGCCGGACCCAAGGTGATAGCCCTCACCCTGGACGACGGACCGAGCGAGTACACCGGGGAGATCCTGGAGATACTCCGCGACCACCACATAACCGCGACCTTCTGCATGATCGGCGAGCAGATCAGGGACTGCGCCGGCATCGTCCGGGACGTCGCCGCTGCCGGGCACCACATCACCAACCACACCTGGGACCACTCCGACCAGACCAAGCTGAGCCTGAAGGCGGTCACCTCGCAGATCGACCGGACCACCCAGGCCATGGCCGACGTCGGGATCACCCCGACGATGTACCGGGCCCCCTTCGGCGCCTGGTCGCACACGGTGTTCGAGGCCGCGGCGGCGGCCGGCCTGCGTCCGCTGGACTGGTCGGTCGACCCGGCCGACTGGTCCCGGCCCGGCGTCACCAAGATCGTGAACACCATCATGCGGACCACCATGACCGGCTCGATCATCCTGGACCACGACGGCGGCGGTGACCGTTCGCAGACGGTCGCGGCGATGCGGATCTGGCTGCCCAGGCTGCTCGAAGACGGCTACCGGTTCACCACCCCCTAGCCCTCCCGGCGGCGCGCCCCCGCCCCGGCCCCGCACCGAGCGCCGGTGCGGGGCCGGGGCGTCGTACTACCGCCGGCCGCGCTTGCCGCCCCCGGCGGCGGAGCCGCCGCCGCGCCGCCGACCCCCGGCGGCCTGCTTCGCCGGCTGGCCCTGCTTCGCCTTCGGCTGCTGCTTGGCCGGCTGGCCCTGCTTGGCCTTGGCCTTGGCCTTCGCCTTCGGCTGCTCCGGGGCCGGGGCACGGCCCCGGGAGCTGTTGGCGGTGCGGCCGCGGACGATCCCGATGAACTCCTCCACCAGGTCCGTGGTCAGCTCCTCCGGCCAGGACAGCGCGACCTGCGACTGCGGGGCGTCCAGCACCGGCCGGTAGGTGAGCTCCCGGCGGTGGTGCAGCCGGGCCAGCGACTGCGGGACGATCAGCAGCCCCACCCCCGCCGCCACCAGGTCCACGGCGTCCGCCGTCGTCGCCGGGCGCTCGATCGCGGGCAGCCCGGGGAGCGCCTCCCAGGCCAGCGTGTCGTCCAGCGGGTGCTGCAGCAGCTCCTCGGCCAGCTCGGCGAGGGTCAGCTCGGGGACGTCGGCCAGCCGGTGGTCCTTGGGGATCACCACCACCGTGGTCTCGACGTAGAGCGGGATCGCGCTGAGGACGGTCCGGTCGACCGGCAGCCGGACCAGCCCGGCGTCCGCGCCGCCGTCCCGCAGCAGCCGCGTGCCCTCGGCGGCGGGCACCGGGACCAGCTTCAGCCGGACGTCCGGCAGCCGGTCCTTCCAGACCTGCACCCACTTGGTGGGGGTCACCCCGGGGACGTACCCGAGCCGGAACGAGGAGTGGTCTGCCGTATGTGTCACACGGCCAGGCTACCGGCCGTGATCAGGGCGGGCTTCCGCTCGATACCCTGGACCCCATGACAACGCTCAAGCCGAAGACGACCCAGACCATGAAGCCCGCGACCGCGGCGAAGAAGCTCGGTGTGTACCTGGGGGCCACCCCCGCCGAGTTCCAGGAGGGCGTCGTCTCCCGCGAAGAGCTGCGCTCGCTGCAGACCGACCCGCCCGCCTGGCTGGCGGACCTGCGCCGCGAGGGCCCGCACCCCCGGCCGGTGATCGCGACCAAGCTCGGCATCTCCATCTCCGGCCTCGCCCGCGGCGGCGTCACCGAGGCGCTCACCACGGAGCAGATCGAGGCCCTGAAGGCGGAGAACCCGCTCTGGCTCCAGCACGAGCGCGCCACCCAGGCGGACGTCCGCAAGGAGGCCCTGCGCCTCAAGGAGAGGGCGGCCCAGCTCAAGGAGAAGGAGCAGCAGCAGCCCAAGGACCAGGACCAGCGGTAGCCGCCCGGCTCAGGCGCGCTCGCGCCTGAGCCCGGAACAGCGCCGAAGCCCGGAAAAGCCGAAGCCCGGAACCCGAGCAGGCCGCCCCCGGTGTTTCTCCGGCGCCGCCGGGCCTGGTTCCGCTAGCGTGGTGCGCAGAGTCGAGAGGCGCTGCGACGGGCTGCTGCCCGCCACGCTCGGCTCCGCCGACGATTCAAGGGCGCCTCCCCGAACACGTGGGAGGTGGCTGGTGGAGAAATCGTCCGAGACCAGGTTGCGGGAGCTGCTGGCGCAGCGGGTGGTCGTGCTGGACGGCGCCTGGGGCACCATGCTCCAGGGGGCCGGGCTCACGCCCGCCGACTACCGGGGCGGGCTGATCCCGGCGGACCACCCGCAGGACGTCACCGGCGACCCGGACCTGCTGAACCTGACCCGGCCCGACGTCATCCTCGACGTGCACCGGCAGTACCTGGCCGCCGGGGCCGACATCACCACGACCAACACCTTCACCGCCACCGGCATCGGCCAGGCCGACTACGGGCTCGAAGGCCTGGTGCGGGAGATGAACCTGCGGGGCGCCGGGCTGGCCCGGCAGGCCGCCGACGAGTTCGGCGGCCGCTTCGTCGCGGGCTCGGTCGGCCCGCTCAACGTCACCCTGTCGCTCTCCCCGAAGGTGGAGGACCCCGCCTACCGGGCGGTCTCCTACGACCAGGTCTTCGACGCCTACGCCGAGCAGTTCCTGGCCCTGCGGGAGGGCGGCGTCGACCTGCTGATGATCGAGACGATCTTCGACACGCTCAACGCCAAGGCCGCCGTCGCCGCGGCCCGCGAGGTCACCCCGGACCTGCCGCTGTGGATCTCGGTGACCATCGTCGACCTCAGCGGCCGGACCCTGTCCGGGCAGACCGTCGAGGCCTTCTGGAACTCCGTCGAGCACGCGAAGCCGCTGGCCGTCGGCCTGAACTGCTCCCTCGGCGCGGAGGAGATCCGCCCGCACCTGGTCGAGCTGGCCCGGCTCGCCGACACCCACGTCGCCTGCCACCCCAACGCGGGCCTGCCGAACGCCTTCGGCGGCTACGACCAGACGCCGGAGGTGACCGGCCGGCTGGTCGCCGAGTTCGCCGCCTCCGGCCTGGTCAACATCGTCGGCGGCTGCTGCGGCACCACCCCGGCGCACATCGGCCGGATCGCCGAGGCCGTCACCGGACTGCCGCCGCGCGCGCTGCCGCGACCCCGGACCGCGAGCAGGTTCAGCGGCCTGGAGCCGTTCGAGATCGGCCCCGACACCGGCTTCGTGATGATCGGCGAGCGCACCAACGTCACCGGCTCGGCCAGGTTCCGCAAGCTGATCGAGGGCAACGACCAGCAGGCCGCCGTCGACGTGGCGCTGGAGCAGGTCCGCGGCGGCGCCAACCTGCTCGACGTCAACATGGACGCCGACCTGCTCGACAGCGAGCAGGCGATGACGACCTTCCTCAACCTGATCGCCACCGAGCCGGAGGCCGCCCGGATCCCGATCATGGTCGACAGCTCCCGCTGGAGCGTCCTGGAGGCGGGCCTCAAGTGCGTCCAGGGCAAGGGCGTGGTCAACTCGATCAGCCTCAAGGAGGGGGAGCAGCCCTTCCTGGAGCAGGCCCGGAAGATCCGGTCCTACGGCGCGGGCGTGGTGGTGATGGCCTTCGACGAGCAGGGCCAGGCCGACACGGTCGAACGCAAGGTCGGGATCTGCGGGCGCGCCTACGACCTGCTCACCGAGCAGGCCGGGTTCGCCGCCGAGGACATTGTCTTCGACCCGAACGTGCTGGCCGTGGCCACCGGCATCGCCGAGCACAACGGCTACGCCAAGGCCTTCATCGAGGCCCTGCCGCTGATCAAGGCGCGCTGCCCGGGCGCCCGCACCAGCGGCGGCATCTCCAACCTGTCCTTCTCCTTCCGGGGCAACGCCGTCATCCGCGAGGCCATGCACTCGGCGTTCCTGTTCCACGCCGTGGCGGCCGGCCTGGACATGGGCATCGTCAACGCCGGGCAGCTGGCCGTCTACCAGGACATCCCGGCCGAGCTGCTGGAACTCGTCGAGGACGTGATCTTCGACCGGCGGCCGGACGCCACCGACCGGCTGGTCGCCTTCGCCGGGACGGTCACCGGCTCCGGCACCCGCCGCGAGCTCGACCTGTCCTGGCGCGACGCGCCGGTCGAGGAGCGCCTGGCGCACGCGCTGGTGCACGGCATCGTCGACTTCATCCTGGACGACACCGAGGAGGCCCGGCAGCGCGCGGCCCGCCCGCTGGACGTGATCGAGGGCCCGCTGATGGACGGGATGAAGATCGTCGGCGACCTGTTCGGCTCCGGCCGGATGTTCCTGCCGCAGGTGGTCAAGAGCGCCCGGGTGATGAAGCGCTCGGTCGCCTACCTGGAGCCCTATATCGAGGCCGCCAAGGTCGAGGCCGGGAAGGACGGCGCCGACCCGGCGCGCGGCAACGGCAAGGTGGTGCTCGCCACGGTCAAGGGCGACGTCCACGACATCGGCAAGAACATCGTCGGGGTGGTGCTCGGCTGCAACAACTACGAGGTGATCGACCTCGGCGTGATGGTCCCGGCGGCCACCATCCTGGACACCGCCGTCGCCGAGGGCGCCGACGCCGTCGGCCTGTCCGGCCTGATCACCCCCTCGCTGGACCAGATGGTCGCGGTGGCCGACGAGATGCAGCGCCGGGGGCTGAAGATCCCGCTGCTGATCGGCGGCGCCACCACCTCGCGCCAGCACACCGCCGTCCGGATCGCGCCCGCCTACGACCGCACCACCGTGCACGTGCTGGACGCCTCCCGGGTCGTCGGCGTGGTCGCCGACCTGCTCGACGCCGACCGGGCCGGGCTGCTGGACGCCGCGAACCGCACCGAGCAGGCGCGGCTGCGCGACCTGCACGAGACCCGGCGGCAGCAGCCGCTGCTGACGCTGGAACAGGCCCGGTCCAACCGCGAGCGGGTCGGTTTCGCCGAACTGCCGGTCCCGGCCTTCACCGGCGTCCGCACCGTCGAGCCGGGCCTGGCCGAGCTGCGGGAGCTGATCGACTGGCAGTTCTTCTTCCTCGCGTGGGAGTTGAAGGGCAAGTACCCGGCGATCCTGGAACAGCCCGCCGTGCGCGAGCTGTTCGAGGAGGGCAACGCGCTGCTGGACGAGCTGATCGAGGGCGGGCTGCTCAAGGCACGCGGCGCGTACGGCTTCTGGCCCGCGCACGGCGAGGGCGACGACATCGTGCTCGACCAGGCGCGCTTCCCGATGCTCCGGCAGCAGACCGCCAAGCCCGAGGGCCGCGCCAACCGCTGCCTGGCCGACTACCTGGCGCCCGAGGGCGACCACCTCGGCGGCTTCGCGGTCTCGATCCAGGGCGCCGAGGCCCTGGCCGCCTCCTACGAGGCCGAACAGGACGACTACAAGGCCATCATGGTGAAGGCGCTGGCCGACCGCCTGGCCGAGGCCTTCGCCGAGTACGTCCACCTGCGGGCCCGCCGCGACTGGTTCGAGCCGGACACCGACCCCGACCTGGCGGACCTGCACGCCGAGCGGTTCCGCGGCATCCGCCCGGCCCTCGGCTACCCGGCCAGCCCCGACCACAGCCTGAAGCGGGAGCTGTTCGACCTGCTCCGGGCCGAGTCCGTCGGCATGGGCCTGACCAGCTCCTTCGCGATGACCCCGGCCGCCAGCGTGAGCGGGCTGATCTTCGCCCACCCGGAGGCGAAGTACTTCACCGTCGGACGCCTCGGGCTCGACCAGACCGAGGACTACGCCCGCAGGCGCGGCCTGGACCTGCGCGAGACCGAGGCCTGGCTGCGGCCCAACCTCGACTACGACCCGAGGTGAGGACCCGGGGTGAGGACCCGGGGTGACCCGGGTCGGGTGAAGGGTTCTCTCATTCTTCTCACGTTCTGTTCATGTTCCCTTCATCGGCGGCACCTTGGGGCGTGGCTGCGACCCGGCAGGATGCCCGCTGAGATGCGGGCCAGGTGGCCCGTGAGACGTACGTGTTTTCGAGTTCGCGGAGGGGTCGGCATGGCGATTTTGGCAGGCAGGGCGCGGCACGGACAGCGTGCAGCCGCACTGCTGGGTGCGGCGGCGCTGGTCGCCGCTGCGGGGACGTCCACCGCGTGGGCGGGGAACAGCGGCGACCACCACCGCCCCAAGCCCCCCGGGCACACGACCACGACGACACCGGTCAAGCACCTGGTGGTCATCTACGACGAGAACGTGTCGTTCGACCACTACTTCGGCACCTACCCGAACGCGGCGAACACCGACGGCACGCCGTTCACGGCCGCGAAGAACACCCCGAAGAAGATCAACACCGAGGCCGCGGCGGGTCTGCTGACGAAGAACCCGAACCTCTACGCGCCGGCCCGGCTGTCCTCCTCGGACCTGCTGACCTGCGACCAGAACCACAGCTACACGCCGGAGCAGCTGGCGTTCGACGGCGGCAAGAACGACCTGTTCGTGCAGAACACGTCCAAGGACACCTGCTCCGGCGGCCTGTACGGCGCGCCGGGCCTGGCCATGGACTACTACGACGGCAACACCGTCACCGGCATGTGGAACTACGCCCAGCAGTACACGCTGGCCGACAACGCCTTCGACGCCACCTACGGGCCGTCCACCACCGGCGCGCTGAACCTGATCGCGGGCCAGACCCACGGCGTGGTCTCGGTCACCGGCACGGGCAGCACCACCAACCCGACCCGGACCACCACCCCGGACCCGTACACGGTGCACTCGCCGAACGCCCAGGGCGTCGGCACCGTCAACGCCGACCCGGACCCGGCCTACGACGACTGCGCCGACAACGACCACACCAGCGGCTCCCCGCTGGGTGAGATGACCGGCCAGAACATCGGCGACCTGCTCAACAAGAAGGACGTCACCTGGGGCTGGTTCCAGGGCGGCTTCACCCCGAGCACCCCCTACACCGGGGTGGCCGGGACCTACGCCAAGTGCGGCGGCGACACCCACGCCAACGTCGGCGGCGCTCAGGTCGAGGACTACAGCCCGCACCATGACCCGTTCCAGTACTACAAGTCCACGTCCAACCCGCACCACACCGCCCCGAAGAACCTCGCCGAGGTCGGCCACAACGGCCAGGCGAACCACCAGTACGACCTGAGCTACTTCGACCAGGCGGTCGCCCACGACGACCTGCCCGCGGTGAGCTTCCTCAAGGCCGCCGAGTACCAGGACGGCCACGCGGGCTACTCCGACCCGAAGGACGAGCAGGACTTCGTGGTCAAGGAGATCAACGAGCTGCAGAAGTCGCCGGAGTGGTCCTCGACCGCCGTCGTGATCGCCTACGACGACTCGGACGGCTGGTACGACCACGTCTACCACGCGCCCACCAACGGCTCCTCGGACCCCACCCAGGACGCCGCCGCCTGCATCGCGGCGGCCGGCGCCAAGGCCCCGACCGACGGCTACCTGGACCGCTGCGGCCCCGGCGTGCGTGAGCCGCTGCTGGTCATCTCGCCCTACGCGAAGACCAACTACGTGGACCACACCTTCCTGACCGAGACCTCGATCCTCTCGTTCATCGAGAACAACTGGCGCACCGGCCGGATCGGCGACGGCTCCTTCGACGCCACCGCCGGCAACCTGGAGACCGCGTTCGACTTCCGCCGCCCGAACGACAAGCAGGTGCTGCTGAACACCAACGGCACCGTCGCCTCGGTCACCCGGATCCACCACTGGGACAACCAGGACACCCCGCAGAGCCTGCCGCTGACCGAGACCGCCGCCACCTCCAGCACCTCGGACTCGGCGACCGACTCGGTCCTGCTCGGCGCCGCCGCGCTGGCCGCCCTGGGCACCGCCTACACCATCGCCCGCCGCAACCGCCGTCGCGGCAGCGCCGCCTGATCCACCGTCACCCCCGAAGGGGCTGACCGCGCGGGCCCACCCGCGCGGTCAGCCCCTTCGGCGTCCCCGGCCGCGCGGGGTCACCAGTCGCGGGCGGCCTGGAGCAGGCGGTCGTGGACCAGCGCGTGGTGCGGGTTGGGGCTCGGGCCGGGGCGCTGGACCAGGTAGCCGGTGTTGATCGGCGGGTCCTCCGGGTGGTGCAGCAGCACCAGGGCGCCGGAGGCCAGCTCCTCCTGGCACAGGTAGCGGGGCAGCACGCTGAACCCGGCGCCCGCGGTGACCGAGGCCAGGACGCCGCGCAGGTCGGCGACGGTGACGGCGGCCCGGCTGTCCAGCCGGCGGCCGAAGACGTGCCGCCAGTAGCGCCGGGCGATCGGCAGGTCCTCGGCGTAGGAGAGCAGCGGCACCGGGTCCAGCGCCTCCGGCAGGTCGCCGCTGATCCGCTCCGCCCAGGCGGGCGCGGCGACCAGCACGAACTCCTCGTCCATCAGCGGCTGCGCCCGGAGCGTCCGGCCGGTCGGGCGGGTGGTGGAGATGACCAGGTCGTGGCGGCCCGCCGTGAGCGCCGTCAGCAGCGGTTCGGTCAGGCCGGTGGTCACCCGCAGCCGTACCCCCTGCGCCACCAGCTGGGCCAGCGCGGGCAGGGCGCGGGCGCACAGCAGCTCCGCCGGACCGGCCAGGTGGACCGGCTCGGCCAGGCCCTCGGCGTTCGGGCCGCCGGTGACGGCCGAGAGCGCGTCCAACGGCTCGACCACCCGAACCGCGAGCTCGTCCGCGAACGGTACCGGCATCACGCCGCGTGCTCCGCGCTCGAACAACTCGCGGCCGAGCCGCCGTTCCAGGGCGCGGATCTGGGTGGTCACCGTCGGCTGCGACAGCCCGAGCAGGCGCGCGGCGGCGGTGAAGGAGCTGGTGCGGTGCACGGCCAGGAAGGTCCGCAGCAGATTGAGGTCCACCGGCCCAGGGACGGCTGCCTGCGGTATTCCCGCTGAGCCATGGGATTCCCTATCACTCATAGAGGCGATTCTATTGGGTGCCGATGCCGGTGCAGGCCTATCTTTCGAGGGCAGGCGGTGCGACACCGCGTCCGAACCTCGGAGAGTTGTGAGATGGCAAAGATCCTTTTCGTGCTGACCGGTGCCGATCACTGGACGCTGGCCGACGGCAGCAGGCACCCGACCGGTTTCTGGGCCGAGGAGGCGGTCGCCCCCTACGAGGAGTTCAAGCGGGCGGGGCACGAGATCGTGGTGGCCACCCCGGGCGGCGTCGAGCCGCCGGTGGACCGGGGGAGCCTGGACCCGGCGTTCAACGGCGGCCAGGAGGGCGCCGACCGGGTCGCGGCCACGCTCGCGTCGATCTCCGAACTGCGGCACCCGGTGCGGCTGGAGGAGGTCGACCTGGCGGACTACGACGCGGTCTTCTACCCCGGCGGCCACGGCCCGATGGAGGACCTCGCGGTCAACGCCGACTCGGGTCGGCTGCTGACCCTGGCGCTGGAGTCCGGCAAGCCGCTGGGCGTGGTCTGCCACGCCCCGGCCGCGCTGCTGGCCGCCAGGAACGAGGACGGCTCCTCGCCCTTCGCCGGGTACCGGCTGACCGGCTTCAGCAACACCGAGGAGGCCCAGGCCGGATTCGCGGACAAGGCCAAGTGGCTGCTCCAGGACCGCCTGGTGGCCCTCGGCGCCGACTACCAGGAGGGCGAGCCCTGGGCACCGAACGTGGTCGTCGACCGTAACCTGCTCACCGGCCAGAACCCGGCCTCGGCCGCCCCCCTCGCCGTGGAAATCCTGAAGCGCCTCCCCTGACCGGGACACGAGGGCGGCCCGCCCCGCTGACGCCGGGCCGGGCCACCCCCGGTGCGGTCAGCGGGGGCTGATGGCGACCCGGTTGATGTCGACCGGGAGGGTCGGGAAGCCGTCGCCGGGGCCGTTCTGGTCGTCCTCGCCGGCGGCGGCGATCTTCTGCAGCACGGCCATGCCGCTGGTCA
>FTAE01000234.1_pt1 | contig 26960 bp, 26 predicted proteins | sample 1638991 | NCBI WGS metagenome assembly FTAE01 (sample SAMEA3914812, study PRJEB12502) | metagenome | biome: forest; material: soil | place: Canada | collected 2011-07-07 | depth 0.1 m
GACCTGGGCCTTTGTGGTTGCCTGAGCTGCCTGCGGGGCTGCGGGGGCTAGCCCACGGACTCCCGGTGGCGCTCGGCCGGGGCGGCGGGGACCGGGATCTCCACGGGGGCGGCGTAGACGCGGGCGATCAGCGGGCCGGTCGCGGCTGTGGTCACCAGCGCCATGACGACCATCAGCGAGTAGAGGTTCTGGTCGAGCAGTCCGAGCTGGAGGCCGACGCCCAGGATCACCAGCTCGGTGAGGCCGCGGGTGTTCATCAGCACGGCGAGGGCGGCGGCGGGCCTCGGTGGCAGGTGCTGGGTGCGCACACCGAGGTACGTACCGCCGATCTTGCCCACGACGGCGGTGAGGAGGATGAGGCAGAGAAGTCCGAGTCGGCCGAGGCCGAAGCCGCTCAGGTCGACCTGGAGGCCGGCGACGACGAAGTAGACGGGCATCAGCAGTGCGGTGATCTGGCTGGTGCGCTCGCGGAGTGCGACCCGCGACGCGGGCGTGCCGCTGCGGGGGATCACTGCGCCGAAGAGGAAGGCGCCGAAGATGAACTGCATGCCCATCGCCTCGGTGGCCGCGGCCGAGAGCAGCGTCCCGGCCACCGCGACGACAAAGGGCACGGACCCGGGCAGGCGCCGCAGCAGCGGCCTGACCACGAGGAACATCAGCAGGATGTAGGGCGGGAAGAGCAGCACGCCCCAGTGGTGGCTGCCGCCGTCCACCATCACCTGGACCACGGCCAGGGCCACCCACGCCACCACGTCCACCGCCGCCGCCGTGGACAGGGCGACGCCGCCGAGCGCCGTCCCGGCCAGGCCTCGGTCGGCAAGGACGCGGGCCAGGACCGGGAACGCGGTGACCGACACCGAAAGGCCGATGAAGATCACGAAGGCGGCGCCGTGCTTCCCCTCGTGCGAGCGGAGCGCGCCGAGCGCCAGCAGTATCCCCAGGGCGAAGGGGATCACGGTGGACCCCACGACGGCACCGGCGGTGATCCTGCCCCTGCCGCGGAGGGCACCGGCGTCCAGTTCCAGGCCGACAAGGAACATGAACAGGGCGACGCCGACGTAGGCCACTCCGGTCAGCAGCGGCCGGATGTCGGCCGGAAAGAACCTGGCAGCGATCTGGCCGTGGAACAGCGTCGGGCCGAGCAGTACGCCCGCGATGATCTCGCCGACCACGGGCGGCTGCTTCATCAGCTCCGCGAGACGGCCGAGGCCTCGTGCGAGTCCGAAGATCAGTGCCAGATCGAAGAAGACCAACTGGACTTGGAAACTGGTCACGGTCTGCTGCCCTCTCTTGAGCGGTCGTCAGAACGGTGCGCCCTTCCCGCGCCGGCGCGCTCGACTGCCTGCCGCAGCCGCCCCGGTCCCGGCGCTGCCCTCCGCGCCCGGGTCAGTGGGTGCGGAGGGCAGCTGGTCGATCGAGAAGCAGGTTCGTGCCGGGGTCGGAGCCCCGCCGGGAGCCCCGCCGGGAGTTACGCCGGTCGGCCGACTACGGGCGGACCGACGCCGCGTTGTCGTCCTGCCGTTGGGAAGTCACGGACCCGATCCCCAGCCGCGGCTGCATGACCAGATGCAGGCCGCTGCCGGCGTCGTAGAGGTCATTGGCATCGATGACCCCCGGTGCCGAGGTGAGCCGTCCGCCGGGCGCGGTCTCACCCTGTGCCCGCGCCTCCGCCAACGCCGCGGCGATGAGCAACTGCTGCACCGGTGACGGCTCTCCGGACGCCGCCTGCGCGATGATCTCCTGGATCGGTCGCCCGCCCCGGCCGGCTGCGTCCGCGGCCTCGCGCATGTCGGTCAGGCCTGCGGTGATCTCACCGAACGACTGCTTCGAGGAGTGCCAGTGCTCCGGCTCCTGCCGGGCCAGGGTCTCGGCCAGCGCGAAGTACCGGTCCTTGCCGGCGTGCTTCTGGTAGAAGCCGGCGACCAGGGTGAAGAGCCGCTGGTACGCGTTGCGGAACAACGACTCGTAGAACGCGAGCGCCTCGCGCTCGCTGACGTCGCCTTCGGTGATTGCCACGACCGAGGCCGCCGCCAGCAGCCCGCTGTACATGCCGAGGTGGACACCGGTGGAGAGCAGCGGGTCAAGGAAGCACGCCGCGTCTCCCAGCAGGAAGTGACCGGGGCCGCAGAAGCTCTCGGCGGCGTACGAGAAGTCCTGCTCCACCCGGGCTCCGGGCTGGAAGGTGCCCTTGGCCAGGATGTCCCGTACGGCGGGCGACTCGTCGACCACCTTCAGGAGCATCTCCTCGACCGAGCCGAACTCCCGCCGGCGCTCGACGAAGAGCGACTTGTGGGTGACGAACCCGACGCTGAAGCGGTTGTCCCGCAGCGGGATGACCCAGTACCAGCCGTCGTCCGAGGAGATGACGTTGATACCGCCGGACGGGCTGCCGGGCAGCAGTTCACCGCCCTCCCAGTACCCCCAGATCGCCACATTGCGGAAGATCTCGTGGGGCTGCCGGTTGTTGAAGTGCTGGGCGCTGATGAGGCCGGCCCGGCCCGAGGCGTCGAGGACGTAGTCGGCCCGCGAGACCTGCTTGGCAGTGTCGCCGGGCGCTGTCCACTCCACACCGGTCGCGCGGTCACCGTCGAAGAGGACCCGGTGGACCTGGGCCCCCTGCACGACCTCGACGCCGCTCTCACTCGCGTGCTCCAGCAGCACGGTGTCGAAATCGTCGCGGTCGACCTGCCAGGACCGGACGTCAGGGCCGAACTGTTCGGTCCAGTCGATGGACCAGTCCTTCTCCTGCCCCCAGCGCACCAGCAGGCCCGTCTTCGACGTATAGCCCCGGGCGTCGATCTTTTCGAGTGCCCCGAGATAGTCGAGAACCACGCGGCAGGAGGTCGAGAAGGATTCCCCGATGTGATACCGCGGAAATGTGGCCCGCTCCAGTAGGGTGACCGATATCCCTGCCCTGGCCAGCAGGCCGGCCGCGGTAGAACCGGCCGGGCCGCCGCCGACCACGATTACCTGAGTCACAAACTCACCCTTCACTTGTCCAAGTGGCGTCCTGGTGACCGGCGCTGGCCGCGCAGCGTTCTCGTCATCTTGTTCACGACCACTTCACCGGGTTTCCTCAACAGCTTCTTCGGAACTCCGGCGAAGTTCAAGCCGCGGAATTCTACGTTTTCACTAGGTTGCGGCACGCAAACGCTAACCGGGAGGGCGGCGGTCGAGACTCGCCGCGATGCTGTCCAGCACCCGGCCGAGGCCGTGCTGGAAGCGGGCGTCCGGTTCCATGTGCGGTGCCATGGTCTCGGTGAGCACCCGGGTGAACATCGGGTACTCACCGGTGGCGATGAGCTGCTGCGCGTACGGCTTGCTCTGTCGCATCCACTCCTGCATGTCCACCTTGGTCCGGCGCGCCTCCTCCAGCCAGCCGACCTCGTTGCGCACAAAGCTCTCGACGTAGCTGTTGTACAGGCCGATCAGGCTGAGCAACTCGTCGACCTGAAGGTCGAACCCGCCGAGCGTGCCGAGCACGAACTCCTGCTGGCGCAGCGAGTTGGGCCCCCAGATCGGGTGGCCGTGCGTCCAGGCGGTGGCCAGCCAGGGGTGGCGGAGCCACAGCGCGCGCTTGGCGCCGGCTGCTGCCGTCAGCGAGGCCCGCCAGTCACGGTCGGGCTGTTCCGGGAGCCGGGCCTCGCCGATCACCTCGTCGACCATCAGCTCGATGAGGTCTTCCTTGCTGGGGACGTAGTAGTAGAGCGACATCGCGCCGGCGCCGAGCTCGGCCGCGATCCGCCGCATGGAGGCCGCCTCCTGGCCCTCCGAATCGGCGATCTTGACGGCTGCTCGCACGATCTGGTCGCGGCTGAGCGTCCGCTGCGCCCGTGCGGTCCGCCGGCTCGCGGGCTCGGGGCGCATCCAGATGCTCCCGGGTTCGTTCTCGTTCAACTGAGCTCTCCAGTCCTGTCTGGCGTACAGCGTACCAATTGCGTTAGGCTTCATCCTCGTACAGTGTATGAAAAACTCGGATCAAGGGATGTGAGGCTTCATGCCGGACGGAGATGTTGTTGCGATCGGGGCCCCTCCCACGCCGTCGGGCAGGCCGGTGTCGAAGCATCGCGGCTTCGGGGTGCTGGCGGTGCTGCTCGGTCTGACGCTGGCGATGCTGGACCAGGTCATCGTCGGCACGGCGCTGCCGACCATCGTCGGCCAGCTCGGCGGACTCAGTGAGCTGTCCTGGGTGGTGACGGCCTATCTGGTGGCGAGCGCGGCGGTGATCCCGATCTGGGGCAAGCTGAGCGACCTCTACGGTCGCCGGTCCACCTTCATCACCGCGATCGCGGTCTTCATGGTCGGTTCCGTGCTCTCCGGTCTGTCGCAGAACATGGCCCAGATCATCGCCTTCCGTGCGCTGCAGGGTCTGGGCTCGGCCGGCTTGATGGTCGGCTCGTTCACGCTCATCGGTCATCTGGCGACCAGTGCGGCCGACCGGATCCGGATGCAGACCATGATCGGCATCGTCATGCCGGTCGCCATGGGCATCGGGCCGATGCTCGGCGGCCTGCTCACCGAATACATCGGCTGGCGCTGGTCGTTCTTCATCAACATCCCGCTGTGCCTGGCCGCCCTGGTGGCCAGCGCCGTGGGCATCCCGCCCAGCCCGCGCCGTCGGAAGGTCAGGATCGACCTGCTCGGCAGCGTGCAGCTCTCCGGCGGCATCGTGGCGCTCACCCTGCTGCTGAGCTGGGCGGGCACCCGGTATGCCTGGGACTCGGCCCCGATCATCGGGTTGGCCGTGACCGCTGTCGTGCTGCTGGCCACGCTGCCACTGGCCGAGCGCCGGGCGGTGGAGCCGATCCTGCCGTCCAGGCTCTTCCACACCCGTGACTTCACCCTCGCCCAGCTGCTGGGCGTGCTGGTGGGCGCCGGGTTGCTCGGTGCCCTGGTGTACTTCCCGCAGTACCTGCAGCAGGTGCTGAACGTCTCGCCCACCACCAGCGGACTGCTGCTGCTGCCGCTCCTGGTCGGCATGATCACCATGGAGCTGGTCGTCGCCCGACTGGTCGTCCGGACCGGGCCGATGCGGCTCTACCCGGTCGTCGGCGCCGTGGTCGCGGTGGTCGGCGCCCTGCTGCTGCTGTTGCTCGGCACGGGTACCGCCCTGGTCACCGCCACGCTGCTGCCGCTGACGGCCGGGCTCGGCATCGGGGTGCTGATGCAGAGTGCACTGATCATCTCCTTCGCCTGTCAGACGGATCAGCGTGACATCGGTGCGGTGAGCGGAATCATCAACCTCTCCCGCGCGGTCGGCGGATCGCTGGGTGTCTCCCTGCTGGGCGCCCTCTATGCGAACCGACTGGAGCACGTCCTCATCGGCCGACTCGGCACCGGGCCCGGCCATGCGCTCGCTGCGGCCAGCGGCCAGAGCAGTCCCGCCGAGATCCGCGCGCTGCCCGAGCGGACCCGGGAGGCGTTCCAGGCCGGCGTCATGGCCGGCCTGCACAACGTGATCATCGGCATGGCCGTGATCGGAGTGCTGGCCCTGGTGACGTCGGCCTTCTTCCGCCGTCGCCTGATCATGCCCGGGCAGCCCGGCGGGGCCGACGACCGGGGCGCGGTGCCGACCGCGCGCAGCGCCGGATAGCTATCGCTGCGCTAAGCCGGGTTAGCACTCCGGCGCCCGGGTGGGCAGGGCCGGCCGGGCCGGTGGGCCCGCTCCGGTCCCGGTCGGCAAGCAGCAGCGGCCGGGGCCGCGGTGCCGAGGAACGGCAGCCGCAGTGAATCAGATTTAGCGTTCGCGCGTCGCGACCTAGTGAAAACGTAGAATGCTGCGCCTTGAACTTCACCGGATTTCCGAAGAGGCTGTTGGACGACATCCGGTGAAGTGGTTTCAGGTAATTGGAAGCTGGAGGCGGTTATGGCTGTCGTGACGCCAGACGAAAAGCAGCTTATCAAGGGAATTGTCTGCGATATCCTGGAGCTTGAGGGCGACGAGATCACCGACGACAGCCTGTTCATCGAGGACCACGATGCCGATTCGATGAGGCTCATCGAAATCCTCTCCTCGCTGGAGCTCAACCTCAAGGTGACGATCGAGCAGTCGGAGCTCACCCGAATGGTCAACCTGGAGGGGGTCTACGGGGTCATCGGGGACACCTCTCGATGAGCAGGGTCAATTCGGCGGGTTCCGGTATATCCATCATCGGATGGGCGGTGACCTCGCCCTTCGGCACCGGCCGGTCGACGTTCTCCGAAGGGCTGGCCGCCGGCCGTTTCACGGGGCGGGCCATCGAGCAGGGCCAGGGGCCGGCCGGGACGGCCTGCCTGGTGCCGGACTTCGATTCGCGGGCCGTCCTGGGGAAGAAGGGCACCCGGATGATGAACCGGGTGACCGGCATGGCGGTCTCGACCATGGGGGACCTGCTCCGGGAGCTGGACGGCGATCGGCTCGCCCCGGAGAGCACCGGCCTGGTCCTCGGGACGACGGTCGGGAGTGCGCAGAGCACCATCGACTTCACCCGCGGCTCGCTCACCGGTGAGCGCCCCTTCCACGTCGAGCCGGGCCTGATCCCGTACGCGGTCATGAACGGGGCGGCCGGGCAGTGTGCCATCTGGCACGGGGTCAAGGGGCCGAATGCCACGCTGGCCGCGGGCCGGTCGGCCGGGCTGCTCGCGCTCAACTACGCGCGCCGACTCCTGCTCACCGGCCGGGCGGAGACCGTACTGTGCGGAGCGGCCGAGGAGTACTCGGTTGCCCGCGCCTGGATCTCCGAGCGCAGCGCCGGAGTCGGTGCACCTGGCGCGTTGCTCGGTGAGGGTTGCGCGATGTTCGCGCTGACCGCCGAGCGGACGGCCGGGCGGACGGCTGGGCGGACGCAGGAACGGACGGACGAGCAGCCGCTCGCCACCCTGCTCGCGGTCAAGGCGATGACCTGCAGCGACGGGGACTGGTACACGACCGTCCGGCGATGCGCCGAGCAGGCGCTGGCGGTGGCCGGGGTGAAGCCCGCCGAGGTGTGGCTGGCCGCCCCCTCGGGCGCGGTGGGTGCGGCCGGACAGGCCGAGCGTGCCGCGCTCGGTGATCTCTTCGAGGTCGGCGATCGGATGGTCTCCGTCACCGAGCTGATCGGGGAGACCCACGCCGCGTCGGGGGCGCTGCAGCTCGCGGCGGTGCTCAGCCTGGCCGAGCGGAACCCGGAGTCCTCCGGGCGGCTGGCCGTGGTCACCTCGACCGACGAGAGCAGCACCGTTGCCGTCGGTCTGGTCAGGCTCTCCTGAGCTGTTCCTGTGCCGTGCGCGGGTCCTGCCGCGGCGTGCCTGTTTATTCACCTGGTCGGATGGCCAAGGCCCCTGCTCGGGGCAGGCATTGGAGGGTTGGAACGGACATGGGTGACGTGCTTGCCGCACATTCGCGGCCTGCCGGTGACCGGGTGGTGATTACCGGGCTCGGCGTGTTCTCCAGTATCGGCATCGGCGTGGCGGAGTTCGCCGCGGGGCTGCGCGAGGGCCGCAACGGCGTCTCGCCGATCTCGGTGTTCGACACGGCCGGGTTCGCGCATGCCAACGGCTGCGAGGTGATCGGCTTCAAGCCGGAGGAGTGGCTCCAGCGCTGGTCCGTGGACGACCTGGGGCGGACAAGCCAGTTCGCGGTTGCGGCGGCCCGGATGGCGGTGGGCGACGCCGGGCTCACGGACGACGGCCTGCGCGAGCGCCGGGTGCAGATCTCGATCGGCACCACCGACGGCGAGTCGCAGGACCTGGACCAGCTGGCTCAGACCTGGGTGGAGTCCGGGCCGCAGAACTGGGACCCGAAGGTGACGCGACGGGTCGGGGCCGGAGGGCTGTCGGCCGCGGTGGCCTGGGAGTTGGGGCTGTCCGACGCCGAGGCGCTGACCTTGGCCACGGCCTGCTCGGCGGGCAACTACGCGATCGGCATGGGCTTCGACGCGATCCGGGTCGGTGACGCGGACATCGCCGTGTGCGGTGGGGCGGACGCGATGTGCCGAAAGTCCTTCACCGCGTTCTACCGACTCGGCACCATCGCACCGGACTTCTGCCGACCGTTCGACCGGGACCGGCAGGGAATCCTGACCGGCGAGGGCGCCGGCGTGCTGGTGCTGGAGCGCCTGGACTCCGCCCTCGCCCGGGGAGCGCGGATCTATGCCGAGGTGCTGGGCTACGGCCTGAGCTGCGATGCCTACCACCCGGTGCAGCCCGAGCAGTCGAGCATCGCGCGCTGCATGCGCTCGGCCCTCGCGGACGCCGGTGTCCGACCCGAGGAGGTGGACCTGGTCTCGGCACACGGCACCGGAACGAAGACCAATGACGTGACCGAGTCCCGGGCGATCCGCGAGGTGTTCTCCGGGATGCCGCCGCGCACGGTCTCGCTGAAGTCCATGCTGGGCCACACCATGGGGGCCGCGAGCGCACTGGGGGCGATCGCCTGCTCATTGGCCATCACGCATGGGTTCATCCCGCCGACGATCAACCACCGGGAGACCGACCCCGAGTGCGAGATCGACTGCGTGCCCAACACGTCCGTCCCCGCCGATCTGCGGGTGGTGCAGAACAACGGTCTGGCCTTCGCGGGCAACAACGCGGTTGTCGTGCTGGGCAGGCATCAGCTTTCGGTGTGACGGCAGCCGCCGAGTTTCCCGCAGACTGGTAGAGAAGGGCATGCCCGATGAAGTATTTCGTGCTGGGAAAGACCGGCCTGAGGGTCTCCGAACTCTGTTTCGGCGCCGGCACCTTCGGCGCCGGCGAATGGGGAGCATCGAAGGAGGTCGCCGGCCGACTGATCGACCTGTATGCCGAGGCCGGTGGAAACTTCCTGGACACCGCGAATGTGTACGGGGGCGGCCAGTCCGAGGCGTACCTCGGTGAGCTGCTGACCGCACGGCGGCACGAGTTCGTGCTGGCAACGAAGTACAACGCGATGACCCGGCCGGGAGACGTGAATTCGGCGGGCAATCACCGGAAGAACCTGGTCAACTCGCTGGAGGCGAGCCTGCGGCGGCTGAAGACCGACCATGTGGACCTGCTCTGGCTGCACGCTCGCGACCAGTTCACGCCGGTGGAGGAGGTCATGCGGGCGCTGGAGGACCAGGTGCGGGCCGGAAAGGTGCTCTACGTCGGCGCCTCGAACTGGCCGGCCTGGGAGGTCTCCAGGGCCAACATGCTGGCCGAGCTCCGCGGCTGGTCGGCCTTCGCGGCCCTCCAGGTCCGCTACAACCTGCTGGAGCGCACCCCGGAGCGGGAGCTGCTCCCGATGGCGCGGAGCTGTGAGGTCAGCTCGTTCGCCTGGGGGCCCCTGGCCGAGGGGCGGCTGACCGGCAAGTACCTGCGCGGCGAGGCGGGCCGCCTCAGCGCCGAGAACTGGGCCGGCGAGGCCCACCGCGACGAGGAGATCGTCCGCGAGGTGGTCAAGATCGCTGCCGAGGGCGGGTGGCAGCCCGCCCAGGTCGCTCTCGCCTGGCTGCGCAGCCGTCCCGGGGCGGTGCATCCGATCCTCGGCGCGACCACCGAGGACCAGCTGCGTTCCAACCTCGCGTGCCTGGACGTACGGCTGGGCGAGGCGGAGCTCTCCCGCCTCGACGAGGTGAGCCGGGTCGACCTCGGCGCCCCCCACGAACAGCTGCGGCTGCCCAAGTTCACCACGTCCTGCTACAGCGACCGCTGGCAGGACATAGCCGATCTGCAGGGCCGGGGGCTGGCCGAACTCCGCTGAGGAGCAGGACGCCAGAGCCGCTCTGGAGGGACGACCTCCACGGAACCAGGAGTACTGATGCGAATCCTCTTCGTCGCCGCCGGCAGCCTCGCCACCGCGTTCGCGCTGGCCCCGGTGGCGACGGCCGCGCGCAATGCGGGACATGCGGTCGTCATGGCCGCCAATGACGATGTGATCCCGGCGATCACCGGCGTCGGCCTGCCCGCGGTCTCGGTCTCGTCGCTGTCGATCGGCGACTTCGTCCATACGGACAGGGCGGGCAGGCCGGCCGAGATCCCGGCGGTGCCGCAGGAGCAGATCCCCTTCACCGGACGCTGGTTCGGACGGATGGCCGCCGCCTGGCTGGACCCGCTGCGCGAGCTGGCCCGGGACTGGCGGCCCGATGTCGTCGTGGGCGGCACGATGTCGTACGCCGCCGGCCTGCTCGCGGCCGAGCTCGGCCTCCCCTACGTACGCCACGCCTGGGACGCGATCGAGGCAACCGCCATCGACCGCGGCGCGGTCGAGGAACTCGAACCGGAGCTGTCCGGGCTGGGGCTGACCTGGTTGCCGGAGCCGGAGCTGTTCATCGATGTCTGTCCGCCGAGCCTGCTGCCTGCCGAGCCCCATCCGGCGAGGCGCACCGTGCGGATGCGGTGGATTCCGGTCAACGGGCAGCGGCAGCTGGAGCCGTGGATGTACACGCGGTCGAAGAGGCCGCGGCTGTGCCTGACCACCGGCAGCCGCGTGGCGCACGATGCGGGCGAACAGGACATTCGGCGGCGCTCGTACGAATTCCTGCGCGCCCAGGCGGTTGCGCTCAAGGAACTCGATGTCGACCTGGTGGTTGCCGCGCCCGACCGGGTCGGTGACGCGCTCCGGGCGGAGGTTCCGGGGGTGCGGGCCGGCTGGGTGCCGCTCGATGTACTGGCACCCAGCTGCGACGTGATCGTGCACCACGGCGGGGGCACCACCAGCCTGACGGCGATGACGGCTGCTGCGCCGCAGGTCACCGTCCCCCAGGGGGCCGTCCAGAATCTGGGTGCCCAGCGGCTGTCCCGGTACGGCGCCGCGATAACCCTCTTCGGAGCCGAAGGAACACTGGAGTCGATCGTCGGCGCCTGCCGGAAGATCCTGGGTGATTCCTCGTATGCCGACCGCGCCCGCGCCCTCTCCCGGGAGATCGCCGAACTCGCGGCGCCCGCCCAGGTGGTGGCCGCCATGGCCGAGTTGGTCTAGGAGGCGGCGATGGAGATCATCGGACGGGGATTCCTGGCCGGGCACCTGGCGCCACTCGCCCACGAGCACGGCGATGCCGTGGCGCTGGCCGCAGGGGTCTCCTGGGCGAGCGGCACCTCCGCCGCCGACTTCGAGCGCGAGCGGACCCTGTTCCGCCGGGTGCTGGACCGTTGCCGGGCGTCCGGCCGGACGCTGGTCCTCTTCTCCACGGCCTCGGCCGGCGTCTACGGAGCCGACCGGCCGGGCCGGGAGGACGAGGCGGTCACTCCGCGTAGCTCCTACGGGGAGCACAAGCTCGGCATGGAACGGGAGCTGCTCGACTCCGGGGCCGACTGCCTGGTGCTGCGGCTTGGCCATCTCGTCGGCCCCGGCCAGCCCGCCCATCAGTTGGTCCCCACGCTGGTGGAGTCGCTCGGTACCGGGCGGATCTCGATCCAGCGCCGGGCCACCCGTGATCTGATCGAGGTCGGACACGTGGTCGCGGTCATCGATCTGCTGCTGCGCCGGGGCGTCCGGGGTGAGATCGTCAACGTGGCCTCGGGCACGGCCGTACCCGTGGAACAGGTCGTCGACCATCTGGAGCTCCGGCTCGGCCTCAAGGCCGAACGGCGGTACCAGGACACCGGGACGTCGCACCTCGTGTCGGTCGACAGGCTGCACTCGCTGCTGCCCGAGGTCGCCGGGTTCGGCTTCGGCCCCGAGTACTACCGGGCGGCGCTCGACGGCTACCTGGCCGGCACCCGGGCCGGCGCCGGGCCGACCCGGTGAGGCCACCGGTACGGATCGGGGTCATGGGCTGTGCGGGCATCGCCCGGCGGCGGATGCTCCCGGCGATGGCGGCGGCCGACGACATCGAGGTCGTCGCGATCGCCAGCCGAACCGGCCCGAGGGCGCAGGAGCTGGCGGGGGAGTACGGCTGTCGCCCGGTGACCGGGTACGACGGGCTGCTGGCGCTGCCCGAGGTGGACGCCGTGTACCTGCCGCTGCCGCTCGCCCTGCACGCCCACTGGGTGGAGGCCGCGGTGCGCGCCGGGAAGCACGTCCTGGTGGAGAAGCCGATGACCGCGAATCCGCGGGAGACCCGTCGGCTGCTGCGCCTGGCCCGCCCGCGCGGGCTGGTCCTGATGGAGAACGTGATGTTCCTCCACCACCGTCGGCAGCAGGCGGTGCGGCGGCTGCTCGATCAGCGAGCCATCGGTGAACTGCGGTCCTTCCAGAGCGAATTCACCGTTCCGCGACTGCCCGACCAAGACATCAGGTACCAGCCGGAGCTGGGCGGCGGGGCGCTCTGGGACGTCGGTCTCTACCCGCTCCGGGCCGCGCTGTACTTCCTCGGCAACGAGCTGGAGGTGGTCGGTGCCGTGCTCGCCGCAGGTCCCGGACGCCGGGTCGACACCTCGGGAGCCGTGCTGCTGCGGCGGTCGGACGGCGTCACCGCGCAGCTGACCTTCGGCCTGGAACACGCCTACGCATCCCGCTACCAGCTCTGCGGCAGTACCGGGCGGATCCAGGTGGACCAGGCGTTCGCGCCGTCCGCCGAGCACATCCCGGTGATCCGGGTCGACAGCGGTTCCGACAGACGGGAGATCCCACTCGCACCGGACGACCAGGTGCGCAACACCCTCAGGGCGTTCACCGCGGCCGTGCGCGCGAGGAAGGCGGACGATGCCGCGATCGACAGCTGCCTACGCCAGGCCGATCTGCTGGCACTGGTGAGTGAAGGAGGTTCTTGGAAATGATCACCCTGGAAGCAGTCGAGTCCTTCTTCCCGGACCGTACGGTCACGGTGGAGGAGCGAGCGGCCGAACTCGGGCTCAACCCCGCGCAGACGCATATGTTCCGCAGGGTCCACGGGCTCGATCGAATGCACTACGACCCGGCCCTGAGCCTGTACGACCTGGTGCTGCCGGCCGCCGGAAAGATCCTCGCGCAGATCGATCCACGCTCCGTGCGCTACCTGATCTACTGCCACGCGCTCCACGGCGGCCGCAGCGTGGGTCCGGAGACCGCACAGAACATCAAGCGGCTTCTGGGCCTGGAGAACGCGACCGCGTTCGCGCTGACCCAGCAGAACTGCGCCATCCCGCTCAGCGCGATCGATGTCGCCGGGGCGCTGCTCCAGGCCGAGGGGGACCCCGAGGCACGGGTGCTCGTGGTGACCGGCGACAAGCCCCGCCACCGGGCGGCGCAGCTGGTGATGAACACCTGCGTGGTCGGCGACGGATCCGCGGCCGCCCTGGTGGCCTGGAACGGCTCGGGAACGGCGGTCCGCTCCTTCGTGACCCGGACCAGGGGCGAGTTCTCGGACGGCATGATGAGCTCCCCGGCGCAGATCAGGGCCGAGTCCGAGCTGCGGCCGCGGCTCATGATCGAGGTGATGCTGGAGGCGGCGGATCGGGCGGGCTGCACGCTGGACGACATCCAGGTCGTCATCGCGCCCAATCCGAACACCACTCTGTGGCAGGACACGATCAAGGACGAGGCGCTGCGCAGCAAGTTCTTCTTCGACAACATCCCGCGCTACAGCCACTGCCTCGCCTCGGACGTCCTGATCAACTACGTCACCCTCGGCGAAGAGAAGCGCTTCGAACCGGACCGACCTGCCATGTTCGTGGCGATCGGAGTCGGCATGACCTTCTCCGCCATGGTCTTCACACCGTCGTCGAACACGGGGGGACCCCGGTCATGACCTTGCGACTGCGCACCGCTGTGTCTGTGCTGGAGCCGTCCGTCCCGGCGCCGGGGTCCCGCTCGGCGGCCGCCGGCGGCGGGGACGACGCCGTCGTCGCGGTCGGCGGGACACCGGACCACGAACCTGGCGAGCAGCCCGCTGCGACCGGCCACACCCGGCTGGTCGACCTGTTGGTCGACCAGGTGCCCGAGGCCGCGATGGGGCCGGACCTGGTGCTGCTCAGCTACGCGCGACCGGAGGTCAGCGGCTTCAAGACGGTGGCCTCGTACCTGAACCTGCGCACCGGCAATGAGGCGCACAGCTTCGCACTCTGCGGGCAGGACCTCGGCGCCCCCTTCAGCGCGATGCGGGTGGCCGGCGCGTACGAACGGACCGGACGGAGCTCGAAGTCGCTGCTCGCGATCCTCGACTGCGCGCCGGACGACGCCGCTGAGCAGGCCGCTGAGCAGTTGGACGGTTCGCCCGCCGACTCCGGGGTCCTGCTGACCTTCGACACCAGCACCGGACCGGGGGCCGTCGACTCCGTCGGCTCCGTCGGCTCCGCCGAACTTGCCTCCCGTCTGGCCGATCTGGTGCCGGACCGGGGGCGGCTGCTGGTGGTGCTCGGGGCGGGGGGCGATCCTGGCGCCGTCCCGCCGGAGGGCGCGGATCTGCACCGTGTCTCCTCGGCGGGCCGCAGCACGGGCGTGTGGACGGCGCTGGTGCAGCACTGGACGGAGTGGGAGCGCGGCTATCCGGTGGTCGTCCTCTGCGACACGGAACCCGGTTCTGGGACGAGCCATCTGCTGGTGCTGCGTGGCGCGGCAGAGTAGCGAAGGAGAGACCGTGGAATTCACCGATGCCCAGCTCGCCCAGCAGCCGGTCGGCTACTGGACCGGGGCCGTCCGGGCGGCGGTCGTCCAGTACATCAACGACCGGCTGGGGGAGTTGGGTCTGACCCAGCCGCACTGGTGGGCGATCTACCAGCTGGGGGAGAGCCGTCGGCGGCTGACCCGCGACGAGCTGCTGGCCCTGGTGTCGCAGCAGCGGCCGTACGTCGACGTCTCCACGCTGGAGCCGGCCATCGACGACCTGCTCGGCTCCCAGCAGTTCGCTGCGGACGAAGCGGGACGGTTGGGCCTCACCGAGGCCGGCACCGTCCTGCGGGACCGGGTACTGGTCCTGCTGCCCGAGGTGCGCGCGCGGATCCATGACGGCATCAGCGAGGAGGACTACGTCTTCGTGGTCAAGGTGCTGCGGCGGATGCTCGGCAATATCGGCGGCGACACCGGCTTCGACCAGGCGGGATGAGGAGGACGCGGGATGACGGTGCTGGTGACTGGAGTCCGGGGGAAGATCGGGGGCCGGGTTGCCCGAAAGCTGCTTGCCGCCGGGGTGCCGGTCAGGGGTACGGCGCGTGACCCGGGGGCGCCGGGACTGCCGGAGGGCATCGAGGTGGTGCACGCCGAACTGACCCGGCCGCAGACGCTCCCGGGCGCACTCAGGGGCGTGGAGCAGGTGTTCCTGTACGCCGTTCCCCAGGGCATCGAAGGCTTCGTCGACGCCGCCCGCGCCGCCGGTGTCCGGCACGTGGTGCTGCTCTCGTCGATCGCGGTGACCTGGGCGGACCCGGACCGGGACCCGATTGCCCGGATGCACCTCGCTGTTGAGGAGCCGCTCCGGGAGTCGGGGATCGGTTGGACGTTCCTCCGGCCCGAGGCGCTCGCCGCCAATGCGCTGGCCTGGGCGCCGGAGATCAGGGCCGACGGCGTCGTGCGCTGCCCCTACCCCGGCTCGTACACGGCCCCGATCCACGAGGAGGACATCGCCGAGGTGGCGGTCAGGGTGCTCACCACAGCCGGCCACCGAGCTGCCGCCTACGCGCTGACCGGCCCGCAGTCGCTGACCCAGCAGGACCAGGTGGTGCTCATCGGGGAGGCGCTGGGCCGCGCGGCGCGGTGCGAGCGGATCCCGGTGGAGCTGGCCCGAGCCGCGATGGAGGGCGTCTACCCGGCCGATGTGGTGGAGACCATTCTGGCCGCCCAGGCGATGACCGACGGTCGGCCGACCGCGGTACTGGACACGGTCGAGGCCGTGACCGGCCGCCCCGCGCGGACGTTCGCGGCCTGGGCGGCCGATCATTCCGCCGACTTCCGCTGAAGGCGGTCCGCCGCAGATTTAGTGCGGACTGATGTCGACCTAGCGAAAGCTTAGAGAGTTCTCGCTTGTACTTGTCCGCGCCCCCGAAGAAGCTGTTCATCAGCGACCGGTGACGTTATTTCAGGGGCGTTCCGAATTCCGGCCCCTGCTGCGGGGCGACTGCCTGCTCTGTCGTCCCTGAATTCCCGGTCCATGGAGATTTCGCATGCCTGCCGGCACCCGGGGACCTCGCTTGCTCGAACGATGGAAGGAAATGGGAATGGACGCGCAGGTCATAGTCGTAGGCGCCGGCCCCGCGGGGCTCATGCTCGCCGGTGAACTGCGACTCGCGGGAGTCGGGGTCACTGTTCTCGAACGCCTGGCAGAACCCAGCGGAGAGTCCCGCGGTCTCGGTTTCACGGCGCGCACCCTGGAGGTGTTCGACCAGCGCGGGCTGCTGCCCAAGCTGGGCGACATCGAGATCACCGACCTGGGCCACTTCGGCGGACTGCCGGTGGACTTCAGCATTCTCGGGCCGGCCCACTCCGGCGGCGTCAAGGGTGTTCCCCAGTCGGTCACCGAGACCATGCTGGAGAAGTGGGTGGTGGAACTCGGGGCGGACCTTCGCCGCGGCCACGAGCTGCTCTCCTTCACCGACGAGGGCGAGTACGTCGAGGTCGAGGTCTCCACCCCGGACGGTCCTCGGCGGCTGCGCGCGGCCTATCTGGTGGGCTGCGACGGCGGGCGGAGCACCGTCCGCAAGGCCGCGGGCTTCGACTTCCCCGGCACCGACTCCACCATGGAGATGTTCCTGGGGGATGTGCGGGACTGCGACATCGCCCCGCGCATGATCGGCGAGACCCTGCCCGGCGGGATGGTCATGGCCGGACCGCTGGGGGACGGCCTGTTCCGGATCATCGTGTGCGAGCGCGGGACGCCGCCGCGCCGACGGGTCGAGCCGCCCTCCTGGGAGGAGGTCTCCTCGGCCTGGCAGCGCCTGACCGGCCAGGACATCAGCGGCGGTACCCCGGTCTGGCTCAGCGCGTTCGGGAACCCGGCCCGGCTGGTCACCCAGTACCGTCGCGGACGGGTGCTGCTCGCCGGTGACGCCGCCCACATCCACCTGCCCGCCGGTGGCCAGGGCATGAACACCAGCATCCAGGACGCCGTCAACCTCGGCTGGAAGCTCGCGGCGACGGTGAACGGAACCGCCCCCGAGGGCCTCCTGGACAGCTACCAGACGGAGCGGCACCCGGTCGGCCGACGGCTGCTGATGAACACTCAGGCGCAGGGCCTGCTGTTCCTCAGCGGAGCGGAGATGCAGCCGCTGCGGGAGGTGATGAGCGAGCTGATCGCCTTCGAGAACGTCGGTCGGCACCTGGCCGGTATGGTCAGCGGGCTGTCGATCAGGTACGACCTCGGTGCCGGGGACCACCCGCTGCTGGGCCTGCGGATCCCCCAGCTGGAGCTGGTCGGCGAAGCCGGCCGCACCAGCACGACCGAGCTGCTGCACCCGGCGCGCGGCATCCTGCTGGACCTCGCCGACGACGCCGCGCTGCGGGCCGCGGCCGAACCGTGGTCGGACCGGGTGGACACCGTCACGGCGGTGGTGTCCGGGCCGGCGGAACGCAACCCGCTCGCGCCGGCCGGCGCGATCCTGGTCCGCCCCGACGGCCATGTCGCCTGGACCGCCCCCGGACCTGTCCCGTTGGCCGAGGCCCTGGCCCGGTCCTTCGGCGCTCCACGTTCGCGTTGACGAGCCCCAGCCCCGGCAGCGCATCGGGGCACAGCCAAGGAGACACTATGCACAGCACCCTGATCGTGGCCCGGATGAACCCCGGCGACGGCAACGATGTCGCGCGGCTCTTCTCCGAATTCGACGCCACCGACATGCCCCACTTGATGGGCACTCGCCGTCGCGAGCTGTTCTCGTACCGGGGCCTCTACTTCCACCTGCAGGACTTCGACACCGAGGCCGGCGGTGAGGCGATCGAGGCGGCCAAGCTGCACCCGTCGTTCGTTCAGATCAGCGCCGACCTCAAGCCCTTCATCCAGGCCTACGACCCCGCCACCTGGCGCTCCCCGGCGGACGCGATGGCACAGCGCTTCTACCACTGGAGCGCGCGGTGAGGCGACGGGTCGTCATCACCGGCATCGGTGTCATGGCACCGGGCGGTATCGGCGTCAAGAATTTCTGGAGCCTGCTGAGCGAGGGGCGGACCGCCACCCGGGGGATCACCTTCTTCGATCCCGCGCCGTTCCGTTCACGGGTCGCCGCGGAGATCGATTTCCACCCGGAGGAGCACGGACTGACGCCGCAGGAGATCCGGCGCATGGACCGGGCCGCGCAGCTCGTGGTGGTCGCCACGCGTGAGGCGGTGGCCGGCAGCGGGCTCGATCCGGCCGCCATGGACCCCCATCGGACCGGTGTCACCATCGGCAGCGCGGTCGGGGCGACCACGGGACTCGACCAGGAGTACCGGGTCGTCAGCGACGACGGCCGGCTGGAGCTGGTCGACCACCGGTACGCGGTGCCCCACCTCTACGATCACTTCGTCCCCAGCTCCTTCGCCACCGAGGTCGCCTGGGCGACCGGGGCGGAGGGGCCGAGCACGGTGGTGTCCACCGGTTGCACCTCCGGGCTGGACGCCATCGGCCACGCCGTGGAACTGATCCGCGAGAACAGCGCCGACGTGATGATCGCCGGCGCCACGGATGCGCCCATCTCCCCGATCACCATGGCCTGCTTCGACGCGATCAAGGCCACCACGCCCTACAACGACGATCCGGAGCATGCCTCCCGGCCCTTCGACCGGACCCGCAACGGCTTCGTCCTCGGCGAGGGCGCCGCGGTTCTGGTGCTGGAGGAGCTCGGTCGGGCGCAGCAGCGCGGGGCGCACATCTACGCGGAGATCGGCGGATACGCCTCCCGGTGCAACGCCTTCCACATGACCGGGCTGCGTCCGGACGGACGGGAGATGGCCGAGGCGATCAGAGCCACCCTGGACGAGGCCCGGTTGAACCCCGCCGACATCGACTACATCAACGCCCACGGCTCCGGCACCAAGCAGAACGACCGCCACGAGTCCGCAGCCTTCAAGCACAGCCTCGGTGAGCACGCCTACCGCGCTCCGGTCAGTTCGATCAAATCGATGATCGGGCACTCGCTCGGCGCCATCGGCTCGCTGGAGATCGCGGCCTGCGCAATGGCCATGGCGGAGGGCGTGATTCCGCCGACTGCCAACCTGCACAACCCCGACCCCGAGTGCGATCTCGACTATGTGCCGATAACCGCCAGGGAAGCGCGACTCGACCGAGTGCTCAGCGTCGGCAGCGGCTTCGGCGGCTTCCAGAGCGCGATGGTGCTCACCCGTCCCGAGAGGAGCACCGCATGACCGCGTCCGTCGTCGTGACCGGACTCGGCGTCGCGGCCCCCAACGGGCTGGGCACGGCGGACTACTGGTCCGCCACCCGGGCGGGCCGCAGCGGCATCGGCCGGGTGACCCGGTTCGACCCGACGTCATATCCGGCCCGCCTGGCGGGCGAGGTGCCGGGATTCGTCGCCGCCGACCACCTGCCCGGTCGGCTGCTCCCGCAGACCGACCACATGACCCGGCTCGCCCTGGTCAGCGCCGACTGGGCGCTGCTGGACGCCGGGATCAAGCCGGACGATCTACCGGAGTTCGCCGCCGGAGTGGTCACCGCGAGTTCGGCGGGTGGTTTCGAGTTCGGCCAGAACGAGCTGCGGGCCCTCTGGAGCAAGGGCAGCCAGTACGTCAGCGCGTACCAGTCCTTCGCCTGGTTCTACGCCGTCAACACCGGTCAGATCTCGATCCGGCACAGGCTGCGCGGGCCCAGCGGGGTTCTGGTCAGTGACCAGGCCGGAGGGCTGGACGCGATCGCGCAGGCGAGGCGCCAGATCCGGCGCGGCAGCCAGGTGATCGTCTCCGGCGGCGTCGACGCCTCCATCTGCCCCTGGGGCTGGGTGGCGCAGTTGACCAGTGGGCGGTTGAGCACCGACGACGACCCGGCCACGGCCTACCGGCCGTTCGACTCCGGGGCGAGCGGCCATGTGGCGGGCGAGGGCGGCGCGCTGCTGGTGCTGGAGGACGAACAGGCGGCCCGGGCCCGCAGCGCCCAGGTGTACGGCCGGATCGCCGGCTACGGCACCACCTTCGACCCCAGGCCCGGCAGCGGTCGCGAGCCGGGGCTGCGCCGGGCCATCGAGATCGCGCTCCGGGACGCCGAGCTGACGCCCGGCGACATCGACGTGGTCTTCGCGGATGCGGCCGCGGTCCCCGAACTCGACCACATCGAGGCTCGGGCCCTCACCGAGGTCTTCGGTCCCCGGGGGGTACCGACCACCGCGCCGAAGTCGATGACCGGGCGGCTGAACTCGGGGGCCGGCCCGCTGGACGTGGCAGCCGCGCTGCTGGCCATCCGGGACGGGGTGATCCCGCCGACCATCAATGTCTCGCCCCGCGCCGACTACGAACTCGACCTGGTCACCGGGGAGGAGCGGGTGGCACCGCTGCGCTCGGCCCTGGTCCTGGCGCGCGGGTTCGGCGGCTTCAACTCGGCGCTGGTGGTGACCGACGCGCGCTGAAGGCCGGGGACCTCATGACGTACCCAATGACATTCAGGCCCAATGACATTCAGGTCCAATGACATTCAGGAAGGACAGAAGTCCATGCCGAGCACCGAGTTCACCATCGACGACCTGAGGCGCATCCTCCGCGAGGGCGCGGGGACAGAGGAGGGGGTCGACCTCGACGCCGACATCCTCGACACCGAGTTCGAGGAGCTGGGCTATGAGTCACTCGCGCTGCTGGAGACCTACGGCCGGATCGAGCGTGAGTACGGAGTGACGCTGGACGACGACGCGCTGGCCGACGCCCGGACGCCGCGTGCCCTGCTCGGGATCGTCCACGGCCACCTCGTGACCGCCCACACCGGCTGACCGGGACAGGAGAAGACATGCCTCAGCAGCAGCAGCGGGTGGCCCTGGTCACCGGCGCCACCAGTGGAATCGGTCTCGCCGTGGTGCGGACCCTCGCGGCCCAGGGACACCGGGTCTTCCTCTGCGCACGCAGCGCGGAGAACGTGAAGAGCACCGTCGAGGAACTGCTCGCGGAGGGCCTGGACGTCGACGGGACCAGCTGCGACGTGCGGTCGGCCGAGGAGATCAAGGCCTTTGTGGCGGCCGCCGTCGCCCGTTTCGGCCCGGTGCACGTACTGGTCAACAACGCCGGCCGCAGCGGCGGCGGGGTGACCGCGGAGCTGACCGACGACCTGTGGTTCGACGTGATCAACACCAACCTCAACAGCGTGTTCCTGGTCACCCGCGAGGTGCTCAACGCCGGCGGCATGCGCGAGCAGTCGAGCGGACGGATCATCAACATTGCCTCCACCGCCGGCAAGCAGGGCGTGGTCCTGGGCGCGCCCTACTCGGCGTCCAAGCACGGCGTGGTCGGCTTCACCAAGGCGCTCGGCAATGAGCTGGGGCCGACCGGCATCACCGTCAACGCGGTCTGCCCCGGCTATGTCGAGACCCCCATGGCGGCGCGGGTCCGGCAGGGGTACGCGACCGCGCTCGACCTTTCCGAGGAGGCCGTCCTGGAGAGGTTCCACGCCAAGATCCCGCTCGGTCGCTACTCCACCCCCGAGGAGGTGGCCGGGCTGGTGGGCTATCTGGCCTCGGACACCGCCGCCTCGATCACCGCGCAGGCACTCAATGTCTGCGGAGGGCTTGGCAACTTCTGAGTACCGCCCGAGCGCAAGGAGGCAATATGTCCGACCGAGAGACCAGCCGGGTGGAGCACACCATCGAGGTGGACGCGCCGGCCGCCGACATCTACCGCCTGCTGGCGGAGGTCGAGAACTGGCCGCGGCTCTTCCACCCGACCATCCACGTGGACCACGTCGAGCGAGGTGAGCGCAGCGAGCGGATCCGGATCTGGGCCACGGCCAACGGCGAGGCCAAGAGCTGGACGTCGCGCAGGCAGCTCCATCCCGAGGAACTGCGCATCGACTTCCGCCAGGAGGTCTCCGCCCCGCCGGTGGCCGCCATGGGCGGGGCCTGGATCATCGAGCCGGTGTCCGACCGCACCTGCCGGGTCCGACTGCTGCACGACTACCGGGCCGTGGACGACGACGCGGAGGGACTCGCCTGGATCGACCAGGCGGTGGACCGGAACAGCCGGTCCGAGCTGGCCGCGCTGAAGGTCAGTGCCGAGCTGGTGGTCGGAACTCCGGCAGACCTGTTGCTGTCCTTCCAGGACTCGGTCCGGATCGACGGATCGGTCAAGGACGTCTACGACTTCCTGGACCGGGCGGACCGCTGGACCGAGCGGCTGCCCCATGTGGCCAAGGTCGAGCTGATCGAGGACACGCCCGGGCTGCAGCTGCTGACGATGGAGACCCGGGCCAAGGACGGCTCCACCCACACCACGACCTCGGTCCGGGTCTGCTTCCCGCACCGGCGGATCGTCTACAAGCAGACCGTCGTCCCCGCGTTGATGACCCTGCACACCGGCTACTGGCTGCTGGAGGAGGACGGCGCCGGCGTCGTCGCGACCTCCCAGCACACGGTGGTCATCAATACCGAGAACATCCCGGTGGTCCTCGGCGAGCAGGCGGGCGTCGCGGACGCCCGGCAGTACGTGCAGGGTGCGCTGAGCGCCAACAGCCGGGCCACCCTCGGCCACGCCAAGGACTACGCCGAGAGTCGGGCCTGAGCCCATGTCCCAGTCGCAGACAGACGTCCTGGTCATCGGGGCCGGGCCGGTCGGACTGATGCTGGCCGGCGAGCTGCGGCTCGGCGGGGCCCAGGTGGTCGTCGCCGAGCGGCTGCTCGCGCCGACCACGGAATCCCGGGCGTCGACCCTGCACGCCCGCACCATGGAGATCATCGACCAGCGGGGCCTGATGGCCGAGTTGGGTGAGGTGGCCCGCGACGACGCCGGTCACTTCGGCGGCATCCCGCTCCCCCTCGGTGGGCAGCCGAGCCGGTACGCCGGGCTGTGGAAGGTCCCGCAGACCCGGACGGAGGAGATCCTCGGCGGGTGGGCCGCAGGACTGGGGGCCGAGCTGCGCCGCGGCTGGGAGCTGACCGGTATCGACGAGGACGGTGACGCGGTAACCGCCGTCCTGCTCCGGCCGGACGGCTCGCAGACCCGGCTGCGGGCCCGGTACCTGGTCGGCTGCGACGGGGAGCAGAGCACGGTCAGGGGGCTGGCCGGGTTCGAGTCGGTCGGGACCGCCGCCGGCCGGGAGCTGCTCCGGGCCGACGTGGCCGGTATCGAGGTGCCCGACCGGAGGTTCCAGCGGCTGCCGCGGGGGCTCGCCATCGCGGCGCGCCGCCCGGACGGCGTCACCCGCGTGATGGTGCACGAGTTCGGCCGGCCCGCGCTGCCTCGCCGCGCGGAGCCGGACTTCGACGAAGTGGCCGCCACCTGGGCGCGCGTCACCGGTGAGGACATCAGCCGGGGCACGCCCGTGTGGATCAACTCGTTCGGTGACGCCAGCCGTCAGGTGACGCAGTACCGTCGCGGCCGGGTGCTGCTGGCCGGTGACGCCGCGCACCAGCAGATGCCGGTTGGCGGGCAGGCACTCAACCTCGGCCTGCAGGACGCGGCCAACCTGGGCTGGAAGCTGGCGGCGACGGTTCGCGGCCGGGCAGCTCCGGGCCTCCTCGACAGCTACCACGAGGAGCGGCACCTGGTCGGCTCCCAGGTGCTGTCCGACATAGCCGCCCAGGCCACGCTGCTGCTCGGCGGGCCCGAAGTGGAGGCGCTCCGCTCCGTGATGACGGGCCTGCTCGGGCTCGAAGCGGTGCGCGACCGCCTGGGCGCGGGGATCAGCGGAGTCGGGATCCGGTATCCCCTGGAGGATGCCGACCACCCGCTCCTGGGCGCACGGCTGCCGCACGCCGAACTGATCACCGAGGCAGGCGCCTCCAGCACCGGCGCGCTGCTGCGCTCCGGGCGGGGGCTGCTGCTCGACCTGATGCCCGAGTCGTCCGACCACGCTGCCCTGCGGACCGTCGCGCAGGGCTGGGCCGACCGGGTGTGCGTGGTGGCGGCCAAGCCGCCGGCGGAGGAGACGGCACTGGCGGCCCGCGCCGTGCTGGTCCGCCCCGACGGGCATGTGGTGTGGGCCGACGGCGGCGAGCAGCGACTGCGGTCCGCGATGACCCGCTGGTTCGGCCCTCCCGGCCCACTCGACGATGACATCCCCCTGCCGGCCTCAATCGACTGGCAGCATTCGACAAGGAGAACCCTGTGAAGCGACTTGCTGGCAAGACCGCCCTGGTGACCGGTTCGAGCCGCGGCATCGGCCGGGCGACGGCGCTGCGGCTGGCCCGTGACGGGGCCACCGTCGCCGTGCACTACGCGAGCAACGCCGACGCGGCCAAGGAGACGCTTGCCGCCATCGAGGCGGAAGCGGGACGGGCCTTCCTGGTCCAGGCGGAGCTGGGGGTGCCCGGCGACGTCGACACCCTCTTCGAGGGCCTGACGGCAGGACTGCGCGAGCTCACCGGGAAGGTGGAGCTGGACATCCTGGTGAACAACGCCGGTCTGATGGGCGGCGTCAAGCCCGAGGACCTCACCCCCGAGATCTTCGACCGGCTGATCGCGGTCAACGCCAAGGCGCCGCTGTTCCTGACCCAGCGCGTGCTGACGGTCATGCCGGACGGCGGACGCATCATCAACATCGGTACCGGGCTGCTGCGTTACGCCAATCCGGACGAGATCGCCTACGCCATGAGCAAGGGCGCGCTCGACCAGATCAGCCTGCACCTCGCCCGGCTGCTGGGCCCGCGGAACATCACCGTCAACACCGTGTCGCCCGGGATCACCAACAACGGCAGCCCGGTCTTCGACATCCCGGAGGCCCGTGAGTTCATGGCCAATATGAACGCCTTCAAGCGGATCGCCGAGCCCGAGGACGTCGGCGACGTCGTGGCCTTCCTTGCCTCCGACGACGCGCGCTGGATCACCGGCACGTTCGTCGACGCCAGCGGCGGCACGCTGCTCGGCGGCTGACCGGCCGCCGGACCCCCGGCAGCTACGGGCCGACCGGACGGGTCGGCCCGTACCTCCCGTGCGGACGCACTCACCGCGGACGCGCGTCCCCGTTCCTTCTCGTCCCTCCTCGTCCCTCCTCGTCCCGTGATGGGAGAGCCATGTCAGCAGCACGTCTCCGCCTCGCCGTGGTCCTCGGAAGCACCCGTGAGGGGCGCCTGTGTCCGACGATCGCGTCCTGGTTCGTGGCGCAGGCCCGCCAGGCCGGCGCCTTCGAAGTCGACGTCGTCGATCCGGCCGGCCTGGACATTCCAGTGGCGCTGTCGCCGCAGCCGCCCGCGCAGGTGCAGGCACTCGGGGCGCGGCTGGAGGCGGCCGATGCCTTTGTGATCGTCACACCCGAGTACAACCACAGCTTTCCGGCCTCGCTGAAGTCCCTCATCGACTGGCACTACGTCCAGTGGCGGGCCAAGCCGGTGGGATTCGTCTCCTACGGGGGGTTGGCCGGGGGCCTGCGGGCGGTGGAGCAGCTGCGACTGGTCTTCGCCGAGTTGCATGCCACGACGATCCGGGACACCGTCAGCTTCCACAGTGCCGCCGACCTGTTCGACGATGCCGGTGAGCCCCGGGAGCCTACCGGCTGCACCGCCGCCGCCAAGGTCATGCTCGACCAACTCGGCTGGTGGGGCCGTGCGTTGCAGCAGGCTCGGCAAGAACACCCGTATCGGTGCTGATCCGGTGACGGAGGGAGTGGAACTCTGGCTGGTGCGGCCCGAATACCTCTCGGACGGCGACCGGCCGGACGCGCTCGACGAGAACGAGCGGCGTCGGGCCGACGCCTTCCGGCGGCCCGCGGACCGCGCGCTCTACGTCTCGGCGCATCTGGCACTGCGCCGCCTGCTTGCGGCACACCTCGGCAGCACCCCGCAGGAGGTGCGCCTCGTCCGGGACCGAGGTGGCAGACCGACTCTCGCCGGTGATCCACCGCCCATTCACTTCTCGCTCTCCCACAGCGCCGGGCTCGCGCTGCTGGGCGTGGCGCCCGTGCCGATCGGGGTGGACGTCCAGCGGATACCTCCGCCGGCCACCGTCGAGCTGTGCAGTCGGCGCCTCCACCCGGTGGAGCAGGACGAGTTGGCGGCCCTGCCGGCGTCCGCCAGGGCCGGGTACTTCACCTGGCTGTGGACGCGCAAGGAGGCCTACCTGAAGGGGATCGGCGTCGGTCTGCGGCGTTCGCTGGCCGCCGACTACCTGGGGGCGGGCGGACCCGCGGCCCCGGCCGGCCCGGCGGGCTGGGCGGTGGCGGACGTTCCGGGCGAGGACCGCCACCTGGCGTCCGTGGCCGTACTGACCAGGGCCTCGCTGCCTGTCATGCTGCGCCGGCTTCCAAGGAGTGTCGACCATGACTGATGTCCCAGCTAACGACCCACCCCCCAACGTGACTGCCGCGGCCGGGACTTCGCGCCACCGGGCGGCGGAGCTGTCCGAGCTGCGTGACCGGGTCCTGCGTGGTCCGAGCGAGCAGGCGACCGAGGCGCAGCACGCCAAGGGGAAGTTGACGGCCCGTGAGCGGATCGAGTTGCTGTTGGATCCGGGTTCGTTCCATGAGGTGGAGCCGTTCCGCCGGCACCGGGCCGCCGGGTTCGGCCTGGAGGGGAGGAAACCGCACACCGATGGCGTGATCGTCGGTTGGGGCACGGTGGACGGGCGGACGGTGTTCACCTACGCGCACGATTTCCGGATCTTCGGGGGTGCGCTGGGTGAGGCGCACGCGCAGAAGATCCACAAGATCATGGATATGGCGATCGCGGCGGGCGCGCCGCTGGTGTCGCTGAACGACGGTGCGGGCGCCCGGATCCAGGAGGGCGTCACCGCGCTGGCCGGCTACGGCGGGATCTTCCGGCGCAACACCAGGGCCTCGGGGGTGATCCCGCAGATCTCGGTGATGCTGGGCCCCTGCGCGGGTGGCGCGGCCTACAGCCCCGCGCTGACGGACTTCGTGTTCATGGTCCGGGAGACCTCGCAGATGTTCATCACCGGTCCGGACGTGGTCCAGGCCGTGACCGGCGAGAAGATCTCGCAGAACGGCCTCGGCGGCGCGGACGTGCACTCCGAGGTCTCGGGCGTCTCGCACTTCGCCTACGACGACGAGCGGACCTGCCTGGAGGAGGTCCGGTTCCTGCTGTCGATGCTGCCGCAGAACAACCGCGAGACCCCGCCGAACGAGCCC
>FTAE01000235.1_pt1 | contig 26411 bp, 17 predicted proteins | sample 1638991 | NCBI WGS metagenome assembly FTAE01 (sample SAMEA3914812, study PRJEB12502) | metagenome | biome: forest; material: soil | place: Canada | collected 2011-07-07 | depth 0.1 m
CCGCTTCGGGCGACCGGCTGCGGCCGTTCGTCCGGCCCGCCGAGTACTGGATGGCGGGCGACCTGGCGGCGGCCCGGGCCGCCGCCGAGGAGACGGCGGACGACGTCGCGGAGCCCGGGACGGGGGCGGAGCCGGGGGCGGCGAAGCCCGAAGCCCTCGCGGAGGCCGTCTGATGCCCGGCCGCGTACCGCCACGAGGCCCGGCCCCGGAGGCGGCCGAGCGGGCCCCCGGGAGCGCTGCCGCGCCCGGAGCCGCACCGGCCGGCGACCCGGTGCGCGAGCTGATGGCCCGCCACCGCACGCTGTGCGAGCAGGCCGTCGATCCGCTGGAGATCGCCGCCGGCCTGGAGGAGGCCGGTGTCGGCCCCGGCACGGCGGCCCGCTGCCGGCACGCGGACGTGTTCGCCCTGGCCGAGGAGATGTACGCGCGGGTGCCGCGCCGCCCGCCCGCGTCCGCCGCCGCCGAGCCGGCCGAGCCCTGGGGCAGGCGCTCCGCCGCCGCCCTGCGGACGGCCCTGGTGGTCGCGCTGCCGTGCGCCGCCATGGCGGCTGTCCGGGCCGCGCGGCCGGCCGCCGCGGTCGAGCTGCCGGCCCTGCTGGCGGCGGCCGGTGTGCTCGCCGTCGGCTGCGCCGGGCGGGTGCGGCGGAGCCGGTGGCGGCCCGCCGCGCTCGGGTACGGCCTCGGCGCCGCCACCCTGCTGCTCCTGCCGCCGACCGCAGGCACCGACCGCCCGCAGGCGGCGATGGCGCTGGCCGCAGCCGTGGCGATGGGCGCGGCCGAGTGGTCCGCCCGCTGGTTCCGGCACGTCGGCCGGGTGCACCTGCGGGCGGCCCGGACGATCTCCGACTTCCGCGCCCGGCTGCGCCCGGTGCTGCCGGTGGCGGCCGGCCTGTACCTCGCGGTGCTGGGGGTGCTGACCTTCGCCGCCCTCGCGGTGCTGACGGCGCTCGCGCCCCGGCCCGGCCCCCGGCCCGGCGGGCTGCTGCACGCCGTCGTCCAGCGGGCGGACGGCGTGCAGTGGGCGGCGCAGGCGGCCCTCGGGCTGCTGCTGGTGCTCGCCACCCTGCTGCTGCACTGCGGCCGGGTGCGCACGGCCGCCGCGGGCCTGGCGGCGGGGGCGGCGGCCACCGTGCTGCTGGTGCTGCTCCCGGCCGCCGGGCCGCCGCCGCTCGCCGGGCACGGCACGGCCGGCGCCCAGCTGCTCGGCTGCGGGGCGGCGGGCGCCGTCCTGCTGCCCTGGGCGTGGGCGGTCCTCGGCCGGCCGGGCTCCCACCGCTGACCGCGGCCCCGGGCCGCTTCTCTCACCTGACCACCTGTTCACAACTGATCCGCCAGGTCCTGGGACCTCGCTTCGTGGAAGGACGCCCCCCGATGAGGGTGCTGCTGCTGGGTGCCGACGGCTTTATCGGCCGTCGGGTCACCGATCGTCTGCTCGTGGACCAGGAGTTGCAGGTGACTGTGCTCGGCCGGCGTGACTCGGCCGACATCCGCTTCGACCTGACGACCGGGAGCCCGGGCGCGCTGGCCCGCTTCCTGGACGCGGTGGCCCCGCAGGTGGTGATCAACTGCGCCGGGGCGACGTACGGCAGCTCCCGGGTGCTGATCCGGGCGAACACCCTCGCCGTCGCCACCGTCTGCGAGGCGATCCGGCGCAGCCGGGAGCCGGCCCGGCTGGTGCATGTGGGCTCCGCCGCCGAGTACGGGCCGGTGCCCGGCGGGATCCCGGTCGCGGAGAGCGCGGAGCCGCGCCCGGTCGGCCCGTACGGGGTGTCCAAGCTCGCGGGGACGGAGCTGGTGCTCGCCTCCGGGCTGGACGCGGCGGTGCTCCGGGTGTTCGACGTGGTCGGGCCGGGGGCGCCGACGGCCTCGCTGTTCGGCCGGCTCGCGGAGGGGCTGCGGCGGGCGCTGGAGCGGGACGAGAACGTCGTCCGGATGCCGGACCTGTCCGGGTACCGGGACTTCGTCGACGTCCGGGACGTCGCGCGGGCGATCCAGTCGGCGGCGGTGTCGGCGGCCACCGGCGTGATCAACATCGGCAGCGGCCACGCCGTCCGGGCCCGGGACGCCGCCCAGCTGCTGGTCCGCACGGCGGGCTTCGAGGGCACCGTGGCGGAGGAGAGCCGCCAGCCGCTGCTCCCCGCCCAGGCGGTCGGCACGGCGGACCAGCTGCTGCACCCGCTCGCGCACCACCTGGCCGGCCACCGGCCGGCGGACCCGCGGACGGGCGAGGCGCGCGGCGCCGAGGGGCGGTCCGTCGACGGGCGCTCGCCGGCGGCGGAGCCCGTCCCGTGGCGGCAGGCCGACGTCCGGACGGCCAGGGAGCGTCTCGGCTGGCGGACACAGGTGCCGCTGGAGGAGTCGCTCGGCGACATCTGGCTGGAGACGGCCTGCCGGGTCTGACCCCCGGGTCCGCCCGTGGCGCACCGGCCCGGGGCGCCACGGCACCGGCCGTCCGGGCCCCGGCCGCCGCGGCGGGCGGCGGTCGGGGAGCGGTCCCAGCATCCGGTGCGGATCGTCTCGCCCATCGGACGGGCTGTCTCGGAATACAGAGGCGGCATGACACTGTTGGCCTAGCAAAGCCACTGTTCGACGGAGCCGGATGCAGGCGCCGCCGAACCTGAACTGACGACCATCGGAGTCACCGTGTCGCTGCCACCCCTGGTCGAGCCGGCCGCCGAGCTCACCGTCGACGAGGTCCGCAGGTACTCCCGCCACCTGATCATCCCCGACGTGGGCATGGCCGGGCAGAAGCGGCTGAAGAACGCCAAGGTGCTGTGTGTCGGCGCCGGCGGCCTCGGGTCCCCCGCGCTGATGTACCTGGCCGCAGCCGGTGTGGGCACGCTCGGCATCGTCGAGTTCGACGTCGTCGACGAGTCCAACCTGCAGCGCCAGATCATCCACGGTCAGTCCGACATCGGCCGCTCCAAGGGCGAGTCCGCGCGCGAGTCGGTGCAGGAGATCAACCCCTACGTCAACGTGATCCTCCACGAGGACCGCCTCGACAACTCCAACGTGATGGAGATCTTCTCCGGCTACGACCTGATCGTGGACGGCACGGACAACTTCGCCACCCGGTACCTGGTGAACGACGCCGCGGTGCTGCTCGGCAAGCCGTACGTGTGGGGCTCGATCTACCGCTTCGACGGCCAGGCCAGCGTGTTCTGGGCCGAGCACGGCCCCTGCTACCGCTGCCTCTACCCCGAGGCGCCGCCGGCGGGCATGGTCCCGTCCTGCTCCGAGGGCGGCGTGCTGGGCGTGCTCTGCGCGTCCATCGGCTCGATCCAGGTCACCGAGGCCATCAAGCTGCTCGCCGGTGTCGGCGAGCCGCTGGTCGGCCGGCTGATGATCTACGACGCCCTGGAGATGAACTACCGCCAGGTCAAGATCCGCCGCGACCCCGACTGCGCGCTCTGCGGTGAGAACCCCACCGTCACCGAGCTGATCGACTACGAGGCCTTCTGCGGCGTCGTCTCCGACGAGGCGCAGGCCGCCGCGGCGGGCTCGACCATCACCTCGAAGCAGCTCAAGCAGTGGCAGGACGACAAGGAGGACATCCTCCTGATCGACGTCCGTGAGCCCGGCGAGTACGAGATCGTCAGCATCCCGGGCGCCGTGCTGATCCCGAAGAACGAGTTCCTCATGGGCAACGCCCTGGAGACGCTCCCGCAGGACAAGAAGATCGTCCTGCACTGCAAGTCGGGCGTCCGCTCGGCCGAGGTGCTGGCCGTCCTGAAGTCCGCGGGCTTCGCCGACTCCGTCCACCTCGGTGGCGGCATCCTCGGCTGGATCAGCCAGATCGAGCCGCACAAGCCGGCGTACTAGGCCTGAGCACGCCGTACCGGACCTGAACGCGCAAGGGGCCGCCGACCACACTCGTGGTCGGCGGCCCCTTCGGCGTTCTCGGGCGGGCGCTCGCGGCCCTACAGGGCGCCCCTGCGCTGCAGCACGTTGTAGGCGATCCAGCCCGGCAGGACGGGCAGCCAGAAGGTCAGCGCCCGGTACAGGAACACCGCGGGCGTGGCCACCGCCGGCGGGACGCCAGCCACCGTCAGAGCGGCGACCAGCGCGAACTCGACCGGGCCGATGCCACCCGGGGTCGGGATCGCCGAGCCGGCCGCGTTGGCGGTCAGGAAGACCACCGCCACCGCCGAGAAGCTGATCGCGCCGCCGAAGGCCTGCACCGAGGCGTCCAGGCAGGCGGTGAAGCTCATGGTCAGCAGCAGGATGCCGCCGAAGCCGGTGAACAGCTTGGTCGGGGTCTGCATCAGGTCGAGCATCCGCGGCACGACGCCGAAGAACAGCGAGCGCACCCGCGTCACCACGAAGCGCCGCAGCGGGCCGACGGCGGCGACCACCAGGGCCAGTACGGCGGCCGTGAGCACGCCGATGATCACCGCGCGGGAGGCGCTGAGGTCGCCGTTGGTCTGGCTGCCGGTGATCAGGCCGAAGCTGAACAGCAGCAGCAGGTGCCCGGCGAGGCCGGCCAGCTGCGAGGCGCCGACGCTCGCCACCGCCTGGCCCGGCCGGATGCCGGCCTTCTGCAGGTAGCGGGTGTTCAGGGCGATGCCGCCGATCGCGGCGGGCGCCACCAGCTTCACGAACGACCCGGCGACCTGGGCCGCGATGGTGCGGCGGAACGGCAGCCGCTCGGGCACGAACCCGGTCAGGCTCATCGAGGCGGCGACGTAGCTGAAGGCCGCCGCGACCAGGGCCGCCGCCGCCCAGGCCCAGTTCATCTGGGAGAGCTTGAGCTGGGCGGGCTTGATGGTGGTCAGCGCCAGGTAGGCGGCGAAGGTCAGCGCGATGACCATGATCAGGGTCTTCGGCTTCAGCCGCTCCAGCTTGGCGGGCTCCAGCGGCGCCTCGGGGACGATCTGCAGGATCTGCCCGCGGATCCGGCTGAGCAGGTCCTCGCCGGCGACCGCGATGTCCTCCTCGGCCTGCTGCTGGGTGCGCTCGCCAGCCGCGACCTGCTCCAGCGCGCGGGCCTGCGCCTCGGCCTTGCGCTCCTTGGCCAGCCGCTTGAGGTCGATCCGGGTGGAGCGGCTCATGCCGACCGGCTGGAGCAGCGGCAGCGCGGCCGCCACCCGCTCCGGGCCGAGCACGCTGTTGGCGGTGCTCACCGCCCGCTCCGGGCCGACCCGCAGGGCGAAGGTGGTGACCAGCTGGGCGACGTCGATGCGCAGGGTCAGGTCGCTGGCCGCGATGTCGCCGCCGGAGAGGTTGACCAGGCAGGCCGTCTTGTCGTCGACGACCAGCAGTGACTCGCCGGTGAGCCGGCGGTGCGCGATCCGGCGCTCGTGCAGGGCGGCGACCGACTCCCACAGGCTGGCCATCACCTGGTCGGTGATCTCCTCGTCCGCCAGGTCGTCCAGCTGCCGGCCCTCGACGTTCTCGTAGACCAGGATCGCGGCGTCCGGGCCGAGCTCGGAGGTCGCCACCAGCTGGGGGGCGCGGGCGCCGGAGGCGGCGGCCGCGTACGCGATCAGTGCCTCCTGCTCCAGGGCCTGGCGCAGCGACTGCGGGCTGCGCCGGACGGCCACCGAGCGCAGCCGCAGCCGTCGCCAGGCGCGGTAGAAGAAGCCGGAGGCCTGCTGCTCGCGGTCGACGATGTGGACGTCCAGCGGCGGGCCGCTCTGCTGGGCGACGTAGTAGCGGCGGGTGCCGCCGGGGGCGTCGGGGGCGCGGTGGGCGCTGGCCGGGCTGAAGCCGACCTTTCGCAGGCCGATCATCAGGTGCTGCCCGGTCGGCCGGATGTTCGGCGAGCCGATCGCGTAGAGCGTGCCGTACGCCACGGACCAGCCGAGCAGGACGGTCAGCAGCAGGGACAGCGGTGTGGTGTAGCCGCTGATCAGTTCGGTCACGCCACTGAGGATCACCACCACCCACAGGGCGACCCGCCAGCGTGGTCGGCTCGACATGCCGACGGCCGTCATATAGGCGATGACGGGCGCCAGATAGCCGTGCACCGGGTCGGTGAGGGTGCCGTTGCTCTCGGTCGGCAGCCGGGTCAGCGCGTCCCGGATGGGCTCCGAGGCGCCCTCGGCCACCCACCAGTCGATGCCGAGCGAGAAGCCGTACGCGAGCACCGAGGCGAGCACGCCGTCGGCGACCCGCAGGCCGTCGCGTTTGATCAGGCGCTCGACCGCGAAGGCGAGCGGCACGGCGAGTACCGCCACGCTGGAGACCAGCCCGGCGATGGTCGACAGGACGGGGGAGATCCGCTTGGCGTTGGCCGAGATGTCGACCTCGATGCCGCTGGTCGTCGAGGTCGCGACGCTGGCCAGGACGAACAGCGCGACGATCCCCAGCACGCCGGCCAGGAAGCGGATCAGGTCGGACGGGCGGTGCGCCCGGGCGGCGAGCAGCGGCTCGTCGACGTCCAGGTACGGGGCGTCGTCCAGCGGGTCGGGCAGCGGGGCCGGGGGCGGGGTGGCGGCCGGGGCCGTGACCTCCGCCGGGTCCGGCAGCTCGATCGTCGGCGGCGGGCCGTCGGCGGCGCCGTCGTCGGAGGCGGCGGGGGTCTTGAAGGCCGGGCCCTTGATCAGGGACACTTCCGGCGTGACCGGTGTCTCGCCGGGACCTGCGGACATGTCGGCAGAGGACTCGTCCGAGTCCTCGTCCACGCCCACGTCTGCCGTCCCGGTCATCTGGTCTTGTCCTCGTATCACCACTCACCGCCCCGAAGATGGTGGCATGCCGCGACGTCCCGTGCGGGACAGGGGGCGCATCGGGCGCGCCGGATCCCCCGCACGAGGCCGCCGAATCGCCCGGATGGGGAAGAATGCCCCAGGTGACGGACGGTGGAGACGACAGGGTCAACGACGGCGGCGACGGCGCACTTCCCGCATTCGCCGAACTGGTGCTCGATCTCGCCGACAGCATCCCGCCCGGCCGGGTGATGACGTACGGGGACGTCGCCGAGTACCTGGGCGAGGGCGGCCCCCGCCAGGTCGGCCGGGTGATGGCGCTGTACGGCGGCGCGGCCGCGTGGTGGCGGGTGATCCGCGCGGACGGCGCGCTGCTGCCCGGCAGCGAGCAGCGGGCGCTGGCCCACTACCGCGACGAGGGGACGCCGCTGCGCACCACCCGGGGCCGGGGCCCCGCCCGGGGCTCGCAGGCGGCGGAGGACCTGCCCAGGGTGGATCTGCGACTGGCCCGCTGGGACGGGCGGTAGGACCGGCACGACCAGGAGTCTTCGCCACCGGGGCGCCGGGCATTCGTGTGACCGGGCGCACCCGCCGCGAAGCGCGCCCCCGGCTTCCCGGAACCGGGTGCACGGTCGGGGATGACGGAGGAGGATCGTACGCTCGATACGGACGGGCCCCGGCGGGCCCGTCCCGCTGTTGCCCGCCGAGCCGTACCGCCGGACCCGAAAGCCGCTCGGAGCCAGACCCCCAGGACGTTCGTGACCTCCCCCTTCCGCTTGGTGCGCAGCCCGCTCGCGCAGCCCGCCCCGCCCGTGCTGGACCCGTACCAGCAGGCGGTGGCCGAGCACGCCGGCGGGCCGCTGCTGGTGCTCGCGGGGCCGGGGACGGGCAAGACCACCACGCTGGTCGAGGCGGTCACCCGGCGGATCGAGCAGGGCACCGACCCCGAGCGGATCCTGGTGCTGACCTTCAGCCGCAAGGCCGCGATGGAGCTGCGCGACCGGATGACCGCCCGGGTCGGCACCACCGGCGCCGCCCCGCAGGCGACCACCTTCCACTCCTTCTGCTACGCCCTGCTCCGCGCCCACCAGGACCCGGAGGCGTACGCCGAGCCGCTGCGCCTGCTCTCCGGTCCCGAGCAGGACGTGATGGTCCGCGAGCTGCTGGCCGGTGACGCCGAGGACGCCCGGCTCGGCGTCGGCCGGATCAGCTGGCCGCTCGACCTGCGGGCCTGCCTCACCACCCGCGGCTTCGCCGACGAGGTCCGCGCGGTGCTCGCCCGCAGCCGCGAGCTAGGCCTCGGCGAGGCCGAGCTGAAGCGCTTCGCCGAGGGCGTGCAGCGCCCCGACTGGGCGGCCGCCGCGCACTTCCTCGCCGACTACCTGGACGTCCTCGACCTGCGCGGCGTCCTCGACTACGCGGAGCTGGTGCACCGCGCGGTGCTGCTCGCCGAGCGCCCGGAGGTGGGGGAGGCGCTGCGCCGGCGCTACGAGGTGGTGTTCGTCGACGAGTACCAGGACACCGACCCGTCCCAGGTCCGGCTGCTGCGGCAGCTGGCCGGCGGCGGCCGCGACCTGGTCGCGGTCGGCGACCCGGACCAGTCGATCTACGCCTTCCGCGGCGCCGACATCAACGGCATCCTCGACTTCCCGCAGGCCTTCCCGAAGGCCGACGGCAGCCCCGCCGACGTCCGGGTGCTGCGGGTCTCCCGGCGCTCCGGCGCCGTCCTGCTCGCCGCCTCCCGCGAGCTGGCCCGCCGGATGCCGATGGGCCGGCTGCCCGCCGACAAGCTCGCCCAGCACCGCGCCCTGCTGCCCTCCCGCGAGGGCGGCCGGGTCGAGGTGTACACCTACCCGACGCCCGGCACCGAGCTGGACAGCGTCGCCGACCTGCTGCGCCGCGCCCACCTGGAGGACGGCGTGCCGTGGGGCGAGATGGCCGTGCTGGTCCGGGCCGGCGGCCGGTCCATCCCCGGCGTACGGCGTGCCCTCAGCTCGGCCGGCGTACCGCTGGAGATCGACGGCGACGACCTGCCGCTGCGCGAGGAGCCGGCCGTGGCGCCGCTGCTGCTCGCCCTGCGGGTCTGCGCCGAACAGGCCGCCCTGGACCGCCCGGCCGTCGCCCGCGCCGATGATGCCCCGGACCCGGCCGACCCGCTCACCGCCGAGCTCGCCCACACCCTGCTCACCGGCCCGCTCGGCGGCATGGACGGCTCCGACCTGCGCCGCCTCGGCCGCGCCCTGCGCGAGGAGGAACGCCAGGCCCTGCGCCGCGCGGACGGGGGGCCCGGCACCGTCCGCCCCGCCGAGGAGCTGATCCGCCAAGCCCTCGCCGAGCCCGAACGCCTCGTCGCGATGGACCCGTCGTACGCCCGCCGGGCCCGTGACCTCGGCACCCTGCTGCGCAAGGTCCGCGAGCTGCTGGCCGGCGGCGGCACCGCCGAGGAGGCGCTCTGGGCGCTCTGGGACGGCAGCCGGCGCTGGCGCGAGCGGCTGGAGCGCTCTGCCCTGCGCGGCGGCGCGGGCGGGCGCAACGCCGACCGGGACCTGGACGCGCTGTGCGCGCTGTTCGAGACGGCCGCCCGCGCCGAGGAGCAGGTCACCGGCCACCGCAGCGCCCTCGACCTGCTCGCCGAGCTCGAAGCACAGGACATCGCCGCCGACACCCTCACCGTCCGCGCCGTGCGCCCCGACGCCGTCCGCCTGATGACCGCGCACCGCTCCAAGGGCCTGGAGTGGCGGGTGGTCGTGGTGGCCGGAGTCCAGGACGGCCTCTGGCCCGACCTGCGCCGCCGCGGTTCGCTGCTCGAAGCCGACCGGATCGGCCGCGACGGCCTCGCCGAGCCGCTCTCCCCGGCCGCCCTGCTCGGCGAGGAGCGCCGGCTCTTCTACGTCGCCGCGACCAGGGCCAAGGAGCGGCTGATCGTCACCGCCGTCAAGGCGCCCGCAGAGGACGGCGACGAGCCGTCCCGCTTCCTGCGCGAGCTGTACCGCGAGGAGCTCGACCCGCGCACCGGCAAGGTGCTGCGCCGCACCCCGCAGGTCCTCGTCGAGGACGTCACCCACCGCCCGCGCCGCCCGCTGGCGGTGACCGCGCTGGTGGCCGAGCTGCGCGCGGTCACCGTCGACCCGCACCGCTCCCCGGAGCTGCGCCGGGCCGCCGCCGAGCGCCTCGCCCGGCTCGCGTCGGCGGCGGACGAGGACGGCGTGCCGCTGGTGCCCGTCGCACACCCCGACCGCTGGTGGGGCCTGGACGACGCGACGGCCGCGCCCGACCCGCTGCGCAAGCCGGACGTGCCCGTCCGGCTCTCCGGCAGCGGCCTGGAGCAGTTGGAGAACTGCTCGCTCCAGTGGTTCCTGGACAAGGAGGTCAAGGCGCGCACCACCAGCTCCGCCGCCCAGGGCTTCGGCAACGTGGTGCACGCCCTCACCGACGAGGTCGGCTCCGGCCGCACGCCCGCCGACCTCGCCGTCCTGATGGAGCGCCTCGACACGGTCTGGGACGCGCTCGCCTTCGACGCCCCCTGGAAGTCCCACCAGGAGAAGACCGAGGCCCGCGCGGCCCTGGAGCGCTTCCTGAACTGGCACGTCCTGGAGCGCGGCCGCAGCACCGTCGCCACCGAGCACGGCTTCGACGTCACGCTGGACGTCGGCGGGATCGAGGTGCAGATCCGCGGCTCGATGGACCGGGTCGAGAAGGACGCGGCCGGGCGCGCGTACGTCGTCGACTTCAAGACCGGCAAGCAGATACCGACCGAGAAGTCGCTGCCCGAGCACAAGCAGCTCGCCGTCTACCAGCTCGCCGTCCGGGCCGGCGCGCTCAACGAGCTGCCCGGCTTCGAGGCCGGCACCCCGCCGGCCGGCGGCGCCGAGCTGGTGCACCTGCGGGAGGCCGGCAAGATCCCGCCGGACGGGCCGAAGGTGCAGCAGCAGGCACCCCCCGACGGCGAACCGTGGATCGAGAACCTGCTCGCCGACGCCGCCGGCCGCGTCCTCGCCGAGCGCTTCGTCCCCGCCACCGGCACCGGCTGCGACCGCTGCTCGTTCCGCCGCAGCTGCTCCGCCCAGCGCGACGGTGCCCAGCTGATCGAATAGCGGGCGCGGCGGAGCCTGTCCGGCGGGCCGGTTAGCGTTGGGGGGTGAACGCCGTGCTCGACCACCCCGACCAGCTCAAGGAGCTGCTCGGCATCCCCTTCAACCCGGAGCAGATGCGGGCCATCGGCGCGCCGCTGGAGCCGGCCGTGATCGTGGCCGGCGCCGGGTCGGGCAAGACCACGGTGATGGCGGCCCGGGTGGTCTGGCTGGTCGGCTCCGGCGCCGTCCGCCCGGAGGAGGTGCTCGGCCTCACCTTCACCAACAAGGCGGCCGGCGAGCTCTCCGAACGCGTCAGGACGGCGCTCTACAGCGCCCGCATCCTCGACCCGGACGACACCGGCGTACCCGGCCAGGAGTCGCTGGGCCTGCCCGAGATCTCCACCTACCACGCCTTCGCCGGCCGGCTGCTCAAGGAGCACGGCCTGCGGATCGGCATCGAGCCGGACGTCCGGCTGCTCGCCGACGCCACCCGCTTCCAGCTCGCCGCCAAGGTGCTCCGCTCCGAGCGCGGGCCCTTCCCCTCGCTCACCGGCACCTTCTCCGCCCTCGTCGCCGACCTGATCGCGCTGGACGGCGAACTCGCCGAGCACCTCACCGAGCCCGCCACCCTGCGCGAGTACGACGGCGACCTGCTCGACACCCTGGCCGGGGTGGACCTGACCAACGACGACCTGCGGGCCGTCCCGCTCGCCGCCCGGGCCCGGCAGGAGCTGCTGCGGCTGGTGGAGGAGTACCGGCGCCGCAAGCAGGCCGCCGGGCTGATGGACTTCGGCGACCAGATCGCCGCCGCCGCCCGGCTCGCCCAGCAGCGGCCCGAGGTGGGCGAGATCCTGCGCGGGCAGTACCGGGTGGTGCTGCTGGACGAGTACCAGGACACCTCGGTGGCCCAGCGCCTGATGCTGGCCGGCCTCTTCGGCCGCGGGCCCGACGGCGCCGAGGCGCGCGGCGGGCACCCCGTCACCGCCGTCGGCGACCCCTGCCAGGCGATCTACGGCTGGCGCGGCGCCTCCGTCGCCAACCTCGACGACTTCCCGGTGCACTTCCCCAAGCACGGCGGCGCCCCCGCCGAGCGGTACTCGCTCAGCGAGAACCGCCGCAGCGGCGGCCGGCTGCTCGCCTTCGCCAACGAGCTGGCCGCGCCGCTGCGCGCCATGCACGCCGGCGTCGAGGCGCTGCGCCCCGCGCCCGGCGCCGACCAGGACGGCTTCGTCCGGGCCGCGCTGCTGCCCACCCACGCCGAGGAGATCGCCTGGCTGGCCGACTCGATCGCCCACCTGGTGCGCACCGGCACCGCCCCCGGGCGGATCGCGGTGCTCTGCCGGGGCGGCGCCGCCTTCCCCGACATCCACGCGGCGCTGGTCGCCCGGGAGATCCCGGTGGAGGTGGTCGGCCTCGGCGGGCTGCTCCAGCTGCCGGAGGTCGCCGACCTGGTGGCCGTCTGCGAGGTGCTCCAGGACCCGACGGCGAACGCCGCGCTCGTCCGGCTGCTGATCGGCCCGCGCTGGCGGATCGGCCCGCGCGACCTCGCACTGCTCGGCCGCCGCGCCGCCGACCTGGTCCGCACCGGCCGCCAGGACGGGGTGGACGCGCTCGCCGCGGCCGTCGCCGACACCGACCCGACCGAGGTGGTCTCGCTCGCCGACGCCCTGGAGACCTTCCTGGACGCCGAGCAGCCCGACGAGCTGGCCTTCTCGCCGGAGGCCCGGGTCCGCTTCGCCCGGCTCGCCCGCGAGGTCCGCGAGCTGCGCCGCTCGCTGGCCGACCCGCTGATGGACGTGCTGCACCGGGTGCTGACCGTCACCGGACTGGAGGTCGAGCTCGCCGCCTCCCCGCTCGCCCTGGCGGCCCGCCGCCGCGAGACCCTGCACGCCTTCCTGGACGTCGCGGCCGGCTTCGCCGACCTGGACGGGGACCCGGGGCTCTCCGCGTTCCTCGGCTTCCTGCGCGTGGCCCAGGAGTACGAGCGCGGCCTGGACAGCAGCCTGCCCGGCGGCGAGGACACCGTGAAGGTGCTCACCGCCCACAAGTCCAAGGGCCTGGAGTGGGACGTCGTCGCCGTGCCCGGACTCGTCCGGGGCAGCTTCCCGTCGTCCACCGCCCGCGAGCGCTGGACGAGCACCAAGAAGGTGCTCCCGCACGCGCTGCGCGGCGACGCCGCCACCCTGCCCGACGTCCACGGGCAGTGGACGGCCAAGGGCATGGCGGCGTTCAAGAAGCAGATGTCGGTGCACTCCGGGACGGAGGAACTGCGCCTGGGCTACGTCGCCTTCACCCGCCCGCGCAGCCTGCTGCTCGCCTCCGGCCACTGGTGGGGGCCGAGCCAGAAGAAGCAGCGCGGCCCCTCCGACTTCCTGCTGGCGCTGCGCGAGCACTGCGAGCGGCCCGGTAACGGCGAGATCGAGCACTGGGCCGAGCAGCCGCTCAAGGACGCCGAGAACCCGGCGCTCACCACCTCCCTGGAACTGCCCTGGCCGCTGCCGCTGGACCCGGACGCGCAGCACGCCCGGCGCCGGGTCGCCGACGTGGTGCGCCGCCGCCTGGCCGGGCAGCCCGGGCCCGAGCCGGAGCGGATGGCGCCCGAGGACCAGCGCCGCACCGACTCCTGGGACCGCGACCTGGACGCCCTGCTCGGCGAGCTGGAGCGCTCCCGGCGCAGCGTCCGCGAGGTGCCGCTGCCCGCCGCGCTCTCGGCGACCCAGCTGATGCGCCTGGCCGCCGACCCGGACGGCTTCGCCCGGGACCTCGCCCGCCCGATGCCCCGCCCGCCGCAGCCGGCCGCCCGCCGGGGCACCCGCTTCCACGCCTGGGTGCAGGCCAGGATCGAGCCGCTGCTGCTGGTCGAGCCCGGCGCGCTGCCGGGCATGGACGACGACGGCATCGAGGACGAGCGCGACCTCGAACTGCTCAAGGAGGCGTTCCTGCGCACCCCGTACGCGAACCGGGCCCCGCACCGGGTCGAGGCGCCGTTCCAGCTGATCCTGGCGGGCCGGGTGGTGCGCGGCCGGATCGACGCGGTCTACCGGTCGGGTGACGGCGAGTCAGGAGGGGCGGGAGCGTCACGCTACGAAGTGGTGGACTGGAAGACCAACCGGGAGGAGACGGCGGATCCGCTCCAGCTGGCCGTCTACCGGGTGGCCTGGGCCGAACAGGCCGGGGTGCCGCTGGAGCAGGTCACGGCTTCCTTCCTGTACGTCCGCAGTGGCCGGATCGAACAACCGGTACGACTTCCTGACCGAAATGAGTTGGAACGGCTCCTGATCGGGAACAGTGAAGAATGAGTCACAGAGAGCGTCCAAGGTGTCACGCGAGCGTGCGAAACCTGTGCTCCCTGCACGTTTCGCGCCTATTGTGGGGTCGGTTACCGGTCACCCTCGTACTCCGGCCGCCAGCAAGGCCCCCTCATTCCTAACCCTCAGTCATCACCGCCGGTGCCCACGGGTGCCGGCACCTTCTGCTGGAGAGACCGAAGTTGAGCGCGACCGGATGGATCAGAGAACGCTTCGCGGGGCCCGCCCCCGGAGGCGCTCCGGGCGGGACCGGCACCTGGCCGAGGACAGCGCTCGCGCTGCCCTTCATCGGCATGGCCCTGGTGGTCGCCCTGAACTACTTCTCCGACACCGAGGTGACGGTCGAACCGGCCCTCACCGCCGTCCCCGCGCTGGCCGCCGTGGTCAGCCGCCGCACCTGGTACCCGCTGCTCATCGGCCTCTGCACCGAGGCGGCGGCGTTCCTGATGGCCTTCTACAGCGACTCGCTCGGCGAGTCCGTGCACAGCGCCACCGTCTTCGCGATCGTCCTGGTCGCCGCGATCGGCTGGGTCAGCACCACCCTGCGGCTGCGGCAGGAGAAGGCCCTCGCCGACGCCCAGCTGGTCGCCGAGGTCGCCCGCCGGGTGCTGCTGCGCGCCGTCCCGGACCGGGTCGGCAGCGTCCGCGCGGCCGTGCACTACGCCGCCGCAGCCGCCCAGGCCCGGATCGGCGGTGACCTCTACGAGGTGGTCAACACCCGGCACGGCGTCCGGGCGGTGGTCGGCGACGTCCGGGGCAAGGGGCTGAACGCGGTCGAGACGGCCGCCGCCGTGCTCGGCGCGTTCCGCGAGGCCGCCCACCAGGAGGCCGCGCTGGAGCGGGTGGCCGGCTGGCTGGCCGTCAGCCTCGACCGGGCGCTGAACGACAACGACCACCCGGGCGTGGAGGAGGAGTTCGTCACCCTCGTCCTGATCGGCGTCCGCCCGGACGGCACCGCCGAGATCGTCAACTGCGGCCACCCCGCCCCGCTGCTCCTGCGCGACGGCGAGGCCGTCCGGGCCCTGGAACTGGACGAGACCGTCCCGCCGCTCGGCGTCCTCGACCCGGCGGACGTCCGCCCGCCGGTACAGCTGGTGCCGCTGCGCCCGGGCGACCGGGTGCTGCTCTTCACCGACGGCGTGATCGAGGCCAGGGACCGCGCCGGCGTCTTCTACCCGCTCGCCGAGCGGCTGCCGGCCCGCGCCCGGGGCAACCCGGCCGAGGTGCTCCGCAACGTCCACGAGGACGTGGTGCGCCACGTCGGCCGGAAGCTCGGCGACGACGCGGCGATGCTGCTGCTCCAGTACGACCCGCTCGTCACCGTCCCGGACCTGCCGCACCAGAACGGCCACCTGACGCGCCGCCCGGTCTGACGCGCCGCCCGGTCCGACCGTTGGGCCTCAGAGCCCGACCTCCACCACCAGCGGCCGGTGGTCGGACACCCCGGTACGCGGCGCGTGGGACACCCCGACGGCCGACCGGGGCACCCCGACCGCGAGCACGTGGTCGAACTGCACGGCCGGCCGGTGCGAGGGGTACGTCGGCGTCTTGGCCAGGTCGTGCCAGCCCTGGAGCCGCGCCCTCGGCTCGCGGACCCGGCGCCGGCGCGGCTCCGCCAACGCGGCCCTGGTCCGCCGGGCCTCGCGCAGCTCCCGCACCCGGCGCCGGGGCGCCGAGCGCTCCAGCGCGGTCGCCCCGCCGAGCACCGTGCGCGGCACCGCGCCGATCAGGTTGAAGTCGCCCAGCACCAGGTACGGCTGCGGCAGGTCGGCGATCCAGCGGCGGATGCCCGCCAGCTGCGCCATGTTCCAGCCCGGTACGAAGGACAGGTGCGCGGCCACCACGGTGAACGGCCCGTGCTCGCCCTCCAGGACGGCGGCCACCGCAGCCCGCGGCTCGTCCGGGACGGGCGTGAGCCCGCGCCGCCCGGCCACCCGCAGCGGCAGCCCGAACGGCGCCGGCGCGAACCGCCGGGCCCGCCAGTGCCGCACGGGCAGCCGGGTGAGCAGCGCCGTCCCGTACGAGGGGAGGTCGGTGGCGGTGCCGATCTCGGCCGGGCCGTAGACCTGGAGGCCGGTGACGGAGGGGTCGGGCAGCCAGCCGGCGACCGGGGCCGGGCGGCCGTGCAGCGCCGCGGCGAAGCGCCAGTCGGCGGCGCCCATCGCCTTGGCGGCGACGGCGGCCTGGTCGACCAGGCCGGACCGTTCCTGGTGGCGGTCCACCTCCTGGATGGCCAGTACGTCGGCGTCCAGCGCGGCGACCGCCTCGGCGAGCGGATCACCGGCCTCCGAGGGGTAGTCCAGCGGACTGCCGTCGGCGGCCAGCGGCTGACCGTGCAACAGATTGAAGGTGGCGATGCGCAACTGGCTCACACCGCACGACGCTACCCGGTCGGCGCGCCGGGCCGGGAATCGGCGGGCGGGGCGCGGGTCCGGGCACCGGGCGGGCAGGCCGTGGCTTGAGCGAGGGGACCATACCGGGTATACATACTCGGTATGTCCATTCGTCACGGTCTGCTTGCCCTGCTCGACCAGGGTCCGCGTTACGGCTACCAGCTGCGCACCGAGTTCGAGGCCCGAACGGGCGCGACCTGGCCGCTGAACGTCGGCCAGGTCTACACCACCCTGGGCCGCCTGGAGCGCGACGGCCTGGTGGCGCCCGCCGGTGAGGACGACGAGGGCCACCAGTTCTACGCCGTCACCGAGGAGGGACGCGCGGAACTGCGGAACTGGTTCGACACCCCGGTGCCCAGAACGAACCCGCCCCGGGACGAACTGGCGATCAAGCTGGCGATGGCGGTGACCGTCCCGGGGGTGGACGTCGCCGTCGTCGTCCAGTCCCAGCGCCGGCACAGCATCAAGGCGCTCCAGGACTACACCCGCCTCAAGGGCCGGGCACTCGCCGGCGAGCGGGCCCCCGGGGCGGCCGCCCAGCCGGACGGCGCCGACCTCGCCTGGCTGCTCGTCCTCGACCAGCTGATCTTCCAGGCCGAGGCCGAGGTCCGCTGGCTGGACCACTGCGAGACCCGCCTCGCCCAGCACGCCGAGGCCCGCGCCGCACGGCAGACCGACACCGCGGGCCCCGGGCCGGACCAGACGCCGGCGGCGCGCTCCGGGCGCCGCCGCTCGCGCGCCTGAGCCGTCCTCACGAACCATCCGCTCCGCCAGGAGCCCAGAACAGCAGGGGGAACAGTGACCGACACCGACCAGACCAGGAACGCCACGGGAGCGGTGCTGCACCTGGCAGCCGTCACCCGGGTGCACGGGCAGGGGGCCTCCGAGGTCCACGCCCTGCGCGGGGTCGACCTCATGGTGCGTCCGGGGGAGTTCGTCGCCGTGATGGGGCCGTCCGGCTCCGGCAAGTCGACGCTGCTGACGCTGGCGGGCGGGCTGGACAGTCCCACCGGCGGCCAGGTGCTGGTCGAGGGGGTCGCGCTCGGCACCCTCTCCCGCAAGCGGCTCGCCGAGGTGCGGCGCCGCTCCATCGGCTACGTCTTCCAGGACTACAACCTGATACCGGCGCTCACCGCCGCCGAGAACATCGCACTGCCCCGCGAACTGGACGGCGTCTCCGGCCGGGCCGCCCGCCGCGAGGCGCTCGTGGCACTGGAGGAGCTCGGCATCCCGGAGCTCGCCGACCGCTTCCCCGACGACATGTCGGGCGGCCAGCAGCAGCGCGTCGCGATCGCCCGCGCGCTGATCGGCGACCGCCGCCTGGTGCTGGCCGACGAGCCCACCGGGGCACTGGACTCCACCACCGGCGAGGCGGTGCTCGCCGTGCTGCGGGCCCGCTGCGACGCCGGAGCCGCCGCGATGATGGTCACCCACGAGGCAAGGCACGCCGCCTGGGCCGACCGCGTGGTCTTCCTTCGCGACGGCCGGATGGTCGACGAGAGCGTCAGCCAGGACGCCGCCAGCCTGCTGGTCTCCGCCGCCACCAACAGCCTGAAGGGCCCGGTGGCGGAATGAGGCCCGGTGCCTGGCGGGTGGTCCTGCGGATCGCCCGCCGCGACGCCCTGCGCGCCAAGGGCCGCAGTGCCCTCGTCATCGCGATGGTCGCCCTGCCCGTCCTCGGCGTCGCCGGGGCCGACGTCGTCTACCGCAGCGCCCAGCTCGACCCCACCGAGAAGGTCGTGCGCAGCATGGGCCAGGCGGACGCCCAGCTCAGCACCGTGACGCGCGGCAGCACGGTGGCCCAGGCGCCGGACCCGAACGAGGGGCTGACCGCCGACGGCGTGGCGGAGGGCGGTACCCCGACCCCCGAGCAGCGGCGGAGCCTGGACACCGCGCCCGCCACCCTGGCCGCCCAGCTGCTGCCGGCCGGCAGCGTCCTCGTCCCCATCAGCTCCGGACCGTACGTCTCCACCAGCAGCGCCGAGGGCCTGATCAAGGTGCCGACCAGCGAGGCCGACCTGGCCGACCCGGTCTGGCGCGGCCGGACCAACCTGGTCGGCGGGCGGGTGCCGAGCGCCGACCACGAGATCGCCGCCACCCAGGCGTTTCTGGACGACTCCGGTCTCAAGCTCGGCGGCACCACCACCTTCACCGGCCTCGAAGGCCGGCCGTACACGATCACCGCAGTGGTGGAGTTCCCGGGCCGGCTGCGCGAGAGCCAGGTGATCGGCCGCCCCGGTGACCTCGTCCCCGCGCTGGCGGCCCTCCCCGGCAGCTGGCAGGACAGGCGCTCCGGGGGCGACGAGGGCGGCGACTGGCTGGTCAAGCTCCCGGCCGGGGCCGAGCTGGACTGGGCCAAGGTGACGGAGCTGAACAAGTACGGCTTCTCCGTCGCCTCGCGCGCCGTGCTGCTCGACCCGCCGGCCCGCTCCGCCGTGCCGTACTACGTCTCCCAGGACGAGCGCCCGCAGGGCCGGGGCAGCTACCTGGACAGCACCGCCGTCGTCATCCTGGCGACCGTCGCGGGCATGGCGCTGCTGGAGATCGTGCTGCTCGCGGGCCCCGCGTTCGCCGTCGGGGCCAGGCGCTCCCGGCGGCAGCTCGGCCTGCTGGCCGCCGGCGGCGGTGACCGGTCGCACGTCCGCGGGGTGGTCCTCGGCGGCGGTGTCGTCCTGGGTGTCACCGGTGCGGCCGTCGGTGTGGCGGTCGCGATCGGCCTGGTCGCGCTGCTCCGGGGCCAGGCCGAGCACCTGGCCGGCCGGCGCTTCGGCCACTTCGACCTCCAGCCGCTCGACCTGCTCGGGGTGATGGGGATCGGCCTGGCCACCGGGCTGCTCGCCGCCGTCGTCCCGGCCGTCCAGGCATCCCGCCAGGACGTCGTCGCCGCGCTCACCGGGCGCGGCTCGCTCAAGCCCGCGAACAAGAAGCTGGCCGCGCTGGGCGCACTGATGCTGGCCGGTGGCGCCGCGCTCGCACTGCTCGGCGCCACCAGCGGCTTCGGCAGCCGCAGCGTCGCCGTCCTCGGCGGCTCGATGATCGCCGAGCTCGGCATGGTCGCGCTCGCCCCGATCCTGGTCGGCCTCTTCGGCCGGCTCGGCCGCTGGCTGCCGCTCGGCCCCAGGCTCGCGCTGCGCGACTCGGTCCGCCACCGCGGCCGCACCGCACCGGCCGTGGCCGCCGTGATGGCGGCGGTGGCGGGCTCCGTCGCCGTCGGCGTCTACACCGCCAGCAGTGACGAGGCGAACCGCCGCGAGTACGTGGCCAGTGCGCCGAGCGGCGCGGTCACCCTGCAGGCCGGCTGGGGGGCCTCGGCGGACGGCAGGCAACTGCCGCAGCTGCGCACCGCCGTGGAGAAGAACCTGGCGGACCTCGGCCCGCGCGGCGACGTCTTCGGCGTCAACTACAAGGGGGACTGCTTCGTCGGCCAGGGCCCCTGCGGCCACGTCGAGGTCTCCGTCCCGAAGGAGCGCCGCTGCCCGGCCGAGGACCTGGACACCGAGGGCACGGTGACGACGGAGGAGCGGCAGCGGCTCTACCGGGAGGACGCGCGCTGCCGGCGGTCCACCCCCTCGGTCTCCGCCGCGTTCGGCACTGTCGCGGCAGGCGACGTCAACGTGCTGCGCAACCTGGCCGGCGTGCGGGACAAGGCGGCCGAGGAGGCGTTGACGGCCGGTAAGGCGGTGGTCTTCGACCCGCTGTACATCAAGGACGGCAAGGTCACCTTCGACCTGTACGAGCCGATGGTGTTCGACGGGCCGGGCGGCACGCCTTCGCCCGCCACGACGCCCGCGCCCGCCACGACGCCCGCGCCCGCCGACCCGGCCTCGCCGTCTGCTTCGGCTTCGGCTTCGGCTTCTGCTTCCGCGACGGCGACGGCGGAGTCCTCCGTGACGCCGGCCGCGGCCGTCCCGCAGAAGGGCGGCGGCGGGGGTGCGGTCATGGCCGGGGGCGGGACGATGACCGCGCCCCGCCAGGTCATCCACCAGGTCAGCGTGGACGCCGTCCTGGCGACGGCCTCCGCCCCGAGCTCCCACGCCGTGATCACCACGGCCACGGCCGCCGGGCTCGGCCTCACCAGCACGGAGCGGGGCTCCGTCTGGCTGCCCGCCAAGGCGCCGGCCGGCTCGGCCGAGCAGAAGGCGGCCTCGGCCGTCCACAAGGTCAGTGACGGCGTGCAGTTGGAGGTCGAGCGCGGCTACCAGTCGACGACCGACCTGGTCAGCCTCGCCCTCACCGGCTTCGCCGCCCTCGTCGCCCTCGGTGCGGCGGGCATCGCCACCGGCCTGGCGGCCGCCGACTCGCAGCGCGACCTGACCACCCTGGCGGCGGTCGGCGCGGCCCCCGGGATCCGCCGTACGCTCTCGGGCTTCCAGTGCGGCGTGATCGCCGCGATGGGGGCGGTGCTCGGGACGATCTGCGGGGTGGTGCCCGCGGTGGCGCTGCGCAAGGTCCAGGGGGTGGCGATGGAGTACCCGGGGATGAACCCGGAGGCGGCCGTCGACCGGACGGTCGTGGTCTTCCCGTGGCTGACCATGGGCCTCACCCTGGTCGTGCTGCCGCTGGTCGCGGTGGCGCTGGCGGCCCTGCTCACCCGCTCCAGGATCGTCCTGCTGCGGACCTCCGGCTGAAGCTCTGCCCCCGTCTTCGTCACCCCCGGCCGCCCTCCCGGCGGCCGGGGGTGACGGAGGTTACAGGCTCGGCGGTGCCCAGTGCCCGGACGGCCGGAGCGAGCACCCGCATGGGCGAACTAAAGTCGTCCGTATGACGAGAACTCCGGACAGCGTCGTCCGTACCTTCATCGACCAGCACGAGAGCGGTTTCCTCGCCGAACTCTCCGACTGGCTCGCCATCCCGTCCGTCTCCGCCGACCCGGCCCTCGCGGGCGAGGTCCGCCGCTCCGCCGAGTGGCTCGCCGCGAAGCTGCGCGGGACCGGGTTCCCGGTCGTGGAGATCCTGGAGACCGACGGCCTGCCCGCCGTGTTCGCCGAGTGGCCGTCCGGGGACTCGTCCGCGCCCACCGTGCTCGTCTACGGCCACCACGACGTCCAGCCCGCGCAGAAGTCGGACGGCTGGGCGACCGAGCCGTTCACGCCGACCGTGATCGGCCGGCAGCTGTTCGCGCGCGGCGCGGCCGACGACAAGGGGCAGGTGTTCTTCCACACCCTCGGCCTGCGGGCCCACCTGGCCGCGACCGGGCGCACCGCTCCGGCCGTCAACCTCAAGCTGCTCGTCGAGGGCGAGGAGGAGTCCGGTTCGCCGCACTTCGCCGACCTGGTGCGGCGGGAGGCCGGCCGGCTGGCCGCCGATGTGGTGATCATCTCGGACACCGGGATGTGGTCCGAGGACACCCCGACCGTCTGCACCGGCATGCGCGGCCTGGCCGACGCCCAGCTCGACCTGTTCGGCCCGGACACCGACATCCACTCCGGCTCGTTCGGCGGCGCCGTGCCGAACCCGGCCTCGGTCGCCGCCGAGCTGGCGGCCGCCCTGCACGATGCCGACCGCAGGGTCGACATCCCGGGCTTCTACGACGGCATCGTCGAGCTGACCGACCGCGAGCGCGAGCTCTTCGCCGAGCTGCCGTTCGACGAGGCGCAGTGGCTGCGGGTCGCCAAGTCGTACGGGACGCTGGGCGAGGCCGGCTACAGCACCCTGGAGCGGGTCTGGGCGCGGCCGACCGCCGAGGTCAACGGCATCTGGGGCGGCTACACCGGCCCCGGCGGCAAGACGATCGTGCCGGCCTCCGCGCACCTCAAGCTGTCCTTCCGGCTGGTCGCCGGGCAGGAGGTGGAGAAGGTCCGCGAGGCCGTTCGCGAGTGGGTCGCCGCCCGGGTGCCGGACGGCATCCGGTACGAGCTGGTCTTCCCCGGGGCGACCCGGCCCTGCCTGACCCCGCTGGACCACCCGGCGCTGCAGTCCACCGTCCGGGCGATGGGACGGGCGTTCGAGCAGAAGATCCTCTTCACCCGCGAGGGCGGTTCGGGCCCGGCCGCGGACCTGCAGGACGTGCTCGGCGCACCCGTGCTCTTCCTGGGCATCTCGGTGCCCTCGGACGGCTGGCACTCGGTCAACGAGAAGGTCGAGCTGGACCTGCTCCGCAAGGGCGTGGAGGCGGCCGCCTACCTCTGGGGCGACCTCGCGGAGACCTGGCGGCCGGGCGGCGAGCGCGCGTGACGGACCTGACGACTCTTCATATGGGGATGGAACTTACGTGAGCACCGTGCCTGAGACCGAACGTCCGAAGGCCCTCGCACTGGCCCGGGCCGGGGTCGACCGCGCCGCGCAGTACCGGCTCGACGAGCCCTGGCTGGCCGCCGCCTGGAGCCACCCGGCGACGAAGGTGCTGCCGATCGCCGGCGGCGAGGCCTTCGTGGTGGACACCGAGGGGGGCACCGAGCTGGTGTTGCTGCCCTCCTTCGAGGCGCCCCAGACGGGCGACCGCTTCTTCCTCGGCACCGACGACGACGGCGTCTCCTACTTCGCGCTGGCCGGCGAGAGCCTGCCGGGCCGCCTCGACGGCGACGCCCGTCCGGCGGGGCTGCGCGAGGTCGGCGCGATGCTGTCCGACCGCGACGCCGGGCTGCTGGTGCACGCGGTGGCCCTGGAGCACTGGCACCGGCTGCACAGCTTCTGCTCGCGCTGCGGGCACCCGACCGAGAAGGCCGGCGCCGGGCACATCCGGCGGTGCACGTCCTGCGCGGCCGAGCACTACCCGCGGACCGACCCGGCGGTGATCATGATGATCACCGACGAGCAGGACCGCTGCCTGCTGGGCCGCCAGGCGATCTGGCCCGAGGGCCGCTGGTCGACCCTGGCCGGCTTCGTCGAGCCCGGTGAGTCGATCGAGCAGGCCGTCGCCCGCGAGGTGTTCGAGGAGGCGGGCGTCCGGGTCGCGGAGGTCAGCTATGTCGCGAGCCAGCCGTGGCCGTTCCCGAGCAGCCTGATGCTCGGCTTCACGGGCAGGGCCGACCCGGCCGGCACCGCGATCACCGTGGACGGCGAGGAGCTGGCCGAGGCGCGCTGGTTCTCCCGCGAGGAACTGAAGGCCGGAATGGCGGCCGGGGAGATCCTGCCGCCGTCGGGAATTTCGATCGCCCGTCATCTGGTCGAACTCTGGTACGGGGAGCCGCTGCCCTCCGCGGCGCGCTGGTAGGTTCGCCGGTTTTCCTGCTTTCCCGTTCAATGGGCGGCTTGAAAAGGGGCGTGTGGTTGACGAAAGGGGCGTGCGGCTAATCACCGTGCGCCCCTTTTCGCTTTCCCACTACCCGGGCACGGTCCGTCCCGGCGGTACCGGCGCTCCCGGCGGCCTCAGATCGGCAGATCCAGTCGGCAGCTCACCGTCTTGCCGGTCAGCCTGGTCGTCACCGTCCACTGCTCGCACAGGGCCGTGACGATGGCCAGGCCGCGCCCGTTGGAGTCGTCGTCGGCCGCGTCGCGGGGTGTCGGCAGGCCGGACCCGAAGTCCGCCACCGAGATGTGCAGGGCGCTGCCGGTGAGCGCCAGGGTGACGGAGATGGCGCCCCCGCCGTACCGCACGGCATTGGTGACGAGCTCGGACACCAGCAGCTCGGCGCTGTCCGCCAGGTGCGAGGCACCCCAGGAGGCGAGCGCCGTACGGGTCATCCGGCGGGATCTGCCCACATTGCGGTCGAGCGGCGGGAAGGTCGACGTCGCCGACCAGGCGCCCCGGTCGGCGGACGCGAGCGCCCTCCCTGGCCGGCGTGCGGCGCCCGAGGAGTCGGTGTGCCGATTCTCCGTCGGTCCTGCGTCGGTCGGGTGCACATCGCCCTGCCGGGCGTTGATCGGGTGCACATTGGTCAGGCGCGCATCGGTCTGGCGCGCACTGCTGGTCACGGGCATGGCTCCGCCCCCGGGGGTGTACGTGGGTGTACATGGATGTCGCTGCGTGTACGTGGATGCAGCCGGCTCTGCCGGCCGGGAATGCGATGTCGATTATGGCGACATGTCGCCGGCCGAGAGCAATGGATCCGGGCGGGATCAATCCCGGAATCCCCAATCCTGGCCAATGTTGGCGGGTTTGGCTGAAATGGCGCAAGCCGAATCGCTACATTCACTCGGGTGACAATCCCACGGGGCAGTGCCCAATCCCCCAAGTACCAGAGGCTCGCGGCTGATCTGCGCCGCCGGATCACGGTCGGCGAGTTCACCGTCGACGATCCACTGCCGGTCGAAGGCGTGCTGGAGAAGCAGTACGGGGTGGCCCGCAACACCGTCCGGCTGGCGGTCGACGTGCTGGTCAACGAGGGCCGGCTGGTCCGGCTCCAGGGCAAGGGCACCTACCTGCGGGAGCATCCCGTCCTGGACCACCGGGTCTACGGGCCGGGCGTGCTCCCCGACCAGCGGGACTGCCTGGCCACCCCGACCGAGGTGTACACGAAAGAGGCGGTGGAGGCGGGCCGGGAGTTGACGGTCGACTTCGAGATGCTGGTCGTCCGGGCCCGGGTCGACATCGCCGAGCGGCTCGGCCTGCGGCCCGGCGAGGCGATCGTCGTCCGCCGCCAGCTGCGGCTGCTCGACCGTGAGCCGTACTCGATCGAGGAGAGCCACTACCGGGCCGGGCTGGCGGCCGGCACCCCGCTGATGGAGCCCGACCAGGTCGCGGGCGGCGACGAGGCGGTGCTCGCCGCCCTCGGTCGGACGGAGGTCGGCGCGGTGGACCACCTGGTCGCGAGGATGCCGGGGCCCGAGGAGGCGCAGTGGTTCCAGGGCGGCCCGGGTGTGCCGCTGGTGGTGCAGACCCGGGTCACCTACGACCGGCGCGGGCCCGTCCGGGTGATCGAGACGCGCTACTCGGCGGACCGCTGCCGGCTGCTCTACGGCGTCGGCGACCTGGGCGCGCGCACCACGCTGCCGGCGCCGGCCACCCCGGTCGACGGCGCCCGCGCGGACGCGCCCTGACCGGCCCGCCCGCCGCCGACCACCGTCCGGCGGCCGCCCGGACGCGCGAGGGTCCCGGCCGCCCGGCCGGGACCCTCGTACAAACGGTGTGCCGCGTGTGGTGCGCCGCCCCCCGGTGTCAGCTCGCGAGTGCGGCCTGGACCTGGCGCAGGCTCGGGTTCGTCATCACGACGCGCTCCCCGCCGCCGGCCGGCGTCACCAGCACGGTCGGCACGACCTGGTTGCCGTTGTTGACCGACTCCACGAAGTCCGCCGACGCCTGGTCGTCCTCGATGTTGATCTCGGTGTAGCTGATGCCCTCGCGCTGCAGCTGGCCCTTCAGCCGGGTGCAGTACCCGCACCAGGTCGTGCTGTACATCGTGACGCTGCCGGACATCGCTGGGGTCTCCTTCGGGAGGGGGCGTACGGTCGAAGGTGAGAACGCACGGCGTGCCTCGGTCATTCCGCGTGCGCCCGGCGCGCTGCTGGACTCGTGCGCCCGTTTCCGTGGCGATCATCCTCCGATCGCACCGGACCTGTGGACAACTTTCGGCGCACTGTCACCGCACCCTGCCAGGATGTCCGCACCGGCCGCCCCCGCGGCCCGACAGTCGCCCCCCGCCGGGCTGAGAGGATGGACTGCATGCAGGAAGACCTCTTGAGCGGCAGCCCGTACGACGACCACCGGCCGGCCCCGATCGGTGCCGACGCCGTACTCGCCGGGCTGGACCCGGAGCAGCGGGCCGTCGCGACGGCCCTGCACGGGCCGGTCTGCGTGCTGGCCGGCGCCGGGACGGGCAAGACCCGCGCCATCACCCACCGGATCGCCTACGGCGTGCGCAGCGGCGTCTACCAGCCGCAGCAGGTGCTGGCCGTCACCTTCACCGCCCGCGCCGCCGGTGAGATGCGCGGGCGGCTGCGAGAGCTCGGCGCCGAGGGCGTCCAGGCCCGGACGTTCCACTCCGCCGCGCTGCGCCAGCTCCAGTACTTCTGGCCGCGCGCGGTCGGCGGCGAGGTGCCCCGGCTGCTGGAGCGCAAGGTGCAGCTGGTCGCCGAGGCGGCCGGGCGCTGCGGCCTGCGCGTCCAGCG
>FTAE01000295.1_pt1 | contig 24572 bp, 27 predicted proteins | sample 1638991 | NCBI WGS metagenome assembly FTAE01 (sample SAMEA3914812, study PRJEB12502) | metagenome | biome: forest; material: soil | place: Canada | collected 2011-07-07 | depth 0.1 m
GCTCATGGCGGCGCTCCTCTCGTCTGGTGTGAGGCTACTCACCGCCACGGGCACCGGCCGCACCCGCGGACACCGGCCTGGGCGATCGCCCGCTCACCGCTACCTGGCCGAGGTCTCCGACATCCGCGGAGCATCGTCGACGGTGCTCCGCCCGGCCGGCCATCCATGTCCGCCGCGCTCCCGAACGCGGTGCGGGTCAGATCCGCCGGTCCGGGTCGGAGAAGGTGAGGCCGCCGGCGCCAAGCGCGAACCCGTCGACGATGTGTGCCCCGTCAGCGTCGACATGTCGAGGAATACTCCGCCGAGCGGGCCACCCAGCAGCTCCATCCGACCCGACCCCGGCTCCCGCCAGTACCCGTCGTCCGGATCCGCCACGGCGCCGGCCAGCGGGCCTTTCCTTTCTCAACCCGGAAGTTATGCCCTCGCATAACACTTGCAGGGCAACAGCCCTCACTCGGCGCCGCCGGCCGCAGTTCAACCCGTGGCAGCAAGGCCGGCGCGACTGCTGCGCGGTGGCCCGGCGCCGATACGCGGGCACGACCACCAATACCGCCCGGCTCGGCCCTGAGCGGTCTGCTCGGCTTGGCCGAAGCCGAGCAGAGCGGTCTTGTCTGGGGCGATGCCGTACCGGTCAGGGAATCAAGGCTCAAGAGGCGTTCTTGGGGCGTAGACCGTACCCGGGGTGTCTGAATTGTCCTGGTTGGTTGGGACGGCGCGCAGGCGGGCCGCGTGGGCGTCGAGGGCGTCCTTGGCGCTTGAGGTCCGGCAGAGCTGACCGGTTTCTGCTCCGCAGGACGAGCACGGAGCGGCTGCTGCGGCGGCGCTGTGGATTCTGAGTTTGCGACGGGGCGTGTGGGTGTCGGGCAGCTCGGTGCCGTCCGGCTTGTGGCAGTACGTGCCGGGCTCGGCACGGCAGTAGCCGCAGGTCACTTCCCTCGCTTCGGCCTGTGTCTTCTGCCACCGCTGTTCGCGGAGCCGGGCGGCTTCCTCACGGGCCAGGCGTTCGGCATTCTCCTGGTCCTCGCGGGCCTTCTGAATCCGCTGCCAGCTCTCAGGGTGATTCGGGCATTCTCCGTTGACGGCGAGGTTCCATTGACACGGTTTCCCCTTCTTGGTGATGGCACCGCAGCAGTTGTCCTGGTTGCCTTCGCCGTGGTGAGGACACGGGTCCGACGCGGTGTTGAACTTGCATGGCCGCTTTGTCGTGGCGCCCACCACCCGGCACAGATCCGGGCGGACACTGCGCTCAGCGGCCCGGGCGATCTCTTCGGCCAACTCGGGCCATTGCGGGGAGCGTGCTGCCCAGCGCCACCATTGCGGCGATGCCAGGAGCCGGGCCCATCCCGTCCCGTCAGTTCGCAAGGCCGCCGCGATGATTGGTTCCTCGACTGCGGCCACGTCCTGCGCGGTGTCGGTGTCTGCCGTCATGGGCGGAAGCGTAGAGCAGCGCCGACCTGCTGCCGGCCGGCCGCCGTCACGTCAGATCGGGTCGCGAGAGGTCGAAAGGGGTCAGCCCTTGGGGAGGGTTATTCCCAGTTCCAGCATGGCCGGGGAGGCGGGGCCGCCTTCCGAGCGCTCGGTCTTGTAGCCCTTGACCCGGGGGGCGACGGTGCGTGGGTCGATGGCCTCCGACGGGGCGCCCGTGGTGTACGGGCCGTCGGGTTGTTCGTCGCGGTCGTGCGGCAGCAGCCAGAAGACGCGGCGCCGAAACGTACCGGACGCGCGGGAGGCCTTCGCGTCCGGGCCGAGCGTCGCGTAGCCGACCATCCGGCCGTCGCGGTGGTAGGCGGGCCGGCCCCGACGAGAGGGGAGACGTTCCAGGGACTGGCGGACGTAGTCGAGGGGGTCGATGTCCTCGAGCCAGACGAGATCGGTCTCGTGGGCCAGCTCGGCCGGGTCGATCAGGGCGCTCACGACTGCTGCTCCTCGGCGTCCGGGTCGGCGAGCAGGCCGATACCGGGGTAGTACTTGCGGGAGTTGGACAGGACCATGCCCTTCGGGGAGGTCATGCCCAGGGTGTCGCGCACCCGGGCGGCGAACGCCCGGGCGGACACCGGGTTGGCGCCTTCGAAGCCGCACCAGCGGGTGTAGGCGCCGAAGAGCTGCGCCTGTTCGGCGCGCATGCCCTCGTCGAGCTTGCAGGCTTCGGTGAGGAAGCGTCCCACGTGGTCCTCGGTCTCGGCGTAGGCGTTGGTGGCGACCTGGACGCGTTGCGGGCCGAGGAGGTCCTTCTCTCCGGCGAAGTAGCGGCGGGCGCCGTCGATAAGCCAGGCCAGAATGCCGGGGCCCTCCTCGGCGACCAGGACGTTGGCCAGGTTGTCGATCTTACGGGCCTCGGGGACGACCTTCTCGAAGGGGATGAGGCGCATGCGGCGCCAGAAGGCGAAGCCGCCGGTGCCGACCTCGGGGCGGTGGTTGCCGAGCAGCCAGAGTTTGTGGGTCGGGGTGAAGGAGAAGAAGTCCTGGCGCATCCGGCGGGCCTTGATCTTGTCGCCGCCGGTGAGCAGCTTCACCCGGGCTTCGTCGAAGCGGTCGCCGGGCTTCAGTTCGGAGCAGACAATGATGCGCCGGCCGTGGAGTTCGGCGAGGTCGGTGGGGTGGCCGTCGAAGGTCTTCGCCATCAGGAAGCCTGGCGGGGCGGCGTCGGCGTAGTCGCCGAGCAGTTGGAGCATCACGTCCAGCAGGACGCTCTTGCCGTTCTTGCCCAGGCCGTAGAGGAAGGGCATGACCTGGGCGCCGACGTCGCCGGAGATGGAGTAGCCGAGGAGCAGGTGCAGGAAGTCGGCGGTCTGCCGGCCGTCGCCATCGGTGCCGAAGGTGTCGTCGAGGAAGCGCTGCCAGCGCGGGGTCGCCATGGATCGGGGGGCGAGGGTGGTGGAGCGGGAGTGGTGCTGGGTCGCCGGATCGGGGGGGACCATCGTGCCGGTGCGCAGGTCGACGACGCCGCCGGGGGTGCAGAGCGCGTAGGGGTCGGCGTCCAGCAGTGAGGCGTTGAGGACCATGCCGGGGGCGGCCTTGGCCTGCGTGAGCATGGCGCTCATGCCGGAGGTGGACAGGGCCCGGCGGCGGTGGCGGCGCAGTTCGGTGTTGGTGTGGACGCCGCGCGGGTCGTGGGTGGCGATGTTCTCCGCCATCTCGCCGGCGGACCAGAGGACGGCGTCGTCCTCGTCGGCCTGCCAGCGGTGGCTGGCCCAGTGGTACCAGCCGAGTCCTGGGACGTGGCGGTAGTCGCGGCCGTACAGAGCTACGAACAGCTTGGCGTTGCCGCGGTCGGAGAGGGAGTCGGGCAGCAATCCGCTGCTGGTGACACTCTCCGCAGCGGCGGCGTGGACAGCGACCGGAGCGACTGAAGCAACCGAAGTCGGCAATTGGTCGAACAGGCTGCCCTGGCCGGCGGGCGGTACAGGTCCGGTCGTCTGCGGCGGCACGGGCACAGTGGCGGGCGGGTTGAGAATCTGCTGAGCGACGGCCACCGGGTCGAAGCCTCCCCCTCCGGGCACGCTGGTGGTCATGGGCGTCCTTCGGGGTGGAGCGGGCGGCGTGCACCAGCGGCCAGGCCGCTGCGGATGATCTGCGCGGCGCGGCGGTCCTGACCGGGGCGCGCAGCAGCGGCAGCCTCGACCAGCACCCGCTCGGCCTCGGCCTCGGGCAGGTAACCGGCGGCCGCGAGACCTCCGGCGGTGAACGCCGCGCGGTTCAGCTTGTCGGAGAACCCTGCGCCCTGGGCCAGCAGCTGGCAGCCGGTCACCTCGCTGAGCACAGTTAGCAGCAGTCGCTCCGCTGCGGTGCGGCCGCCGCCTGCGGCAACGACCGCCTGCCGGCCCCTGGCCGGCAGCTCCCGGACGGCAGGCCGAACCGCGGCAAGGGCTTCGTCGTGACCGGTGCGACCGAGCTCCTGAGCCAGCCAGTCAGGCAGCGGCGCCGGTTCGCGGGCTGCGCCGACGGGCTCGTACACGCCGGCGGCGGTGACGGTACCGGGGGCGATGATGTAGCCGCCGTGCGCCCGGACGTCGACCTGCCAGGCCAGTGCGCGACCGGGGCTGGACCCGCTGGAGCAGAGGAACTTCCGGCCGGCCGGTGCCCGGTACCACAGGTGCAGACCGCCCGAGGGGGTTCGCACGCGCAGCGTCGACGCGTCGAGGGCCGGATCGGGCTGGTTCCTCAACGCCGCCAGTAGGGCGAGGGTGTGGAAGCCATTGGCGAGTCCGGTCAGGTCAACGCCGTCGTGTATCGCAATCCCGGGCAGGACCCGGTCGCGTGCCGGAACAGGATCGTTGTGGGCATCGACGTCGATGACGACCAGGCCCGCCGGTCCGCACGCTACCGCCACCCCTAGAGCGGGAGTCCCGCCCCACCAACGGTCGAGGAGCGAGGCGTCCGTCGAGGCTGCGTGGAAGCCGTGGCACCAGCGCCCGGCCGCCCGGCATGGGCAGCCGGCTGGCGGGTGGCCGGAGCTCTGGCAGTCCGCGCAGTTCCCCGGTGGGGTCTTGCCCCCGGGCACCAGCGGGTGCACCGGCCAGCCCTGCGCCGCGCACCACCGAGCGACGGCCAGCGACCCTGGCCGTGCGGGGCGGAGGAGGCTGTCCTCCGAGGGCGGCGTCACGTCGGCCTTTCCCGATCCGTCACCGGTCCACACACGACAGCACTGTCGACCCTGGGGCGCTTCGTTCAATCGCTGAACAGAAAACGCCTGGTCAGGAGCACTCAACGCTGGTTGAAGCGACCGAAGCGACTCAAGTTCCAATATGGCTAGCAAAGACTAGCCGAGCAGTTCGCCAGGCGACGGCAGGACGGGCAGGCAAGCTTCGGGCAACGCATACCGACAGCGACCGAGACCTCCCACAGCGACTGAGAGGCTTCAGTCGCTGTGTCCGGTAGAACAGCAAAACACCAGGTCAGAAGCTTGAAGGCAGCAGGAAAGCGACTGAAGCGACTCAAGCACGGGTCTATCACGCACACACGCACACGGGAATGTCATCATAATCCCAACCTTGAGTCGCTTCAGTCGCTAATCACCGGCGAGAATGCCTCTGACCAGCAGGTATACCGAGCGACTGAACGCCAGCGACTCAACAAACCATTCAGTCGCTCCCCTCCCCCATCGGCGTGTCGCCCTCCGCACAGCGACCGGACAACCGGCCGCCTCCGGCGCCAGCTGCTTCCGTCCCGGGCTGACCCGCAGGCAACACCGGAACCCAGGCAACACGTCAGCGGCCGAGGTCGTCCCAGCGGTGTGGTGCTCCGGGGCGGGGCTGCGGCTGGGTGGCGCGCCGGTGCCGGTCGGAGCCCGGGAGCCGAAAGGCTTCGGGCGGGCTCAAGTTGGAGAACTCGGCCCGGGGGCGGATCATCCTCTGGCATGCTCACCGAGAGTTCTGATTCGTAACCAGGGGTGGGGAAAATGGAGTTGTCCGTCAGCGTGGCCGTGGCGCTCGGGATCATCATCGTTCTGCGGCTGAGGCGGCCTACCCAGCCCCGCTCACGGATCGACGAGAAGGTCAGCGCTGTGAGCTGCGTCGTCTTCGGAGTCCTCATCGCCGCCACCCCGTGGGGCCAGGCCATCCTTCGACTCGTCGCGACGATGACCAACGCCACCCACTGACGTCGTGAACAGACCGGCGTCACCACGACGGTGCCCTGCGAAAGCCGCTGGTGGAGAGGGAGTGTTCGATGGGACCTACGTTCTGGATCGTTGTGGCGATGGTGGTGCTCGGGGGTGCGCTGGTGGTGCGGATGGGCCACTACCCCGGGCACCTGCGGTACTCCTTCGGCCTCAAGCACCATGCGCGTCGACGCGATCTGCGGGCGGCGCGCGAGAAGCTGCGCCGGCTGGAGCAGACGGTGGAACAGGAGCGTGACGGCGCCCGTTCAGCGGTGACAACGGCGGCCTACAACCACGGGCACCGCGTTCGCGAGGCCGAAGGGCGTCTCGCCCGCCTTCGCGAACCCGGGCGCGGCCCGCAGCGTGGCGAGCTCGCTGGCCGTCTGCGACTGTACGACAACGTGCTCGAGGTCATGACGGAGCAACGGATCACCACTCATCAGCTCACCGGAATCTCGATCCGGGACGAGTACTCACGCTCGGCGGGGCACGTCTACCTGACCCTTCCGAAGGCCTTCCAGCAGTTGCTCACCTTCTCGCTGAAGGAGACGCCGGAGGCCGAGGTGAGGGCGTTCGTCGTCGAGGTCTCCAACGCCATCGCCGACGCCAAGGTTGCCAGGGCGAAGCGCAAGGCTCTCATCCCCCAGGCCGAGGCCGACCTCCAGCTCGCCATCGCCGACACCAGTGGTCAGAAGCAGGCTGAGCAGCGCCTCGGCGAGGTCACTGCTCGGCTGAAGGGCGACCCCCGAATCCCGCAGGCACGGCGCGAATTGGAAGCCGCGCGTGACCGCTGGCAGCAACTTACCGGCCAGCGGCCCCAGTGACGCCATCGGGCGGGAGGGAACAGCCGGTCCGAGCTGGTCGACGCCTCCGGTCTGGGAACGGCGCCGCTCGCCGCCCCGGCCGCGGTCAGGTGGGACTCGTCGACGCCGACCCGCTCGACCGGGTGCGCCCGGCCGCTTCACGTGCGGGCCACGGCGTTGGCGAGCAGCGCGGTGTACGCCAGCCGTGCCTGCGGCGTCAGGGCGCCGTCGAGCACGACCCGAGTTGTCCGCGACCGCCTCGCGGCGGCGTAGCGGTGAATCGTCGTTTCACACGGGGTCGGGGTTTGCAGCGCCGGCAGCCCTGGCGCCGCAGGGGCGAGCGTGTAGTTCCCCGGCGGCCGATCGGTCCCCAGTTGTTCGTTGGGCATGGCCCTGTCGGGGTGGTCGCAGGGTTACACCGTTCTGGTGGCAAGTTGCGTACGGCACGGTCGGCAGGCGATGCCGCAATTTGCTCCGTAGCGCCGAACGGGGGCGGAGCATAGGTCGCACGGGCCGACCTCCAGACGGGACAGCCGAACCTCAGGGCAGCCAGCCGGCGTTCACGGTCGCTGATGCGCAGCCTGGGCTTCGCCTGCACTGGCTGTAGGAATTCGGGCACGTCCGTGAAGGTGTACACGAGGCTCCCGCCTCCTTTGCGTGGGCGGGGTTCGTTGAGTCTGATCACTTCCTCGCCGTAGTGGCACGAACGGTCGATCTCCTCGTTCGCGAAAGCGAGCTCGTCGGCGTTCGTCGTGTCATCCGTGTCCGCCTCCGAGGTGGCGGGCCCGACTACATCCCACCAGGAGTCGCGGTCAGCGGCACTGACCCACATTCGCATGCTCTTGTGAGGGTCTCGCTGGTCGGGGACGCGAATGGCAACGAACTCGCCTTCAGCACTGGCGACAACGAGGCGATCAATGGCGGTGACCGGCTTCGACGGGATGCACAGGGCCGGCAAGGACCACGCGAAGTGGAACTCTCCGCAGTGCGCGCTCTTTTCATACGGGCAGGTGCGCTGGCTGGTGACCGTGCACTTCCAGCACTGGAAGTGGCGTACTCCGGCGCGTATCGCCATCTCGTACGGGGAGTCGATCATCTGCCATGGGACATCGTCCACGCGCGCCCACGGCGCCCGGTCGATCAACGCCGCCGTGTCAGCCGCTGTCAGCCACAACGGCACGATCCCGTCGTCGGCCGCATTGCGCGAACGTCGTCGCACCGTCTCACTGCTGATCGGCGAGTACTGGGCTTCCCAGCCGATGCGGCGCCCGCCTGGCCCGGTGACCAGTACGTCCGTCACCCGGTTGCCGGTCGGAGATCTGACTTCGATCTCCGCGCTCAGGTTGGCCCGCACTGCGGCGCGCGCGATGCGGTGCTTCATGGCTTTGTGCTTGGCACTTTCCTCCGGCGTCGCCTTGTGCGTGACCGGCAGATGGGCCGCGCTCAGGATGAGGCGGCTACCGCGGCGAAACGTACGGATCGTCATCCAGGGGGACTTCTCCACGAGCTCCGACCGGCACACTCCGCCGTCGCGGTGCTCCAGGCACTCGAGCAGGTTTCGGTCACGCTGGGCTATCGGCTGGGTGATCTCTTCCAGCAGGCTGGGACGGTCTGGATGCCCGAGGTCGGGCATGCTCAAGTTGATCTCTATGCCGTATCCGGCGTGGAACACGCCATTCGTCATACGGAAAGAATAGAGCTGGGGTCTGACAATGCGTCATAACTGCAATTAATTAGAACTATTGAGCTAATTATAGGAGTTCGGGGGACTGTGCTCGCCGGATCTGCATGAGCTGCCCGGAGGTCCTGTCGGGCCTCCGGGCAGCTTCCTGAGGGCTACGTGGTGCTGTCGGAGTTGGTGCTCTGCGCCCGGCCGGGGCGCATGCCAGCCTTGAGTTCGCTCATCGCCGCATTGGCTACCTGGTGAACGGGGTCCTTCTCGCCGATCCCGAAGTCGACGGCGTCTTCGCGCTCGCCGAGGACGGCGAACATCCACCTCGTGTCACCGCGCTTCGTGGTGCCGAGCCAGACCTCGAACTGCTCCTTGGCGTAGGTGAAGCGCACGGACTCGGAGCCATCGGCGGTGACGATCTCCCCGCCCAGGCGGTGAGCGAGTTCCTCCAGGGGACTGCGCTCCGCTGCCCGGGTTGTCTCGGTCCGGGTCGCCAGGACCGAGGTCAGCGGGCCCGAGATCATCGCCCCGTCGAGGATGGTGAATTGGAAACCGAGTGCACCATCGGGTCCGGCCGGGTCGTCCAGAGTTGCGGCCACGAACCGGAACGGACCGACAGCGAACGTACCGACTGTGATCTCGTGCCAGCCATCGGTCAGCAGGACGGCCGTCACCTCGCGGGCGTTGATGGTCAGAGTCATCGGTTCTTTCCCTCCTGGTTGGCACGCTCGGCTCTGTCCGTCCTCGCCTGCTGCTCCGCGAGGCGTTGTGCTTCCCGGTCGCGCTCCTCCCGCCGCACCCGCTCGGCGTGCCCTTCGGCAGGAACGTCCCGCTCGGGCTCCCTCATCACGAGCGGCGCTGGCTGGTACGGCCGCGGTTGCTTGACGACATGGCCGCTGCGGGCGCCCCGGGGCATCCCGTGCACCCGGCGGCGCTGCGTGCGCAGCGCCGCCACCATCTCCGTGACGAACTCAGGCGAGGAGCGGGGCCGGCCCGTGCCCTCTCCGCCGGTCGTATCGATGACCGAGCGCGCGGGCCGGCACCGGCAGCTGCCGGAGTCGTCCAGTAGCCAGCCGTCCTCGCAGAGGGCGACCTCGCATCCGGACGGGGCTAGCAGCTCGTAGGCGAGGCGGTCCGCCCGGTCGGCGATCTCTGGGCCGGTCAGGTTCGAGTACCGCTGGTACCAGCGCCGCTCCGCCCGAAGGCGCAGATCGTCGGCACTGCGCTGGCCGAGCTGGTCGAGGACCAGGGTGCGGACGTCGTGCGGGATGCCGCCCCGGCGGACCAGGGCGGCCAGCAGCGGGCCTGGGAGGCCCTCGGTGACCCACACGGCTGGGTGCTGGCCCTGTGGCATGTATGGCGTGCTCATCAGCGCCCCCCGGTGGCGAACAGTGCGTCGAAGGCCCTGCGGGCGGCCTCGGTCTCGACCGGGTCGATCTCCTCCGGGGCGTACTCCTGCTCGGTCCGGCAGTCCGCGCACAGACCGTCAGCCGGCCCGGCACCGTAGGAGTTGAACCCGCACCCGTCAGTGACGCACCACCACTTCGCCACCGACGGCTTCTCGGCGGCCTGAGCCGGGATCGGCCGGGCGCCGGTCCGGCGGTCCTCCCTGCGCTCGACGCACACCTTGCAGGGCACTCCCGAGCCGATGGTCACCCCGTCCTCGCACGACAGATCCGGGCAGTCCGCGGATGCCTTGACCAGCTCCACCGCGAGGCCGACACCGCTCTTCGCGCTCTCGATCGGATCCAGGCCGCCCAGCTTCGCCAGGTACCCCCGGTTGACCCAGCGCCGCTGGATCCGCTCGGCCAACTGCTCGGCGGTCCGATGAGTGAGCTGCTCCCGGATGAGGTCGCCCAGCGGGTTCGCCGGGATCCTGGCCGGCAGCGGCCGGGCCGGCAGGGTGGTCAGTTCGGCCGGCAGAGCGGTCACCACCACCCGGACCTTCGCCGCCTGGTCCCGCGTCATCCGGACGCCGCCGCTCTTCGACTTTGCCGAGCGACCCGTGTTGTCGGACGCGGCGAAGCCGCTTCGCATCGCGTGCGCGCTACTACCTGTAGATGCCCTACGGGCGTCACCACCGGCTCGCGCCGGAGGCGCGTCTCGTTCGTCTTTTTCACCTTGGTCTTGTTCCACCCCCCGGCGCGGGGGTACGACACCCCCCGGCGCGGGGGTACGTACCCCCGCGCCGGGGGGTACGGCTGTTACTGGGTCCTGGTGCGTTTGCGCAGGTGAGCCCGTACCCCCCGGCGCGGGGGTACGGAACGCGGAGAGTGCGGGCATCCGGAAGTTATCCACAGGGGGGACCGGCAGCTTCGCCTTCTTCGCGGCAGCCCGCTGATCAGCAACGTTGTCGCAGTGCACCCGCAGCGCAGTCCTGATCGCGGCGAGCCACGCATCGAACTCCGCCTCGCGCTGCTTCTTCTGCTCCTGCGTCTCGTCCCTCGGGGCACGGTTCATCCCGTACCAGGCACTCATTGACTGCGGGCCGCGGTATCCGCGAGGCGGCGTCTGATGAACGATGTACCGGTTACGGCTGACCAGGCCGGACGTGGACCGGATCACCTCGACGGCGCCGATCACCTCCAGCTGCAGCAGGTACTTGCTGGCGCCCTCCGGCTTCTTCAGCCCCAAGATGCGGGCGAGGGAGACCAGGCCGGGCCACACCTCGTTGTCATCCCGGCTGACGTTCACGTGCGCCACGAACGCCCAGTACAGTGTGCGTGCGTCGTTGTCAGCGCCAGACAGCAGCACCCAGTCACCGACCTGACTGAACGGGGCACGCCGTCCAAGAGCGACCTCAAGCTCCTCATCGAGCTCAGCCGGATCTGGTAGAGAGGCAGTCACCGGGTCGCCTCCATCCCGGCGACGACCACCAGGAGCAGCCCGGCCTGGACGGCGAGCGGGGACATGGGGACATTGGTAACGGTCATGGGGTCATTCGTCCCAGGGGTGGCCTGTGGATAGAGATCAGCAATGCGCCGGGGCACCTCCATGGAGGTCGCCGATGCGGCAACCGTGTGACTGCTGCTGGGCTGGATATTGCGGCCGGCCTTCTGCGGCGGGTCGGATTGGCGGGTGTTCACGCCAGTGGTGGGGCCTGCGGGCCGGGCCGTAGTGACACGGCGATTCCGTAGGGTGACGGGGCGGTGCAACGGGACTACTGCCTCTCCGCCACTGCCACCCGCCAGTACCAGACGTTGTCCGCCAGTTCGGATGAGTGAGACGGGTGTCTCTCGCACCTAACTGGGGAAGTTTGGTACTGTCGAGCAGACAACGGCTCCCCACGTGGGGGTTATACGCGAAGCGCGAAGCGGCCCAAATCTTGGCGGATGCAGGGTCGCTTTTGCGTTTTCCGGACTAGGTGACGCCCGCGAGCGGACATCTGGTCGAGCCTATCCTCGTCGGGAGGAGGACTCGTGTGCCGTTGGGGCGTGTCTTCTCTCTAAGGCGCTGGCTCGCTGCTACTTGGGTTCCCCGAGGTAGACGAAGGCGGGCTTCGGGTGCATCAGGAAGTCGTGGTGCGAGATGTTCCAGCCGTACGCACCTGCCATTGCGAAGGCAACTACGTCTCCAACGGCCAGGCGATCTACGAGTACATGCCGGGCGAAGACGTCTTTCGGAGTGCAGAGCTGACCGACGAAGGTCACCGCCTCGTTTTCCACAGCAGGGCCACCTTCTCCTGCGAAGGGCAGCACGACGAGAGGCTGACTGTGCTGCTTGGTCACCGGTGTGCGCAGCTGCATGGTGCCGCCTCTCAGCACGGCGAACCACTCCCCGTGGGAGCGCTTCACGTCCAGGACCTGGGTGACATACCAGCCGCAGTACGCGCTGATGGCTCGGCCCGGCTCGATTCGCAGAACCTCTCCGGGAGCAGCCAGTTCGGCGATCGCTTTTCCGTAGGTCGACCAGTCGAAGAGACGCGCGGGGTCCGTGTAGTCGACGGCCATTCCGCCGCCGATGTTGAACTCGGGCTCGGTGACGCCAGCCTCAGCCAGCCAAGGCCGGGCCCATGCCAGGATCTCTGACGACTGCTGGACCATCGCCGCTGTGTCCAGGCCGGACGCGAGATGGGCATGGATGCCTCGCAGGCGGACCCACGGAGCGGCCGCGAGAATGCCCCGACACTCTTCGATGAGCGTCGGGTCCATCCCGAACGGCCCTGTCATTGCCAGTGCAGCACCGGACCGTTCCCCTGCGAGGTTGAGCCGAAGCAGGATGTTGACGCTTTGGCCGGCTGCCTGTGTGAGCTGAGCGAGGCGGGTCAGCTCGTACGGGCTCTCCACATGAATGCGCTCGACACCCAGGTGGACTGCCAACTGCAGTTCCTGGTCGGTCTTACCGGGACCACCGAAGGCAATTCGTGCGTCAGGAAGGGCTGCCCGGACGTGTTCCAGCTCGCCGCCGGACGCTACCTCGATGCCGTCCACGTACGGCGCGATGCTACGCAGGATCGGTGCATCGGGGTTCGCCTTCGCGGCGTAGAAGATCTCTGGTGCACCCGGCGCCAGCGACTCACGGACCGCTGCGGCATGCAGCTGCAGGGCCTCCAGATCGTAGATGAACGCGGGCAGCCGCCCCTCTGCGGCCAAGGACGCAGAGCGGGCGGCGACAGTACTGGTGATCACGTGATCCTTCTTCAGATGAGCGGGAATTCGTGCTCGATGATCAGGTAGTGGGCGGGCGTGAGCGTGGTTGTCACCTCCACCACCCTGCCATCTGCGGTTTGACCGAAGTGCACGATGTCCGTGACCGAGCGTTCGGGGCTGATTTCCAGCAGGGACGCCTCGGCGTCGGTGGGAAGCCGGCTCGGGACGATGCGCTCTCGCGCGGCGGTCTGGGGGTACCCCAGCTCCGCCAGCGCCGACTTCACGCCGCCCGTGATGACGGGAGCCGGTTCCTCTAGCACGGTGTCTTCAGCGATGCTCAGAGGGAACCAGGAGGCATTGAGTCGCACCGGGATTCCACTCGCCAGCAGGCGCCGGCGACGCACCAGGCAGACTTCCCCGGCCCCCATGCCCAGCGCCTCCGCGATCTCCACGGGCGGTTCGACGTGCTCCACCGTGATCTCGTGCTTAGGGACTAGGCCGATCGCCTTGACCTCACTGTCGAACGCGCCTCGCGCGCCATCCTTCTCGCGAGTGGTCTGCGAGTACCGGGCGGCGGAGTGAACCATCGGCGGCAGCCAGGTCACCACGGTGCCGCGCCCCTGCTGCGGGTGCACCAGCCCTTCGGCGGCCAGCAGGCCCAGGGCGCGGTTGGCCAGGCTCCGAGACGCGCCATAACGTCGCGCCAGTTCGGACTCGGACGGCAGCAGCGAGGCCGGCGGGTAGATGCCGGCCAGGATCTCCCTACGGATCGCAGCTGCGATCTCGCGATACCCAGTCTTCTGCGGTGGATTCATCGGGCCTCCCTTATCGAATCGGTGGTGGGGCTCCATCGTAACTCAAGATGCCAAACGTTTGGCAAGGCTTGACGACGCGAGGGATCGCGGTCATTCTAGAGATGCCAAACGTTTGGCATCTCGACCGGGGTGCCAACGACGCGGCTCCGGTGCGTCTAGACCACGCTCCGGAGCCGCTAGGACCACTCAGTAGGGAGTAGATCCGTGAGGAACAGCATGTCCTACCTGCGGCAGCACACGCACATCAGCGCCGTTCTGGCCGAGTTGCAGTCCCGGTACGAGGGTCAGGTCATCGCCCTTGTTGTCCAGGAACTGGCCGTCGTCGCCCCGAGGGCCGGTGAGCGCACCGTGATGGAGCTCGTCGCCGACGTCTGGCGGCAGGCCGAGGAGCACCTCGCCAAGGCCGGCCGCACCACCTGGGACCACCTCACCTGGTTCGCCGACCACGTCATCAGCACCCGCGTCACCGACGCCCAGATGGCGGGGTGGTGACGATGTCCCAGCCGCTCGACATGGCGAACGTGGCCGCCCTCCAGGCCCAGACCGAGGCCAACATGCGTGCCGCCCAGGCGGCGGCCGCCGCTGCCGAGGCCGCCCGCCAGGCCGCCGAGCAGATCCGCCAGCAGCAGGCGGGGGGCCGGTCCTGATGGGTCTCCGCTCCTACCTCGGCCTCGGCTCCAGCAAGTCCAGCCCCTCCTCCGACTCCGGCGACAGCAGCGCGCAGACGAGCGGCGACTGGTACCGGTACGACGAGGCGGCGGCCCGCCGCCAGCCGCGCGAGTCGCACCCGCTCCCCGCGCAGACCGACTCCTACGGGCGCCGGGTCATCTCGGCCGACCCCTACAGCAGGCCCGACTCCTCTACCCGCCGCAACTTCGGCCGCCCCTCCTCGGACGGTGCCTGATGACTGCCGAAGAGGCGCAGCGCCGCCAGCAGGACGAGCAGCTCCGTTGGGCCCGCGAGGCCTATGAGCGGGCCCAGGCCGCGAAGGCCGCCGGCAACTCCGGTTCCGGCTCCGGCAAGTAGCTCTTCCCCACCCCAAGAACGGCTTCCCGCCGCTTTCTCTCGGAACCGTCCTGGCATGCCCATGCCTGGACGGGTGCCGGGAGTGGTGCGGCGGGCCCCCAGGGGCCCAGCACCTCGCACCACCGCACCACCGCAGCGCCCGGAAGTCAGCCCCGAGGGGGGCTGCCAAGGAAGTGCTCGCCACTTGAGAACTCAACAGCGTGCCAAGAGAACGACCCCGGGCCAGCGAGCGTGACGCCGCCCGGGTGATCCACCGGCCATCACTGTCCCCTTCGGCAAGGGGCCCGGCCTCACGCGGCACCATCGACCGCTGCTCCCCGGTCGCCGCCGGCCTTTCCAGGCCGGCGGCGACCGGGGCTGCAGCCCCGCGGTTGCCCTGGCCGTCCGGACGTCGCCCGCCCTCATCACGGCGGGCGCCGCCGGACGGCGAGAGGAGCCCCGGGATCCGCCCGGTCCCCTCCACCCCGTGACGGCGCCCGTCCGATGCGCCTGACCCTCGCCGTCGCGGCCGCCGTCCTGGCCGCCGCCACCCTGACCGCCTGCTCCGACCAGCAGTCCGAGGCCTGCGACCAGGAGCAGTCGGCCGCCGCCGCGCAGCTGCTCGCCAAGGCGAGCACGAAGCCGTCGTCGCGGGCCTCGAAGTCGCCGGCCCCGGCGAAGCCGAAGGCCTCGAAGAAGCCGGCGAAGTCGAAGTCCAAGCACCACGACCACGACGACGACTGCGACGACTGACCAGCCCCGCCCGGCCCCGGTGTTGCCCAGATCCCCCGTACCGCCCGACCGGCCCCGCGCTCTCGCGTGGTGCCCGGTCCGGCCGGCCCGGGGGCGAAAGGGGAGCCGCGGGACCAACCGTCCTTCCGCCCCGCCCTGCCTGCCCCGTCCGAAAGGCCGTGACATGCCGTACGACCAGCTGTTCTTCGCCTTCTTCGCCACCAGCGCCGCCACGTCCTTCTGGCTGCTGCTGGCGATAGGCGCCGAGACCTACCTCATCCCGCCCTACCTCAACCGAATGGAGGCCGCAGATGTCTGACGCTCCGGTCCGCGGATCGGGGGTGACGTCGTGACCGTCACCCCCGAGGTCCCGCCCCGCCCCTTGTACGACCCCGCCGCCCCGGAGTCCGGCGTGGTGGACGACTTCTGGTCCAAGCCGCGCACCGTCGGCCACGGCGACTTCGCCGACGGCCTGGCGGAACTGGCGCAGGAGATGCGCCAGGGCCGCCTGGACGCCGCGATCCCGCACAAGGCCGACGACGCGGACCACCTGATCGACTGGGTCCGCGTGCGGCGGGCCACCGCCCGCCTCAAGCACGCGGTGCAGGCCTGGCCGAACCTGACCGCCGCCGGCATCGCGCTGGCGGGCCCGGGCTGGCTGTGGCGCTCCGTCGTCGAGGCCTGCTCGACGTCGTTCGCCCCGGCCGCCGGCGTCGCCGACCCGGGCCTGGCCCTGGGCCTGATGACGCTCACCGGCGTGCTGGTCGCCGGCCGCTGGGTGCGGGGTGTGAGGTTCCTGCGCCCGCTCGTGCGGCTGGCCGCATGGTCGGTCGCCGTCGGCACCCTGTCCTACCAGCCGGCCCGGACCTGGGCGCTCGCCCTGCTGTCCGCCATCTTCACGGGGGTCTTCCAGTGAGCAGCCTGTCCAGTTTCGAGATCACCCACATCGTGACCCGCGCCGGTTCGGCGTTCGGGTTCGCGCTGTTCGTCGGGACGGGCGCCTTCGTCTACTTCAAGCACGGACGCAAGTTCGCCGCGCTGAAGAAGAAGAAGTACCTCGTCCCCTACGCGTGGGGGCTGGGAATCATGGTGCTGGCCTCCGCCTGCCAGGGCGGCCTGCTGGGCCTGGTGTCCGGGTTCACCACCGGCGCCGGCAACCAGGGCGGCGACCTCGCCAGCCGCGGCATGGTCGGCGGCGGCGGCGCGACCGTCGCCGTCGCCCAGCACGGCGTCCTGACGTTCTCCGGGTCCTGGATCGCGCTGATCCTGTTCGGCCTGGCCGTCGCGTTCTGCTGGTTCGCCAAGGGCATGGGCGAGCGCGCGTTCATGCTCTCCGGCGCCATCACCGGCGCCACCTGGGGCCTGTCCATCTCCCTCGGCGGCCTCGCGGCGTACACCGGCGTCCCGCTGTCCAACTGGATCGGCGCCCTGACCATCGGCTGACCTTCCGGCCCGTGACGGTCGCCCCGGACCCGCCCGCCCCCGCACCTCGGGAGCGGCGCCGGTTCCGGGACGGCCACCCCAGACCGGACCCACCACCCCTCGCCACCCGCACCCGACGTCCCGCATGCCCGGATCCCTGTCCATGGAGGCCCGCACCGTGAGCACCGACACCCAGACCGACCCCGGCACGGCACCCCCCGCCGGCGCCAGCGTGCCGAAGCAGCCCACCACCCCGCCCAGCGAGAACACCGGGCCCGGCAGCACCACCGGGCCGGACGGGCCCCAGAAGGAGAAGAAGCCGAACCCCTTCTCCCGCTGGGCCGGCACCCAGGCCCGGCGCACCGGCGACGGCGCGAAGGGCATCGCCGAACTGCTCGCCCACTGGGGCAGCACCGCCGACCAGTCCGGCGAGGAACTGCGCCGCCGCATCGTCGCCGGCCAGCTGGAGGCCTTCACCGAACGCCGCGACGAACTGCGCGGCGCGCTGGTCAAGGAGACGAAGAAGGTCGTCCGAATCGAGGAGGAAGCAAGCGACGGCGGCCTCACCGTCGCCCAGCGCGGCCAGCTGACCCTCACCCGCGAGAACGCCCGGCGCCTGGAAAAGGCCCTGCGCGACATGACCAAGGCCCCCTTCCGGGCGATGCAGCCCACCGAGCGCCAGATCGCCCGCGCCCGCACCCTCGGCCGGCTGCGCCGGGGCGCGGTCCTGGTCGCCGGATCCATCGCCACCGTCATGGCCGCCGTCCACGCCCCGCAGATCGCCCTCCTCGCCCTGGTCGCCGGCACCGCGATGGCCTGGCGCACCGGCGCCCACCCCCCACGCCTCACCCACCGCCCCATCCCCGACGACCTGCTGATCCCCGAACTCGACCCGCCCGCCAAGCTGCTCACCACCGAGAAGCCCGGCGAGACCCCGGCCGACACCGAGGAGGCCGTCGAGCTGTTCCCCGGCGACACCGGCCGCCCGTTCCCGATCAGCAGCGCCGCCGACGATCCGGCGGTGGCCACCGAAAGCCTGCGCCGCGCCCTGCTCGACGAGGGCCTGGCGATCGGCTCCGTCACCGACGTCACCCGCGAGAAGTGGGGCTGGAAGGCCACCGCCCACCTGACCAAGGGCAAGCCGTCCGGCCTGGTCCTGCGCCTGCCGGAACTCGAGGTCGCCCTCGGCGTGCGCACCGGCGGCGTCATGGCCCAGCCCCAGGCCGCCGCCGCCGGCTCCGTCGTGCTGCGCGTCCTCCTGGCCGACCCGTTCGACCCGATGCCCGCCCACCCCGTGCACGCGCCGCGCTCCAACAGCATCCTGCGGCCGGTCAACCTCGGCCCGTCGCTCGACGGCACACCCACCCAGGTCACCCTCGCCGGACAGAACATCATGGTCATCGCGGTCTCGGGCGGCGGGAAGTCCCAGATCGTCCGCAACCTCGTCGACTACATCACCAGCTGCACCGACGCCATCGCCCTGGACATCGACCCCACCGGCCGCGGCTTCGGCCCGCTGCGCCATCTCGCCGCCCTGCGTGCCTACGACGCGGAGCGGATCGACGCGACCCTCGACTGGGCGATCCGCGAAGCGGAGCTGCGCACCGAGCGGATGGGCGACGACGTCGACAACTGGCAGGTCACCGACGAGGACCCGGCAGTGTTCGCGATCATCGACGAGCACCCGCAGCTGACCCCGAAGCAGAAGCAGAAGGTCATCAAGCTGAGCCGCATCGGCCGCAAGGCACGCGTCAACGCGGTCCTGCTGTCCCAGGACGCCACCAGCGACGTTGTCGGCGACGCCATTGCCGACACCTTCGGCATCCGGATCATGCTGCCCTCCCGCAAGGCCGACGTCCCGCTCGTCGTCGGCTCCGACACCGCGATCTCCGAGGGCTGGATGCCGCACCGCCTCACCCCCAGCCCCGGCGACTGGGACCCGGCCGACGCCGGCTGCTTCTACATCATCGCCCCCGGCCTGCGCGATCCGATCCTGCGCAAGGCCACCCACCTCGACGCCGCCACCGCCACTCTCCGTACACAGGAACGCCGCGCCGTCGGCCCCGCCACCGTGGCCGTCCACCCCGAGGACGAGGTCGAACTCCCCGAGATCCTCGCCGTCCTGCGCGAGGCCTTCGACATCGAGGAAGCCGCCTGCCTCACCCTCGACCAGCTCCACCCGCACCTCGCCCGCGCCGACGCGCAGCGCTGGGGCCGGTGGCAGGACAAGCCGGAGAAGGACCGGTTGCGCGAGATCGGCAAGGCACTCGGCGCCGAGTTCCGCAAGGCCGGCGCCGACCTGTCCACCGAGCGCCTGGAGGAACTGGACGGCAGCCCGCGCGGCGTCCGCCGGGACGACCTCAGCACCGTCCTTCGTCGCTACCAGTAACCAGCAGGGCATCGGCCGCTGATAGGCCGGCCATTGGAACCCGATTGGTTTCTGATCGGCGGCCGGTTCCCGGACCCGCCGATCAGAAACCAATCGCCCGCCAATCAGCAAACCAATGCCGACCTGCGGAAACCAATCAAACCAATCAGATCCGAACACCCCCCTCCCAGTCCCCGAATCGGCCCCCGGACACCCTCCGGGGGCCCTTTGCGGCCCGGCGGCCCAAGAGGCCGCCCCGACGTCCCAGACCGCTACCAAGCGTCACGAATCTCCGAGATGGGAGAGCCCCCCAGTGAGCACCGCCCGAGCCCAGAAGAACCGACGGCGCAGCACCGGAGGCCGTCAGACGGCCCCCGAAAAGAGCGCGCCGGCCACCCCGCCGACGATCACCGAGCAGCACGCTCCGATCACCGAGCAGCGCCCCGGGACGAACCCGGTCCTGGCGGATGCCGCCGACCGCGCAGCCGACGTCCTGGCCCTCGCCGAGGACGCCGCCGCCACCCTGCTGCAGCTCGCGGCCGCCGGCGCCGGCGGCGAGCTGGCCACCGCCGGACAGTGGGCCGAGGAAGCCGAGCAGCTGCGCGCCACCGCCGCCGACGAAGCCCAGATGGTCACGGAGCGTGCCGACCTGGCCGCCGAGCGGCTCCTCTCCGACGCCCGCCGCTCCGCCGGCCAGGTCCTCTTCGACGCCGAGCAGCGCGTCCAGGAGATCCAGAACGGCGCCCGTGAGGCCGCCGACAAGACCCGCGCCGACGCCGAGAACCACGCCGCCGGCGCCCACACCGAGGCAAACATCCTGCTCGCCGACGCCGAGCAGAACGCCCACGGCATCACCCGGGCCGCCGGCGAACAGGCCGCCCGGATCACCGCCGACGCCCAGGCGGCGGCCGACACCCTGACCGACGACGCGGAGCAGAACGCCACCACCCTCCTGACCCGGGCCCGCGAGCAGGCGGACATCCTGCTCGCCGACGCCGAACAGGGCGCCGCCACCATCCAACGCGACGCCGAGGACCAGGCCGAGAAGGTCTGCGGCGAGGCCGCCGAGCAGGCCCGCCGCACCGGCGCCGACGCGCAGCAGCTGCTCGCCGACGCCGAGAACACCGCCGCCGGCATCACCCGGGCCGCCGGCGAGCAGGCCGAGCAGATCCGCGACCAGGCGCAGCGCGGCGCCGACGAGTTGCGCGAGCAGGCCGTCCGGATCGCCGCGAAGCTGCGCCAGGACGCCGCCGAGCAGGCCGATGCCGCGCTCGGTGAGGCCCGCACGCAGGCGGCCGGGCTGCTCGGCAAGGCCCGCGAGCGGGCCGAGGAACTGCGCCGCAGCGCCCAGGCCGAGGCGGACCGGATGCGCGGTGAGGTCCGTGCGCTGCGCGAGGAGGCCGACCGGGAGGTCGACCAGGCGACGGCCGCCGCCCGCGAGATCCGCTCGAACGCCGGCGCCGAGGCCGAGCGCATCCGGAGCGAGGCCGGTCAGGAGGCCCGGCGCCAGCGCTCCGAGGCCGCCAAGGACGCCGCCACGGTGAGGGAGGACGCCAAGCAGGACGTACGGCGCATCCGCCGGGAGGCCGAGCAGCTGGCGATGCTGGACAAGGCCGAGGCCGGGCGGGCGGTGGATGAGGCGAGGCTGCGCGAGGAGCAGGCCGGGCAGGCCAAGCAGGCCGCCGACCAGGCCCTGGAGGATGCCCGCAAGGTGCTGGAGAAGGCCACCGGCCGCACCGTCCGCAAGCTGGAGAAGCGCCGTCTCAAGCGCGAGGCGAAGGCCGCCGAGCGGGCCGGGCGGGTCACCCTCACCGGCCGCCTGAAGGCGTTCGTCAAGGCCAACTCCAAGCGGCTGCTGGCGATCGTGCCGATCACCGCGCCGATGGCCGTCGCGTGGACCGGCCAGGCCGGATTCGCCCACGACATCCTGAACTGGGTCGCGCCGTTCACGATCCTGTTCGCCGCCGCCTGGGAGCTGTCCACGGCGTTCGTCGCGTGGATGTACCACGAGTCCCGCCAGGGCGGCGACAGCGGAACCCTGTACCGCGTCTCCACCTGGGTCTTCGCCATCGGTGCGGCCGTCATGAACTACTGGCACGCCTCGGCCACCGTCACCGGCCAGAAGTGGGACCCGGTCGCGCTGAAGATGGTCGACCAGATCAGCTACTGGGAGCCCACCCCGAGGGCGGTCGCCTTCTCGGTGACGAGCATCACCGGCATGGTGCTGTGGGAGCTCTACGCCCGCCTGATCCACCGCCAGAAGCTCCGCGCGGACGGCAAGGTCGCCAAGTCGCGGCCGACGATCGGCCTGATCCGCTGGTGCCGCTACCCCGGGCACTCCTTCGCCGCGTGGTCGCTGGCGATCACGGACGAGTCGCTGTCCACGGTGGAGCTCGCCTGGGCAGCCGCCGCGAACCACCGGGCGCTGGTTCGGCGAACCCGCCGGGCCGCCGGCCTCGGGTCGGTTCGCCGCGCCGTCGCCGCAGTGATCGGCGTCGGCGACTGGGTGCCGGTTCGCGGACTGCCCCGCATCCCGAACACCACCCTCGCCCTCGCGTTCGCCGGTTCGCCGAACCCCGCCTCCGTTCCCCAGTTCGCGGCGAACCTCACCCGGGCCGGTTCGCCGAACCGGTTCGCGAACCAGCACAGCGGTTCGGCGAACCCCGCCCTCCCCGCAGCCCGCACCGCCTCGCAGAACGGCCCCCGCGAACTGGAGGCCGCGAACCCGGCGAACCACACCGGCCGCACCGGCGAACCGGTCGCGGCGGACCCCGAACCGCGAACCGGCCCCGAGCAGGCACAGCGCACCGCGCGAACCTCCGGCGAACCGGCCCCGGTCGCAGGTTCGAACCGGCGCAGCGCCGCGCAGCTCCTCGCGGACGAGCAGGTTCAGCAGGTTCTCGACCTGATCGGCGAACTCGGCTACGACGCCGTCCTGCTCGACGTCGTCATCGAGAAGACCGGCATGAAGCGCACCACCGCCCACCACCGCCTGGCGGAGGCCCGCAAGGAGTTCACGAACCGGCCCGCCGTGGCGAAGCAGTTCGCGAACCAGGGCAGTGCCTGACGCGAACCGCGAACCGGATCCGGCGAACCAGGAACTCGGTTCGCCGAACTACGAACCCGGATTCGGCGAACCGCGAACAGGCGAACCGCCCCGCCGCCCGAACCGCGAACCGCACGACGAAGCCCCGGGACGCATGAACCGCCCCGGGGCTCCAATTCGGGCAGTCACTGCCCGGGCGGGGCCGGCCTCGCCGCCGGCCCCGCCCCCATCCTCCCGCACCACGAACCATCCCCCGAACCTGATCCGGAAGGAACCCATCGCCCGTGTTCGCCATCGAACGTGACGCCCAGATCGCCGCCCTGCGCGAGGTCCACCAGACGCGCAGCAACACCCTCACCAACGTTCCCGCGGGCTCGCGCTCCCACAGCCGGCTGCTGGCCGAGTGCGACGCGATCAGCGACGAGATCGACCACCTCAAACGCTGCGTCAACGTCCCGCGCTCCCTCGTCGTCGCCCTGCCGGTGGCCCTCCTCGTCCTGGTCCTCGCGCTCATCAGCTGACCGGACCACCGGCCTCGCCCCCGGCCCGCACCGACTGTCGCCCGCCGCACCCGAACGACCGGTGACGGCGTCGTGGCCGGCCTTCACTCGTACCGGTCGAAAGTCACCAACTCCCGGACCAAGCACCGCATCACTACCGAAGCTGACCGCACCACTAACGAAGGGAACCCGATGCACCACCTCGTCCTCCTGTCCGGCACCATCGCCGTCGTCCTGGCCCTGTGGGCCGTCCAACTCACCGTGCTCGCCCTCCACGTCCGCTACGCCATCCTTCACGGCGCCAACGACCTCGCCACCGACTCCGAGATGGCCCTGGTGTTCGCCGGCAGCATCGTCACCCTGCTCAGCGCCATCGGGGGAGGAAGCGCCATCGGCGCCAGCCTCAAGGCCTCCCAGTGGGGATGGGCCCACGCGATCCTCGTCATCGGCACCACGGCGTCCTACCTGCTCCTGACCTACGCCACTGGCTGGAACGCGCGGACCTGGTGGGACAAGCGGAAGACACACAAGACCGGCCGCACCGCCGAAGCCGTCGAAACCACAGCCTGACAGAGCCCACCACCGGGCCACCGGGCCCCCTGCTCCACCCGGAGCAGGGGCCTTTCCCTGTCCCGCACGACCGGCCTCGCCCCCGGCCCGCACCGCCCGCCCGGCACCCAGCCCGGCGGGCGGCGCGCATCCCGGGGACGCGGACCGGCCGCCCGGCCGACAGCACCAACCGCAGAAGGACAACTGTCGTGAACCTCACCTTCGAACCCGGCTCGCTGATCGCCCTGGTCGGCGGCTCCGGTGCCGGGAAGACCGTCTTCGCCACGCGCTACTGGCCGACGACCTGGCGGCTCAGCCTGGACGACTACCGCGAGATGGCCACCGGCAACGTCGCCGACCAGTCCGCGACCCCGGTCGCGGACCAGATCCAGACCCTGCTGCTGGACGCGCGCCTCTCCCGGTTCCTCACCACCGTGATCGACTCGACCGGGCTGTACGCCCACGTCCGCGCCGCCCTGCTCGCCCGCGCCCGCTACTGGCAGCGCCCCTGCGCGGCCGTGCTGTTCGACATCGGCCTGGAGCGCCGCCAGGCCCAGAACGCCGTCCGCGAGCGGGTCGTCCCCGGCCACGTCCTGCTCGACCAGGAGCGCCTGGTCCCCACCGCTGAGCAGCTCCTCGCGGAGGGCTTCGCCCGGGTCGAGACCGTCACCGCCACCAGCCCGGCCTACCTGGAGCCGGCCTCCGTCGGCCGCTGACCGAAGGGAGCAGCGAGCGTGCGCGTGACAGATCTCGACCCGACCGGCGAGCACCACGACGGCCTGCCCACCTACCCCTGGCGCTGGGCACCCAGCCCCGACCTGATGACCCGCCGCCAGCTCCGCTAGGCCGGCCTTCGGCCCGGCGGCCAGGAGCCGGCCGCCCAGGTGGTCTGCCGAAACGCGGCCCGCTTCGGGTACCTGTACCGCCGCTCCCTCGCCCTGCCCGTACGGCCGATGACCCAAGCCCGATGGGCGCTCCCACCAGCGGATGATGCGCGCCCGGATGACGTGCGTGCTGTGCCGCACCACCGGTGAGTACTGCATCCCGAAGTCCATCGGCTGCTGCCTGGACTGTGCCGACGGCCTCGCCCACGCCGAACTCGAGCAACTCCTCCAGCTCGCCCGCACCGCACCCGGCCCCGCGATGACCGACAACCTGCCCCGCCTCACCACCGCCCCCGACCTCAGCCTGGTCACCGTGGACGGCGTCATCACCGAGACGAACGGCCGCTACCCCCGCCAACTCGTCCTCACCGACGACTCCGGCTCCATCGACATCACCGTCTACTCCGGCTGCGTCGGCGGCCCCGCCGTCAACGACACGCCCAACCTGGTGGGCACGTACGCCGTCGTCGCCGGCCGCCGCGAGGACGCCAGCAGTGTCCTGGCCGCCGTCGTACGCCTGGCCGAGCGCACCGCCACCCGCGACCTGCTCATCCCCGCCACCCTCTCCGACCTCTCCGACCTCTCCGA
>FTAE01000120.1_pt1 | contig 24489 bp, 12 predicted proteins | sample 1638991 | NCBI WGS metagenome assembly FTAE01 (sample SAMEA3914812, study PRJEB12502) | metagenome | biome: forest; material: soil | place: Canada | collected 2011-07-07 | depth 0.1 m
CCGGCCCCCGGGCCGAGTACTTCGGCATGCGCGGACGCGAGGTCTACGCCCACGCCGTACGCCGGATGACCCAGTCGGCCCGCGGCGCACTCCACCAGACCGGATGGGCCGCCGACGGCGTGGAGGCCTTCATCGGCCACCAGGCCAACCAGCGCATCCTGGACTCGGTCGCCGAGCGCCTCGGCATACCGCAACCCCGGGTCATCAGCAACATCCGCCACCTCGGCAACACCGCGGCCGCCTCCATCCCGCTGGCCATGGCCGAGGCCGCGGCCGCCGGGACGGTGCCCCCGGGCGCCCGGACCCTGCTCACCGCCTTCGGCGGCGGACTCACCTGGGCCTCGGTCACCCTGACCTGGCCCACGGCCACGCCCCCGACCCGACCGGTACCGCCGGACCCGTCCCCGGTCCCGGTCCACGCACCCGACGCCGCGTCACCCGCACCCGACCAGGCAAGGAGCCAGTCATGGACCCCGTCCTCCAGCACCTCATAGCGACCCTCACCGAGAAATTCGAGGCACCCCGGGAACGCGTCCGGCCCGAGGCCACCCTCGGCGACCTGGACCTCGACTCGCTGGCCGTCATCGAACTGTTCGTCACCCTGCAGGAGCACTGGAACATCCCCCTGGACGACACCGGCGCCGACGGCCGGCTGACCGTCGACGAGGTCGCCCACGCCGTCAACGACCTGCTGCACCAGCAAGATCACGACGCCGTCCAGTGACCGGGCCCGTCGCCGTCACCGGCATCGGCATGGTCACCCCGGCCGGTATAGGCACCGAGGCCACCTGGCGGGGGCTGTGCGAGGGGACCTCCGCCGCGCAGCCCGATCCCGATCTGCTCGGCCTGCCGGTGAGCATCGCCTGCCGCGTCCCGCTCTTCGACGCCCGGGTCCACGCTCCCAGCCGACAGCCCTGGCGCTACGACCGGGCCACCCAGTTCCTGCTCGCCGCCGCCCACGAGGCCCTGGGCGACGCCGGTCTCGACCGCGCCCAGTGGGACCCGGAGCGCGTCGCCCTGGCCGTCGGCTCCGCCGCCGGGGGCATCGGCACGCTGGAGGCCCAGCACCGAAGGCTGCTGGACGGCGGTCCGGCCGGTGTCTCACCGCTCACGATGACCGGGTTCCTGCCCAACATGGCCGCCGGGCACCTGGCCATCGATCTCGGCGTCAAGGGCCCGGCCCTGCAGACCTCCACCGCCTGCGCCTCCGGGGCCACCGCCATCATCACCGCCTGCCTGCTCCTGGACGCCGACCTGTGCGACATCGTCCTCGCCGGTGGCACCGACGCCATGGTCACGCCCCTGTGCGCCGCGGCGTTCGCCAAGATGGGAGCCCTGTCCCGGCGCCGGGACGATCCCCGCGGGGCCTCACGCCCCTTCGACCGGGACCGCGACGGCTTCGTCCTGGGTGAGGGCGCGGGCATCCTGGTGCTCGAACGCCCGGCCCACGCGCGGGCCCGGGGAGCCCGCACCCTCGCGGTCCTCGCGGGACACGGCACGACCACCGACGCACACCACGCCACCGCCCCCGACCCCACCGGCACCGGCCTGCGCCGCGCCATCCGCACGGCGCTGGCCGCCGCCGACGCGGACACCGACGACGTCGACCACATCAACGCCCACGGCACCAGCACCCCGCTCAACGACAGCGTCGAGGCCACCGCTGTCCGGGAGCTGTTCGGGTCGCGTCCGCCCAGCGTGACGTCGGTGAAGGGGGTCCTCGGCCACACCATGGGCGCGGCCGGGGCCATCGAGGCCGCACTGACGGCGGCCAGCATCGCCCGCGCCGCCGCTCCGCCCACCGCCAACTTCCAACGGCCCGACGGGACCACCGACGGCATCGACCTGATCGCCGGCCACGCCCGCAGCCGGCCCATCGGCCTCGCCCTCAGCAACTCCCTCGGCTTCGGCGGCCACAACACCGTCCTCGCCCTCACCCGCCCGTAGCGGCGGCGGAGCACAGGGGCCGGGCACCGCCTGCTCCGGCGGTGCCCGGCCCCTGCTTCCGCAGAACTGCCTCGGTTCAGACCCGCCCGCGGTCAGCGCCGCGCGGGCCCGCGGTCACCCGACGGCCCGGCCCACGTGCAGCGGGACCGGGGTGATCGAGATGTTCTCGGCGAAGTTGATCGCCCCGGCGATGGTGCCGGCGATGGTGCTGTAGTACGCCGCGTTGGGGGCACCCGCGGTGAGGTAGGTCGGGTTGACGTTCTGCACGTTCGCCGGGTCGTCGACGGCCGCGGCGATGTCGGCCCAGAAGGCCGCGTTGCCGTTGCCGTAGCCGGTGCCGCCGTAGATCCACGAGTTGACCTGCTCGCGGACCTGCTCGCGGACGTCGGACGCGCCGAGCCCGAGCGAGGGGATGGTGGTCAGCACGACCTTGACCGGGTTGCCGGTACGGGCGTCGGTGCTCTGCTGGATGTCACCGACGAGCCTGGTGAGCTCGTCCTCGATGGTCGTGGCCGCGCTGGTCGCGTTGCTGGTGGACGGAAGCGCCAGGATGTCGTTGCCGCCGAGGTTGACGATGACGTCGCGCAGGCCCGGTTCGGTCGCGACCGTGTCGGCGTAGACGGCCTCCGCGGTGCTCTGGCTCTGCCCCCCGTTGTCGTAGATGCTCAGCCCGTTCTCGCCGACGTCGGTGATCGCCCCGGGGATCGCGACCCCGGCGCTGGTCAGCGCGCCGGGCAGGTCGGAGACCCAGGTCCCGGCGCCGGGCCCGGTCGAGGCCAGGGCGCTCTGGTCGCCGAGGACGGCGATGGTGCCGTCGGTGGCGGTCGGGTCGGTGACGTCGGCCTCGTCCAGGTAGTAGGAACCGGTCACGCCGGCCGAGGCCGTGGTGGTCTGGGCGGTGGCGGTGTTCCCGGCGCTGTAGTACGTCAGCGCGTCGGGCGCGGTGTGGAACGCGCCGCCGCTCGACGCGCCGTAGGACGCGCCGGTCAGGTGCATGCTGACGACGAGGCTGTCGCCGGCGACGTACCCGGACGGCAGCGGGGTCGGGTCGCTGTAGTCGGTGGTACCCGGCCACACCGTGGTGGTGTCCTTGCTGTCGAAGGTGACGGCGGTGGGCGTCGCGGTGGTGGTGTTGCCGCCACCGCTGCCCTGGACGGCCAGGGTGACCGCGTCGAAGTCGGCCGGGGTGGTCGCGTTGGCGTCGCTCAGCCGCAGCATCACGTCATCGGGGTTCGCGGTCGGGTAGACCTCGGACGGGGTGATGACCTCGCTGAGGGTGAGTCCGGTGCTGCTGCTCCCGGTGGGGAGGGCGGCCTCGGAGTCCATCGCCGCGGCGTAGGCGCCGACCCACGCGGTGCCGCTGGGCGCGGCCGGGTGCGCGGCCACGCCGATGGCCAGCACGTGCAGCAGGGTCTGGCAGCCGCCCGCCGGGAGGAAGGTCGACTGACTGACCATCGGCAGGGTGATCGACGCGGGCACCAGGCCGGGGTTGGTGGGCACGGTCACGGCCCACAGGCTCGGCTGGTGCGCGGTGTCGGACGCGGCGTCGGTTCCGGTGTCGTAGTACGGCATCGTGACCGTCGCGTTGGTCTTGGAGCCGGTCGTCCAGTCCGGGGTGGACGGGATGGACGCCTGGCTCGGCTGGCCCGAGGTGTAGTTGACCGTCGGGGTCAGCGCCGGGGAGTTGCCGCAGGTGCTGGTGACCAGCAGGCCCACCCCGGTGACCGGTCCGCTGCCGCTGGGAACGCTGATCGGGATGGTCTGGCCGTCGGCGACGACGTTGTCGTCGCCGCTGGAGTTGATCTGCGGCATCGTGTAGGTGACGCCGTTCATGGTGAAGGTGCCGCCCGGCCCGCCGGCGGTCCCCGGGGTGATGCCGGTGGCCTTGAGCGCCTGCAGCGAGATCGCGTTGTTGCCGGTCAGGTCGAGGTCGGCGGTGGTGGTGGTGTTGTCGGTGGCGATGCCGTGGTTGTTCATCGCCGCGGTGAAGCTCGCGTCGGTGGCGGTGGTGACCGGGGCGAACTGCAGGAAGCTGATCCCGGCGTTGTACTCGTTGCCGGTGGTCGAGCCGGTGCCGTCCATGGTGATCAGCAGCGTGTGCGGACCGGCGGTCAGGTGCACGCCGCCGAGGTAGACGTAGCGGCTGGTGACGTAGGAGCTCTCGTTGGTGATCGGCGCGCCCGCGGTCCCGTCCAGGTTCAGCACGGGCTGGCCGGGGTCGGCGATGTCGAAGCGGAGGTTGCCGTAGTCGGCGGCCTCGGTGATGTCGGCGCCGATGGCGTAGTCGGACTCGACCGGCGCGGTGAGGGTGATCTTGAGGGTGTCGCTGTTCACGGTGTTGCCCCAGAACAGCTGCTCGTCGTCGAGCCAGCCCACGCTGGGGATCGACTGCCCGCCCGGCGCCCCCGCCGAGGCGGTGGCGTTCAGCAGGTTGTCGTTCGCGCTGGTGGTGTAGGGCGCGTTGCTGTAGCCCTGGTAGATCGACGTGGGGCTCTCGGCCAGGTAGTCGATGCCGAGCCGGTAGTCACTGGAGGCGCTGTTCTTGCCGACCGCGGTGAAGGTCAGCGTGTGGTTGCCGGCCGTCAGGTACGGCGTTCCCAGATCCAGGTAGTGCAGTGAGACCGACAGCGTATAGGCGTCGAAGGGTTCGGAGTTGGTGTTCCCCAGCCCGTAGTCGGGCCCCGAGGTCGCGCCGTCGAGATCGACCCGGTACTGGCCGAAGTCGGTCGAGGTGGTCAGGTTGGCGCCCAGGTGCCAGTTCCCGGCGTTGGGGACGGCGAACGAGACGGTGAAACTGCCGCCGCTCGCGGTGTTGTTGAAGTACAGCTGGCTGCCGTCGTGCCAGGTCACCCCGCAGCAGTTGGCGGTCTGCGTGCCGACCAGCGAGGCGTTGGGGCCGGTCACCGTACCGGCCAGGGTGTCGCCGCTGACGGCCTTGGTCGGCTGGGTGCCGAGCTGGTAGTTCGGGGCGACGTAGAAGACGTACTCGTACTCGGGCGAGGCGTTGTGCGCGAAGTCGAAGCTGCGTACGTAGAGGGTGTGCAGACCGGCGGTCAGGTTCGGGACCTTGATCTGGGCGGTGTGGTTGCCGCCCGGCATCAGCGCCAGCTCACCGGTGTTGTTGCCGTAGTCGGGACCGGAGGTGTTGTAGCTGGCGGAGTTGACCGAGGTGCCGAGCCCGCCGTCGGCGGTGTAGCCGCAGTCGGTGGTCTTCGGCACCGTCTCGCTGCCGCTCCCCCCGTCGAAGCTGTAGGCGAACCCGGCGATGTTGCTCATACCACCGGTGCCCAGGGTGAAGGTGCCGGGCGCGTCCTGCGGCTGGCCCCACTGCTCGCTGGGGTAGTCGAAGCTGGTGACGGAGGGCGCCGCGCTGGGCGGGGTGGACAGGTCGGTGAACGGGAACCAGCTCGACCAGCTGGAGTAGACGGCCGGTTTGCCGCTGGGCACGCCGGTGCTCTGCGCCTCGACATGGAACTCGTCGGACACCGGCAGGCTGGTGCCGTCATTGGTGGTCCACGAGCCCTGGGCACCGGAGTTGGCCTGGACGGTGGCGGTGTTCCAGGACTCCTTGGTGGTGCCGGTGGAGTTCCACACCTCGAACCACAGGTCGACCGGCAGCGGGGTGGGGTTGTCGTCCGTGGCGGAGGCGTACAGCGCGGGCTCGCCCACCGAGGTGTAGATCGCGCTGGTGGCGTTCGAGGGGCAGTTGACCTCGCCGGAGATGGACAGCCCGGTGGGTGTCTCGACCGGGAAGTCGTAGCTCACGTTGAGCACCGCGGTGTCCGAGACGGTCCAGTAGTTGGCGGCGTTGTCCGGGCTCTCGTCGTTGGCGACCAGGGCCAGGCTGGTGGTGGTGCACCCGGCGCAGACGCCGCCGCTGCCGAGCGCGTTCAGCGGAGGCGCGGTGCCCGGGCAGTCGGTCGAGCCGTCGGTGGCCAGGTTGCCGCCCACCGGCCCCGGCCAGGACGTCCCGGTGCCGGGGGTCGCCGTGGTGCCGTCCAGGTCGATCTGGTCCACCGTCGAGGAGTTGCAGGCTCCGCTGCGTCCCCAGCCGATGATCGAGTCGCTGAACTGCGCGGAGTAGACGGTGGGCATCGTCCCGTTCGGGCGCTTGCCGAGAGTGGAGGTGTCGAACTTGAAGAAGTCCCGGTTCACGTACGAGCTGTGGCCGGTGCCGTCCCAGTCGTAGTAGCAGTTGAGCGAGCAGACCCCGAGCTGCAGTTCGCTGGTCCACGGCGCCTTGTTGCCGTTGGCGGCGGCCAGCGAGGTGCTGCCGGAGGAGTTGGGCCAGTTGGCGCCGAAGTTGGCGAGCTCGACGTACTGCTCGCTGGAGGGGCCCATGTTCGGGTCGATGAAGTATGGGTACGTGATCGGGTGCCGGGTCTTCACGGCCTCCGGGCTGAGGGTCAGCGTGGCGTGGTCGCCGCTGCCGGTGGCCGTGGTCGGAATCGCCGTCAGGCTGCTGGTGGCGCCCACCTGGTCGGGTCCCGGCGCGGGCATGTTCGCGCCGGCCGGGGTGGAGTCCCAGGCCATCGGCTGGGCGGCGGTGAAGGCCGTGCCCTTGGCCGTCGTGGCCCGCAGCGAACCGTCCGGACCGGCGGTCAGCGAGACCCCGTTGTCGGCGCTCACCTTGAAGGTCAGGGTCCGCAACCCGGGGTCGGCGGCCGCGGCCGCGCTGTGCACGATCAGCACCTCGCGGTAGCCGGTGTCGATCGCCTCGACCTGGAGGTCGACGCCGGGCAGCACGTCGGGGTAGGTCGCCGCGTCACCGGAGACGGTCGGCGCCGGCAGGGCGTCCGGCCAGGAGATGGAGATCTGCTTGCCGCTGGCCGGGTCGGTCCCGGTGACCAGCGGCCCGCTGCCGCCGGGCGAGAAGACCACCGCGTGCGCGGACGCGATCGGAGCCCAACCGGCGCCGGTGCGGGCCAGGTTGAGGTCGACCGGGTGCCAGCCGCCGTTCTGCCGCACCCGGACCGGCATCGAGGTCGCGGTGAGGGTGAAGCCGCCGTCAGGCTGCGCGGTCACCTCGGTGGTGGCGGTGGTGTCGGCGGCCACCACGACCGGCTTCCCGCTGCTGCGGGCCTGGGTGGAGGCGGTGGACTCGGCCGCGCTCGCCCCGCCCGGAGCGGCCTTGCCGATCTGCGCCTTGCTCGCACCGAGCGCGGTGCGCCCGGTGCGGTGCGTGGTCGAGCCCGCAGCCTGCGCGCCCGATGACGGCGCGGGCTGGGGGATCGCTGCCTCGGCCGGCAGCGAGCCGGCCGCCAGGGCCGCGGTCGCGAGCACCGCAATCCCGGACATACGGGCTATTCGATCTCTTCTCTTGACGGAGGAGGGTCGAGGTGTGAATATCCCCATCAGCTCTCTCAGACTCCTAATCACGGACTTTCTTGAGCGACGCCACGGTAATGCATGAAGGTGTTGTGTGGCAGGGGCGAGAGGCAATGGCTTCGTTTGTTGCTTGACGTGCGGAATCCGTGTTCGCAGACTGATCGGCTGCGGGCGTTTGGTCTGATGACGGGGGGTTGTCCCTTTATGGGAATTTTCCAGGGTCCACGTTCGCGGCTTAAGCGCCGCGCTGCGCTGGCTTTGCCCGTGGTGCTCATGTCGGTACTCGTGGGTGATCCGGCGTTCGCGTCCGGTATTTCCTTCCATGCCCCGCCCGCGGCAAAGGTGACGGTACTGCCGCGTACGTCCCTCGCCACGAAGGCCGGCCATGTCCCGGCGACGCCGCACCCCGCCCGCGTCGACACCGCCTGGCCCGCGGCGGGCTCCGGTACGGCGGACGTGCCGGTCGCGACCGCCCGCGCGGCCGCCCGCGCCGGGTCGCTGCCGGTCCTGCTCAAGGCCGCGCCGACGGCCGCGCCGACCGCCGCCGCGGGCAGGGCGGGTGCCAAGGCGGCCGGTACCACCGCCGGGCTGTCCTCGGTGGCGGTCAAGGTGCTCGGGCAGACCCAGGCGGACGCCGCCAAGGTCCCCGGCATGCTGTTCACACTCACCCCGGCGGCCGGCTCCGGCCGGGTCTCGGTGAGCGTGGACTACTCGTCGTTCCAGAACGCCGGAGGGCCCGACTTCGGCGGCCGCCTGCGCCTGGTGGAACTGCCCGCGTGCGCGCTGACCACCCCCCGGCTCGCGGCCTGCCAGGTGCAGCACCCGCTCGGCTCGACCAACGACGGCGCGGCGAAGACCGTGACCGCCACCGTCGACCTGGCCCCCGCCGCGTCCGCGCCCGCCGCCGCGGGCGCGCAGACGATGGTGCTGGCCGCCGACACGTCCGGCTCCGGCACCAACGGCGACTACACCGCGACCCCGCTGGCCCCGTCCGGCACCTGGAGCCAGGGCGGCGCGGCCGGCGACTTCACCTGGGCGTACCCGATCAGCGTGCCGAAGCCGGCCGCAGGCGATGCCCCGGACGTCTCGCTGAGCTACAACTCGGCCGACGTGGACGGCCGGATCGCCACCACCAACAACCAGTTCGGGCTGGTCGGTGAGGGCTTCACGCTCTCCAGCAGCTACATCGCCCGCTCCTACACCGACTGCGCGGACGATCCCGAGGGCGCCATAGCCAACGACTACGACAACTGCTGGGCCGGGCAGGTCGTCACGATGGTGCTGGACGGCCAGTCCACCCCGCTGATCGTGGACTCCTCCGGTACCTGGCACGAGGAGCAGGATTCAGGCGACCGCGTCCAGTACCTGACCGGCACCGCCGCGGACACCGGCAACGGCACCTACGACAACGGCTACTGGCTGGTCACCACCCCGAACGGCACGCAGTACTACTTCGGCAAGAACCGCGGCCCCGGCTGGACCTCGGGCGACGCGTCCACCAACTCGACCTACACCGAGCCGGTCTACGGCCCGCACTCCGGCGACCCCTGCTACAACAGCACCTTCGCCGACGCCTCCTGCTCGCAGGCCTGGCAGTGGAACCTCGACTTCGTGGTCGACGCCAACGGCAACGCCCAGGCCTACTACTACCAGCCCGAGGTCAACTACTACGGCGCGGACAACAAGACCGCCCCGGTCGCCTACGACCGCGGCGGGTACCCGACCGAGATCGACTACGGGCTGCACGAGACCGGCGGCTCGATCTACGGCAGCTCCGCGCCGCAGAAGGTCGTCTTCGGCAAGGCGGTGCGCTGCTTCGCCACCAGTACCAGCACCTGCGACTTCACCAGCACCAACACCGCGGCCTGGCCGGACACCCCGGTCGACCAGCTGTGCGGCTCGACCGGCACCTGCAACAACAACGCGCCGGCCTTCTTCAGCGAGTACATGATCAACCAGATCAGTACCGAGTACTACCCGTCCGGCTCGACCACCCCGGTCACCGTGGACAGCTACGCCCTGGGCCAGTCCTTCTCCACCCAGGGCGACAACGAGCTGCTGCTGAACACGATCACCCGCACCGGCTACAGCGCCTCCGGTACGCAGCTGCCGATGCTCCCGGTGGACCTGGGCTACGCGCTGATGAACAACCGCGTCCCCGGGTACAACGCCGAACCGGCGATGCTGCACTGGCGACTGACCGGGATCGAGACCGAGACCGGCGAGGAGATCACCGTCGGCTACTCCTCGACCTGCTCGCTCTCGGACATCCCGGCCGACCCGTCGCAGAACACCGGCCTGTGCTACCCGGTCTCCTGGACCCCGCAGGGCAAGACCGCGTCGATCCTGGACTACTTCAACAAGTACGTGGTCTCCCAGGTCCAGGTGGCCGACCCGGAGGCGCTGACCCCGCCGCAGATCACCCAGTACCAGTACCCGTCGGGCGCGGTGCTCTGGCACTACGACGACAACCAGCTGGTCAAGGCCGCCGACCGGACCTACGGGCAGTTCCGTGGCTACCCCGAGGTGGACACCCTCTTCGGTGACGTCGCCGACAACAGCGTCAACGGCACCGCGGACGTGCAGAGCGAGACCAGGACCCTCTACTACCGGGGCATGAACGGCGACGTGCTCCCCGGCGGGGGCACCCGCAGCGCGAACGTCACCGACACCCTGGGCGACTCCTACCCGGACAACGACGCGTTCGCCGACCAGGTCCTGGAGACCCAGCACCTGAACGGGGTGAACGGGGCCGAGGTCTCGGCCGACATCACCACGCTGGGGGTCACCGCCACCACCGGCACGATGAGCGTGTCCGGCCTGCCGACCCTGCAGGCGACCATGGTCGGGCCCACGCTGGACCGCGCGATCACCGATCTGGCCGCGGGCGGCACCGAGGTCAAGACCGTGAAGACCAGCTACGACGGCTTCGGCCGCCCGGTCCTGGTCGACACCTCGGGCCCGGGCATCGCCGAGTCGTGCGAGCAGACCAGCTACGCGGGTCCGCTGCCCGACCCGGACACCGGCACCCCGAGCGTCTGGATCACCGGCGCGGCCTCCGAGGACATCACCTCGGCCCAGGCCTGCCCGGCCGGCCCCGGCTCACTGACCACCGCGGACATCCTCTCCGACACCCGCGACTACTACGACGGTTCGTCCACCCTCGGCGCCGCGCCGACGGCCGGCAACCCGACCAGCGTGTCCAAGGCGGTCACCGACTCCTCCGGCACGCTGAGCTTCCAGACCGACTCCAGCACCGGCTACGACGCCATGGGCCGGATCACCTCCAGCACCGACGCGCGCGGCAACACCACCAAGACCGCCTACACCCCCGCCACCGGCGGGCCGCTGACGGCGGAGACGGTCACCAACGCGCTGAACCAGAACGCGACCACCACCTACGACCCGGGCCGCGGCTCCAAGCTCACCTCGACCGATGTCTCCGGCTACGAGACCAGCGAGTCCTACGACCCGCTCGGCCGGGTCACCGCCGTCTGGAAGCCCGGCCACTCGCAGTCGGCCGAGGCCGACCCGAGCATCACCTACAGCTACCAGGTCTCGCAGACGCTGCCGCTGGTGGTCACCACCAACACGCTGGTGGACTACGGCACCGGCACCGACTACCAGACCGAGGTGTCGATCTCCGACGCGCTCGGCCAGCTGATCCAGACCCAGACCGCGGCCGAGGGCGGCAACAGCGCCACCACCGAGACCTTCTACGACAGCCACGGCTGGGTGGTGGAGAGCTACAACAAGTACATCGTGGCCGGCGCCCCGACCGACACCATCGCCACCGAGGCCCAGTCGGCGGTCAACGACCGCACGGTGACCTTCTTCGACGCCGACGGGCGCACCACGCTCCAGGACTCCTACAACGGCGACACCCTCACCGACTCGACCCAGACGGTCTACGGCGGCGACCGGACCACCGTGATCAAGCACGACAACACCGGCAAGGTCATCGGGACCCCGACCACCACCGTCCAGGACCTCGACGGCCGGACCATCGAGACCGACCAGTACTCCGCGGCCCCGACCGTCAGCGGCAACGTGGTCACCCCGACCGGCAGCGGCACCAAGCTGGCCACCGACACCAGCTACAACGCGGCCGGTGACAAGACCAGGGTCACCGACCCCGGCAGCGACGCCTGGACCTACAGGTACGACCTGCTGGGCCGGCAGACCAGCGCCACCGACCCCGACACCGGCACCACCACCACCTCGTACGACCCGGACGGCAACACCGCCGCCACCACGGACGCCGACGGCAACAGCCTCAACTACGTCTACGACGCGCTCAACCGCAAGACCGCCGAGTACACCGGCTCCACCACCCAGGGCTCGGGCACGAAGATCGCCACCTGGGTGTACGACACGCTCAAGACCGGTGAGCTCTACTACGAGACCTCCGTCAACCCGACCAGCGGCGCCGTCTACGAGAGCGGCAACCTGGGCTTCGACGCGGAGGGCGACACCACCGGCACCTTCGTCAAGCTCCCGACGACCGTGACCGGGCTCGCGGGCACCTACGAGACCAAGGACACCTACACCTCCACCGGCCTGCTGCTGGCCGAGTCCCCGGCCTCCTCGACCGCGCTGCCCAACGACCAGCTGGCGTACACCTACGACACGTACGGCAACGTCCAGTCCGAGAAGGGCTACGACACCTACGCCACCTCGGCCGCGTACACCCCGTACGGCGACCTCTCCGAGGTGATGCTGGGCAGCGGGCCCTCGGCCGGTTCGCTGGCCTACGGCTACGACGCGCAGACCGGCCAGGAGGACGACGCGACCCTCTCGGTCACCGCGCCCACCCCGCAGGTCGAGAACACCCAGTACAAGTACAACGCCGACCAGCAGCTCACCGAGTCGATCGACACCGAGGGCGGGGTCGGGGTCAACGCCCCGGTGGAGACCCAGTGCTTCACCTACGACATGCTCAACCGGCTGACCTCGGCCTGGTCCGCCACCGACAACTGCGCCGCGGACCCGTTCACCGCGAACAGCAACGCCACCGTCAACGGGCCGCAGCCGTACGCCCAGTCGTGGACCTTCGACAGCCTCGGTGACCGGCGCACCGAGACCGACATGGCCCCGGCCGGCTCCAGCGCCGGAACGACCACCACCACCTACACCTACGCCACCGCCGGTCACACCCACGCGCTGACCTCGACCAGCAGCAGCAACTCGGTCACCGGCCAGGGCCCGACCACCAGCTACGGCTACGACGCCGACGGCAACACCAAGACCCGGGCCTCCGGGGCCGAGACCCTGACCTGGGCCAGCACCGGCAAGCTCGCCTCGGACAGCAACGCCAAGGGCGCGACCAGCTACGTCTACGACGCCGACGGCAACCTGCTGCTGGAGAACGACCCGGGCAGCAGCACCCTGTTCCTGCCGGACGAGCAGCTGACCTACACCACCGCGACCGCCGCCACCACCGGCGTCAGGTACTACACCTTCGACGACCACACGATCGCCGAGAGCACCGGCGGCACCCTCTACTGGCTGGAGGGCAACGACCAGGGCACGATGGGCGTCGCGGTCAACGCCTTCACGCCCACCCAGGTCACCCGGCGGATCCTCACCCCGTACGGCGACCCGACCCCGGGCTCGGGGACCTGGCTGGACGACCGGTCGTTCCTGGGCGACGTCCAGCAGGCCGCCACCGGCCTGGTCGACGTCGGGGCCCGTGACTACGACCCCACCACCGGCGCGTTCGTCAGCGTCGACCCGAACATGGACTCCGGCGACCCGCAGTCCATGACCGGCTACGAGTACGCGGGCGACAACCCCTGGTGCAACCCCGACCCCTCGGGTCTGAGCTGGTGGTCGGACGTCACCAAGGTCGTCAGCACCGTCGCCTCGGTGGCCGCGGTCGCCGCCCCCGTGCTCAACGCGGTCGCCGTGTGCACCGCGGCGGTCCCCGGGCTGGACGTGGTCACCGCGGGCGTCGCCGCCACGGCCGACATCGTCGACACCGTGGCCAATGTCGCCAACGTGGCATCCAGCGGCATCAACGTCGTCAACGACATCAAGAACCACAAGTCCATCCTGCAGACCGGCCTCGACGTGCTCGGCACCGTGGTCGCGGCCAAGGGCGTGGGATCGGCCGGCGCCGACGGCCTGGAGGGACAGGCCACCCGGGACGCCGACTCCGAATCGAGCCGGCTCGGCAGCACCGCCTCGGCCATGGTCGCCCCGGATCGCAAGCGCCCCTACGCGGGTGCCATCCCCGAGGAGATCTGGAACCAGAAGCACCGGAACCTGCTGGACGCGCTCGACGAGCAGCTCACCGAGAAGCAGGAGGCGGTCAACAAGGAGGTCGACGGCCTGAACACGGTCACCGCCGACGGCCCGCACACGCTCACCACGGGACACGTCCACGAAGAGCAGCCGGACGGCCTTTCCAATATCACCGGCACCGATCCGCTCGGTGGCGCCGCGATTCTCACCGCAGCCGCCACCGTGGTCACGGTGACGGTCAGCAGGCGGGTATTCAACTTCGGGCGCCAATTCCTCGGGAGGTTCTTCTTCTAGAAGTCATCCGGCGTCAATAAAATCGGAACCGGCCGGCCGGAATCACTTCCTGCCGGCCGGTTTCCTTTGGAGTGGAAAGCGGTCAGAGGAAAGCCGAGCGGCGGTCGGACGCCCATTGGCGGAAGGAGCGCGGCGGTCTGCCGGTCAGCCGCTCGAAGGTCGGGTCGACGGTCGTCTTGCCGCCCCGGGCCTGACGGCGGGCGCTGCGCTCCAGGGCCTCCGCCACCGGGGCCGGATAGCGCTTCGCCCACTGTCTGGCCGCTTCCTCCCAGCTGAGTTCACGGAACTCCAGCGGACGCCCGAGCACCTCCGCGAGCTGCGCCGTCTGCTCGGCCGCGGTGATCGGCTCGGGGCCGGTCAGCGGGTAGACCCGGCCCGCGTGGCCGGGCGAGGTGAGGGCGAGTACCGCGACCTCGGCGATGTCCTGCGGATTGATGCAGGCGTTGCCGGCCGGGTCACGCAGTGACCGGACGACGCCCTCGGCGCGAATGGACGGCGCCCAGGCGAGGGTGTTGGACATGAAGGAACGCGGGCGAAGGAAGGTCCACTCCAGTCCCGACTGCCGAATCGTCTGCTCGTTGTCCCGGTGCCAGTGCGCGATCAGATCGTCCGCGTCCTGCTCGACGGCGGCGTACGCGGACACCTTCACCACGTGGCGGACACCGGCGGCGACGGCCGCCGCCAGGAACCGGGCGTCGTCCGGCTGGGTCGGATCGCTGGTCACCAGGAACGCCCTGCGCACGCCGTCGAGCGCCCGCAGCAGTGAGTCGTGGTCCCGGTACGAGGCAGCGGCGGCTTCGACCATCGGGCCGGACACCGTCAGTCGCGCCGGATCCCGTGCCAGTAACCGGACATGGTGCGTCGGCGCTAACAACCGGGCCACCTCGTGGCCCACCTTTCCAGTGGCGCCCGTTACCAGGATCACTGTGGACGTTCCCCCCTGACGACGTGGTGCGGCACAACAGGACGGTCAATCGTCATGCGGTCACAGTAACGACATCTTTCCTGCAGGGGGGCAGCAGGGGCACGCGGCGTGGCCGGGTGTCGGCCAGCGAGCATACGGCGAGGTCAACTCCCGTCCCCCGGCTTAACATTCGGGAAACAGCGGTCGCCGCACACTTCACAGCGGTGATCTATACTCCGGGCCAGGGTGGCCGGACGGGCCTGGGGAGAGGCGTCCGGATCGGGGGGTCCGGGGATCATTGTCATGAGCACTCCGGCCGGTTCCGGCTGCCTGTATGCACCTGGGACCACCAGCGAGGCGAATTGCCGACGTATGCCGTCGGCTCACGAGGACTGGAAAATGACGCAAGCGGAAGAAATAGAGCTCTTAGGACACCGGACATCCGCAGGTCCGTCCGTCTCCGTGCTGCCGCACCCGAGCGCAGGGGAATGGCTGACCGATCTTGGGGTCGACCAGACGGATCCGTTCTTCTTCGACCATCCCCTGGACCACGTCCCCGGCATGCTGCTGGTCTGCGCCATGGCGGACCAGGCCAGGGACCACGGCGCGGTCCCCGAGCACGGCCGGGTCAAGGGGTCGGTGAACTTCCGGACCATGTCCGGCTTCGGCCCGGGACTGATGCTGCGCGGCGAGCCGGCCGAGAACGGCCGCCGGAACCTGCGGATCACCCAGCAGTCGACGGTCCTCGCGGACGGCTGGTTCGAGGTGTCGCCGGAGGCCGAGTGGCCGCTCAGGGCCGGTGAGCCCCGGACCGAACCGGCGGAGGCGGCGCTGGTGCACCGCGCCCGGTCCGAGAACATCATGGTCGGCGAACCCGCGGTGACCGAGGAGCAGGTGACGGCCGCCGTCCTGGTGCCGCCCGACGGCCACGCCCTGTGCGGCAGGCGCGCCGACCGCCGCTCGGTACGGGCCGTCGTCGAGGCCGGCCGCCAGCTGTCCGTCTGGCTGACCCACCGCCTGGGCGGCTGGCCGATCGGCACCCAGATCCTGTGGCTCAGGCTCACCGCCGACCTGCCGTTCGGACTGCCGTCCTCGGTCCCGGTGACCCTGCGCTGGCAGACCGTCGGCATCTCCAGCACCCGGGCCAGACTGCGCTTCGACGTGATCGCCGGTGACGGCGCGGCCGAGGGCGGGGGCCGGAAGGTCGGCTCGCTGGTCTACGTGAGCATGGGGCTGCAACGCGACGAGTACCAGAGCTTCCAGGCCGCCCGGAGCGCCCTGTGAACCAGCGCCTGGTCGTCCGCTCCCTGCGGGCCCTGCTGCCGGTGACGGTGACGGTGTTCGCGGTCGCCATCGTCGTACTGGCCTTCCTGCACGGCCGTTCCCCGCACAAGGTGGCGGCGGCGTTCGCCTTCGCCTACCTGCTGTGGATCCTGGCCGAGGCCCGGATCACCGTGCGGCACCCTTCCCAGTCCGCCGCCGAGAACAGCACGCTGCTGCCGTACGCTCTCAGCCGGGCAGGCACCGGTATCGCCGCGGTGGTGTGGCCGCTGCGGTGGGCCGCGTGGTCGCCGTGGATGATCGTGCCGATCGTGGTGTTCGCCGGCGCCGTGACCCTGCGGCTGGTGGCCATCCACACCCTGGGGCGATTCTACTCGCACCATGTCGTGCGCTACGCCGACCACTCGATCGTGACCACCGGCCCGTACCGGTATGTGCGGCACCCGGCCTACACCGGGATGCTGCTGGCCAACGCGGCGTTCGTGGCGTTCTTCCTCAACCCGCTGAGCGTGCTGCTGTTCGGCGCCCTGTGCGCCTTCGTCAGCTGGCGGATCCGCGTCGAGGAACGGGTGTTGTGGTCCGTTCCCGGCTACTCAGACTACGCCGGCGGGCGTTCCCGCCTGGTGCCGGGAGTGTGGTAGGCCGTGGAACTTCTTCTGGACGGATCAGCCCTGGGCGATCCGGTGCTGGTGGGCCACAAGTTCGCCCGGCAGCACCTCATGCGCGAGGCCGGGCTGCCCGTTCCCGGCTTCTTCTGCCTGACCGCGGACGCCTTCGGGGCACACGCGCCGGACGCCACCGGGTTCCCCGGGGCCGGGGCGAGCGCGGAGGAGCTGACCGCGTGGGCGGACACGGCGCGCGAACGCGTCCGGGCCGGGGGCATCCCCGAACCGCTGGCCGCGCGGATCCTCGCCGCCTTCGACGAACGCTGGGGCGGTGAAGGGGAGTCGGAGGACGCACAGCCCGGCGGCGCGCTGGTGGCCGTCCGGGCGTGCGTGGCGGCAGCGGCGGACGGCAGTGGTGAGGACGGCGCCGAGGACCCCTTCGCCGGGCTTTCCGACAGCTTCCTGTACGTGCGCCGCGACGACGTGCTGGCCCGGATCGTGGACTGCTGGGCCTCCGCCTACAACCCCGAGGCGGTGCTCTACCGGGTGCGCCGGGGCGTGGACCCGCTCGCGGTCCGGGTCGCCGTCGGCGTGCAGCGGATGGCGCCCGGCGTACGGTCGTTCGTGGTGTTCACCCGTGACCCGCGCGACGGCGGCGACCGCAAGGTGATCGCCGCCGCGCACGGCATCGGCGAAGGCATCGTGCAGGAGAAGGCGGACATCGACCACTTCTTCGTGGACGGTCCGACCGGCGCGATCGAGGTCGAGTCGGCGTTCAAGTCGGTGATGATCGGCCTGGACCCGACCCGGCCGGGCGCCGGACCCGCCACGCTCGCGGTGCCCGCCGCTCTCGCCGAGGCGCCGGTGCTCACCGATGCCGACGTGCGCCGGATCTGTGCCCTCGCCGCCGAGACCGAGCAACTCTTCGGCGGGCCGCAGGACATCGAGGGGACGATCACCGACGACGACGGGATCTGCCTGGTGCAGGCCAGGCCGGTGATGACGGCCGCGCCGCGGACGGCCGGCCGCACGGTGACTCCGCAGGCCGGGCAGACGCCGTGGACCAACCACAACCTCACCGAGAGCTTCCCCGGGCTGACCAGTGCCCTGACCTACTCCCAGGCCCGCGTCTTCTACCGGACCGGCTTCACCGACTTCTACCGGCGGCTGGGGGTCAGCGGGGAGTCCCTCCGGCAGAACCAGTACCACCTGACCCGGATGGTCGGCTACCTCGACGGCCGGGTCTACTACCGGCTCGACGCGTGGTTCGCCCTGCACGGGCAGATCCCCGGCTTCGAGCTGATCCGGCCGATGTGGGAACGGTCCCTCGGGCTGACCGAGCGGGCGGGCCTGCCCGCCCCGGACCGCGGCAGCCCCTGGCGTGACCTGCTGCCGGCCGCCCCGCGGCTGGCCTGGTCGTACGTCACCCAGCCCTGGCGGTTGCGACGGTTCCTGCGCTGGTGGGACGCCGAGATGGCCGGCACCGGCACCCTCGCGGACCTCACCGCCGACGAACTGATCGCCCGCTACCGGAAGTTGTGGGCCGAGGCCGAACACCGCTGGGGCATCACCATGGTGACCAGCTACTACGCCCTGGTCGCGATGACCATCGGCAGTGCCCTGGTGCAACGCTGGGTGCCCAACGGGGGCGGCGCGCTGCTGATGCGGCTGCTGGGCGGGGGCAAGCCCAACCGCACCCTCGCCTCGGTCCGCTCCGCCATCGCACTCGCCGAACTCGTCGGCGAGCGGCCCGAGTTGCGCACGGCCGTAATGGAACGCCCGGAGCGCGAGGTGTGGCGGGAGATCGCCGCGGGTGAGCACGGCGCGGACATCGCCGCGTCCTTCGCCGAGCACCTGACGACCTACGGCGACCGGGCGCTGCACGACCTGAAACTGGAGGTTCTGACGCCACGTCAGGAGCCGTGGCAGATCCTGGTCACCCTGCGTCCGTTCATCACGCAGGGACTGACCGTCGCCGCCAACGTGGCCGACGAGGCCGCCGCCCGCTCCCAGGCGCGGCGGGCCCTCGCCGAGGCGTGCCCGAACCCGCTGCGGCGGGCGGTGCTGGCCGCCGTACTGGCGTCGCTGCGGTTCAGCGCCAAGGCCCGCGAGGACACCCGTTTCTGCCGCAGCCAGCTCTACGGCGTCTCCCGCGAGGTGCTGTGGCGGCTGGCCGACGAGCTGGCCGCCGCCGGGATGCTGGACCAGGCCGGGGACTTCGTGCACCTCCAGGTGGAGGAGGTGCTCGGGGCGTTCGACGGCACCCTCCCCGACACCGACCTGCGCGCGGTGGCGGCGCGGCGCCGGGCCGGGATGGCCGGGTACGCCGAAAAGGCCGACCCGCCCGCGTACTTCACCCTGACCGCCGGACCACCGGTGCCGGTCGCCCTGGCGTCCCGCGAGGACACCGTGGTCCCGGCCGGGCCCGCGGGGGACGGCGTGCTGCACGGCCTGGCGTCCAGCAGCGGCAGGGTCCGCGGACGCGCGCTGGTGGTGCACGACGCCGACGTGTCGCCACAGGCGTGCGTGGGGCGCATCCTCGTCGCCAAGGAGACCGACCCGGGCTGGCTGGCGCTGATGATGGCGGCGAAGGGCATGGTGGTGGAACGCGGCAGTCTGGTCTCGCACACCGCGATCAGCGGCCGGCTGCTGGGCATCCCGACCGTGGTCGCGGTGCCCGGCGCCATGCGGGCGATCCCGGACGGCGCCTGGGTGGAGCTGGACGGCGACGCAGGAACGATTCGCCTGCTGTCCCCGGCCGAGCTGTCCCCGGCCGAGCTGTCCCCGGCCGGGGCCGGGCTCGACGCAGCGCCAGAAACAGAACTCGAAGCAGCTACGGAGTAGCCCTCATGCGCGTGGAGAACCTGCACATAGCCGGTCTGGGCTCCTATCTGCCCGAGCCGTTCCCGGCCGACCGCGCGGTCGAACTGGGCCTGTACGACGAGACCGAGTGGAAGAACAGCGGCTGGACCGGGGCCACCGTCGCCGGGAACATCTCGGCGCCGGAGATGGCGGTGGTGGCCGCCCGCCGGGCGCTGTCCCGCTCCGGCCACGCCCCGTCCGACATCGCCCTGGTGCTGCACGCCACGGTCTACGACCAGGGCCCGGAGCTGTGGACACCGCACCAGTACGTGCTGCGGCACGCGGTCGGCACCCAGGTGCCCGCCCTGGAGGTCCGCCAGGGCTGCAACGCCGCCCTGGGCGCCCTGGAACTCGCCCACGGATACCTCAGTTGCAGCCCCGACCGGGTCGCCGCGCTGGTCACCGCGGCGGAGAACTTCGGCACCGACCGGGTCGACCGCTGGCGCTACGGCTCCGGCGCCAGGACCAACCGCGGCACCATCGCGGGCGACGCCGCCACCGCCGCCGTGCTGTCCACCCGGGGCGGCTTCGCCCGGGTCAGGGCGATGAACTCGGCGTCCCTGCCCGACCTGGAGGAGATGAACCGCCCGGCCGGCCCGCTGTTCCCGCCGGTGGTCACCACCAAGGGCACGATCGACGTCGCCGGCCGGCTGATCGCCTTCGTCGACCGCGACCCGGCCGCCGCCGTTGCGGCCAAGGAGGCGATGCAGACCACCCGTACCGAACTCGGCCTGCGCACCATCGCCGAGGCCGGTCTCGCCCCCGACGACATCACCCGGGTCACCCATGTGCTGTCCGGCGGCGAGGAGTACATCCGCAGCGTGCTCGGGCCGATGGGCATCGATCCGGCCAGGGGCATGCTGGAGTTCGGCCGCCACACCGGCCACATGACCACCAGCGACCACTTCGCCGCCCTGCACCACCTGGTCGAGTCCCGCCAGGTCACCGAGGGCGACCACGTGCTGATGGTCAACAACGGCGTCGGGGTCTCCCTGTCCGCCACAGTCATCGAGATCACCGGCCTGCCGTCCTGGGCCACCGGAAGCCCGCAGACGTACGAGGAGCGCGTATGAACGTCAACGACTGGATCGGCGAGCTGGAAGCCCGCTGGAAGGGCCGCGACCCGGAGGGGATCGCCGAGCTGTTCACCGAGCAGGCCACCTACCACCAGGGTCCGTTCGGCGAGCCGCACATCGGCCGCAAGGCGATAGCGGAGCACTGGGCGGGGACGCTCTCCCGGCAGACGGACCCGGTGGTCTGGTTCGGCGAGCCGATCGTCTCCGGCAGCCGGGCAGGCGTCGAGTGGTGGTGCGTCCTGCACGACCCGGCCACCGGCACCCCCCGCAACGCGGCGGGCTGCCTGGCCCTGCGCTTCGACGACAACGGCCTCTGCACGCACTTCCACGAGTACTGGCACGCCGCGCAGGAGAGCGCGCTCGAACCGTCCGAGGGATGGCTGGGATGACCGACCGGACCAGCCTCCCCCCGGACGTCGCGGCGGCGGCCGCCGCCGGCTGCCCGCACTTCCCCTTCCCCGACCGGCCGGGCGTCGACCTGGATCCGGAGTACCTCCAGCGGTTCCGCGACGATCCGCTGCTGCCGGTACGACTGGCCGGCGGCCACGACGCGCTGGTGGTCACCGGGTACAGCGACGTCAGGACGGTGCTCGCCGATCCCCGCTTCAGCCGCGAGGCCTGGGCCAACGGCACCCTGTTCGCCCGCAAGCGCGGCTCGCTCGCCCTCGCCACCAGCGACGCGCCCACCCACACCCGGCGCCGCAGCACCGTCCAGGCCTGGTTCACCCACCGCCGGGCGGAGGAGGACCGGGCCCGGATAGCCCGCGTCGCCGACGAGTTGCTCGACCGGTTGCTGGAGCGGACCCAGGGCACCGGCCAACCCGTCGACCTGATCGCCGAGTTCACCACCCCGTTCCCGTACCGCATCATCTGCGACATGCTGGACGTCCCGGTCGGCGACCTCGACCGGCTGCTCCCCCGGGTCACCGTGATGATGTCCTCCGGCCGCTTCCCGGCCGAAGAGGTCAGCGCGGCACACGAGTTCATGTACGGCTACTTCTTCGACCAGCTGGCGCTGCGCCGGAAGGCGGTCGAGGCCGGGACACCCGGCACGGACCTGCTGACCTCGCTGCTGACCGCACCGGAGGAGACCAGGCTCTCCGACGAGGAGATCGTGGTCTTCGGCTTCGGCCTGCTGATGGCCGGTGGCGAGACCACCGCCTCGCACCTGGCCATGTGCGTCCTCCAGGTGCTGCGCACACCGGGACTGGCCGACTCGCTGCGCCGCGACCCGTCGGCGATCCCGGCTGTGGTCGAGGAACTGCTGCGCTGGGCCTGGTTCGCCGGTACCGGCGGCCAGCCGCACGTCACGCTGGAGGAGGTGGAGCTCGGCGGCCGGACCATCGGCGCCGGGCAGGTGGTCATCCCGGTGACCGACGCCGCCAACCGGGACCGCGAGGTCTTCCCGGACGCCGACGAGTTCCGTCCCGACCGCACGCCCAACCCCCACCTCGGCCTCGGCCACGGCCGCCACATGTGCCTGGGTGCGGCCCACGCCCGGGTGGAGCTCCAGGAGGGCCTGAGCGCGGTCCTGCGCCGCCTGGACGGTCTCGAAGTCGCCGCCGGAGTGGGCGAACTCGACTGGCGCAGCCAGATGTTCATGCGGGGGGTGTGGCAGCTGCCGGTACGGTGGCGCGCGCCGCAGGACGCCACATGATCAGCCGCTGGGCCCGTTTCGTGGCCGGCAGCTACCCCCCGGTGATCTCCGTGCTCTTCGCCCTCGCCTGGACGTACGGGGTCACCGGGCTGTTCGCCGCCGTCCAGCCCGCCCGGCCGCCGTGGCGGCCCGGCGCCGGTACCGCCGTCGCCGCGGTGACCCTGGTGGTCACCCTGCTGCTGATGCGGGTGGTCGACGACATCCGCGACACCGGGTACGACCGCAGGTTCAATCCGAAACGGCCGCTGGCGAGCGGCCAGGTGCACACCAGGGACCTGCTGGTCCTGTTCGCGGCCGGGACGGCGGTGGTGCTGCTGCTCAACCTGGGCAGCCCCGCCGCGCTGGCCGTCCTGGCCGGGCAGCTCGGCTACTGCCTGCTCGTCCTGGCCGCCGACCGGTGGCTGCGCTGGCCCTCCGGGGACAAGCTGCTGCTCAGCCTGCTGATCAGCTTCCCGGCGCAGCTGCTGCTGCACGTCTACCTCTACGTCCGGTACCTGCACGACACCTCGCTCGGCGGCGGGTCGGCTGGGGCGCTGGCGATCGCGATCACCGTGCTGGCCACGGTGCACCTGGAGTTCGGCAAGAAGATCACCCGGCGGCTGAAGCCCGGCGAGCGGAGCTATGTCGCCGTGCTCGGGCTCGGCGGCACGATCGCCGTCGCCCTGACCGCGCCCGTGCTGTCGGTGGTCCTGCTGCTCGCCGGTGCGCGGCCGACCTGGCTGCTGGTCCCGCTGGCGGTGCTGCCGCTGGCCCTGCCGGCGCTGGCCGGCTGGCGCTTCTGGCGGACCCCGGCCCCGCGCTGGCATCCGCTGGCTCCGGCGCTGTACGTGCTGCTGACCTTCGCGGGCTACTTCGTGCTCAGCCTCAGCTACACCTGATTGCGGAAGCGTCCCCGCCCGGCGCGCACAGCGCCGGGCGGGGACAGCCACGCCAGGCCGACAGCGGCCTCACTGCGACCTGATGGTCAGTCACTTATGCTGCAAACAGCGGCGATTTAGAAGGCACCGAGTCCGTCGGGGGTGCCGAGGCCGGTCGGGCCGTCGAAGCCCGGACCCGCGTTGCAGCTGTACCCGGGGCAGGTGCCGTTGCTGCCGGAGGTGACGTCGTAGAGGTTCTTGGTGCGGGCGTAGAGGTAGGAGGCGTTGGGCAGCTTGCCGGGGTTGCCGGCCAGCGCGATGACACCCGCGATGATCGGCGACGACTCGCTGGTCCCGCCGAGTACCGTCCAGCCCCCGATGGAGACCGAGTAGACAGCGATGCCGGTGCTCGGGTCGGCGTCGGCGGAGACGTCGGCGACAGTGCGTCCGGGGCAGTCGGTGTCCTTCTGCCAGGCAGGCTTGGCGATCCAGGCCGAACAGCCGCTGCCGCTGCCGTCCCAGGCGGTCTCGGTCCAGCCGCGTGCGGTCGTGGACCTGGTCAGTGTCGTGCCTCCGGCAGCGATGACGCCGGAGAAGACCGCGGGCTCCGACGGCACCGCGTAGCCGCCGTCACCGGTGGAGGCCACATAGGCGACGCCGGGGTGCTGGTAGTCCTTGGCCAGGGCGGAGGCCCCGTTGGCCTCCTCGATGCCGTAGCTGTTGGAGACCACGGTGGCACCGAGCGAGGGTGCGATCGCGGCCGCCGCGCCCAGGTCGGGACCGGTCTGGTCGTCGGCTTCGACCAGCAGGATGTGGCAGTCCGGGCAGACCGCCGAGACCGTGTCCAGGTCGAGGGCTATCTCGTTCTGCCAGCCCGCGGCGATCGCCGAGGGCGGCAGCGGCGAGGCCTTGCCCCGCTGGTTGACCTTGCGGAAGCAGCCGTTGGCGGTGGTGCAGGCCGGCAGTCCGTAGGTGGTGCGGTAGACGGCGAGGTCGGCCTCGGCCGTGGCGTCGTCGCCGTCGTCTATCACGGCGATGGTCTGGCCCTTGCCGCCGGTGGCCGGGAGCCCGTAGGCCGAGCGCAGGTCCGCCGGGCCGAAGCCGGTCGGCAGGGTATCGGCGGCGGCGTTCCTTCCGGCGGCGGGTCCACGGACACCGAGGCCGCCGTGCACATCGGTGCGGACGATCGCGAAGCAGCGTGCCTCGCCCAGCGGTACCGGGCCGCAGGCGTCCCGGGTGTTCGGCGCCGCGACCGGAGGCGAAGCCGGGAGCGAGGCCGAGGCCGAGGCGGGGGCAGGGGTGGCCGGGTGCTGGGCGGTCGTCCGGGCCTGTGCGGTGCCGACGAAGGGCAGCAGCAGGGCGACGGCCAGTGTGCCGAGTCCGGCGGTGGTGCGGACGGCTTTGACGGCGGGTGACAGTCGCATGCTCAGGC
>FTAE01000299.1_pt1 | contig 23351 bp, 22 predicted proteins | sample 1638991 | NCBI WGS metagenome assembly FTAE01 (sample SAMEA3914812, study PRJEB12502) | metagenome | biome: forest; material: soil | place: Canada | collected 2011-07-07 | depth 0.1 m
AATGCAGGACGAACTGGAAACCCGCCAGCTCAGCACAGCCCCCATCCGCCGGGCGCGAGATGATTCACCCCCAGGAACAACCACGAAAACCCAGCTCGCACCGGCCCCCGAGCGATCCACTCCACAGCCCGGCAAGCACCCCCGGAAACAGCCACCGCCCGACCCGACAGTGTCGACGGCCAGGCCAGGCCAAGCCCCCGCTCCCGGTCAGAGTGCTCTGCCCCCACCTGGTCCCCGGCGACGCGGTGTCCTGCTCGGCTTAACCGGGTTGGCCGCAGCATTGGCCGCGTACCGGTGGGGACCGCACCTCGTTGCCGACATCAAGGCCGAAGCCCGGTCGGGCACCAGTCCGCGCCCGTATCTGCTGGCCACGCTCACCGGCCACACCGCCGCCGTAAACACCGTGGCCTTCAGCCCCGACAGCAAGACCCTCGCCAGCGGAAGCGACGACGGCACCGTCAAGCTGTGGGACCTCCCCAAGCGCACCATCTCAGCCACCCTGCCGGCCACCGCCACCGGCTCGGTGCGCTCGGTGGCCATCAGCCCCGACGGCAAGACCCTCGCCGGCGGAACCGTCGGCCCCAACGGCAATTCGTCTGCCACCATCGGCGCTGTCAAGCTGTGGGACCTGTCCACACGCACCGCCTCGGCCACCCTGGACGGCACCACTCCTTGCTGCGCGGTGGCCATCAGCCCCGACGGCAAGACCCTCGCCAGCAGCGCGGGCGGCTTCAAATACACCACTGCCATCAGCGGCAACGTCGAGCTGTGGGATCTCGCGACCCGGGCCAACACCGGCACCCTTGTCGTCGACGACATCACAGCGGTGACCTCGCTGGCGTTCAGCCCCTACGGAAGGACGCTTGCTGTCCCCAACAACGCTGACCCCAGCAACAACACCGGCTCCCTCATCGAATTGTGGGACCTTCCGAGCCAGAGCATCAGCGCCACGCTCACCAGCAACGTCTCCAACAACGTGAACTCCGTGGCCTTCAGCCCCGACGGCGGGACCCTCGCCAGCGCTGCGACGGGGTACAACACACCCCCCATGACCGAACTGTGGGACCTCTCGACCCTGTCCAAGACCGCCACCCTCGTCAGTACAGACCTGGCCGGCGGTACGTGCGTAACCTCGGTGGCCTTCAGCCCCGACGGTAAAACCCTCGCCAGGGGCACGTCCGGTGACAGCAGTACCACCTTCACTCGCAACTCCGCCGTCATCGAGTTGTGGGACCTCGCGACCCGGACCAAGACCGCCATCCTCGCCGGCAACACCTCCTATGGCGTGAGCTCGGTGGCGTTCAGCCCCGACGGCACGATCCTCGCCAGCGGCAACGGCGACAATACCGTCCAGCTGTGGAAGCTTGTCTGACCGAGCATGATCAACGGGCGGGTGGCGTTGGGGTGCCACGATCGTCACCCGAGTTTCGCCTCCCGGTGCCTGCCGCCTCGCGGGACGGTGGCTGCCATGGCAGATCAGTTAGGGACACTCGGCGCCGCGCTCATCGCATTCCTCGGCGGCCTCTTGCTCGGGCGACGACAGATTGCCGATCAGGCCAAGGTCGAACACGACCAATGGCTCCGGACACTGCGACAGGGCGCGTACGTGCAGCTCCTCAGTATCTGGGAGACCGCCGTCCGCACGACCGAGGAAGTCACTTCCCGGGACTATTCCGACGCCGAGGACGAAGGCAACACTTGGGAGGAGGACATCCTTCCGTCAGTCCATCAGACGGTCACCGAGGCATGGGAACCGGTCTGGCGGGCGGTCGAGCAAGTCGAGCTCTGCGGGCCGCCCTCGGTCACTGAAGCAGCCGACCACCTGTGCGCCCCCGGGGAGAAGATCAGCGACACCGTGCTCGACTTCACCGGCAGATGGCCAAACGAACGGGTGACTCCGGCTTTGGAGCAGGGAAGGGCGGCCCGGCGTCTCACGCTTACGGCCGCCTCCGAGGCATTGCGGACGGTGCCGCGTACTGGAGAAGAAGATCGACGCCCAGAAAGGCCGACTGCGCGAGGTGGCTGAACTCAGCGGCGACCGCTGATCTCGGCCTCACGCGGTCACCGGGGATCGCGGGCGGGCGGTTGCCCCCCTTGGTCGTCCCGTGGCCCGGAGGTGTGACGAGCCGCCCGGCCTGCGTCGTCCACCGCCTGGCGGGCGGGTGTCGGCAACGGCTCGCCCGACTCGTCAGCGGCCTCGCGCACGGCGGTCACCGCCAGGTTGAGGTAGGCGCGCAGGCTGGCGCGCTGGCGCGAGGTGCGGCAGATGTCGAGGACCTGGGCCAGGTCGTGGAGTTCGTTGTCGTCGCCGACGTCCAGCGGCAGCTGGTCTGCGTGGGCCAGCAGCGCGACGGCGGCAGCGTGGACCTGCTCGAAGCGGTCCTCGTCGGCGTGCTCGGCGCGGCGTAGCTCCAGTTCCTCGCGCACCCGCCGGTCCTCGACCGCCCGGGCCGCCTCCGGGCTGCGCCGGTCGGTGGCCTCTCCGTGGACCGCGGCCGCCAGCCGCCGGGCGCGCTGGTAGGCCCCCTGCTCGGAGCCGACGCACAGCGGGTCGGTGAAGCGGGCCCAGCGCGCGCCGGCGGCCCGGCCGTCCTCGATGGCGCGCAGCTGCAGCGCATCGGCCTGCTCGCGGATCCACTGCACGAGCATGACCCGTCGCTCCGCCGCCTCCATCGCGTCCTCGCCGCGCAGGGCCCCGGCGTACAGCTGGGTGTAGCCCAGCACCCGCCACAGGTCGCCGTCCCCGGGCCAGTCGTCCAGGCCGCCGGGGCGGGCGGCGGCGTGCAGCTCGTACAGACGTCGCGTCAACGACCGCGGGTCGAGCTCCCCCAGCCGCTGGGCGGGGCGGAACTCCCTGGTCAGCGGAGGTTTCGACGCGCCCCTGCGGGTGCCCCTGCCCTTGGTCGCCATGGCCGTCCCCTCCCTCGTCTGCCTCACCGTACCGAGGGGGGTCAGTCGATTCCCAAGTTGGGAGCCACGTTCGGGTGAACCCTGGCGAAAGCGCGCTGATGATCAAAGCTTCCATCTATAATTAACACAAATAGAGGGAAGCTTTGATCATGGAAATCCGGCTCGTCCGGACCATCGACCGAGAGGTGCCCATGGCATCCACCGAGCAGGTCCCCACCCTCGCGCAGACCGCCGCGCTGGCGAGCTTCATCTGCGCCCAGCTCGCCTTCGCCGCCGACCCGCCGGTCGAGCCGGGCGACCTGGCCGCCGCCGCAGCCTGGCACGCCGTGGCTGCGGCGCGGTTCACCGTCCAGCAGTTCGCAAGCGGGGCGCAGACCGACCGGGCCCGCGCCGTGTCTGCCTGGGACACGCTGACGGCAATGGCCAGGGTCTGGCGGGACGACCCCGACTTCCCGGCCGACCTGGCAGTGAGCTGGTGGCACCTGCCTGCCGGCACCCAGGGCTGAGCCGCCGGCGACCGCCGGCTCAGGACCGAGTAGCCGAGACGAACCACACCAACTGGGGTGACGCGGCCGGGGAGTTCTCGGCCGCTGTGCACGAGGCCTCCGGCTGGCTGTTCAACATGGGCGCCCCCTACCAGCCCGAGCCGGACGACGAGAACTGACCATCAACGGCCCGGACGATACCCACCGTCCGGGCCTCACCTCGGAGAAGGAGGGACCGTGGCCAAGGGCGACGCGGAACTGGCGGTGTGGAACGCGCTGAACAGCCGTCAGCAGATCTATCTGAGGAGCATCTACGGCGCCGACCAGGCCGTGGAGGCGGCCCGGCGAGCCGACCAGGCCGAGGGCCGGTGGGGCGACAGGCGGCCCGCCTCCGAGTGGCGGCAGATCGACGCGCACCACGAACCCGCCTCGCCGCGCGAGATGGTCGGGACCACCGACCTGCAATACCAGTGGGCCCGCTACGGCCACCACGACCAGGGCACCGGCAGCACCCTGAAATGCCTGTGGGAACAGGACCTGATCAGCACCGGGCAGCGCCGAACCCTGTTCGGCGTGATGCACACCGTGGCGATGACCCGGCGGGGCCGCGCGGTGGTCCGCGCCAGCTTCGGGATCACCAGCGCGCCGCCCGTCCCCACCCACCTGCTGGACGAACGGCCCGTGGAAATCCTGGCCAAGCTGGCAACGCAGCCCCGGCTGAGCTGGCTCTCGTCCTGGACCATCGAACACGTCCTGATGACCCACGAGCCGCCACTGGCCGAGGGTAGACAGGGGAACTGGCGGGCCACCGACGCGGGCCGGGCCCACTACCGCGAGTACTACCGCGCCTACCTGACCGCCTACCCATGGATGGCACTGCCGGTCCCCGAGGGCGAGGCTCCGCCCTGGCCCCCGGCGGCGGACCAGCAGCTGAACGACCTGGACTCGGCGTGCCACCAAGTGCTTCGGCTGCGCGCGGACATCGAGCGCCAAGCGGCCGAGGTCAGCACGGAGCGGGAGACCTTGGCCAAGGGCCCCAGCAGCCGGCACCAGGGATTCGCCCCAGCAGCCGCCCTCGCTGACGAACAGCACCGCCTGCGGTGCGACCAGGTCGACGCCCGCGCGGAACTGCTGAACCGTCACCGGGAGCAGGTGGAGCCGCTACTGCCGCAGGCCGTGGCCCGGTACGCGGCCGCCGCCGTGGCCGCGCTGGCCGCGTTCGTGGACGGCAGCGACGTCGTAGCGGCGGTCGAGGCCGCCCGGCAGCCGGACCCGGCCGGCGCGCTCCCCGCGCCGGCCGCCACGGGACTTGCGGCCTTCGACGCCGAGACGGCTCAGCTGCACGCGCTGTGCCGGGCCAAGCCCCGCGCCCCGCGCCGGGGAGCAAAGGCGAAGGCGCTCACTGGCGCGCTCGCCTTCCACGTGCCGGAAGAGATGTACGGCACGCCGCTGGAGGCGCCGTGGGCGCTGGCCGCCCGCATCAGCAGCCAGCTGCGCGACGGCTACCTGCTGCGTCTGCGCGACCGGGCCCACCAGCCCGTCCCCGTCCCCGCGCCCCGCAAGCGGCGGTCTCCCGAGCTCCTGGACGGCCCCGCCCTCAAGCTGCTCGTGGGCCTGGTCGATCCCGATCAAGCGGCGTCCCGCCAGGGGGTCCGCTACTGGGCGACCCGGAGCGGGACGGCCGACCGGCTCACCGACCGGCACGACGGACTGATGCCCAACCAGCAACTGGGCATCACCCGAAGCCGCAAGGCCCCGGACGTCCTGGTCGCGCGGGGTCTGGCCGAACGGATCGACATCAACGACCTGCGCCGCCTCGACAGCTTCACCCCCGTGCCCGCGGAACCGCTGTACCTGCTAGCCGGCACCGACGCCGGGCGTGCGCACCTGGCGGAGCACAACCAGGAGTACCGGGAGCTGTTCCCGCAGATCGAGCTGCCAGACCTGGCCGAGGAGTCACCGTGACCGACAACATCCCGGCCGCCGATGAGGTGGTCGACGCCGAAGTCCTCGACGAGGAGCCGGACTGGTCCGGCAGTCGACTGCCCGCCCCGGCGCGGCGGCCGCGCTACCTGGTCGACCGGCACACCGTGCTGGGCCCGGACGAGATGCCGCCGACCGCCGAGGACGAGCCGGCCTGGACCGAGGCCGACTTCCGGGTCAGCGCCGACACCGCCGAGCGGCTGCGGAAGGTCGGTGCCGACAACACTCGGATCAACCGCGACGCCACGGTGACCCGGTTCGAGGCCTGGTGCCGCGCCGAGGGACGGGTGGCCCGGCCCTGCACCGACGCCACCTTCCTGGAGTACACCGTCCACCTGATGCGGCAGCGGCCCCGGCTCAAGGCCGACAGCATCACGGTCTACCTCGGGCACATCTGGCGCTGGCAGCCGTCCGGGCGGCGCCCCGACCGCGTCGCCCTGGACGCCCTGCTCGCCGCCTACCGGCGCGAGAACCCCCGCGCCACCCGCAAGCGGCAGGCCCCGCCGCTGCGGCTGCCCGACGTGCTGGCCATGCTGGACGCGATCGACGAGACGACGCCGACCGGGATGCGCGACGCCGCGCTGCTGGTGGTGATGTACCTGATGCTGGGGCGCCGCAGCGAGCCGGCCGCCCTGGACATCGAGTACACGACGGTGATGGACCACCAGGCGGTCCTGGACCTGGCTGCCGACAAGACGCACCCCGACGGCGACGGCCTGGACCTGGTCCGCCTGCACGACCGCCCCGACCTGCAGCCGGTCCGCCGACTGCGGGCGTGGCTCGGCTGGCTGAAGTCCCAGGACGTGGTCGCCGGCCCGGTCTTCCGGCAGCTGTCCACCGGCCACCGCCTCACCGCCCGCTCGCGCGGTAACGGCCCCGGCGCCCGCCTGTCCGCAGCTGCGGTCGGCGACCGCATCCAGGTCCTGGCCGCCAACGCCGACATCGTCAAGCCGGTCCCCGTCACCTCCCAGGGCGTACGCGCCGGGGCCGCGACCGACCTGGCCGAGAACGGGGTCCGCGGCCGGCAGCTCGCCCGGGCCGGACGCTGGGCAGAAGACTCCCCCATCCCGGAGCGGGTCTACGTCCGCCCCAGCGAGGACGCGGACGGCAACCCCTTCGCCGCCGTCGCCCCCCTCCCCGAGGGGGGCAACTGACGGCCGGGTGCCGGAAGACTGGCTGGCCAAGCACTGCGGCAGAACACAGCGGCCCACCGGCGGTCAGTGCGCCCCTTCGTACCTGGCGTCGGCGACGGCACCTAGTAGCCAGCCGACCACGACAGGCGGGGCTGCGTTACGAAACCAAATATCACCGTGGTGATACCACAACTGCCTGGTGCTCCATGCAATTTGACGCTGTGTGGCCTGGCATGCGACAGTCGTTCCAACGCGCCACCGGTGTGCCATGATGCACTGCGAGCCCCCGAACCCGGGGGCTTTTTTTGTTGCCCCGGAGACGCACGGCACCGCCCCCAGCGATCCTGCTGGGGGCTTCTTTCATCTCTGGGGGCCCCATGCAGCTGGCTGACTCACTTCCGATCCCCGCAGCGTGGATCGGCATCATCGTGCTTGGCACGATTCTGATGTTCGTCCTGCTCATCGCGTACATGGTGCACGTCGTGACCAAGCGGGCCCGGCCCGAGGACCTTCCGACGCTCCTGCACGCCTTCGCCGCTGTGATCACTTCGCTGGGGAACCTAGTGCCGACGGGACGGCGCGTGCCGCCGCCGTCTGACGGGATGTCGACGATGCAGCGGACCCGCCCTACGCTTGACGGCCAAGTGGTCGCCCGCGCGACGCAACTGGCAGCCGCCACCCATGGCGAGGAGGAGGCACGATGAGCCGACGCGGCTACACGCACCGCGACCCCACCGCCAGCCGGCTGCCGCTCAGCGCCCTGACGGAGGTGCTGGTGTCCCTCACGAATCCCAGCGAGAGATACGCCTTCCTGGCTCACGCCGTCTACCGGGCCCCGGTGTCGGTCATAGCTGATCACCTCGGCCAGACCGTCTCGGAGACGGAGTACCAGCTCTCGCGGTGCCGGGCGCGACTGCGTCACCCCGGCCGGGCCCAGGCGCTGGTCGACGAGATGGACTTCGGCGACGGACTGATGCTCACTTCTCCTGACTTGCGCAGGTTCTTGGACGAGATCCGAGGGCTGGAGCGGGGGGCGTGCGAATACTGCCTGGAGAAGGACGTCGCATGGCCGCGGCACCCCGAGCGCGGCGGCAGGCCTCGCAAATTCTGTAGCAACCGCTGCCGCCAGGCCGCCTACCGGATGAGACGCAGTGCCGACACGGCTGCCCCCAAGACCTCCGGTGTGTCTACGCACGCCCCGTCGAGCACATGAGAATGATCGCGTGGATTCAGTTACTCTGCTCGGCCTGGTCGGTATCGGCGGCACTCTCCTCGGCACAGTGGTCGGGGCGCTCGGCACCCGCAGCGCGGCCTCAGTCACCATCCGGGGGCAGACTTCGGTGGAGGAACAGAAAGCCCGGCGCCAGGCCTACAGCGCCTGCTCAACCGCTCTCATGGCCCGGCGGGACGACACAATCGCTCTGCTGCAGACCTTCTTGGACGACGACTTCAACCAAGTCGACGCCCAGGTTCGACTGCAGAGCTTGGACGAGCAACGCGGCAGTGTTGCCCGGTCCGTCGGCGCAGTGGTCGTAGAAGGCCCGGACGCGGTGGCGGTCCACGCCGAGTCGGCTGCCGAAAGCATCGAGGCGCTGGCCAGTCGTCTGAGGGACTGGGTTGCATCGGTTTCGGGCGGACTCCACCACGCGGATCTCGTCGAGAGTGAGATGCGATTCGCGCGCCAGGACCAGACCGACGCGCTGGATAGGGTCGGGATGTTCAGCGAAGCCTGCCGCGATGTACTGCACCCCGAGGAAAAGGCCGAACGGATGGCCCGTCGGCGACAACTGCGAAGGCGACGGGAGCGACGGGATCACCCGATCGAATAAACACCAAATCAGCGGAACCGAGGCGCCGCTGAGCTACGCCCGGATAGCTGGCGGACGGTCCAGCCCGCCGCGTGCCGAGAATCGGGGGCCAGGGCCCACTGGCCCCGAGTCGGCCAGGTCAGAGCTGGTCAGACCTGTTAGACCCAACAGGACGGTCCCCAGAGAAAGTCGATGCTGTTCCGTCTCCCTGTCAACGTCCGTGCCGGCCGTGGGGATCGGCGGTCATCCGATCGAGTGGCGTACGCCCTGCTCGCCGACCACCGGCGAGGGAATTCCCGGGGTGCCCGCAAGCGGCAGGCCTCGCCGCTGCGTACTTCCCGACGTGCCTCTCCGTCCAGGTCAGGCCGGGTCAGACCTGTTAGACCCAACAGGGTCAATCTGCCCGTCGTTGTGCATGGACAACGGATAGGCGCTCTCTTGGTCCCCGCCGTTGTGTAGCCACAACAGCGGGGGTCGCTTCCGTGGCAAATCTTCTGGTCAGAGCATTGATCCCGAGGAAGGGATGTTAGGCACGTTCGTCGAGCGGCCCGAGCCTGTTGACTGGTGCGGTGACTTACAGCGCTAGCGCCGTAAAGCGTCCCCGGCGGACGAAGGCGCAGATGGAGACGCTCCGGGCGGAGCTGCACTCGATCGTCCAGGCCGCGCAGCCGTGCACGGTCCGGCACGTCTACTACCTTGGCCTGGGCAAGCTGTGGGAGAAGGACACCGGGAAGTCGCGCCGCAACTACTCGGTACCGGTCCGCGAGCTCGGCCACATGCGCGAGAACGGGACGCTGCCCTGGGAGTGGATCACCGACGGAACCCGCCTGGTCCGGCAGGAGATGCAGTATGACTCCATGCTCGAAGCCCTGGAGCGGACCACCGAGACGTACCGCCGGAACCTCTGGGCCTCCCAGCCCCGGCGCGTCGAGGTCTGGTGCGAGTCCGACTCGATCTCCGGTGTGCTCCACCCGATCACTTCGCAGTGGGGCGTCGGCCTGTACTCGTGCCGCGGGCAGTCCTCCAAGACCTTCGTCTACGAGGCCGTCCGGCAGAACCAGAGCCACGGCAAGCCGCTCACCGTCCTGTACATCGGCGACTGGGATCCGAGCGGCCGATCCATCCCGCGCTCGGTGGTGGAGCGGATCGACCGCTACGGCAGCAGCGGGATCGACCTGGACTTCCGGCAGATCGCCATCACCGTCGCCGACGTTCGCAGCGGGCGCCTGGTGGCCCACGAGGCGAACACCGCGGACAGCAACTTCAAACGCTTCCGGGAGGAGTGCCAGCGCGAGGGCCTGAACCCCTACGAAGCCGTCGAGGTCGAAGCTCTGAACCCCGGCAACCTCCGGCAGCGCCTTGATCACTCGATCAACGGGCTCGTTCAGAACGTGCGCCAGTGGAACGTCCTTGCCCACGCCGAGCAGCACGACCGCAGCATGCTCCTCGGGATCCAGGAGGCCATGCAGAACCACCTCCGGCGGAACCCGGAGGACGCCAGCTAACTCAACCTAAGCCACCCGGCCGGTTCTTCTTCCGTTGCCCTCCGGGTACCGGGCTAGCTCAGAAGACGGTCAGGTTCGGCGCGCCGGGGTCGGCGACCTCCGGGGACACCGCCGCCCGGTACTCGGCGGCGGCACCCGGGCGCCGTCGGTGCGAGTACCACTCCTGGACGTCCTGGCCGTACGCCGCAGCGAGAAGACGGGCAGCCCATGCTTTCGCCGTGTCCGGGCGGGTCGGGGCGATCTGTGCGTTGGCCGCGTAGATCTCGGCGTTGGGGCCGATCCCCCAGCGCAGCGTCCAGGCGTCGCCCGTGAGGTCGGGTTCGTAGCCGAGGTTCCAGTGGGCTCGGTCGGGCGCGGTCATCTCGTCCTCCTGCTTCGGGTGATCGTGGGTGTGGGTGTGGCCTACCCCAGGTGGTGGCCCACGCCGGGCTGCTGCTGAGGGGTGATCCTCGGCGGCTCAGCCTGGGCCTGGGCACTTTGGTGCCGCTGCCGTGCGGCCGCGTCGAGCTGGGCCCGGGCCGCCGGTACGGCCTGCGAGCCGGCCAGGGCGGTGACCGCGACGTCGGCGGCCGCCGATGCGGCCGACGCCGCGCGGTAGCTGTCGGCCATGGCCCGGGTCTGCTCGGGCTGGGCGGCGAACCAGCGCTGCCGGCCGTCGCGGCGCTGCTCGGCTAGGCCGTCGACGGTGACCAGCCGTCCGGTGATGCGCGGCACCAGCAGCGCGTTCTGTTCGGCGACCACTGCGGCGGCGGCCGGGATGCGGCGCACCGCCTCCAGCAGCGGGGCCGCGCCGCCGGCGGAGGCCAGGATCTGTTCGCCCGGGCGGGCGGCCGCGCCCTTGTCGGCAGGCGTCCAGTCCTCCCCGAACAGCAGTCGGCCGGTCCGGGCGACCAGGGCCTCGGCCTCGATGGCAGCCGGATGGCGCACGGGCACGCCGGCACCGGCGGTGGTGCGGCGGTCGAGCAGGTCGCTCATCGCGCCCAGGCGCTCGCCGGCGACGCCACCCCAGCGCTCGCCCACCGAGCTCCAGGCCCGCGCGGCGGTCCGCAGGTCGGTCGCGGCCTGTGCGGTCAGCGCCTGCTGGTCACCGGCGAGAGCCGGGCCGACCGCGTGGAGGAGACGCCCGGCGAGCAGGTGTCCCACCGCGATGGAGTTGGCGCTCTGCCGCAGGGCGGCTGCGGTCAGTACGGGCTCGGCGTCCGGCCGGTGGGTGGCCTGGAACGCCCCGGTCTGCAGTCTTTCGGCGCCGCCGGCCAGGTGCCGCACCATCGTGCGGGCGCTCTCGCCCGGCAGCGCGGGGACCGGCGTCAGGTGCGGGGCGGCGGGCAGCGCGGCCAGCGAGCCGGGAGCCCCGCCGGTGGCCGCGCGCAGCCCGGCGGCGGCCCGGTCCAGGTGCCCGGCCGCGTCGCCCAACTGGGAGGGGGTATCGGTGCGCGGGTCGGACCGTTGGGCCAGGGCCCGGGCGACGTCCTGGGCCTGCTCGACGACGCGCCCCATCTGCGCCATCACATACAGCTGCCCGCCCGGGCTGGAGACCACCGCAGCGTAGGGCGTCAGCGCCTCCCCGGTCGGGGCGCGCTGCGTCAGCAGCAGGTCCCGACCGACCGTCAGGAACCGCCGGGTGTCACTGAGCCGGTCCAGTGCCTGCTCGGCGCCCTCGGCCGCGCCGTCGGGCCGCCGCAACTGCTCCTCGGGCGGCAGCAACGAGTTGCTCGCCTGCCGCAGCGGCCGGTGGACGGCCCGCAGTTCACCCAGGGCCTGGTCGGCGGTCTGCGCCAGGACGTTCCCGGCGTGGCCGGGCAGGGCCTGCGGCCCGCCGGCACCATAGTCGACCAGGTACCGCTCGACGTCTCCGAGCACGGACCGCAGTCCGCGGATGGCCAGGGTCCGCTCGCTGGACGACAGTTGCCGGTCCGGCAGCGCGGGGCCGACACTCCCGAGCCGGGCGGCGGCCAGCAGGAGGAAGTCCTCGAAGGTCGCCATCAGGCAGCCCGCAGGTTCCGCAGGCAAGCGGCCGCCTCGCCGGCCCGGTCGGCGGCCGCGTGCAGCGCGTACAGGTCGTCGGGGGCCTCGGCGGCGCGGCCCTGCTCGTCCAGCCGCTGCCGGACCCGGTCCAGGACCTCGGCGAGCCCGTCCGCCAGCCCGGGGCCGACGTCGCCGGGCAGCGGCGGCGCGCTGCCCTCGGCCGGCGGCGGCAGCAGATCGCGTCCGGCGTCCGCCGCCGCAGCCGCGGACAGGGCGGCGACCGGGTCGGTGTCCTCGCGCCAGGCCAGGGCGCGCGCGACGGCGCCGGCCAGGGCGAACGCGTCCCAGGCGGCGCGCAGGACCGTGCCGGCGCCCGAGGTGTCGGACAGGTCGCTCCGCAGGGTGTCGATGCTGAACATGGGGGCCTCCATCGGTTTACTGACAACGCCGACCAGCATGGCCGGGACCGACCGGCCGCAGCGCGGTCCAGGGTCCGGGTGTGGACAACAACGGGGCTGTGGACAACCGCGTCACCCGGACGAGTGGGCGCTCAGGACCTCCTGGGCGGGGCGTCGGTGGCGGCCATCGCCAGGGCGGCGCTGTACCGGGCGGCCGCGTCGGCGGCCGGGTGCCGGGCCGGCAGCGTCCCGACCTCGGACAGGTCCAGCTCCATGTCCAGGTCCTGCGTGGACCAGGTCTCGGCCGGGGCCTCCTCGTGCCGGCTGGCACTGCACAGTTTGATCTGCAGGTCGGGTGCGAACGAGCGCAGGGTGCTGATCCACTCCGCCTCGGCCAGGTCACGCTGCGGCTCCCCGGTATAGGTGCGCACCCAGCCCGCGTACAGTGCCGTCAGCACTTCGCGGACATCGCGGTGGCGCCACCAGCAGGGCCGCAGCCCCTGCCGGACCGCCGGATAGGTCCGCACCAGCCACGCGACCCAGACGGAGAGCTCCCGCAGCCGTTCGCGCCGCAGGCCCGGGTCCATCGCCTCCCACACCCACGGGCCCAGCGTCGGCGGCCCCTCCGCGAACTCTTCCTCGTCCTGAGCGTCAGCCACGGCGGTCTACCCCTTGTCCAGGGAGAGCGGGGCCGGGCCGCCGGAGGCGGACAGCTGGAGCAGCGCCTTGTCCTCGTAGGCCATCCGCAGCCGGAACTTCACTGGCCGCCGGTTCCCGTCCTGGGCCAGGCCGGTGCCGTCGTCGAGCTCGCGCAGGGCGTGGACCGGTGCCAGGTCCTCGCTGACCGTGCTGGTCGAGGTCGACACGCTGCCGTCGGCCGCGCGGCTGGTGGTGACCCGGTCCACCTGCGTCTTGTCCAGCAGCCGGTTGAAGTACGACAGCGTGTCCAGGTCGCCCTGGCCGGGCAGGAGCACGCGCAGCGAGGATGCGTTGACCACGGTGGCGGCCGCCTCCCGGCCGATCCGGCTGCGCATCTGCGACAGGTCGTGCCACACCGTCAGCAGCACCACGCCCAGCGCCCGTCCGTTGGTGACCACCGCGCCGATCTTGGGATACCGCAGCATGTTGCCGGCCTCGTCCCACAGCCCCGCCAGCGGCGGGTCCAGCGCCTTGCCGGTGCGTTCGAAGTTCTCCTCGACCGCGTTCAGGATGCTCGCCGACAGGGCCGTGAACAGCGGCGCGAGCCGCTCGGCGTTGGTGGGCAGCGCGACCATGCACAGCGTGCCGCTGCGCTGCAGCAGCTCCTCGGCGGTGAAGTCGCTGCGGGGGCTGGTGGCGCGGACCTGCGTGTCGGAGTAGACGCGGGTGATCACATTCAGGGTGAAGCGGATCGAGCCGATGCCGTCGGGGTGCAGCTGCCAGGCGGCCTCGTAGTCCTCGGCGGCGTCGTTGAACCCGCGCCCGCGCAGGACGGCGGTGACGTGGGGCGCCGCCTCGGGGCCCAGCTTGAGCCAGCGGGTGAACGTCTCGATGCCGCCCCGGTCGGCCCCGTCGGCGTGGTGGGCAGCCAGCAGCACGGCCTTGACGATGGTCTTGGCCTGCTCCACCCAGGGGGCGCTGCGGCTGTCGTCGCCGGTCACGGCCGCGTCGGCGAGCCACTCGGCCATCTTGTCGGCGGCCTCAGGGGTGGTGCAGTAGGCGACCGGGGACCAGTGGTGGGTGGTCCGGCCGGGGATGCCGTTGGGGGCGATGACCCACACCGGCCGGCCGCCGTGCGCGCGGGCCTTGTAGATCACGTCCAAGTCGGCCGCCTTGGTCACGGTGACCACCACCGGCCCCGGCCATTCCAACGCGTTGGGCTGGATCAGCCCGGTGGTCTTCGCGCTGCCGGGCAGTCCGAAGACGACGGCGGACAGGTGCGGCCGTCCGGCCAGCAGCTTCTTGGTGTGGAGCCCGTAGCCGAGGGTGAGCTGGTGGGGGTGGTCGGCCGGCTTCTCGCTGACGGCCATCAGCTTCTCGACCTTCGCGCCGCCCCACTGCGCGCCGCCGCCGGTGCGGGGGGTGACGCGGGCCCACAGATACAGGCCCCCCAGCAGCGGGGCCGCCCAGATCAGCGCGGTCAGCACCCAGCACAGCCAGGCAGCGGGCGAGGGGGTGAACGCGTGGGCGGGGCCGAGCCGCCACACGTCGAGCGCCGCAGCGGCCCAGCCCCCGACCGGGGTGCCGCCGCCGCTGGCGATCCACCCGGCGGCCAGGGTCGACAGCACCAGCCAGGCCGCGGCCGCCACCAGGGCCAGCAGTGGGCCGGTCGGCTCACCCGAGCCGGTGCCCTTCTTGCTGCCGGTGACCATCAGCGGCGCTCCATCTTCTCGTTGGTGTGGAACAGCTTCGTCTCGGTGTCCGTCAGGTGCAGCTGTACGGGGTGTGACCCGTGCCGGTCCACCCTCCACAGGGCGCGCCCGAGGTGCGCGCTGCCCCAGGAGGAGATCAGGTCGGCCTCGGCGTCGGACAGGCCGACCGCGTCGCGGATCTCGCGCAGCGGGCGCACGTCCTGGGCCAGGGTGATCCGGGTCGCGCAGGAGGAGATCATGTCGCGGGCGATCGCGACGGCTTCGGAGCCGGCCGCCCCGATCGCCTCGAAGTCGCTGAGCCGATGGGTGGCCAGGACCTGCATGGTGCCGTCCGCGCGGCTCAGCCGCAGGTCCGAGTCGATCTTGCGGACCATGCTGGCTCCGCCCGACCGCATCACCCGCCACAGCTCGTCCCGCACCACCATCCGGGCCGGGCCCGGGGTGTCGATCGCGGCCTGGGCCCAGGAGGAGACGCAGGTCAGGATCATGGCCACGATGTCGTCGCCGTAGTCGTGCATCCGGGAGATGTCGATGCACTGGATGGGCGCCGACCAGTCCAGGGGCGTGCTGGCCTGGGTGTCGAACAGTCCGCCCAGGTGGCCGTCGACCATCGCGCCCAGGGCCGCGCGGACGCTCTTGACGTGCTCGCGGGTGGCCTGGATGTCGTCGTCGCGGATCCGCAGCTCGTGCGCCATGTTCTCGGTGGGGTCCTTGAGGACCGCCAGCACCGCGGTCAGGGTCGGCGGCGCGAGCCGCGAGTTCCCGGTCAGCTGACCGGTGACCTCCTGGACCGCTACGGAGACGGCCTCGCCCTCCTCCGCCTGGAGCGGGCGGCGCAGCTGCAGCTCCAGCAACGTGCTCAGCAGCGACAGGCGGCGGCGGTGGATCTCTGTCAGCCGGCTCTTGAACTCGGCGTCGCCGAGGGAGTCGAGGCCTTCGCCGAGCGGGCCGGCGTCCAGGGGGTTGAGTCGACCGCCCATCCCGGGGCCGAGCCGCACCGGGGTCACCCCCAGGTGGTCGCACAGGGCGACGTACTCGCCCTTGACGTCGCCCGCCACCAGCGTCCTGGTGCCGAACGCCATCAGCCGCAGCGCCAGGGCCTTGATGTGCGCCGATTTGCCGCTGCCCGGGACTCCGGTGATCAACATGTTGGGGTTGGAGACCAGGCCCAGCCGGGTCCAGGCCACCGGGTCGGCGCTGAAAGCGCGCCCGGTCAGCACGTCGTAGCCGATGTAGGTGCCGACCGCCGGCATCGCGGCCGCGTGCAGGAACGGGTACAGCCCGGCCACCTGCCCGGTGCTGGCCCGGTAGACCTCCGGGCGGGCCTCGGCGGTGTCCCGTCCGGCGTTGGCCGCCCACCAGCCCAGGCGGGGCGGCACTGGCGCGGATCGCTGCGGTGTCCTGGCGCGCCGCTGGCGGGGCACCGGTGCGGGGCGGCCCTCGGCGAGCAGGTCGGCCAGGTCCCGGCCGCGCAGGTCGTCGGCGGTCCGGGAGCGGGTCATGAAGGGGAACGCCATCAGATCACCCGCTTGTCGGGCAGGCCCTGGCCCAGCGGCAGGCCGCCGGCCGCGAACCCGGCGTGCTGCGCGCCCCACAGGCGCGACAGCTCCAGCCCGGCGGCCGCGCCGTCCTGCTGGAGTTCGGCGCAGGCGGTCTCCAGGTACGCCTCGTCGGTGACGGTGCACACCACCAGCGCGGTGAACCGCACGATGCCGTGCCCGCTCACCCGCTGGGCGTCCTGCTCGGTCGCCTTGACCAGGTCTGAGCGCTCGTCCATCGACTCGGCCTGGCCGGTGCGTGCCCGCACCCGGCGGGCGACGTCGCGCCCGGTGCGGGCCCGGGACAGTTCACTGCGGGCCCGGCGCGGCCCCAGCGGTTCGTACAGCATGGTCATGCTGCGCGAGGCGTACTCGCGCGAGCTCATCAGCGCCAGCAGGCTCCCGGCCGCGATATTGCCGTCGGGCCAGCCGCGGACCTGGTAGGCGACGCTGACCGCGCCGTCGTGGCGGTAGTGGCTCCAGTGGGCCTCGGCCGCCGACGGCCCGGCCAGGTCCGGGTCGATCCCGGCGGGCAGCCCGGCGTAGGCCGGGTCTTCCCGGTGGGTGTGGGCGAGAGCCGCGCGGGCCGCCAGCGGCGCGGCGGCGTGCGGGTCGTAGGCGGTCTTGATGACCTGGGCCAGGGCGCGGGGGGCGAGCCGGGCGACGACCTGGAGGTCGGCGGCCGCGATCGAGGGCAGCGTCGCCTGCAGTTCGCGGACCAGCACGGCGCACGCTCCCAGCTGTCCGCCACCGGCCCCGCGGATGGCCAGGCGGGCCCGGGCGGCGGACAGGGTCAGCGTCAGGTAGGTGGAGCGGCTGTTGGCGACGGGGCCGCCGAGGGCGACCAGTTCGTCCACCACGGTGCGGGCCTCCAGCGGGGCCCGGGGGTCCAGGGCTCCCTCGGTCCAGGCCCGCAGCGCGGTCCCGTCGTCGGGCAGGGACCGCTCGTGGACGGCGATCCGCACGATCGGGCCGCCCTCGATGCAGTGCCCGCGCAGGAAGGCGCCCCACGCGGCGACCCGGGCCTCCACCCGGCCCTCGTCCGTGAGCGCCAGTCCCGGGTAGCGGACCTCCAGAACGGCCGTGTAGGTGCCGGCCCGCGGATCGTGGACCACCCCCAGCTCCTCGCCGGCCCCCAGGGGCACGGACAGGATCCGCAGCCGGGCCAGGACCCCCGGAAGGTCGGCTCCCTGACGTTGCGTCTTGGAGTCGCGGGGGGTGAACACACCTGAGAAGAACACGTTCCTCCGTCCGGCTACGGCGATTTGATGCTTGATGGCCAGCACGCACCACTGGTCGGCGGTCAGGCCGCCGATGCGCAGGAACGCGGCGCCCAGCAGCGCGGCCGCCAGCGGCACGCCCAGGAGCTCGCCGACCAGGGCCTGGGTGGACAGCGGGATCAGGATCGATGCGGCGGCCAGGCACACCTCGGCCGCGCCCGTGATCGACAGGCTGCCCCAGAAGCCGCTGCGCTCCGGCTGCCAGCCCCGATAGGTCACCGACATGGTTACGACCCGCTTTCAGGGGGGTTGGGGCGGTGCTCGCCGAGGACTCGCGGCGGCGCGACGGGCGGCGGGGGCGGCGGGGACTGCCGCGCCGAGGCGCCGCCCGGGCCGGTGGTTCCGGTGGGGCGGGCCCGCGGAACGCTGGGCGCCGCCACTTGGGCCAGGCCCGGCGGCGGTGGCGGCGACTGCCGCGTCTGCGGGGCGTCGCCGCGCTGCGGCCCCGGGTCGGTGCCCCCGCCCTCGGGGATCGGCTCGCGGGCGACGGCCGGCCGGGCGGCCGAGAGCGCCGGCGGCTCCGCGCCGCTGCGGCTGGGCGGCAGGGAGATCCCCTGGCCCATGTCCTGTCCGGGGCCCAGCTCGGCGTGGGCGGCCATGGACTCCATCCCGCCCGACAGTGCCCGCGTGCCAGCGGCGAGCCCCTGCGCGCCCATGATCGCAGCCGTGGCCCCGCCGCCCCCGAAGGACCGGCGCCCGCCGGAGCCCGAACCCGAGCCGGTGCGGGTGGTCCGCTGGTCGTTGTCGGCCTCCAGCGCCCGGGCGTAGGCGCCGGTCCCCGGCTGCAGCGCCCCGGCCCCGCTGGGCCGACCGCCGCCGCCCCGGCTCCACAGCGCGGACGCGGCCGTGCCGGCGGCCGCGCCCAGCAGCCCGGACATGATGCTGGAGCCGCCGCCGACCGAGGTGAAGGTGAAGAACTTCGCCAGCACCGGCCAGGCGAACGCGGCCAGGGTGATCGTCATCAGTCCGACCAGGAACGACTGGAACGAGGTGCTGCTGCCGAACTCGGCCATGCCGATCAGCAGGCACAAGATGATCACGGGCTTCATCAGGATCATCGCGATCAGTGCCCCGCGGGTGCGGGGCCACCAGTCCTTGCTGGTGACCGCGATCTCCCCGGTGGCGGCGATCGGCGAGGCGGTCACCAGGACGTCGATCGCCGAGTGGCGGAACAGCATCTCCAGCCAGAGCGCCAGCAGCGCCGCGATCGCGAACAGCGAGACGATCAGCAGCAGCGCGGAGTTCGAGGCGGGGTTGGTCAGCCAGCTGCCGAACGCGTTGTTCAGCCTGTTCACGAACGCCTGGTCGGTGGGGTAGGAGGAGGTCACCAGCCAGGTGGAGATCTCGTCGGAGGACTCCAGCGCGGTCTGGGTGACCAGGAACATCGCCAGGCAGACCATCGCCCACTTGGCCAGCCCGGTCAGGGCGGTGGCCAGCCCGGTGCCGTCGCGGGTCCAGGCCGTGCGCCCGACCTGGATGCAGAACAGCAGGAACGCCACCGTGAGCGAGAGCCCGTAGAGCATCAGGTACAGCGGGGTGATGCCGTCCGAGTTCAGGTTGATCACCGAGGAGGCGAAGAAGACCCCGCCGAGCTGCTGCAGCAGCCAACCGGCCGCCCCGCCGAACTTCTGCGCGACCGCGTCGAAGGCCCCCGACGCCGCGTCGGAGGCGACGCCGCCCAGGGTGCTGCCCAGGCCCCCGCCGCCGCTCGTGCAGCCGGACCCCTCGCCGTTGGTGCACGTCGTGGCGGGCGTGAAGGTCAGCGCGCCCTTGAGGCAGGAGTACAGCCCCAAGCCCAGGAGCCCGGAGCAGGGGTCGCCCGTGCCCAGGCCGAGCAGATCGTGGCAGCCCAGGCCGCTGCCGCCGCCCTTGCACCCGCCCTTGAGCAGGGCGGCCATCTTGGCGCGGGTCTCGCACGGGATCGTCGTGGGCCCGCTGGTGCCGCCGCAGGCCGCGGCGCCGGCCGACGGCGAGGGGGACGGGTCGGCCAGCGCCCGCGAGGGAACGCCGGCCGCGATGACCCCGAAGACCGCCAGCAGGGCCAGGAGCAGGGCCACGCGGCGGCCCAGGGCGCTAGTTGGCGTACGCGACACTGGTCCACCCCAGGTCCTGTGCCTGCTGCGTGTCCGGCGTGGCCGAGGCCGGCGCCGGGCCCGCGTCGGCGACCGCGGCCAGCTTCCAGTCGCCGTCCGCCCACTGCACCGCCACCGGCAGGGTGTAGATCTGCGGGGCGTGCTGGACCCCGGCCAGGGTCGTGGTCTCCGAGGCCAGCAGCCACATCTGCACCCGGTCCGCCGTCAGGCTCACAATCTGGTAGCCGCCCGCCTGCACGGAGACGAAGTCCGATCCGTCCGAGGTGCCGGTCGGCGGCAGCCCCAGCGACTGGCGCCGCTCCTGCAGCTCCACCCCCCAGGTGCCCGCCAGCGTTCCCAGGTCGCCCTGGCTGGCCGCCATCACCTTCAACTGCGAGACGAGGGTGTCCGGCGAGAGCACGTCCACCGACTCCATGTAGTGCGCCCCCGCGCTGATCGCCCCGGCCGCCGTGTGCGGGTAGCCGACCGGGACGCCCTGGACCACGCGCTGCGGCGCGGGCAGGACCGCGGGGATGCCCGCCGCCCCGGCGGGCGGGGAGCTCGACTGCGCCGAGGCCGGCGAGGACGCCACCGGCACAGGCGCTGCGGCGTGCTGACGCGCCGCCGGCCCCCACAGGACGAACGCGCCCGCCCCGCCCAGGGCCGCCACCAGCACCGTTGCACCGAAGCCCAGCCGCCGCGCCGCCCGCCTGCGGCGCATGCCGATCGCGCTGTCCGACACCTCAACCCCCCAGCGAGGAGAACAGCTTGATCAGCGTCCAGCCGAGCCCGATGCAGGCGGCGCAACCCAGGCAGACCACCATCCCGAGCTTCCCGCGCGAGGCCATGCCGCTCCGCTCGGTGACGCCGCCGATCGCGGCGGCGCCCGCGGACAGGAAGAAGGCAAGCCCGATCACGATGAGGACCACGCCCATCGTCCAGTCCACGATGGTGGTGGTCGCGGTGCCGACCGGTCCGCTGGGAAGGGACGGACTGTAGTTCCCGTTCAGGGGGTTCGTCCCCGGGCCGCTAGCGTCGGCCAGGAACCGGGTGGCCGAGTGCGCCAGCAGGGAGAGCGGACGGATCGAGGGCATCGGGGGAGCTTCCTTCCGGGAACGGCGGCACGGCAGCGGGGGCGCGCAGTTGACCCCACGTCCGCTCGCCGGTGTCGATGAGAGTTTGAGCGGCCTGCTCGACGTGCCGGCTGAACTTCGCCGGCAGTTGGGGGTCGAGCGGCCCATGGGCGCGCAGCCGGTCCTCGTAGGGAAGCCGCAGCACCGCCGCGACCTTGTGCTCCAGCATCGTCAGTGCGGCCTTGACCTGGCGCGGGACCCCGCTCGCCGCCAGGTCCGAGACCACCAGGACCACACGGTGCAGCGGCAGGCGGCTGGTCTCCATCGCGGCCAGGGCGACCGCCGTGGCCTCGACCTGGTCACGGGACGAGCCCGTGCACAGCAGCGCGACGGCGGCGGGGTCGGCCAGCCAGCCGCTGAGCAGGCTCGGCGTGCCGGCCCAGTGGGAGGTCATCAGGTTGTCGGCCAACGGCACGGCCGTGTCGGCGAGGGCGACCTGCCAGCCGCCGCCCTGGACCAGCCGCATCCAGGCGGCAGGTTCAGGGGGCAGGCTCAGGGCCTGTCCGTTCCAGCCCCGACGGTCCGTCAGGACCTGCCAGGGCGGGGTCGTCCCGCCCGCGCCCAGGGTCGAGGCGGCGGCCCGCACCCGCTCCGGCGTCAGCGGCTGCGTCGGGGGCAGGGACTCCAGGCCGGCCCCGCCGGCCTCGGCCGTCCACCGCCTCCAGGGCGAGGCCAGGGGTACGGACGTGTCGAGTACCACGGTCGCGCCCAGCTCGGCGAAACAGGAGGCCAGCAGGCCGCAGACGGTGGTACGGCCCGCCCCGCCGCACGCGGCGAAAACGGGCAGCATCAGGCGAGCTTCGGCTTTGAGCGGCGCCTGCTTGCGAGCCCTCGCCATATCTCACCCCCGTGATCACATTCTGACTATGTGTAGCACATGGCCGAATGTGCATGTTTAGACTCAGCGGGAATCGTGCGCCTGCAAAGGACTTGAGTGACGGTTGAACCGCGAGTGATGCTCTGTCAGGCGAGTTCGCGGTTCCCGACCGCATGAGGTCTGGACCCTACGACGCCACCAGGGCAGCAGCAACCGGCTTTCCACCGGCCGGACGTCGCTCCATCGGGTGAACCGGCATGCAGGGGACCGAACGACGTTGCCGACGCCTCCGGGGGGCCGAAGATGAGCATGGGCAAGACCGCTACGGGACTGGTGGCCGCGGTGGCCGTCCTGCCCCTGGCCGCAGTGCTGCTGGTCATCGGCACGACCGAGGCCCCGGCTGCCACCGACCCGGGATCTGGTCCCTACGGCGCCGCGCTCAAGCCGGGTTCAGTGCCCGCCGCCTACGTGGTCTGGCTGGAGAAGGCCAGCGGCGCCTGCGACCTGCCCCAACTCACCGCGCCGCTGCTGGCCGCGCAGGACGCCCAGGAGAGCGGCTGGCAGCCCAACGCGGTCTCCCCCAGCGGAGCCGAAGGCCTCGCGCAGTTCATGCCGGGCACCTGGCGGACCTGGGGCGGCGACGACGACGGGACAGGCGCCGACTCACCGCTCGACCCGGCCGACGCGATCATGGCCCAAGGCCGCTACATGTGCTCCTTGCTGCACCAGGCGGAGTCCTCCGGCTACCCGGGCGATCCGGTCGGCCTCGCCCTGGCCGGCTACAACGCGGGATGGGGGGCGGTCCAGGCCGCCCACGGGATCCCCGACATCGCCCAGACCCAGCACTACGTCAGCGCGATCCTGGCCGCCGTCCCCGACTACACCGCCCCGGCAGCCCCCACCGGTAACCCGACCGGGCTGCCGGCCAACTACACCGTCCCCGCCGGAACCTCGGCCCAGGCCGCTGCCGCCATCACCTGGGCATTGTCACAGGTCGGCGGCTGGTACTCCTTCGGCGGCGACTGCACCCAGCCCCTGGGCACCGAACCGGCCCACCGCTGTGACTGCTCCTCCCTGGTGCAGCAGGCATGGCTGCAGGGCGGCGTCCGCCTGCCGCGCACCACCTACGCCCAGGTCCTGGAGGGCGAGTCCGTCGACCCCGACGATCCCGCCCCGGGCGACCTGGTCTTCGCGGCCGGCAGCGACGGCACTGCGGCCTCCCCCGGACACGTCGGCCTCTTCATCGGCGACGGACTTTTGGTGGAGGCACCGCGGACGGGACTGCAGATCCGCGTGGTCAGTTATGCCTCGTGGCGCGATTCCAGTGATCCCGCCGTGCGCGTTGTCGCAGTGCGCCGGGTGTAGGGACTCGCGCCACGGCGTCCACACCCGAGACACCCGCGCCGAGACCGGGCGACCCGCGCGCCACCACCACGGGCGAGATGGCCGCGCTGCTGCGCCAGCTCATCGCATGGGCCGAGACGCTTGACTGGCAGCACGTCAGAAGTCTCGGCCTTTACGACCTCGGCCGGCCTCGTCTTCCGCTCATCCGGGCCTGGACCGGATCCAGCAGGCCAGTTCCTGCGCGGCGTGCCGTGCGCGTTGCACGACTCAGGCTTTGGCGTCGAAGGAAGTGCACTGCTTCCCACTGATCATACGGTGGAGGTCGTAACTGCGGGATGACGCGAAGTCTCGGTCCTGCCGTGAGCGGGGCGGGCCTGCGCGCCGTCCGTCACGGCGCCATGGCGGCCTTGACGCCGTGTCGACACCTGGCGCGCCAGTGGCGGACGGCGCGCCAACCAGCACCGATGGCGGCTGCCGCGATCCGGTGGCGCGGCGCGCCAACCGTGGCGCGCAGGCAACCGAGCGCCAGCTGTCGACGAGTCTGCTCGGCTCGTGCGGCGCGGGCGCTCAGTCAGCGGACGATGAGGCCCTGACCCGCTTCCCCGCCGAACGAAGGCGCCTCTGCCCCG
>FTAE01000156.1_pt1 | contig 22642 bp, 19 predicted proteins | sample 1638991 | NCBI WGS metagenome assembly FTAE01 (sample SAMEA3914812, study PRJEB12502) | metagenome | biome: forest; material: soil | place: Canada | collected 2011-07-07 | depth 0.1 m
CCGCCGAGGCCGACGCGCGCCCGTCGCCGGGGGGCGGGAAAGCCACAAGGCGCGGGGAGGGCCGGGGGCGCGGGCGGGTCACCGTCTGGCCGGCCCTCGGCTGGCTGGTCCAGCACGACCGGGCGGACGGCATCGTGCGGGTCGTCAACCACGGCAGCGACCACGTCACCTCCGCCAACGACCTGGGCGACCCGCACTACGCCGCCTTCGCCTACTCCACGCACACCGCCCCGGGAACCGGCGCGGCCTGGGCCGACCGGGCCTGGGCGGGCGGGGTCGACGGCCACCTGGCGCTGGTCGACGGCTGGGGCCGGGCGACCCGCCGGGGCCGGATCATGGGCAGCCGCGCGGGGGAGGGCTACGCGGCCTCCTGGCACCTGCCGCGCCTGGCGCCGAGCGGCCTGCCGCTGCCGGGGGCGCGGGTGGTGACCGCGTCGATCGTCGACGGCCCCTTCGAGCTGCGCTGCCACCTGGTGACCAGCCCCGCCGGATGGACGGTGCGCGAGGGGGGACACGCGGTGGCCGGGACGCCGGCCCCGCCCGCGGCCGGGGCCGGCGACGCGCCGGACGGCCCGGTCGCCTGGGCGTGCGCCGGGGGCGTCCGCTCGGCGGTGCTCGCCCTGCACGGCTACCGACCGGGCGGCGGCGCGGTGGCCCGCCACGTCGGCGCGAACGCCTTCGGCGTCCACAGCGCCGCGCCGTACCTCACCGGGCCCGCGACCGCCGGGGCCGCGAGCGTCCACGTCGCGCTGCACCTGCTGGACCGGACCGAGGCGCCGGACGGCGGGCTGCCGGACCCGGCCGGCATCGTCGCCGTCGAGGTCGCCGGGAGCGTCGTCACCGCGCGCTGGGCCGACGGCCCCACCGCCGCCCTCGACCTCGGCGGGCTCTTCCCCGAGCCGGACCGGCCGACCGGCGAGGGACCGTCCGCTGCCTCCCGCCCGCCGACCTGACCCCGCCCGCCCGCGGGTCCCCCCGAGGTCCCCCCCGGCGGCGTACGACCGCCCGCCGGAACGAGGCGGGTCGCCGAACTCCCGGCTGAACTACAGGAGTTGCTGGGATACAACCAGCGCACGCCGTACCACGGCTTCGTCGCGGGCCTGCATCCGCGCGACTGGCTCGTGGCCCGCACAGCGGCGGGGGCCGCGACGGCCGCGATCGACAGCTGAGCCCCTGTGCTGCGGCTGGTGCTGACCGCCGCCGACCTGGGCCCGGGCAGGGGCGATGGGTCGGCCAGGTCGGCGACTTCCTTCGCGGGGGCCGCTACTCGGGCTGCGTGACCGCGCGCAGGTAGGCCTCGGTGAAGAGTTCGCAGACCTCGTCCACCGGCGGCAGGTCCGTGCCCAGCACCGGTTCGAGGACCGGTCGCAGCAGGATGTGGGTGACCAACGGGCCCACCAGCAGCTGGAACAGGACCAGCAGCGGCAGCGGACGCAACCGGCCGGTCCGCACGTGCGGCAGCAGCAGCCGGGCCAGGCTGTCGAACAGGCGCGGGAGGTACGACTGCATCGCCCGCGCGGCGGGGCCGTCCGGTCGGCTGAAGAGGTCCGCGAAGATCGCCGGGAGCACCCGCGGCTCGCGTTCGAACGCCGTGACCATGGTCTGGTAGAGCGCCCGCACGGTGTCCTCCAGGCGCTCCGGCGGGTCGGCGGCCAGGGCCTCCAGGTCGGGCAGCGGGCCGTAGAGCTCGTAGACGGCGCCGAGCAGGCCGTCCCGGCCGTCGAAGACCGCGTGCAGGCTGGGCAGCGAGCACGCGGCCCGCTCCGCGACGGCGTCCAGGGTCATCGCGCCGAGGCCCCGCTCGGCGACGATCCGCGCCGCCGCCTCGATCGCGCGCTCGCGGACCGGCCGCCGGCCGCCGGGGTCGACGCCGGCCCGCCGGACCGCCTCGTCCAGCGCGCCCCGGGAGCCGCCCAGCCGCCGCAGCAGGGTGCTGCGGGAGACGCCGGCCGCCGTGGCGATCGCCGTCAGCGGGACGTCCGCGACGTCCTGGCCGCGTTCCCTCGCCGCCGACAGGGCGGCGGCCACCAGATCCGAAGTCAGCTCGTGTGCCTGCATGTGGAACATCATACGACTTGACACCTGAGACCGTTCCAGAGAGTCTGTTTATGGGAGTTCCACTCGGATCGAGGGGAGAATGCCATGAGCGTCGTCATCTCCGGGGGCGGACCGGCCGGCATGATGCTGGCACTGCTGCTGGCGCGGGCCGGGATCGAGGTGACCGTGCTGGAGAAGCACGGCGACTTCCTGCGCGACTTCCGCGGTGACACCGTCCACGCGTCCACCGTGCGGCTGATGGACGAGCTGGGCCTGGGCCGGAAGTTCGCCGCGCTGCCGCAGAGCAGGATCGGCGACATGGAGCTGCCCACGCCGGACGGCGGTCTGATGCGGCTGACCGACTACGGGTCCCTGCCCGCGCCGTACAACTACATCGCGATGATCCCGCAGTGGGACCTGCTCAACCTGCTCGCCCAGGAGGCCCGGCAGGAGCCCTCGTTCACGCTGCGGATGAACACCGCCGCGACCGGGCTGATCCGGGAGGGCGGCAAGGTCGTCGGCGTCCGCTACCGCACCGAGGACGGCGAGGAGGGCGAGATCCGCGCCGCGCTCACCGTCGCGGCCGACGGCCGCCACTCCACGCTGCGCCAGGACGCCGGCCTGGTGCCCCGGGAGTTCCCGGTCCCGTTCGACACCTGGTGGTTCCGGCTGCCCAGGCGGGCCGCCGAGCAGGCCCAGGAGTCCCGGGTCACCCCCTCGTTCCGGGTCGGCGAGTTCGCGCTCAGCATCACCAGGAACGACTACTTCCAGATCGCCTATTTCACCGCGAAGGGCTCCGACGCCCGGCTGCGGACCGAGGGCATCGAACGCTTCCGGGAGCGGATCACCGGCCTGATGCCACAGTACGCGGACCGGGTCGACGAACTGCCGGGCATGGACGACGTCCACCTGCTCGACGTCCGGCTCAACCGGCTGCCGCGCTGGTACGCCGACGGCCTGCTGTGCATCGGCGACGCCGCCCACGCGATGTCCCCGGCCGGGGGAGTGGGGATCAACCTCGCCATCCAGGACGCGGTCGCGACGGCCGCGCTGCTCGCCGAACCGCTGCGCGCGGGCCGGCTGACCACCGCCGACCTGGCCAGGGTCCAGCAGCGGCGCTGGCGGCCCATGGTGATCGTGCAGCGGGTCCAACTGATGCTGCACGACGGGGTGTTCGCCCCCGTCCTGAGCGGCCGCAGGCTCGGCCCGCCCGCCTCGATGGTCCTGGCCACCCGGTACCTCCCCGGGTTCCGCCGACTCCCGTCGCGCCTGGTCGCGCTGGGCCCGCGCCCGGAGCACGCCCCGCCCTTCGCCCGCCGCTCCCCGGCCCAGCCGGCGCGGGTGTAGGCCCCGCCCGGGCCCCGCCCCCGCGGGGTGTGCCGCCCCTGACGGGCGCGACCACGGTGACCGCGGCCGCCGGGAACGTCGGCGCGGGGGCGCCCCGGGCGCTGGTGTTCCTGCTGGGCCTGTCCGGCGAGCTGCCCGACGCGCACTTCGACGCGGACTTCGACGCGGTCCTGGACACGGTCTCGGCGGCTATCGACGGGTTGGACGAGCATGTCCGGTTCGCGGTGGTGGCCGGGTCGGAGTACGCCCGGATGGTCTACCCCGACACCATGCGCCTGGCCAGGGCGGGCACCCGGGCCAAGGCCGAGGCACGCGCCGCCCTGGCCCGGGTCGAACCGATCCGGGCGGCCGCCTTCGGCCGCTGGATACGGATGGCCGACCGGCTCTTCTCCGCCTGCCCCGACGCGATTCGCACGGCCGTGCTGCTGATGGACCTGAAGGCCACCGCTGAGCACCCCGACGAACCGGACGCCGCCCTCGCCTCGTGCCGGGGCCGCTTCAGCTGCCACGTCCGCGGCATCGGCACGAACTGGGAGGTCTCCCAGGGCAGGGCGGTCGCCGCCGCGCTGGCCGGTACCGTGGACCTGGTCGCGGCCCCCGCGTCGCCCACCGGGGCGCCGCGGAGCAGCCGGACCCTCGCCTCGGAACTGGCCTCGGGACTGGCCTCGGGACTGGCCTCGATCATCGAGGACACCCGGCGGGCCTTCGCCCTGGACCTCGCGCTGCGGATCACCGCACCCACCGGCGTCCGGGTGCGCTTCCTGAAACTGGTCAGACCGGCCCTGGAGGACCTGACCGGCCGGGGGAGCCGGGTCGGCCCGGGAGTCACCGAGTACCCCATCGACGTCCCGGACCATCAGTCACGCGACTACCACCTGGCCCTGGCCCTGCCGCCGGGCGAAGCCGGGGAGGAGTATGTCGCCGCCCACCTGGACGTCGTCCTGCTGCCTCCGGCCGGGGACGGCCGGAGCCTCGCGCGGAGGCCGGTACGGGTCTGCCGGGACAGCTCGGAGATCGGCGCCTGCCCGGGTCGCGCGTGGTGACCCGTTCCACCGGTCAGGCGGAACTCGCGGAGGCCATCCAGAGCGGACTGGAGGCCCTTCGGCTCAAGCAGCCCCCGCCTGCCCAGCGGAGGCGTCCGCTGGCCAGGCGGGCGGTGACCTGACAGGGTGTCGCCGTGGCTGACGAACCGATGGAACCCTCGCCGATGCCGGACTCCACGTGGTCGGCCGGATCCCTGCGGATCACCAGCCGGACCGTCCGTGCCCGTGAGGTCTCGGTCCGGCTGGGCATCACCCCTGATCACGAGCACGAGCGGGGAAGCCTCTCAAGCCCGCGGAACCCGCTCAGCCGTCGGCGTGAGGCCGCCGTCTGGATTCTCAGGAGTGGTCTGGGCAACGACCGGTGGCCGGAGGAGCACGTCACCGAACTCCTGCGCCGCCTGGTCGGCAGCCACGAGGCGCTGGCGAGCCTGGCCGCCGACTGCGAGCTGGAGTTGTTCCTCGGCTACGGCAGTGCGAACGGCCAGGGCGGATGCGCTCTCCCCGCCGCGCTCCTCCACGAGGCCGGAGGCCTCGGCCTCGACCTGGTGCTGGACCTGTACCCACAGGCACCCGGAGACAATGATTGACGGTGAGTTGACGGTCATTCAGTTTGCCTCCCTCTCCCAGGCGGGACGCAGCCGCGCAGTGACGTCGGCGGCCTGGTGGAGACCCGCTTGGTAGGCCGGTTCCCAGGCGGCCAGGTCGCCCGGGTCCGAGCCGAAGGCGTGGACCGACGCCGGATCGGGGCCGATGGTCACCACGGCGTCCGCGCCCACGGCCGCCAGTTGCTCGTTGAGCGGCTCGCGGGGAAAGAGGTGCGCCATCGGCTCGATCACGATCAGCGTGCGGGCTCCGGCCGCGAGATCGGCGTTGGTGCCCGACCGGAGCGCGCCGTCCATGTAGCGCCGGCCGTCGATGGCAACGGGCGGTACGGCTGCGGGGAAGGCACTGCTCGCCGCCACCGCGTGCACCAGCGGCACGCCGCTGTCGCGGTCCCACACCACGGGCTCACCGGTGGTCGCGTCCACGGCGGTGATCAGCAGCCGCCGCTGCGGCCAGGTGTCCGCGCGGATCAGGGCGGCGCGGCCCGCGATCAGCGCCTCGTCCGCCTGGGGATCGGTGCCGTCGAGTGCGATCCGGCCGACGCGGCGCCTGGCCTCGCCGGGGTCCAGACCGCGGTCGCCGAGCACGGCGAAGACCGCGCCCGCCCGCGCGGGGTCCGCCTTGACCCGGTGGGCGGGCGAGCGGGTCGCGCTCGCGAGCCGCCCCAGGTCCTGACCGGTGGCGAGCAGGGCGCCGACGATCGCGCCGGCCGACGTACCGACGATGAGGTCGGCCTCGCCCAGGTCCACGCCGTCGCGGCGCAACCCGTGGGCCAGTCCCGCCATCCAGGCCGTGCCGGCGTGGCCCCCGGGGCCCAGGACGAGTACGCGGTCGGAGCTGTGCATCGTGGTCTCCCTCGTTAGTGAAACACTCGTACCATATACTCGCCGAGACGCTTTCGGTTGCGAGTTGTTGAGAGGAGATCCATCGTGGGGCGACCAGCGGATCCGGCCCGGCGCGAGCGCACCCTGGCGCGGGCGACCGACTACGTGCTGGCGCACGGTTTGGCCGCGCTGAGCCTGCGGCCACTGGCCGCGGCCCTCGACAGCAGCCCGCGGATGCTGCTCTACGACTTCGGCAGCAAACAGGAGTTGGTGGCGGCGGTGCTCGCCGAGGCCCGGCGTCGAGGTGCGGTGCGGCTGGCCGAGCAGCTTCCGCCGAAGACGGGTTCCGTGGCGGAGCGGCTGCGTGGCATCTGGGCGTGGCTGAGCGCGGACGAACGGGCGCCGTTCGTCCGGCTGTTCTTCGAGGTGCACGCCGAAGGCCTGGTCAACCCCGAGGCCTACCCCGACCAGGGCCAGGCGATCACGGACTGGTTCGACACTCTCGGGGCCACCTTCCGCGACGTCTGCGACGGCCCCGACGACACCGTCACGCCCACGTTGGTCATGGCCGTGGTCCGGGGTCTGCTGTTCGACCTCACCGCCACCGGCGACCGCCACCGCACCGACCGAGCGCTGGACCGCTTCGCTGAACTCCTCACGCCGTGACTCCTGGCAGCGGCCTCAGCCACACCTGGTGAGAGGAAAACTGACGTGGCATCAGTAATAGGCCGACGGGCCACTGTTCGCGCGACGGGTGGCTCCGCCGGCCCGCGGGCCGGTCAGTACCGCAACCGGGCCGGTCAGTACCGCAACCAGGCCGCCACGCCGCCGGCGTCGGCGAGCGTGCCGTCGGGCACGAACAGCACCCGCGACTCCGCCCGGATGGCGTTCTCGACGAGCTGTTCGACGATGTCGGTGGCCACGCCGTAGGAGTGCGGCTGCGGCTCGACGTCCTCCTTCGGGTTCGGCAGCGTCACCGGCTCCGGCACCGCGACAAGCTCAAGTTCCCGGCCGTCCCCGGTGACCTCCCCGGCCACCACCAGGCCCTCCTCCACAACCAGCAGGTTCACCCGCTTGTCGGCGACGGCCGTCCACACGTCCGTCGCGCCGCCGGCGTACTTGTCCTGGGACCGTGCCGTGTCCAGTTCGGCGAGGGCCTCGACGACCTGCCGTGCGTGGAACTCGTCGAGGCTCGGCTTCAGCCGCTTGTCCAGGTCCGGCATCCGGTCCCGGTCCATGCCGGTCAGCGGCAGCGTTCCGGCGATCAGGTTCCCGTAGCCGGTAAGGCCCTTGAACGTGGAGAGCAGGTTGTCACCGCCGATGACGAACAACGGCAGCCCGTTGTGCTCCTTCAACGCGACACCCAGCCGGGTGTCGACGGTCCGCAGGTACTGCTTGACCCGTGCCTCGTGCCCCTCGTAGGGAGCCGAGTGCGGGATCGGCCCGGGAATCGCGTCCTCGGGCGACGGGATCTGCGGCGCGTCCGGGAAGCCGTGCTCCTTCCCCTCGGTCAGTTCCCGCCCCGAGCCGCGGTAGAGCCGGCACATCTCCTGGTCGAGAACCAGGACCAGGTACGGCCGCGCGGCCTGCTCCGCCGCCACCAGGTAGCGGGTCAGGAACGCGGTGCCGAACTCCACCCGGGGCGCGACCGGCACCGGTGTGGTGATCTGCCACAACTGGACCGGTTCGCCCGCGGCCAGGAAGACCACCGCCGCGTCCGTGGGGTGGACCGGATCGCCCGCGTTCTCGATCACGTCCGGGTCCAGCTTGTGGTCCCGAAGGTCCAGCCTGGCGTCCCGATCCACGTCGGGGTCTTCCGCGAGCCTGCGCTTGGCCTCGGTGACCAGGTCGCGCAGCAGGATGCGGGCCTTGGTGCTGAAGGGGATTTTCGGGTCGGTCGGCATGACCAGGGTGATCGCGGGATATGGCCGCGGACTGCGCAGGGCTGTCAGTGCTTCGGGTGTGATATCTGACATACGCACCGCATCACTCTCCCAGTGGTTGCGTGCAGCAGTGGTTGCGTGCAGGCGGCAACGGCTCCGGCCGGAGATCACCCCCGGGAGGTCACGGGGCCCAGTGGCCGTTCGGCTGGCAGTGATCGTGCGGATGGTCGCGCTTGCGGAGGACGTCGTCCTTGGACTGTCGGATCGCATGGGATATCTGAATGTGGAAGTAGAGCAGCTTGCCCTGTCCACGCGCACCCAGACCGTGCTGTCCCTTGACCGGGGAGTTCTTCGACATGGTCTTTCATCCCCTTGTGACCGGGTACCCGTTGTGGCTCCCCGGTCGTTCCACGGTACGCCGTCCGCGCAGCCGCGGCGACCCGGTCCGACGGCCGCCGCCGACGCCCCCGGCGGGACGGTCGGGCCATACGCCGCGGGCCCGCCGTTCGGGTGACGGGGCCGGGGCGGGGCCCGTGTCGGCGGCGACGGCGGGCCGAACGCGCCGGACGATACGGGAATGGCCATCCCACTCGTCGTCGCCGCGCCATGCCGTTTCCTGGCGAGCGCGGGCGACCCACCGCAACTGCTTCCGGCGCGCGAGCAGATGGCTTTCACGCTCGGGTTCCACATCGTGCTGGTGCCCTTCGGCATCGCCCTCGCGGTATTCATGCTGATCGCCAACTACCGGGCGCTGCGCTTCGGGGACAGCGACGCGCTGCTGCTGGCGCGGCGCTGGTCCAAGGTGGCCGCCGTGCTCTTCGCCGTCGGCGCGGTGACAGGCACCGTGCTCTCGTTCGAAATGGGCCTGCTCTGGCCTCGGTTGATGGGCAGCTACGGCGCCGCCGTCGGCTTCCCGTTCGCCATCGAGGGGCTCTTCTTCTTCACCGAGGCCATCTTCATCTCGATCTACATCTACGGCTGGGAACGGATGCGGCCGTGGTCGCACTTCTGGTCCGGGGTGCCGGTGGTGCTGTCCGGCATCGGCGGCGCGGCCGCCGTCATCGCGGCCAACAGCTGGATGAACCAGCCGGGCGGGATCAGCGTGCGCGGCGGCCGGGTGGTCGGCGTCTCGCCGGCCAAGGTCTTCTTCAACGGCGCCTTCTGGTACGAGTTCGTCCACATGCTGCTGGCGGCCTACATCGTGGCCGGCTTCCTCACCGCCGGGATCTACGCGGTCGGCATGCTGAAGGGCCGCCGGGACAGGTACCACAAGGTCGGGTTCCTGATCAGCTTCCTGATCGCCGCCGTGGCGACCCCGGTCCAGATCTTCGTCGGCGACGTGGTGGCCCGGCAGGTCTTCAACTCGGAGCCGAGCAAGTTCGCCGCCATCGAACTGCTGCCGAAGACCGGCACCCACGTGCCGGAGACGCTGCTGGGGGTACTGGTCGACGGCCGGGTGAGATACGGCCTGCCGATCCCCGACGCCGCCTCGATCCTGGCCGGCTTCTCGCCGTCCACCAGGATCAAGGGTCTGGACGCCATCCCGGCCGCCGTCCGGCCCGATCCGGCCGGCGTCAGCATCGTGCACCTCGCCTTCGACATCATGGTCGGCGCCTCCATGGCGCTGCTGGCCCTCGTCGCCTGGTTCGTCCTGCTCTGGTGGCGCAAGCGGGACATGCCCAGCAACCGCCTGTTCCTGGCCTGCTGCGGGCTCAGCGGCGTGGTCGCCCTGGTCACCCTGTGGGCCGGATGGACGGTCACCGAGGTCGGCCGTCAACCCTGGATCGCGGTGGGGTTGTTGCTGACCCGGGACGCGGTCACCCACGCGGGGAACCTGTGGGTGGTGTTCGGGTGCGTGCTCGCCCTCTACCTCGCGGTCGGCACGGCCACGATCCTGGTGCTGCGCTCGATGCGGCGCGGCTGGTCCACGGAGGGGGACGCCTCGGTGGTGGTGCCCTACGGGCCCGGACCGGGCCCGGAACACGCGGCGGAACCCACCGGCGGAGGGGCGGCCAGGTCATGACCAACGCCATCGCGGTCTTCCTCTTCGTCGGGGTCATCTGCTACACCGTGCTGGGCGGAGCCGACTTCGGCGCCGGCTTCTGGGACCTGACGGCGGGCGGCGCCCGGCGCGGCCATCGGCCCCGCGAGGTGATCGACCACTCGATCGGCCCGATCTGGGAGGCCAACCACACCTGGCTGATCTACATCCTGGTGATGCTGTGGAGCGGCTTCCCCACCGCCTTCTACGCGATCATGACCACTCTGTGGATCCCGTTCCTGCTGGCCGGACTGGGCATCGTGCTGCGCGGCACCGGCTTCGCCTTCCGCAAGAGCTCGCTGCGCACCCCGCAGCGCCGGGTCTACGGCGTGGCCTTCGCCTTCTCCTCGGTCGTCAGCCCGTTCTTCTTCGGCACCATCGCCGGCGCCCTCGCCTCGGGGCGGGTGCCGGCCCAGGGGTACGGCGACCCGATCGACAGCTGGACCGGGGCCACCTCCGTCTTCGGCGGTGTGCTGGCCGTCCTGGTCTGCGCCTATCTGGCGGCGGTCTTCCTGGTGGTCTCGGCCCGGGGACGGGGCGAACCGGCGGTCGGGCAGTACTTCCGGATGCGCGCCGTCGGCATGGCCGTCGTCGCCGGGCTGGCCAGCCTGATCGGCATCCCGATCGTGCGTTCCGACTCGCCCCGCCTGTTCGACCAGCTCACCGGTACGGCACTGCCGCTGCTGATCGTGGCGGTGCTGGCCGGTCTGGTGACCCTGCTGCTGCTCGGGGCCGGCCGGACCATGCGCTGGGTGCGCGAGCTCGCCGCGCTGGCGGTCGCGGCCTCCATCGCCGCCTGGGGCGTCGCCCAGTACCCGTACCTCCTGGGCACCCACCTGCGGATCGCGGACGCCGCCTCGCCCACCGCCACGCTCTGGGTACTGGTCGTGGTCGCCTGCCTCGCGGGCGCGGTGATCGTGCCCTCGCTGGTACTGATGTACACCCTCTATGAGCGCGGCGCCCTGGAGTAGCCGCCGGTAGCCGGTGGGCGCGTCCACAGCAGGCCCTGCGGCAGGACCGTCCACAGCAGGCCCTACAGCAGGACCGGCAGCGCCTCCAGGCCGCGGACGAGTCGGGAGTGCCGCCAGGGCAGCCGGTCGGCGGGCTCGGCCAGGCGCAGGCCGGGGAAGCGCTCCAGCAGCACGCGCAGCGTGATCTGGATCTCCAGCTGCGCGAGCGGCGCGCCGAGGCAGCGGTGGATACCGTGCCCGAACGCGAGGTGGGAGCGGGCGTTCCGGTCCAGGTCGAGCCGGTCCGGGTCGGGGAACCGGTCCGGGTCGCGGTTGGCCGCGCCGGGGCTGACGAACACCGGGTTGCCGGCCGGCACCCGCGCGTCGCCGATCCGGGTCGGGGCGGGCGCCCAGCGCCAGGTGGCGATGCTGACCGGGGAGTCGTAGCGCAGCAGCTCGTCGACGGCGCCCACGATCCGCCGGGGATCCGCGCGCAGCAGGGCCAGTTGGTCGGGGTGCCGCAACAGTGCGAGGACGGCGTTGCCGATCGCCGCGGTGGTCGTCTCGTGCCCGGCGATCAGCAGCAGCAGCGCGAGTGAGATGAGTTCCTGCTCGGCCAGCCGGTCGTCGTCGCTGTCGCGCACGGCGACCAGCGCGGACAACAGCGCCTGATCCGGTTCGTTGCGCTTGGCCTCCACCAACTCGGCCATGTAGTGCGCCAGTTCGTGGGAGGCGGCGTCGATCCGGCGGCTGTCGCCGGTGGCGACCAGGTCCGCCGACCAGCGCCGGACCCGGTCGCGGTCGGCGGCCGGGACGCCGAGGAGCTGGCAGATCACGGTGACCGGGAGCGGCATGGCCAGTTCCTCGATCAGGTCCACCCGCTGCCCCGGCGACCAGCCGTCCACCAACTGCTCGGCGAGCGCGCTGATGTAGGGGCTGAGCCGGTCGACGGTCGCCGGGGTGAACGCCCGGGTGACCAGGCGGCGGAGCCGGGTGTGGTCGGGCGGGTCGCTGTTGAGCATGGTCTCGGACAGCGCCGGGTGCAGCGAGCGTCCCGAGGGGCGCTCGGCGAAGAACCGTGTGGCGTCCTTGGACAGCGCCGCGTCGGCGAGCGCCGCCCTGGCCTGGCTGTAGCCGGTCACCACGGCCGCCGTTCCGGTGGCGCCGTCCATGGGCACCTGCAGCACGGGGGAGCTCTCCCGCAGGGCGGTGTAGAGCGGGTACCGGTCGCGGTAGAAGGCCGGGTCGGCGAAGGGGGAGGCCATGGTGCGTGCTCCTGGACCGCGCGAGCGCCGGGCCCGGTGGGCCGGGGCGGCGCGGTGGACGATGTCGGTGCTGACGTACTGCCCAACGACCGACGGTAGCCCGAGGGTGCGCCCGCCGGTCGCCGTGCGGGCGCCACCGCCGCCGAGCCACGGGGCCGCGTCGGCGCCGGGTGCGCCTTGACGCGCACAGACATGGGATGTTCCCATGTCTGTGCGATCGCGCGAGCGTCGCACCCGCGAACGGGCTCACCGGCGGACCGAGGAGGACACCCGATGCCACTGCGCAGCACCCCCCGCACCAACCTCGTGGACCAGGTGATCGAACAGCTCGAACGCCTGATCAGTGAGGGTGAGTGGGCGGTCGGCAGCAAGATCCCGGCCGAGCCGCTGCTGGTCGAACAGCTCGACGTCGGCCGCAACACCGTCCGTGAGGCGGTGCGCGCCCTGGTGCACACGGGCATGCTCGAACCGCGCCAGGGGGACGGCACCTACGTCCGCGCCGACAGTGACTTCGGCGCGGCCGTGCAGCGCCGGCTGCGCCGGGCCGCCGACCTGGAGGTGTACGAGGTCAGGGCCTCGCTGGAGCGCGCCGCCGCCCGGCACGCCGCGCAGCGCCGCACCGACGAGGACCTGCGCGCGCTGCGCGCGGCCCTGGCCCGGCGCGCCGACGCCTGGCGGGCCGGTGACGTGCCCGCCTTCATCGACGCCGACCTCTCCTTCCACCGCGCCGTGGTCGCCGCCGCCCACAACGGCATGCTCGCCGAGCTGTACGAGCACCTCGGCGACGCCCTGCGCTCGGCGCTGCGCGCGGTGGTCGGACAGCCGCTGCCCGACGCGGTGCGCCACCAGTCCGACGCGCACACGGCGATCGTCGACGCCATCGAGGCCCGCGACGCCGACGCCGCCGAACGCCACGCGCTGGCCCATCTGGCCGAGGCCACGGCCGCACTGCGCGAGCCGGAGAGCACCGACAGCCCGGAGAGCCCGGCAAGCCCGGACGGCCCGGACAGCACCGACACGCCGAGCCACGCCGACCGATCCGACTCCGTGGAGGGCCCGCGTGCCTGACAACGCACCAGGTGTCACCGAGGCCCCCGGGCACACCGCCGCGATATCCGACGACGCCGCCCCGCTGGGCGTGGGCAAGGGCGCGGTGTTCCTGGGCTTCGGCGTGGTCATGCTCGCGCTCAACCTGCGCCCCGCGCTCGTCGCGGCCTCCCCGCTGGCCACCACCATCCAGGCCGACAGCGGCATGTCGGCCACCGCCACCGGCCTGCTGACGGCGCTGCCGCTGCTCTGCTTCGGTCTGCTCGCCCCGGTCGCGCCGGTGATCGGGCGGCGGCTGGGCGTGGAACGGGCGCTGCTGGTGACCATGGCGCTGGTCGGCGCGGGCACGGCGCTGCGGCTGCTGGACAGCGTCCTGGCCCTGTTCGCCGGCACGGTGGTCATCGGCGCCGGGATCGCGGTGGCCAACGTCCTGCTGCCGGGCCTGATCAAGCGCGACTTCCCGGCCAGGGCGGGCCTGATGACCGGCCTGTACTCGATGTCGCTGTTCGCCGGCGCCGCGCTGGCCGCAGGTGTCACCGTCCCGCTCCAGCACGCCACCGGGCTGTCCTGGCGCACGACGCTGGCCTGCTGGGGTGCGCTCGCGCTGGTCGCCGCCGCGGTCTGGCTGCCGCAGGCCCGCCGCCGCACGCGGGTCCCGGCCACGACCGCCCGGCAGGCCGCCCGCCCGGTGCGCGGCCTGTGGCGCTCCCCGCTGGCCTGGCAGGTCACCGCGTTCATGGGGCTGCAGTCGCTCAGCTACTACGCGGCCACGGCCTGGCTGCCGAGCCTGCTCAAGGACGCCGGACTGAGCGAGGCCGACGCCGGGTGGATGCTGTCCTTCTCCGCCCTGTTCGGCATCCTGGGATCGTTCGTGGCGCCGGTCGTCGTCGGTCGGCGACTGCGCTCCGGGGTGCTGGCGGCCCTGGGCGCGCTCGCGTGCGCGCTGGGCTTCCTCGGGCTGCTGGCGGCCCCGGCCGGTGGCGCCTACCTCTGGATGCTGCTGCTCGGCCTCGGCCAGGGCGTGAGCATCAGCCTCGCGCTGCTGTTCATCGTGCAGCGTTCCCCCGACCTGCGGCACACCGCCCAACTCTCCGGCATGGCGCAGTGCTTCGGCTACATCCTGGCGGCCACCGGCCCGGCCGCGCTGGGCGCGCTGCACGACGCCTCGGGCAACTGGACGGTGCCGCTGGCGGTCCTGCTGCTGCTGCTCGTCCCGCAGGTGGTGATGGGCTTCGGCGCCGGCCGTGACCAGCACGTCGCGGGCAGCGGCTGAGCCGAGCCCCCGGCGCGGTTCGCGCCAGGCACCGGACTCGACCGCCACCGCCAACGCCTCAGCGGTCACTTGGCACTGACATCGCATCATCCTCTAAGATCCAATGGGCACGACGAGACACGTGGAGGCTGAGGGTGGACAGGTCAGGGGCTGCCTCCTGGATGAGGCCGGCGCAGCACGATCCGATACCGACGGTCGACCTGCAGACGGACCGGGCGCACGCCGCCCGGGTGTACGACTACATGCTGGGTGGGAAGACCAACTTCGCCGCCGACCGCGAGGCCGGCGACAAGATCGTCGCTCAGTGGCCGGGATCGCGCGCCTCCGCCCGCGCGGCCCGCGCCGTCATGCACCGGCTGGTCCGCCGCCTGGCGGAGGCACACGGGATCCGGCAGTTCCTGGACGTCGGCACCGGGATCCCCACCGCGCCGAACCTGCACGAGGTCGCCCAGGGCATCGACCCGGCCTCCCGGGTCGTGTACGTGGACAACGACCCGATCGTGCTCGCCCATGCCCGCGCCCTGCTCACCAGCACCCCCGAGGGCCGCACCGCCTACATCGACGGCGACCTGCGCGAGCCCGGGAAGATCCTCGCCGACCCGGCGCTGCACGGCACCCTGGACCTGACCAGGCCGGTGGCGCTGACCCTGATCAACCTGGTGCACTTCCTGTCCGACGAGGCCGCCCACCCGCTCGTCCGGCGGTTGCTGGACGCCCTGCCCAGCGGCAGCTTCCTCGCCCTCACCGCGGGCACCGGCGACTCCGCGCCGGAAGAGGCCGAGGTGGCCTCCCGGCGCTACCGGGAGGCGGGCATCGAGAACCACCTGCGCACCCGCGCGCAGGTGGAGCGGTTCTTCGCCGGACTGGAACTCGACGAGCCAGGCGTGGTGCTGATCAACCGCTGGCACCCGGCCCTGGACGAAGGACCGGTGCTGGCGGACCACGAAGTGATGGCCTACGCGGGCCTCGCCCGCAAGCCCTAGCGCCCCGGCCCGCGCGCGGCGCACGGGCGCGGCGCACGGGCGCGGCGCCGGTCGATCGGGCGGGGGCTCAGCCCATGGCGGGGGAGAAGGCTCCGGGGAGGAGCATCTTCGGGGTGCCGGTGCCGTTCGCGGGGACGCTCCACAGGTCGTAGCTGCCGATGTCGCCGCTGGTGGGGAGGGCGTAGGCGACGGTGGTGTTGTTGAGCCACTCGGCCTGGTCGTCCACGCTGTGCTCCTCGGCCAGCGGGGTCTCCCGCAGCGTGCGCAGGTCGAGCACGGTCAGGTGCCACAGGGAGGACCCGGCCAGGACCCGCCGCTTGAAGACGATGCGGGTGCCGTCGGGGGAGAGCGAGGGGCATTCCACGTTCTCCACCAGACTGGTGACGCTGTGCCGGGAGATCGAGCCGCGGACCAGGTAGGTGTGGTTGGCGGTGCCCAGGGTGGCGTAGAAGGTGTCGTCGTCCTTCGCGAAGGTGACGCCCCAGAAGTTGTCGTCCGCGGCGTGGTACTTCTTGCCGTTGAGGGTGATCGAGAACGTCTCCAGGTTGGGGATGAGCGTCCAGGTGCGGGTGTCCAGGATCGAGGTGCGGGTGGAGAAGAACGCCGCTCCGTAGGACTCGCCGCCGACGAAGACGGTCCAGGAGACGAAGCGGCCGTCGGCGGAGACCCGGGCGCGGCTGGGGATGCCGGCGAGGGCGTAGCTGCGCCGGGTCCGCAGGCCGGAGTCCAGGATCAGGGCGCGGTTGCTGGTGGTGAGCGCGCCCTGGACGGACTGGAGGCAGACACCGGTTCCGGCCTCGGCGTAGAAGCGCTCGCAGGTCAGCCCGGAGGCGGTCCTGGTGGCGCCGGGGTCGTCGGCCGGGACGGAGACGACGTGGTTGACGTAGGGCCCGCTGGCCATGTTGACGAAGAACAGGCGGTCGGGCTGGGTCAGCGACACCGTCCCCGCGGTCACGGTCGGGCCGCTGGCCTGGGCCTGGTACCGGCGGTTGGCGCGGTCGGCGTCGTGCATGACGAAGCCGGTGCCGATGGCCGCGAGCAGGACGACGGACACGGCCAGGATGATCAGGCGGAGCCGGGGGGACATGCGGGTCCTTGAGGTGGTGGGAGGGGTCGTGTGGTGGTGAGCGGTCGGGTCTCCGGGATCACCGGTCGGTGGTCGGCGACGGTCTCGGCCGCAGCACCACGCCGGCCGTGACGGCGCAGCAGAGCAGCCCCACCGCCGAGCCGGCCAGGGCCGGTCCGTCGCCCCAGACGGTCCAGGCCGCGCCGAAGGCGAGCGAGCAGAGGAACCGGGCGAGGGCCTGGCCGGTGCCGACCAGCGCCAGGCCGGTTCCGCGCAGCGCCTCGGGGACCACGTCGGCGATCGCGGCCGGGAGCACACCGTCGGTGGCCGCGTAGAAGGTGCCGTGCAGCGCGAGCACCACGAAGGGCAGCGCGGGGGTGGCCGGTGCCCACAGCAGCAGGGCGTAGCCGAGGAGCAGGGCGCCGTGCCCGGCCAGGAACACGCCGCGGCGGCCGACCTTGTCGGCGAGCGCGCCGACCGGCACCGCCAGCACCAGGAACACCGACGCGGTGCCGAGCGGCAGCAGCGGGAACCACTGGTCGGCGATCCCGACCCGGTGCTGGAGCAGCAGGTAGACGAAGGCGTCGCTGATGGTGGTGAGCCCGAGGAGCATGGCGCAGATGGTGAGCGCGCGCAGCCGGGGCAGCCGGAGCAGGTTCGCCGCCTCGCGCAGACTCACCGGGGGTCGGGGTTCCGCTTCCTCGGCGGGCTGCGGCCGGGGCGGCCGACCGGGCACGAACAGCACCATCACCAGCACACCGAGCGCGGCCACGCAGCCGCTGACGCCGAAGACCGCGTTGTAGCCGTTGGCCGCCTGGCGCAGGATGAGGAACGCGGTGATCGGTCCGAGCGCGGCGCCCGCGGTGTCCATCGCCCGGTGCACCCCGAAGGCCCGTCCCCGGTGCGCGGGTTCGGACGACAGGGAGATCAGCGCGTCACGGGGGGAGGTGCGCAGTCCCTTCCCGGTGCGGTCCAGGGCGAGGATCGCGCCCAGGGGGGTGAGCGTGTGGGCGATCAGCAGCAGCGGCCGGCACAGTGCGGACAGGCCGTAGCCGAGCCCGGCCACCAGTTTGTGCCGTTGCCCCCGGTCGGCGAGGTGGCCGCCCAGCAGTTGCACCAGCCCGGCGACACCGTTGTAGAGGCCGTCGAGCACCCCGAAGCTCAACGGGCTGAGCCCGAGGCCGACGACCAGGTAGAGCGGCAGTACGGCGGTGATCATCTCCGAGGAGACGTCGGTGATCAGGCTGACCGCGCCCAGCGCGAACACGGTGCCGGAGACCAACCGGACAGCGCTCCGCAGGCCGCCGCCGGTGGGCGCGGGATCGCTGACGGGGTTCTCGGCCGGGGCCACGCGACCTGCCAGATACATCGTCAGAGACTCCTGTTTGCAGGGAAGATGACAGATGTTCAGGTCTTGCAGTCAGGACTGGCGACTGCTCTCGTCGCGCAGCCAGGTGTTGAAGTCCCCGGTCCTGATGGCGTGTCTGGATCCGCGTCTGGCGGCGATCGCGGCGGCGACGAAGACCAGGACGGCCGGCAGCAGGGCCGGTTCGGCGCGGAGCAGGGCCCGCAGGTCGGCCTTGCTGGTCCGGGCGGACGGTGCGTTCCCCGAGTCGCCCCCCGAGCCGTCGCCCCCCGAGCCGTCGCCCCGGACCGCCCCGGACTGCTCCAGTTGCGCGGTGGAGGTCGCCGCACGGATCCGACGATGGATCAGATCACGCCAGGTACGCGGTGGTTGGACCAGGACCCGGGCTCCGCCGACCACGGTCCGCTCCTCCGGTGCGAAGGCCAGCGACGCGGCCAGGTCGTCGGCCATCAGCGGTGGCAGTGCCGCGAGGCGGGCGTGCCCGGCCTCGGAGACCGCGATCACGCCCCGGCCGAACAGCCCCTCGCGCACGGCGGGCAGCCGCTGCCACACCCGGTAGTAGGCGCGGACCCGCCACGCGCAGCCGGCCAGGGGCAGTTCCCGCTCCGGCGCGGCGGCGAGCAGCCCCGGGGAGCCGGCGCGGTCGCCCACCGTCCGCGCCACCGCCCGGGCGTCGGCGCCGCTGATCACCACGTCGGCGTCCACGTAGAGCCGGGGAAAACCGCGTGCGTGCTGGTCGCCCACCCGCAGCGCGGTGTGCTTGGACGGCACCGGGATCTCCACCACCCGGACGCCGGAACCGCGTTCCGCGGCGACCTGCGCGGTCGCGTCCGTGCAGCCGTTGCAGACCACCACGATGTCGATGTCGTCCTCGGCGCCCTCCCCGGCGGGCGGCGGGTCCAGGAGCGAGTCCAGTAACCGGCCGATGACCTGTGCCTCGTTGTGAGCTGGGATCACAATGCTTGTCACCTGGGCAGTATGGCGCGGAATGAACCAACGATTCTCATGTTTTGGTCAGTTGTTCCCCCACGTGAGTCCGAGTGGTCTAGATTGGGCGACGGACAGCCGGTTTGGGCGGGGAAGCCATCCCCGGAGGGACCGGTTCCGGCACCGCATCCCCAACGTTCACACCGACGTTTCGACCGTTCACCGGGTCAGCATCGGGGTGGCGTTGATAGCTGCCCGAAGATCCGGAGATATTGGTCCGGGATCAGTACCAACGAAGGCTCCACCGGGTTCGGAGGGTCGTCCGAACCCGCACAGCACACGCGAGTACGTCACGGCCGAGCACATCGGGTTCCGGTTGCGGGGGTGTCTATATGCAACCGCGGGTCCGTGCGGCCGATCAGTGTCAGAGCCGAGCACTCACCCGGAACGCTCTCTGTCCCCAACCCGTGGACCCCCGCTGCTGCTCGGGGCCGGCGGGGCTCGTACCAGGGGCAACGGTGCGTCCCTTGCGGTGAGCTGAGCACCGTTGTGGGGGTCTCCGCATGGCCTTAGAACCGGTCACGCACGAATTACATGCTCACGAGTTACATCCGTTGGACCGCCGGGGCCTACGCGCCCTGCGAAGGCGGCGCGACCAGCAGTACACCCTGGTGCTGCTGGGTGTGGACGGCCTCGCCGCCGTCCTGTCCGCCCTGATGATCCACGCGGCCTACGGGCGCTGGTCGGTGGCCCTGGGACTGCCTCCGGCCTGGATCACCGCCATGTGGGTCTACCGGGCCTACGACCGGCGCGCCCTCGGCCTCGGGACCGAGGAGTTCCGCCGGGTGCTGCGCGGCGCCGTGGCCCTGCCCGCACTCACCGCCTGCGCCTGCTGGTGGTTCTCGCACGACCACGACCTGCTGCACGACATGATGATCGCGGCGGCCCCGACCGCCGTGATCGGACTGATCGGCAGGTACCTGCTGCGCCGACGGCTGCACCGGCGCTGGGCGCAGGGCCACGACCGCCGCACCGCGCTGCTGGTCGGCCCCTCGCGCACGATCGCCGAACTCTCCGCGGCCCTGGAGCGCGGCGGAGTACAGGAGTTGGCGGTGCTCGGGGTCTGCCTCACCGACCCGGCCAACGCCTCCGCCCTGGAAGGGACGGGCACACCGGTCAACGGCGGCCTGAGTGAGGTCTCCGCGGCCATCCGCTCCAGCCACTGCAACACCGTGGTGGTCCTGCCCGCCCCGGAGATCGACGCCAACGTGCTGCGCCGGCTCTCCTGGATCGCCGCCGCCCAGGCGGTGGACTTCCTGGTGGCGCCGATGGTCGCGGACGTGGCCGCCTCGCGGCTGGCGCACCGCCCCCACCACGGGGTGCCGATGATCCACATCAGCCCGGCGGTACTGTCGCGCGTCCCGAGGCTGCCCAAGGAACTGGTGGACCGGGTCCTCGCCTCGATCCTGTTGCTGGTGCTGTCACCGGTGCTGCTGGCGATCGCCGTGGTGATCCGCCTCGACAGCCCGGGCCCCGCGCTTTTCCGCCAGCGCCGGGTGGGCAAGCACGGCGAGCACTTCACCATGCTCAAGTTCCGCACCATGCACCAGGACGCGGAGATCCTGCGGGCGGAGATCGAGCACCTCAACCAGAACAGCGACGGCATGCTGTTCAAGGTCCGCGAGGACCCCCGGATCACCCGGGTGGGCTCGGTGCTGCGGCACTACTCGCTGGACGAGCTGCCGCAGCTGATCAACGTGGTCAGCGGCCACATGTCGCTGGTCGGCCCGCGCCCCTCGCTGCCGGAGGAGGTCGAGGGCTACACCGAGGAGGTCAAGCGCCGACTGCTGGTCAAACCCGGGCTCACCGGGCTCTGGCAGGTCAGCGGCCGCTCCGACCTGCCCTGGGACGAGGCCGTCCGGCTCGACCTCGGCTATGTGGACAACTGGTCACTGGGCCTGGACCTGGCGATCCTGCTGCGTACCGCCCCCGCGGTGATGCGCGGGACGGGGGCCTACTGAGATGCCGTCCACCGATGCACCGCCCACCGATGCACCGTCCACCCGCGTGCCGGAAGCACCGACGACAACCCGATCAGCCGCCGACAGCGAAAGAGAGACCGTGGCCAGGAGCGAGACGAACGCCGGGACAAACGCCGGGACGAACACCGGGGTGCCGGAGCAGCTGGGCGTCGCCGTGGTCGGCGCCGGCTACTGGGGCCCCAACCTGGTGCGCAACTTCCAGGCGGGGTCGGCGTTCCGGCTGCGCTGGCTGTGCGACCTGGACGTCTCCCGGGCCCAGCGGGTGCTCGGCTCCTACTCCACGGTCCAGGCGACCGACGACTACGCCGCGGTCCTCGCCGACCCCGCCGTGGACGCCGTCGCCGTGGCCACCCCGGCCGGCACCCACCTGGACGTAGCCCTGGCCGCCCTGCGCGCGGGCAAGCACGTGCTGGTGGAGAAACCGCTGGCGTCCACCTACGCGGACGGGGCGCGGCTGGTCGAGGAGGCGGAGCAGCGCGGGCTGACGCTGATGTGCGACCACACCTACTGCTACACCCCGGCGGTCAGCCGGATCAGGGAGGCGGTGCACTCCGGCGAACTGGGCGAGATCCACTTCGTCGACTCGGTGCGGATCAACCTCGGGCTGGTCCAGAAGGACATCGACGTGCTGTGGGACCTGGCGCCGCACGACCTGTCGATCCTCGACTTCATCCTCCCCGAGCAGGTCCAGCCGGTCGCGGTGGCCGCCCACGGCGCCGACCCGATCGGCGCCGGGCAGGCCTGCGTCGCCTATCTGACGCTCCAGCTGAACACCGGGGCGATCGCCCACGTGCACGTCAACTGGCTCTCCCCGACCAAGGTCCGGACCACCATGGTGGGCGGCGCGAAGCGCACCCTGATCTGGGACGACCTCAACCCGGCACAGCGGGTGACGCTGTTCGACCGGGGGGTGGAGCTGACCCGGCCGCAGGACCTGGAGGACGACGAGCGCCGGGAGATGCTCGTCTCCTACCGCTCCGGCGACATGGTCGCGCCCGCGCTGGCGGAGAAGGAGGCGCTGCGCGCCATGGTCGACGAGTTCGCCGCGTCGATCCGGGAGCGCCGGGCGCCGCTGACCGACGGCAGGGCCGGCCTGCGGGTGCTGGACATCCTGGAGGCAGCCTCCCGGAGCCTGGAGTTCCGCGGCGCGGTGGTCGGCCTGCGGACCGGCCGCTGAACCCGACCACCCGACCACCCGACCACCCGCCCGCCCGACCACCTGTCCGGCCCCGGACCCGGACCCGGATCCAGGTCAACAACTCAGTGAGGGAACAGCTTTGAGCAGCGTACGAGGCAAGCGCATCCTGGTCACCGGGGGAGCCGGCACCATCGGCTCCAACCTGGTCGACCTCCTGGTCGACCGGGGGGCGGACCGGATCGTGGTGCTGGACAACTTCGTCCGGGGCCGGATGGCCAACCTGGCCCAGGCCATGCCCAGTGGGGTGGTCGAGGTGGTCGAGGGCGACATCCGGGACACCGACGCGGTCCGCAAGGCGACCGAGGGCGCGGACCTGGTGTTCCATCTCGCCGCGATCCGGATCACCCAGTGCGCGGAGGAGCCCCGGCTGGCCAACGAGGTCATGGTCGACGGCACCTTCAACGTGGTGGAGGCGGCCGCGGCCGCGGGCGTGGGCAAGGTGGTCGCCTCCTCCTCCGCCTCCGTGTACGGACTGGCCGAGTCCTTCCCCACCGGCGAGCGCCACCACCCCTACAACAACGACACCTTCTACGGCGCGGCCAAGGCCTTCAACGAGGGCCTGCTGCGCAGCTTCCACGCCATGTACGGGCTGGACTACGTGGCGCTGCGCTACTTCAACGTCTACGGGCCGCGGATGGACATCCACGGCCTCTACACCGAGGTGCTGATCCGCTGGATGGAGCGGATCGCGGCCGGGGAGCCGCCGCTGATCCTCGGCGACGGCACCCAGACCATGGACTTCGTCCA
>FTAE01000249.1_pt1 | contig 22615 bp, 19 predicted proteins | sample 1638991 | NCBI WGS metagenome assembly FTAE01 (sample SAMEA3914812, study PRJEB12502) | metagenome | biome: forest; material: soil | place: Canada | collected 2011-07-07 | depth 0.1 m
GCCACCGCCGGCCCCACCTCGATCGTCATCCCGACCCGCCTGGTCGTCCGCGCCACGGCGTGACCCTCGCGCACTGGCCCCATACGGATTTCTGCACCATGAGGCCATAAAGTCATGGAGTCATGGAGTCATGGAGTCATGGAGATCCAGCAGATCGTCACTGTCAGTGATGCCAGAGTCAGGCTGTCGCGGATACTCACCGACCTGGATGACCGCCGATCGGCGGCGAGGAGGACGGATCCCCACCTCCGCCCGGTGGCGCGGCTCCCGCCCCGTCGAGCGGGCAACGGACGTCGGCGGGCCCGGAGTTCATGACTCCGGGCCCGCCGCGTGTGGTGCGGAGCAGGATCAGCCGAACGGGATCCGCAGCACCGAGACGCTGCCCTGGGCCTGGCTCGCGCCGACTCTCAGCTGCGCGGCGGCGTTGCCGAGGGCCGGCCAGACCTCGACCTTGACGGTGCCCTTGTTGAGGTTGCCGAGGGCGCCGGTGGCCGACTGCAGCCCGGAGGTGGCGCCGGAGTAGCGCTCCCAGCCGGCCACCGGGTCGGTGGCGAAGTAGCGGTACGTCTCGACCCGGTCGTAGGTGCCGTCGCCCGTCAGGTCGTAGGAGACCCGGACCTGCTGGGCCAGGCCGACGCTCGCCCTGGCGTCGACGAACAGGTCGAAGTCCGTTGCGCTGCCCGGCTTCAGCGTGCCGGTGACGTTGGCGACCTGGTAGACGAGCGGCTGGTACGGCGTGCCGTCGTGGTTGGCGCCGCCGCCCGCGGCGACGGTGTCGGTCGCGGCGGCGGTACCGTTCGCGGTGGTGAGAGCGCCGCCCTGGCGGAGGTAGAAGGTGCCGCCGGTGGAGGCGGGCACCGTGCTGGTCGCGGTGGGCGAGGGAGTGGCCGTGGGCGAGGCGGTCGCGGTCGGCGAGGCGGTCGGGGTGGCGGTCGGCGTCGGCGACGGGCTCGGGTTGGTGCCGCCGGTGCCGCCGTCGGTGAAGGAGCCGCGCTCGCTGGCGGTGGACCTGGCCGGGACGGTGAGGTTGTAGCCGTCCGAGAAGTGCACCGTACGGGCGGCGGTGGTGTAGTTGTGCGCCACGTGCGTGCGGGTGGCGCCGTTGACGAAGACGGCGGCCGTCGGGCTGTCGGCGGTGGTGGCCGAGTCGAGGGTGCCGAGGGTCGCCAGGTTGTAGATCCAGTGGTAGGTGTGCGCCTTGGACTCCCCCTCCTCCGGGGTGTAACCGGCGTTGCCCGCATCCCAGTTGGCCTTGGCGGCGGCCGGGTCGGCGAGGGCCTGGAACTCCCAGAGCAGGTCCCGCCAGTCGGTGAACACGCCGCCGTTGTTGGCCTTCAGCTCGGCCAGATTGGCCTTGATCACGTCCTGCCGCCGGGCCAGGTAGAGCGAACCGCCGGTGACCGGGAGGACGTTGATGCCGTGGATCATGCCGGGGGCGGCCGTCCACCAGGTGGAGTAGGCGCCGCCGCTGCCCCAGACCATGCCGACCGTGTCGTGCTGGAACGCGGCCGGGAAGACCTGCTTGTCGGCGTCGAACCAGTACTGCTCGACGGTCTTGGCCTCGGTCGTGTAGAGATAGACGCCCAGGTCGCGCAGGGCGGTGTCACCGGTCGCCGAGCCGTAGAGCACCAGCGCGGAGGAGAAGTTGAGCGACTCCGAGGAGGACTCCTCGTTGTTGCCGGCCGCGAAGCCGGCGTGGCCGGAGGCCCAGGCGTGGCCCGCGTACGGGTCGAAGTTGCGCAGCAGCGGGAAGCGGGCGTCGGTGCGGTCGCTGTTCGCGCCGTCCTTGGCGAGGATCTTGACCATGCCGCCCCAGGCGGAGTCGGCGGCCCAGGCGGAGTCGTAGCGGGCGACGGTCGCGGCGGCCTGGATGAAGTAGCCGTAGTGGAAGTGGTGGTCGTTGAGTTCGGCGTCGGTGCCGTAGGAGGCGGGGTAGCCGGTCAGCGTCTTCCAGACCGAGTCGTACGCGAAGGCCGCGGATCCGGTGCCGGCGAACCACTCCTGGAGCTTGCCCTTGACCAGGCCGAGCAGCTTGTCGCGGGTGGCGGTGTCGCCGAGCTGGTCGGCGATCGGGATGAGCTGGGAGAGCCGGCCGACGGCCTTGCCGACCCAGTAGGTGTCGGTGGCGGCGAGGAACGGGTCGGCGGCGTTGGCCTGTTCGCGGACGTACGCGGTGAGTTGGGCGCGGTCGTAGGCGCCGACGTCGGGCAGCGAGGGCAGGATGCCGCTGACGCTCTGCGTGGTGCTGAACGAGGCGCCCTCGCGGACCTTCATGGTGCCGTCCGGCGAGACGTAGGTCAGCGCGGTCAGCGGGTCCGTGGTGGTCAGCCACTGGTGGCGGTAGAGGGCCAGCAGGGTGCCGGTCTGGGTGCCCTCCTGCGGCGTGGTGGTCGCGGTGTAAGTGGTGCGCAGTGTCCCGGCGGTGGGCTGGTAGTCCCAGGCGACCTTGGTGTCGGTGACGAAACTGTAGGCGTAGGTGCGGTACTTGGCGAGGTCGGCCTGGCTGGGCAGGACGGCGACCGAGTAGTAGTCCTTGGCGCCGAGGTCGGCGCTGATGGTGCTGCCGCTGACCGTCCAGTTCACGCCGGTGGGGGCGAACAGGGCGTAGGTGTGGCCGCCGACGGTGATGCCGAGGACGTTGCCCTGGTTCGACCAGACGGCGGGGGCCGCGGCGGTGGTGATCTGGGCGGCGCCGCCGGTGGCGTGCGCGTAGACGTACGGCAGGCCGTGGCCGACGGTGGCGCTGAAGGTGTGGGCGCCGTCGGCCCAATAGGGGGTGACCGTCCAGTCGGACCAGCCGTCGACCTTGGTGTCGGGCGAGTTGAGGCCGGCCACGCCGAGGGTGAGGTCCTTGGTGTGCGGGTACTCGTACTGGCGGCCGTCGGGCGTGACGACCGGCGTGGTCGGGTAGCCGACCTCCAGGCCGGAGGCGCCCGCCTTGAAGGTGAACGGGTGGGCGTACATGTTCTCGCTGTACGGGTTGCCCGCGTAGCGCTGGTAGATCAGCGAGGACCACCAGTCGTTGGTGGGGGCGGCCTTGCCGGCCATCCGCGCGGTGACCTTGGGGGTGACCGGTGCGCCGTCGGAGTTGCTCGGGCCGACGGTGCCGGCCGGGCGGCTGTCGCGGTATCCGCCGAGCCCGACCGGGACGGAGGCGGCGGAGGCGCTGCCGACGGCGACGGTGGCGGTCAGCGCGGCGGCGGCCGCCAGGGTCAGGGCCGCCAGGGCGGCGGCCGGGCGTCGGAAATGGCGTAGCGACTTCATGGACTGACACCTCAGGGTGGTGGGGGGCGAGGCCGGGACGGTGAGGGTGCGAGGGCGCTGTGGCGAGGGCACAGTGAGAGCGCTCTCAGTCACCGGAAAGTAGAGGTCGCCTTACGGGGTGTCAATGAGTCTGACGAGACCTGCCCGAAACCGGCCCGAATTCAACGGTGGCAGCCGATCCGAGACCCGGGGCCGAGGTCACGGTCAGATTTCGAGCCCTTGACGCACGGTGCCATCGCCCGGCAGTCTCCTCGGCAGCGCGTGAGAGCGCTCTCAACAACCACTCGGTGAGAGCGCTCTCACTCACTCCCCACCCAGCGCCGATGAACCGGACGAAGCCAGGAGGCTTCCATGCCCACCTTCAGAGCCCGCCGCACCGCCACTTCCCTCGGCACCGCAGCCCTCGCCGCCATGCTCCTCCTCACTGCCTGCAGCTCGGGCACCTCGGGCAGCTCCAAGGACGCCGCCGACGGCCCGGTCACGCTCACCGTGGACCTCTTCGGCACCTTCGGGTTCAAGGAGACCGGCCTCTACGACGAGTACACGAAGTCGCACCCCAACATCACCATCAAGCAGAGCGACACCCAGGACGAGGGCCAGTACTGGCAGGCCCTGCAGACCAAGCTGGCCGGCGGCGGCGGGCTCGCCGACATCCAGGGCCTGGAGGTCGGCCGGGTGGCGAGCGTCCTGCAGAAGCAGGCCGACAAGTTCACCGACCTGAAGACGGTCGGCGCCGGGGCCGTCAACGACGGCCTCGTCCCGTGGAAGGGCGCCGCGGTCAAGACCGCCGACGGCAAGGTCCTCGCGGCCGGCACGGACGTCGGCCCGGAGGCGATCTGCTACCGCACCGACCTCTTCAAGGCCGCCGGCCTGCCCACCGACCGCACCGAGCTGGCGACGAAGTGGTCGACCTGGGAGGGCTACCTGGCCCTCGGCAAGGAGTACGTCGGCAAGGCGACGCCCGGCAACGTCTGGACGGACAGCGCGGCGGGTATGTTCACCGCCGAGGTCGGCCAGCAGAAGGTGCGCTACGCGGACGAGTCCGGCAAGGCCGTGTACGACACCAGCCCCGCCGTGAAGGCCGCCTGGGCCGACTCCACCAGGATGGTCGCCGACGGCCTCTCCGCCAAGCTCCCGCAGTGGACGCCGGAGTGGAACAAGGCCTTCACCACCGGCAAGTTCGCCACCCTGAGCTGCCCGGCCTGGATGATCGGCTACATCAAGGGCCAGGCCGGCGACGCCTTCGCCGGCAAGTGGGACATCGCGGCCGGCCCCGGCAGGACCGGCAACTGGGGCGGCTCCTACCTGGCCATCCCGAAGACCTCCAAGCACCAGAAGGAGGCCGCCGAGCTGATCAGCTGGCTGACCGCCAAGGAGCAGCAGGTCAAGCTGTTCACCAAGCAGGGGTCGTTCCCCTCCAGCACCGGCGCCCAGGCGGAGATCAAGGGCGTGCAGGACCCGTACTTCAACAACGCGCCGATCGGCCAGATCTTCAGCGAGTCCGCCGCGAACATGCCCGCGCAGGTGCTCGGCACCGAGGACGGCGTGATCGGCAAGGCGTTCACCGACGCCCTCGGCGAGGTCGAGCGCACCGGCACCGCGCCGGACGCGGCCTGGCAGCACGCCCTGGACAACGTCAAGAAGGCAAGCGGGAACTGACGCCGGCGCCAGACCACCGGTGGCCCGGGCCCACGCGCCCGGGCCACCCGGCCCACCGAAGGACCATCATGGCCATCACCACCACCCGCCCCCCTCGCCCGGCGACCGCGCCGGCGCAGCGCCGCCCCCGGGCCCGCTGGGGCACCCGCGCCGCTCCGTACGGCTATCTGGCGCCGTTCTTCGTCCTGTTCGCGGCCTTCGGCCTGTTCCCGCTGGTGTACACGGCGTACGTGTCGCTGCACCGGGTGGAGTTGCAGACCTCCGACCGGATGGACTGGGTCGGCTGGCAGAACTACACCCGCCTCTTCGAGGACCCGTTCTTCTGGAACGCGCTGCGCAACACCTTCACCATCGGCGTGCTCTCCACCGTCCCGCAGCTGCTGATGGCCCTCGGGCTGGCCCACCTGCTCAACTACAAGCTGCGCGGGCGGACGTTCTTCCGGGTCGCGATGCTGATGCCGTACGCGACCTCGGTGGCCGCCGCGACGCTCGTCTTCGCGCAGCTCTTCGGCCGTGACTACGGGCTGCTGAACTGGGTGCTGACCAGCGTCGGGCTGAACCCGGTGGACTGGCAGGCGAACACCTGGGCGTCGCAGATCGGCGTCTCCGCCATCGTGACCTGGCGCTGGACGGGCTACAACGCGCTGATCTACCTGGCCGGCATGCAGGCCGTGCCGACCGAGCTGTACGAGTCGGCCGCGATGGACGGCGCCTCGCGCTGGAAGCAGTTCCTGCACGTGACCGTGCCCGGCCTGCGGCCGACCATCATCTTCACGGTGGTGGTCTCCACCATCGGCGCGACCCAGCTGTTCGGCGAACCGCTGCTCTACGAGGGCAACGCGGGCGGCGGCGTCTCGCACCAGTACCAGACCCTCGGCCTCTACATGTACGAGCAGGGCTGGAGCTTCTTCCACCTCGGCCGGGCGGCCGCCGTCGCCTGGGTGATGTTCCTGCTGATCGTGCTGCTGGCCCTCGCGAACGCGGCGATCGCCGCCCGGCGCAACCGTACGGACCGGTGAGTGACATGACGACCAATCAGTTTGTCCGCCTGGCCAGGACCAGGCGCTCGCCGTTGCAGGGCGGCCCGCTGGCCTACGCCGTCCTGATCGGCGCCACCGCGCTGTTCGTGTTCCCGTTCTACTGGACACTGGTCGGCGCGAGCCGCACGAACGCCGAGATGAGCTCGGCCAGTCCGGCGCTCACACCCGGCCCGAACCTCTTCCACAACATCGGCGAGGCCCTCCAGCAGGCCGCCATCGGCACCGCGCTGGTGAACTCGCTGATCGTCGCCGGCAGCGTGACGCTGGGCGTGGTGCTCTCCTCCACGCTGGCCGGCTTCGCGTTCGCCAAACTCCGGTTCCGGGGGCGCGGGCTGCTGCTCGCCGTCACCGTCGGGACGATGATGATCCCGCCGCAGCTGGGCGTCATCCCGCTGTTCATGGTGATCGTGAAGATGGACCTGCAGAACAAGCTGCCGTCGGTGATCCTGCCCTCGCTGGTCTCCGCCTTCGGGGTGTTCTTCATGCGGCAGTTCCTGATCCAGGCGCTGCCGGACGAGCTGATCGAGGCGGCCCGGGTGGACGGCGCGTCCAGCCTGCGGATCTTCCGCTCGATCGTGCTGCCGGTGGCCCGCCCCGGCATGGCCGTGCTCGGGATGCTGACCTTCATGGCCACCTGGAACGACTTCTTCTGGCCGATCGTGGCGCTGAGCTCGCAGAATCCGACCGTGCAGGTCGCGCTGAGGTCGCTGGGCCAGGGCTACGTCCAGGACCAGTCGATCGTGATGGCCGGCACCCTGCTCGGCACCCTCCCGGTGCTGGTGGTCTTCGCACTGCTGGGCCGCCAGATCGTCGGCGGCATCATGCAGGGCGCCGTCAAGGGCTGAGCGGCCACAGCGCCCGGCCTCACCCCAACTACCGTATCTGGAAGGCGATATGTCCGTCGAAGCCCTGTCCGTTCCCGCCCAGGCCCCGCCCGCCCCGGCCGCCGCGCCGACGCCTGCGGCCGGCCCGGCGTTCCCGCCCGGCTTCCTCTGGGGCGCGGCCACCGCCGCGTACCAGATCGAGGGCGCCGCACGCGAGGACGGCCGCAGCCCGTCCATCTGGGACACCTTCAGCCGCACCCCCGGCAAGGTCCGCAACGGCGACACCGGGGACATCGCCGCGGACCACTACCGCCGGTACCGCGAGGACGTCGCGCTGATGGCCGAACTCGGCCTGGGCGCCTACCGGTTCTCGCTCGCCTGGCCGCGGATCCAGCCGGCCGGCGAGGGCCCGGCGAACGAGGCCGGGCTGGACTTCTACGACCGCCTGGTGGACGAGCTGCTCGCCCACGGCATCACGCCCGTCGCCACCCTCTACCACTGGGACCTCCCGCAGGTGCTGGAGGACCGCGGGGGCTGGACGAACCGCGACACCGCGTACCGCCTCGCCGAATACGCGGCCCTGGCCGCCCGCCGGCTCGGCGACCGGATCCCCGCCTGGACCACCCTCAACGAGCCGTGGTGCAGCGCCTTCCTCGGCTACGGCGCCGGCATCCACGCCCCCGGCCGCACCGACCCGGCCGCCGCCCTCACCGCGCACCACCACCTGCTGCTCGCGCACGGCCTGGGTACCGCCGCGCTGCGCGCCGAACTGCCGCCGACCGCCCAGGTGTCGCTGACGCTGAACCTGGCCGCCGTCCGCGCGCTCTCCGAGGCTCCGGGCGACCTGGACGCGGCCCGGCGGATCGACGGCCTGGCCAACCGGATCTTCCTCGACCCGGTCTTCCACGGCAGCTACCCCGCCGACGTGCTCGCCGACACCGCGCACGTCACCGACTGGTCCTTCGTCCGGGACGGCGACCTCGCCGAGATCTCCCGGCCGATCGACTCGCTCGGCATCAACTACTACACCCCGACCGTGGTCGCCGCCGACGACCCGGCGGCCCCGGCCCCGCGCCTGGACGGCCACGCCAGCGCACTGTCGCCCTGGCCGGCCGACGAGGGCGTGCGCTTCCTGCCCGCCGAGGGCTCCCGCACCGCGATGGACTGGCCGGTGGACGCCGACGGCCTGTACGAGCTGCTCACCCGGCTGCGCGACGACCTGCCGGGCGTGCCGCTGCTGGTGACCGAGAACGGCGCCGCGTACGAGGACTACAGCGACCCGTCCGGCGCCGTCCACGACCCCGAGCGGGTCGCGTACCTGCACGGCCACCTGGACGCGGTGCGGCGCGCGGTCGCCGACGGCGCCGAGGTGCGCGGGTACTTCCTCTGGTCGCTGCTGGACAACTTCGAGTGGGCGTACGGCTACAGCAAGCGCTTCGGCATCGTGCACGTGGACTTCGCCAGCCAGCGCCGCACCCCCAAGGACAGCGCCCGCTGGTACTCCGAGGTGATCCGGACGGGGCGGCTGCCCGCCCGCTGAACCCGTACGGCCGCCCCCGGACCTGACATCCGGGGGCGGCCGTACGGATACTCGCGAGCGCGGCGCCGCGTCAGTACTTGACCGGGCCGCCCATCGCCCGCACCGACTTGGTGATGGACTTCCACTTCTTCAGCCGCTCGGCGGCGAGCCGCGCGTCGGTGCGCGAGGCGATCCACTCGTTCTCGCGCTGCAGCTTGACGTAGCTGTCCCAGCGGCGCTCGGCGAGCGTGCCGTCGGCCAGCGCCGCCCGCACCGCGCAGCCCGGCTCGGTGTGGTGGCCGCAGTCGTGGAAGCGGCAGCCCTCGGCCAGCTCCTCGATCTCGGAGAACGCCTGGGCCAGGCCGTCCCCGCCGTAGAGGCCGACCTCACGCAGGCCGGGCGTGTCGATCAGCACGCCGCCGCCGTCCGCGAACGGGATGAGCTCACGTGCGGTGGTGGTGTGCCGGCCCTTCTCGTCGACGCTCCGGGTCTGCTGGACGGTCATCACCTCCGCCCCGGCGAGGGCGTTGGTGAGCGTCGACTTGCCGGCGCCGGACTGCCCGATCAGCGCGGTGCTGCCCGGCGTGCAGGCGCGCAGCACGTCCATGCCCTCGCCGGTCTCGGCGCTGACCACCAGGACGGTCACGCCGGGGGCGATGCCCTCGACGTCGGCCCGGATGTGCTCGGCGTCGGAGACCAGGTCGGCCTTGGTGAGGACGACCAGCGGCTCGGCGGGCGGCCGGACGACACCGCCCAGCAGGGCCTCGCCGCCGCCGCTGGAGGCGGCCAGCGCGAGGAAGCGCTCGATCCGCCCGAGGTCGACCTCGGAGGCGAGCGAGACGCAGATCGCGATCTGGTCCATGTTGACGGCCAGCACCTGCGCCTCGGAGCGCTTGGAGTTGGTCGAGCGCACCAGCGCGGTGCGGCGCGGCATCAGCACCCGGACGGCGGGGCGCCCGCCGGGGGCCGGGTCGACGGCGACCCAGTCGCCCGTGCAGACGAAGCGCATCGGGTCGGGCGAGGAGACGTCGGAGATCTCGGCCCGCAGCAGGCGTACCCCGTCACCGTCGGCGACGATGACGCTGCACAGCAGACCTCGGTCGACCCGGGCCACCCGGCCGGGCAGCAGCCCGGCGTCGGTGTACGGGGAGAAGTCGGCGGCCCAGTCGTCGTCCCAGCCGTAGCCGGTCAGCGGGTGGGCAGCAGAGGTGGAGAGATACAACGGGGTGACCCTTCAAAGGGGTGGCCCCGGCTTCGCGCGCTCGGCGCGAGGAGGAGTTACGGACGTCGCAGCGACTGCGGCGCCGGGTCAGCCGGAGACCAGGGGGTGCGGACGAAGACCTTCTGGACGCGCACGGCGCCCACAACAGCGACAGTCGTCACGATCCTCACCTCCCGGTGATGCAGCACGGCTTCAACGGCGACGGCCCACGTCGGGCCGCTCCGGACGACGCCCACGGTAGCCAACGGCGGCCGGCCGTGCCACACCTTTTCCGGCCGGGGCCGGCCGGGCGGCCGGTCAGCTCTCCGGGCCGAAGCGGTGCCGCATCCGGGGGTCGTCGAGCCACCAGGGCCGGCCGCCCTGCTCCTCCTGCGGCCCCGCCACGGCGGCGGCCTCCTCGTCCCGGGCGTCCAGGGCCGCGTCGACGGCGGCGTTCTCGGCCCGCCCCTGGACGATCATGCGCCGGACCAGCGCGCAGAGGAACGGCAGGCCGACCAGGTCGCCGAGCACCCAGAGGCTGTTGCCGCCCCAGGTCTGGTCCTGGGCGATGCTCGGGCCCCAGGGCCGGGCGAGGGCGGTGTAGTAGTGGCCCGCCATCAGGTGGCCGCCGTAGATCAGCAGGATGCCGAGGGCCGCGTCGAAGATCACCTCGGCGAAGGTGATGAAGAGGCCGACCAGGTGCGGGTACTCGTGGCCGACCGGGTCGATCTGCAGCCTCGGCCAGAAGTACGCCAGGCCGAGCGCGACCAGCGACACGTGCAGGCCGGTGTTCCACAGGCCACTCGTCAGCGTCCGCTCGTACCAGGGGGTGAGGTAGAGCAGCCAGGGCGGTGCCATCAGCAGCGCGGTGGAGATCGCGGGGAACATCAGCACCTTGGACGGACGGCTGCGCAGCGCCCGCAGGATCCGCTCGCGACGGGCCGGCGGCGAGCTCTGCGCCAGCAGCGAGACCGGCGCGCCGAGCGCGAGCAGCAGCGGGACGAGCATCAGCAGCAGGACGACCTGCACGGCCCGGTCGGTGAACAGGACCCGCTCGTACACCCCGAGGCCCGAGCAGGTGACCCAGACCCAGAGCAGCAGGCCGCCGAGGAAGGCGGCGGTGCGGCTCGGCTGCCAGCGCGTCCCGGCCCGGCCCAGGGCGGTGACGGCGTACAGGTACCAGCCGGCGAGCAGTGCCACCAGGGTGAGGACGAGCGGTTCGGGTGTCCAGGCGGTGGCCAGGCCGGCCCAGTGCCAGGGGGGCGGGCCGTGGTAGCCGGTCGCCAGTGCCGGGGTGTGCATCCGTCGCTCTCCTTGCCGGTCCCGGCCGCCCAGCGCCTGCGGTGCGGCGGGCCCCCGCCATCATGGCCGACGGCGCGCGGGCCGGCGGACCTGGCCCCTACCGGTCGTCTACCAGTCGTCCCACGGCGGGCGCGGCGGGCGCCCCGGCAGCTGGGCGCCGGGCGGGCGGTTGCCGGGCTGCGGGTAGCCGGGCGCGGCGCCGGCGGGCCGCTCCTCGCCCGGGGCGGGCTCGGCGGGCCGGTCGCTGTCGGGCGGCGGCGGGGTGGCGCGGTGGTGCGGGCCCCGGGCGGCCAGCCGGCCCTTGACGTTCTCGGGCGGCAGGAAGTCGGCCCAGCGCTCCGGGTACTCGGAGGGCACCTCCCCCTCGTCGCCCTCGCCCTCATCGTCGAACTCCTCCTCGACGCCCTCGGCCAGGCCCAGCTCGCGGGCCCGCCTGGCGCGCTCGACGGCCCGCCGTGCGGCGACCTCGCGGACGACGGCGGCGGCGGCCTCCTCGTTGGCGCGCTCGTTCTCGGCGCGGGCGTCGGCTGTCTCCAGGGTCGGCCAGCGGCGGTCTATGGCGGCGTTCATCGCGGCGCCGATCAGCACGGCCAGCGCCACCACGAAGATCCACAGCAGTACGGCCACCGGCGCCGCCAGCGACCCGTACACCGAGTGGCCCTCGACGGAGCTGACCAGGTAGACCCGGAGCACCACGCTGCAGACCACCAGGACGACCAGTGCCACCAGCGCACCGGGGAGGTCCTCGCGCCAGGGTGTGGAGACCGGCACGGCCAGGTGGTAGAGAGTGGTGAGGAAGACCACCAGGAGCATGATCGCCACCGGCCAGTACAGCGCGCTCACCAGACCGGCCGAGTTCGGCAGGGCGTTCATCACCAGCCCGGGGCCGGCCACCAGCAGGGGCAGCACCAGCGAGCCGATCACCAGCGCGCCGAGATAGAGGCCCAGCGACATCAGGCGGGTCTTGACGATGCCGCGCTTGCCGTCGAGGCCGTACATCACGGTGATGGTGTCGATGAAGATGTAGAGCGCCCGTGAGCCCGACCACAGGGACAGCAGGAAGCCGATCGAGATCAGGTCGGGGCGTTTGTCGTCGAAGACGCTGTGCAGCAGCGGCTGCACGATCTGGTGGATGGACGACTGCGAGAGCACCGTCCCAGCTGCTGAGACGATGTCCTGCTTGAGCTTGTCGATGGTGCCGGCGCCGAGGAACTCGTCGAGGTAGCCGAGCGTGCCGGCCAGGCAGAGCAGCAGGGGCGGGATCGAGAGCAGGGTGAAGAACGCCGCCTCGGCGGCGAGTCCGGTGACCCGGTACTCGACGCACGTGTTGGTGGTGTCCTTGATCAGCGCCCAGGCCGTACTGCGCCAGGTGACCCGCTTGACCGCGCGCCGGGAGCCCTTGCCCCGCCGCCGCGAGGGGCGCTCGGGGTTCGGTCTCGTCATCTCGCCTGCTGGTTGCACAGGCCTACGGTATCGGGCCGGGCCGTCGGCGTTGATCTACGGGCCGCCCGCGGGCCGCGGAGCCGCCGCCGGAGCGACCGCGCGGGCGGGCCCGCGCGGTGTTCCGCGGGGCCCGGTACGGCGTACGGTGGCAGCTGCTCGACGGAGCCCGGCACCCGGATCGGCGGAAAGAGCCTTTCGTCTCGCATGGTGAAACCAATTCGTCCGCCATTCGGACGGAAGTGGACCGCGAGTCGCCAGCCGTGCGAATCTCTTGCCATGCCTAGCGCCGGAACCACCCTGGTTGGTCGACTCCACGTCGATCTCCTTCGCGTGTCCAGCGCCATCTGTCCGGTGACCTGAGAAACCACGCCGCCGCCACCAACACCCCGGCGCCACTCCTCGTCATCCCCGCTGAAGCGGATGCGCGGGCGCCCACCCGGCCACGGTCACTGTTCCTGGTCCGAAACACGTCACCACGTGTAAGGCCGCAGGTCACAGCAGCGCCGCACCGGAGCACGCCCAGCGCAGCCCCCCAGTGTCAGAGCCACCTGCCCGTAAGGACTTCACCATGGCCACCACTCCCGAACCGGTCGAGCCCCAGGAAGAGAGCGCCCCCGTGCGCCGTCCCGCCGCCGCCCGCAAGGTGACCCGCCACCGCGGCGAGGGCCAGTGGGCCATGGGGCACCGCACTCCGCTCAACGCGAACGAGCAGTTCAAGAAGGACGACGACGGTCTCAACGTGCGGACACGCATTGAGACCATCTACGCCAAGCGCGGCTTCGACTCGATCGACCCGGCCGACCTGCGCGGCCGGATGCGCTGGTGGGGCCTCTACACCCAGCGCAAGGAAGGCATCGACGGCGGCAAGACCGCCATCCTCGACCCGCACGAGCTCGACGCCGAGTACTTCATGCTCCGCGTGCGCATCGACGGCGGCCGCCTGACCGTGGCCCAGCTGAAGGCGATCGCCGAGGTCTCCGAGCAGTACGGCCGCAACACCGCCGACCTGACCGACCGGCAGAACGTCCAGTACCACTGGATCCGCATCGAGGACATGCCGGCGATCTGGCAGAAGCTGGAGGGCGTCGGCCTCTCCACCACCGAGGCCTGCGGCGACACCCCGCGCGTCATCCTCGGCTCGCCGGTGGCCGGCATCGCCGAGGACGAGATCATCGACGGCAGCTCCGCCATCGACGAGATCCAGCGCCGCTTCATCGGCAACAAGGAGTTCTCCAACCTCCCGCGCAAGTTCAAGTCGGCGATCTCCGGTTCGCCGCTGCTGGACGTCGCGCACGAGATCAACGACATCGCCTTCGTCGGCGTCGTCCACCCCGAGCACGGCCCCGGCTTCGACCTCTGGGTCGGCGGCGGCCTCTCCACCAACCCCAAGCTCGGCGTGCGCCTGGGCGCCTGGGTCCCGCTGGAGGAGGTCGCGGACGTCTACGGCGGCGTCATCGGCATCTTCCGCGACTACGGCTACCGCCGCCTGCGCAACCGCGCGCGGTTGAAGTTCCTGGTCGCCGACTGGGGCAAGGACAAGTTCCGCCAGGTGCTGGAGGACGAGTACCTCAAGTACAAGCTGGTGGACGGCCCCGCGCCGAAGGAGCCCAGCGGCACCTGGCGCGACCACGTCGGCGTGCACCGCCAGCAGGACGGCAGGTTCTACGTCGGCTTCGCACCGCGTGTCGGCCGCGTCGACGGCAAGCTGCTCGGCCAGATCGCCGACCTCGCCGCCGCCCACGGCTCGGACCGCCTGCGGACCACCGCCGAGCAGAAGATGATCGTCCTCGACGTCGCCGAGGACCAGGTCGAGTCGCTGGTGGCCGGTCTGGAGGCGCTCGACCTGCGGGTCAAGCCGTCCACCTTCCGCCGCGGCACGATGGCCTGCACCGGCATCGAGTACTGCAAGCTCGCCATCGTCGAGACCAAGGAGCGCGGCCGCACGCTCATCGACGAGCTGGAGAAGCGCCTGCCGGAGTTCGCCGAGCCGCTCACCATCAACATCAACGGCTGCCCGAACGCCTGCGCCCGCATCCAGGTCGCCGACATCGGCCTCAAGGGCCAGCTCGTGACGGACGACAACGGCGACCAGGTCGAGGGCTACCAGGTCCACCTGGGCGGCGCGCTGGGCCTGGAGGCCGGCTTCGGCCGCAAGGTCCGCGGCCTCAAGGTCACCAAGGACGGCCTGCCGGACTACGTCGAGCGAGTGCTCACCCGCTTCCAGGCCGAGCGCACCGAGGGCGAGCGCTTCGCCCAGTGGACGGCCAGGGCCAGCGAGGAGGCGCTGTCGTGAGCGAGCGTGCCGCCCCCTTCCACTGCCCGTACTGCGGGGACGAGGACCTGCGCCCCTCCGCCGAGGGCGGGCACGGGGCCTGGGAGTGCGCGAGCTGCCGCCGGGCGTTCCAGCTGAAGTTCCTCGGCCTGCTGTCGCCGGCGAACAACGGGACGGCGGCCGGGCGGACGGCGGACGAGGTACCTGCGAACGGGGGGAACCGGGATGACCAGCACGGTTGATTACGAGGCGATAGCCACCGCGGCCGGCCGCGACCTGGAGGAGGCGTCCGCACAGGACGTCCTGCGCTGGGCCGCGGAGACCTTCGGCAAGCGTTTCTGCGTCACCTCCTCCATGGAGGACGCGGTCGTCGCGCACCTCGCCTCGTCGGTCTTCCCGGGCGTGGACGTGGTCTTCCTCGACACCGGCTACCACTTCGCCGAGACGATCGGCACCCGCGACGCGGTGGCCGCCGTGATGCCGGTCAACGTCATCACCCTCAAGCCGCTCCAGAGCGTGACCGAGCAGGACGCCCAGTACGGGCCGGCCCTGCACGACCGCGACCCGGACCTCTGCTGCTCGCTGCGCAAGGTCGAGCCGCTCAATCGCGGTCTCGGCGGCTACGACGCCTGGGCCACCGGCCTGCGCCGCGACGAGTCGCCGACCCGGGCCAACACCCCGGTGGTGGCCTGGGACGCCAAGCGCCGCAAGGTCAAGATCGCCCCGATCGCCCGCTGGACGCAGGAGGACGTGGACGCCTACGTCAACGCCAACGGCGTCCTGCTGAACCCGCTGCTGTGGGAGGGCTACACCTCGGTCGGCTGCTCACCGCTGTCGTGCACCCGCAAGCCCGTCGAGGGCGAGGAGGGCCGCGCCGGCCGCTGGGCCGACTCCGGCAAGACCGAGTGCGGCATCCACCTCTGACCGCTCGCCACCACCCCGTACCACCCCCGTACCACCCCATCAGGAGAGAATCGTGACCACAGCCAGCACACTGGCCGCTGACGGAGCCGCAGAGGCGGCCCGTGCGGCCGCCCCGTGCGAGCGCGGCGCCACTGTGTGGCTGACCGGGCTGCCCAGCGCGGGCAAGACCACCCTCGCCTTCGCCCTCGCCGAGCGCCTGCGCGCCGAGGGCCACAAGGTCGAGGTCCTGGACGGCGACGAGATCCGGGAGTTCCTCTCCAAGGGCCTCGGCTTCAGCCAGGAGGACCGGCACACCAACGTGACCCGGATCGGCTTCGTCGCCGAGAAGCTCGCCGCGAACGGCGTCAAGGTGCTGGCCCCGGTCATCGCGCCGTACGCCGGCTCGCGCGCCGCCGTCCGCGAGCGGCACGCCGGGGCGGGCACGGAGTTCCTGGAGATCCACGTCGCCACCCCGGTCGAGGTCTGCTCGGAGCGTGACGTCAAGGGCCTGTACGCCAAGCAGGCGGCCGGCGAGATCTCGCACCTGACCGGTGTCGACGACCCGTACGAGGCCCCGGAGAACCCGGAGCTGCGGATCCAGACGCACGGCCGTTCGGTCGCCGACTCGGCCGCCGAGCTGCACGCCTTCCTGACCACGAAGGGGCTGGCATGACGACCGCGACCCACACCCTGCCCGGCACCGCCGACGAGAACCCCGGCGGCCCGTTCGCACTGTCGCACCTGGACGCCCTCGAAGCGGAGTCGGTGCACATCTTCCGCGAGGTGGCAGGCGAGTTCGAGCGCCCGGTGATCCTGTTCTCCGGCGGCAAGGACTCCATCGTCATGCTGCACCTGGCGCTGAAGGCCTTCTGGCCGGCGCCGGTCCCCTTCGCCCTGCTGCACGTCGACACGGGCCACAACTTCCCCGAGGTGCTGGCCTACCGCGACCGCGCGGTGGCCGAGCACAACCTGCGGCTGCACGTGGCCCACGTGCAGGACTTCATCGACGACGGCCGGCTGCGCGAGCGCCCGGACGGGCTGCGCAACCCGCTGCAGACCGTCCCGCTGCTGGACGGCATCGAGTCCAACAAGTTCGACGCCGTCTTCGGCGGCGGCCGCCGCGACGAGGAGAAGGCCCGCGCCAAGGAGCGCGTCTTCTCCCTGCGCGACGAGTTCGGCGCGTGGGACCCGCGCCGCCAGCGCCCCGAGCTGTGGAGCCTCTACAACGGCAAGCACGCGGTCGGCGAGCACGTCCGGGTCTTCCCGCTCTCCAACTGGACCGAGCTGGACGTCTGGCAGTACATCGAGCGGGAGAAGATCGAGCTCCCGGAGATCTACTTCGCGCACGAGCGGGACGTCTTCTCCCGCGACGGCATGTGGCTGACCGCCGGCGAGTGGGGCGGCCCCAAGGAGACCGAGACGGTGGAGCGGCGGGTCGTGCGCTACCGCACGGTCGGCGACATGTCCTGCACCGGCGCGGTCGACTCGGACGCGGCGACCATCGGTGACGTGATCACCGAGATCGCGGCCAGCCGGCTGACCGAGCGAGGCGCGACCCGGGCGGACGACAAGGTGTCCGAGGCCGCGATGGAAGACCGTAAGCGCGAGGGGTACTTCTAGACATGTCGACCGATCTGACTCCCAACACCGCCCCGGCCCCCGCCGAGAACCCGTTCGGCGAGGAGGCCTCGGCCACCGCGCTGCTGCGCTTCGCCACCGCGGGCTCCGTCGACGACGGCAAGTCCACCCTGGTGGGCCGGCTGCTGCACGACTCCAAGTCGGTGCTGGCGGACCAGCTGGAGGCCGTCGAGCACGCCTCCCGCAAGCGCGGCCAGGAGGCCCCGGACCTCGCGCTGCTCACCGACGGTCTGCGCGCCGAGCGCGAGCAGGGCATCACCATCGACGTCGCGTACCGCTACTTCGCCACCCCGCGCCGGCGCTTCATCCTCGCCGACACCCCGGGCCATGTGCAGTACACCCGCAACATGGTGACCGGCGCCTCCACCGCCGAGCTCGCCGTCGTGCTGGTCGACGCCCGCAACGGCGTGGTCGAGCAGACCCGCCGGCACGCGGCCGTCGCCGCGCTGCTGCGGGTGCCGCACGTGGTGCTGGCCGTCAACAAGATGGACCTCGTCGAGTACGCCGAGCCCGTCTTCGCCGCCATCGCCAAGGAGTTCACCGCGTACGCGGCCTCCCTCGGCGTGCAGGACGTCGTCGCGGTGCCGATCTCGGCGCTGGCCGGCGACAACGTGGTCGAGCCGTCCGCCCACATGGACTGGTACGGCGGCCCGACGTTGCTGGAGCACCTGGAGACCGTCCCGGTCGGCAGCGACCCCAGCGACGAGCCGGCCCGCTTCCCCGTCCAGTACGTGATCCGCCCGCAGGGCGGCGCGGGCGTGGCCGAGGAGCACCGGGACTACCGCGGCTACGCCGGCCAGCTCGCCTCCGGCGTGCTGCGCACCGGTGACGCCGTGACGGTCCTGCCGTCCGGCCACACCACGACCGTCGCGGGCATCGACGCGCTCGGCCGGGAGACGGACATCGCCTGGGCCCCCCAGTCGGTCACCGTCCGCCTCGCCGAGGACATCGACGTCTCGCGCGGCGACCTGATCGCGGCCGGCCGCATCCCGACGCCCACCAAGGACGTCACGGCGACGGTCTGCCACCTCCACGAGAAGCCGCTGCGGGTCGGGGACAAGGTGCTGCTCAAGCACACCACCCGCACCGTGCGCGCCCTCGTCAAGGAGATCTCCTACCGCATCGACATCGACTCCCTGGAGCAGCGCAGCGGCGCGGACGGCCTGTCGGTCAACGACATCGGCCACGTGAAGCTGCGCACCTCCGAGCCGCTGTCGCTCGACGACTACACCGACAACCGCCGGACCGGGTCCTTCCTGCTGATCGACCCGGCCGACGGCACCACCCTCACCGCCGGCATGGCGGGCGAGGCCTTCGACACGGTCGCGTTGGGCGCGACGGACGAGGAGGACTGGGTCTGATGGCCCAAGAGGCGTTCTCGGGCATGGACAAGGAAGGCGGCCGCATCGGCAGCGGCGTCCTCGGCAGCGGCCAGGGCGGACTGACGCGATGTGTGGGCGGACAGGGGCGCTGATCCCTGTCACCGGGCCGGCTGCCTTCCACAGCAGGCACCGCCCGGCTTGCCCGGCATCACCGATGCCGCGAGCGACACCCAGCTTCCGCTTTCGGGCCGTCTTCCGACGGCCTGTCCATGAACAGGACGACTCTCATGGCTTCGAACCAGTACTTCCCCCATAGCAGCGCACGCCCCGCCGCCGGCCGGATCAGACGGTCCGCCGTGGCCGCCGTCGCCGGCCTCACCGCCGTCGCCCTGCTGACGGCCTGCGGCTATGGCTCGAAGAGCGCCGACAAGGCCTCCGGCTCCTCCGCCCCGGCGGCGGCCCCCGGCGCGGGCGCCAAGCTCTCCGCCGACTCGGTCAAGATCGGCTACTTCGCCAACCTGACCCACGGCACCCCGCTGGTGGGCCTTCAGGAAGGCATCTTCAAGAAGGAGCTCGGCGCCACCGAGATCAAGCCGCAGATCTTCAACGCGGGCCCGGCGGAGATCGAGGCGCTGAACGCCGGCTCGATCGACATCGGCTGGATCGGCCCCTCCCCCGCGATCAACGGCTTCACCAAGTCCGAGGGCAAGTCGCTGAAGATCATCGGCGGTTCGGCCTCCGGCGGCGTCAAGCTGGTGGTCAACCCCGACAAGATCACCTCCCTGGACGACCTCAAGGGCAAGAAGATCGCCACCCCGCAGCTGGGCAACACCCAGGACGTGGCGCTGCTCAACTACCTCTCCACCAAGGGCCTGAAGGTCGACGCCAGCACCGGCGCGGGTGACGTCTCGGTCGTCCGCACGGACAACAAGGTCACCCCCGACGCCTACAAGTCCGGTGCGATCGACGGCGCCTGGGTACCCGAGCCGACCGCCTCCAAGCTGGTCACGCTCGGCGCGAAGGTCCTGCTGAACGAGAAGTCGCTCTGGCCGGACAACAAGTTCGTGATCACCAACATCATCGTCTCGCAGAAGTTCCTCAAGGAGCACCCGGACGTCGTTGAGGCCGTACTGCGCGGCTCGGTGAACACCAACGCCTTCATCAAGGCCAACCCGGACAAGGCGAAGGCCTCGGCCAACGCGGCCATCAAGGAGGCGGCCGGCAACGCACTGGACCCGGCCGTCCTCGACCCCGCCTGGCAGGACATCGACTTCCTGGACGACCCGCTGGCGGGCACCCTGCAGTCCGAGGCCGACCACGCCGTCACCGCCGGTCTGCTCAAGAAGCCCGACCTCAGCGGCATCTACGACCTGACCCTGCTCAACAAGGTGCTCAAGGCCGCCGGCCAGAGCGCCGTGGCGGACGCCGGGCTCGGCACCAAGTAGCCGACGCCGGAAGGCCGGCCGCCAGACGATCCACTCCCGGCGGCCGGCCCCGCACCCCGCGCGACCAGCACCCCAAGCTCCGCGGTCCGGAACCCCGCCCACCCGGTCGATGCCCAGTCACAGGGCCGGGCGGGGCCGGACCACGGCTCCCATACCTCGCCACCCTCCCGCCCGCCAACGGCGCGGATGGGCCCATGACCGCCCCCGGCCCTCGGCCGGGAGCTGCCCCCAGATGCAGGAGGTGCCCGGATGAGCCCGGCACTGACCACCGCGGAAGACGCCCCCGGCGTCGGGAACCCGGACGGCGCACCCGCCGTCCGGATCTCGCACGTCCACAAGTCCTTCGGCCGCCCCGGTGCGGCGACCCACGTCCTGGACGACATCACGCTCGATGTCGCTCCGGGTGAGTTCGTCACGCTGCTCGGCGCCTCGGGCTGCGGCAAGTCCACCCTGCTCAACCTGGTCGCCGGCCTCGACCAGCCCTCCGCCGGCACCATCGAGGTGCCGAGCGGGCGCCCCTCGCTGATGTTCCAGGAGCACGCGCTGTTCCCCTGGCTCACGGCCGGCAAGAACATCGAACTCGCCCTGCGGCTCAACGGCGTCGCCCGCCCCGAGCGCCGCGCCGAGGCCGAGCGCCTGCTCGAACTCGTCCGCCTCGGCGGCTCGTACGGCAAGCGCGTGCACGAGCTCTCCGGCGGTATGCGCCAGCGCGTCGCGATGGCCCGCGCGCTCGCCCAGGGCAGCTCGGTGCTGCTGATGGACGAGCCGTTCGCCGCCCTCGACGCGATCACCCGGGACGTCCTGCACGACGAGATCACCCGGATCTGGGCCGAGCAGAAGCTCACCGTCCTGTTCGTCACGCACAACGTGCGCGAGGCCGTCCGGCTCGCGCAGCGCGTGGTGCTGCTCTCCTCGCGCCCCGGCCGGGTCGCCCGCGAGTGGCGGATCGACCTGCCGCAGCCGCGCCGCATCGAGTCGGCCGGCGTCGCGGACCTGTCCATCGAGATCACCGAAGAACTGCGTGGGGAGATCCGCCGCCATGGCCAGCACTGACACCGCCCCGAGCATCGTCAAGGACGCCGTGCCCGGCACGGTGCCCGACTCCGCCAGCGTCGAGGCCGGCCTCGACGCACTGGAGACCGTCACCTCGGCCGGTCCGTCGCTCGGCCAGACCCTGCGGCAGAAGGCCCTCCCGCCGCTGCTCGGCGTGCTGCTGGTGCTCGCCCTCTGGCAGGGCGCGTACAGCCTGGAGCTGACCAGCTCCTACAAGCTGCCCAGCCCGCTCGACGTCTGGCACGCGGCCGGGGACCTCTGGACCGCCGGCACCCTGTTCGAGATCATCTGGACGAGCGTCTGGCGCGGCCTGTCCGGCTTCGTCATCGCCGTCGTCATCGGCACCCCGATCGGCCTGCTGGTCGCCCAGGTCAAGCCGGTGCGCGCCGCCGTCGGCCCGATCCTGTCCGGCCTCCAGTCGCTGCCCTCCGTCGCCTGGGTGCCGGCCGCCGTCATCTGGCTCGGCATCAACAACTCGATGATGTACGCCGTCATCCTGCTCGGCGCCGTCCCGTCCATCGCCAACGGCCTGGTGGCCGGCATCGACCAGGTGCCGCCGCTGTTCCTGCGGGCCGGCCGCACGCTCGGCGCCACCGGGCTCTCCAACGCCCGCCACGTCCTGCTGCCCGGCGCACTGCCCGGCTACCTGGCCGGCCTCAAGCAGGGCTGGGCCTTCTCCTGGCGCTCCCTGATGGCCGCCGAACTGGTCGCCAGCTCGCCCGACCTCGGCCAGGGCCTGGGCCGCTACCTGGAGAACCAGCGCGAGTTCTCCGAGATGTCCGGCGTGCTGCTCGGCATCATCCTCATCCTGTTCGTCGGCATCGCGATCGAACTGCTCGTCTTCGCCCCCATCGAGCGCCGGGTCCTGCGCAACCGCGGCCTGCTCGCCGCCGCCCGCTAGAACTCACCCGTAAGGTTGGATCCCATGTTCACCGGCCGGCTGTCCGCTGCTCCGCCAGCGGGCAGCCCTGCCCTCCTGCTGATCGCCCACGGCAGCCGTGACGCCCGGCACGCGGCCACCGTGAACGCGCTCGTCCAGCAGATCCGCGCCCTGCGGCCCGCGCTGGAGGTCGCCACCGCGTACCTCGACCACTGCGCGCCGCGCATCCCGCAGGTCACCGGCCGGCTGGCCGGCGCCCCCGCCGTCGCGGTACCGCTGCTGCTCAACCGGGCCTTCCACGCCAAGACGGACATCCCCGCCGCCCTGCGCGAGGCCGGCGCCGACCTGCCGCTCGCCGACGTCCTCGGGCCGTCCCCGCTGCTGCTCGCCGCGCTGGAGCGCCGCCTCGCCGAAGCCGGCCTGGACGTCCGCTCGGCCGCCGTCCGCGCCCGCACCGGCGTCGTGCTCGCCGCGGCCGGCTCCTCCGACCCGGCCGCCGGCGCCGCCACCCGCACCCTGGCCGCCGACTGGCTGCGCACCCGGGGCTGGGCCGGCGTCGAGGTCGCGTACGCCGCCACGGCCGCCGAGGGCGCCCGGGTGCCGGACGCGATCGCCGCCCTGCGGGCCGCCGGCGCCACCCGGACGGCCGTCGCCCCGTACCTGCTCGCCCCGGGCCTGCTCCCCGACCGCATCAGCGCCGCCGCGGCCACGGCCGGCGCCGACCTCACCTCGGCCGTGCTCGGCGCCGCCCCGGAGGTCGCCCACCTGGTGCTGCGCCGCTACGACCACGCCCGGCTCGCCGTCCCGGCCGCCCCCGCGATGTCCGCCTGAGGACCGCCTGAGGACCGCC
>FTAE01000252.1_pt1 | contig 21372 bp, 20 predicted proteins | sample 1638991 | NCBI WGS metagenome assembly FTAE01 (sample SAMEA3914812, study PRJEB12502) | metagenome | biome: forest; material: soil | place: Canada | collected 2011-07-07 | depth 0.1 m
CTCCTGGTGGGCCCGATCCAGACGCTCCAGGACCTCCGCGTCCCAATGGCCGCCACCGGCCCCGGTCTCGACCGCGCCGGTCAGGAGCTTCGCGTTGCGGGCGAACAGCAGGGTGACGACGTTCTCCAACTGGATCGCGGGATCATCGCCGGGCACCTGGCCCAGGTCGCGCAGGGCCTGGGCGGCGGCGGCCGCCTGGTCGTAGGGAACGCCCGGGTCGGCTCTGTCCATGTCTGCTCCGTGAGGCCGCCGAATTGGGGTTACGTATCATGCGACGACGAACCCGCCCTGTCCAGACCTGCGGCCCCGTCAGCTGCTGATCTGCTTCCAGATCACGGTCAGCACGGCCTGATAGGCCAGGGCGACGGGTGTGGAGTCCATGACCGCGTCGACCAGGAGTTCCAGGCACCGCTCCAGGTCCGGTGAATCGACGGCCCCAGCCTGACCATTGGAGACGCAGAGCTGTCGAATCATCGCGCGCCGGGCCGCACTGTACAGGTCGTCCGCGCAGTCGGCCAGGCGCAGCAGAAGGGCTTCCTCGGTGTAGAGAGCTGCCTCTTGGGCCAGTCGGATCATCTGGCCGGTCGTGTCCTGCGGACTCATTGCGGCCTCCGGGTGTTTCGCGGTGCGAGCGTTCACCTTGGTAATACGGAGGGATTCACCGCGGAACTGTCCCGGTTGTGTAGCGAATCTGTAATAGGTCCGGTTGCGGTCCTGCCCGCGCCGGTGCTGTTCCGTCGGCTCTGGGACTCAGGCCACCACGGAGAGGACGCGTCGGGTCGAGGCGGGCTCGGACCTCCTGGGGGAGCGCCAACCGTGGCGTCCCGCAGAGCCCTTGACCGCATACATGGCCTGGTCCGCGGCCTCCAGCACCTGGGAGATCGAGGAGTCGGGGCTGTCCACCCATACCGCTCCGATGGAGGCCCCGACACGGATCGACTCCTCCCGGAAGGACACCGGCTGGCTCAGGGCCTGCCGGAGCGCCTCGACGCGCTCGCCCAGGTCGCTGAGGCCGGCCACGACGGCGATGAACTCGTCGCCGCCGAGGCGCGCCGCCGCGCCGTCCTGCCCGCACCACTGTTGCAGGCGTTCGGCGGTGGCGACCAGGACGCGGTCACCGGCAGCGTGGCCGAAGGTGTCGTTGACCGGTTTGAACCTGTCCAGGTCGAGCAGGACGACGGCGGCGGGGCCAGAGGCGATGAGCGCGGCGGCGCGGTCGGTCCAGGTGTTGCGTCCCATCAGGCCGGTCAGCGGGTCCCGGTGGGCCAGGCTCAGACGTGTCGTCAGGTCGGTGACCTGGGCGGGCAGGGGTTCGACGGCGGGGAGCAGCTCGCGGACCGCCTGGAGCAGGTGCCAGGCGGCGTCGATGGCGGCGTCGCATTCCGGGCCTCCAGCGAGGGCCTGGGTGTAGGCGTCGAGGCAGTGGCGGGTGCCGGTGATCAGTTCGACAGTGTCCGGTCTCATGGCGGTCTCCTGCGAAGTGGTTCCCGTCGCGCTGCCGTGCTGCGGGCGAACGCCCTCCGCGATAGGGCGACGGGTCCCCTTAACAACGGTCGGCCGTCTGACCTGGTTCAATACGGTTCGTTGACAGTACAATTGATGATCAGTCAGGCATTCGGTGACCGGTCCGGATACCGATCCGGGCCGGTCATCCGCCCCTGCGGCGCGAACGGGGACATCGGAACCGGGGACTGGCATGCCAGCTGTGGCCGCTGCGAGGATTTCTGTGACGGAAACCCAGGATTTCCGCGGAGCAGAGGGAGCCGGAGATGGCTAACGGGTTCAAGGCAACACCCGAGATGATCTCGACTGCCGCGGGATCGTGCGACAGCGTGGCGGGCGAGCTGGACTCGCAGCTGGCAGGTCTGAAGGCCTACGTGGTCGGCATGGAGGCCTGGTGGCAGGGCATCGCCCAGAACACCTTCCAGGAGTTGATGCAGGAGTACGACACCTACTCGCAGATGCTGCACAACGCCCTGACCGACATCGCCAGCGGACTGCGCGGCAACTACGTCAACTACTCGGACACCGAGCAGCAGAACGTCACGACGATCACCAACATCCAATCGAATCTGCAGAGCGCCAACCTCAGCTGACCCCGGCGGGCCGGCCAGCCGGCACCGAGTAGGAGCGAAAATGCCCGATATCAGTAATTCGACCATCATGGTCCAGGAGGAGCTTTCCGGGGCCGGTCTCAAGATCAACCAGCTTGCGCAGGGTATGGCCGACGAGCTCAACTCCCTCGTCCAGCAGCTTCAGCCGATCGCTGACGGGGGCTGGACCGGTGGGGCCTCGGACTACTTCCAGGACCTGCAGGCGGAATGGAACTACGCGGCGAACGGCCTCTTCGGCCCGGACGGCGTGCTCGGCGAGATCGCTCAGGCGATGCACGTCAACTGGAACAACTACGCCGAGGCCGAATGGGCGAACGTCCAGACCTGGCAGCCGGGGCAGACACCGACCACGCCGACGCCGGGCACGCCGGGCAACAGCTGACCCGCTGCCGTCACCGATGGCCCCAGTGAATCCGAGGACCCGTCACCGTGGATGAGCACTGCCGAATCTCCGTCGTGGGTGACCATCGGACCGTCGACCTGGCTGTCCCGGCCGGCGCTCCGATCGTTACCTACGTCGACACCCTGGCACAGCTGTGCGACCAGGACGCGCCTGACATCATGCCGTCGGCCTGGACCCTGGCCGCCGCGGTCGGGGCGCCGTTCGCCCCTGAGTGGTCCCTGGCGGAACTCGGGATCATGGACGGGCACACCCTGTACCTGTGCGACGTCCTGTCCGGCGAGTTCGCCGACCCGGTGGTGCACGACGTCGCCGAACGGGTCACCGAGGTCGCGGACGGCGCGTTGGACCGCCGCTGGGACGCAGCCTCCCGCACCTTCACGGTGATGGCGCTGGCTCTGGGCTGGATCGTCACAGTGCTTCTCGTGCTCGCAGCCAGGAGTCAGGTCGACAAAGGATTCCTCGCGGACATCTCCCTGGGCGTGGGCCTGCTGCTGCCCACCGTGGCCTGGGTCGCGATGGAGCGGGAGTGGTCGGTCCCCATGCCGCTGCGGATGGCGACGGGCCTGTGCGCGGTCCCGGTCCTGTCCTTGGCAGCCTGGTCCCTGGCCACCGGTCAGGGCGCCCAGGGACTGCGCGGGTCGGGGTCGATGACCCCGACCGGGTTCGCGGTCGGGGCGCTGGCTGTCGGCGCGCTGTTCGGCGCCTACCTCGCTTTCATCGCGGCACCCGCAGTGACCACCTGCGCCGTGCTGCTCGCCGCGCTGATCGCGGCCCCGCTGGGCGTCCTCCTGGCGGCGGTGCGGGCCGACGCGGTGCAGGCCACGTCGGTCGCCGCGGTGACCGCCTTCGGGCTGCTGATCCTGGCGCCCGCGGTCGCCAGCCGTACTGTGGCCTTCGCGCACCGGCGAATCGCCCTGCGCGCGCAGACCGAGCCCGGCGACGACGAGGTGGCCAGCGCGGTACGGGCGGCCACCGTCCTGCTGGTGACCTGGAGCGCTGGGCTGTCCCTGGTCGCGGCCCTGTCCCTGGTGGTCATGGCGGCCTCGACCTCCCCGTACGCGAACGCGGCGGCGGCACTGCTCGCGGTCGCGCTGCTGCTGCGCGCGGGAGCGGCGCGCCTGGTCGCCGAGGTGGTGCCGGTCATGCTGGCTGGGGTGGCCGGGCTGTTCACACTGGTGTTGGCTGGCCCGCCCCACTTCGGCTGGGGGCACTGGCTCGCCCCTATGTACGCCTGTTTGATTGGCGGGGTCCTGCTGCTCTACGGGTTCCGGCGGCTGATGCGCCGCGCCGCGCCGCGCCCCATGGACCGGCCTCGGCAGCTGACTGCGGCCGGCTCGGTGTTGGCCGGTGGCAGCGTGGCCCTGGTAGTGGCGGCCTTCGGGGTGCTCGGCACACTGGTCGGCCTCGGGCGCCACCTGTGACGGCGGTACCCGAGGCCGGGGCAGTACGGGGCGGCGGCTCAGGCGGCGGGGGGGAAGTCCAGCACATCGTTGCGCGGTCCGCCGCTCTCCGTGCCGTCCAGCAGGCCCAGCTCGATTGCTTTGCGGGTGAGGTCGGCCTTGTTGCCCACGTTGAGCTTGTTCCGGATCCGCTTGATGTAGGTGCTGACCGTGGCTTCGGTCAGGTTCATCCGCCGACCGATCTGGCCGTGCGTCAGACCGTTGGCGAGCAGCCGCAGCGCCTCCATCTCGCGCCGTGCCAGTGCCGGCCGGGCTGTGGACGCGGGATGCCGCAGCTCGGTGTGCAGACGGGTGGCCAGGCCGGGCGCGACATGCAGTCCGCCCAGCGCCACCGTCTCGACGGCGCGCAGCAGTTCCTCTTCATCGGCCTGCCGGCTCACGCACCCGAAGGCCCCGGCCCGCAGGGCGTCGGTCACCAGCTGCCAGCCCGCGAAGTCGGCGATGATCAGTACCCGGCCGCAGGCCGCCAGAGCGCCGACGGTCTCGGTCAGGGTCCTGGCGTTCTGGGCGGGCGCACCGTAGACGATGACGTCCATGCGTTCGCCGGGCTTGCAGCGGCTCTGCAACTGGGCGGGCTCCGCGGTAGCCGAGACCATCTGCAGCTCGGTCCTGCTCGCCAGCAGGCTTTCCAGGCCCCGGCGGGCCAGGCCGTGTTGTTCGACAATAGCGATCTGCGAGAGGGTGGGCATCGCGCTCCTGCAATTCTTTGTCGGCTCCCGAGGAGGCGGAATTTGGGAGCCTCAATGTACTCGCCGGTCACACTGGATGTCCGGCCCCGGGAACGCCGGGACCCGGTGAGGAGAATCACGTGAACCGAACCGCGATCAATTACGTATCTCTTGTTCGGAGGGGCCCCGAGGGAATTCACTCTCCAGCATTGTTGCACACCGCGGAATCCGGATACCGTTTCCGCGGGTCGACCCGTTAATTAAGGAGCGCACTGCGCATGATCGACGAGGACTGGCGCGGATTCTCCTCCGCGTTCGCCGAATCCGTGCGCCCCGGCGACCCGCGCGGGGGGACCGGCAGGCGCATGCTGCTGATCGCGGTCTCCACCCTGCTGGCCACATGCCTGGGGGCCCTGATCTACGGGGCCCTGGGCGGGCCCGCAATCGCACTGCCGAATGAGCTCACGCCCGTCGTGCCGAGCCCGGACACGGTTCCCTACCAAGCGGGCGGCGTGTCGACGGGCCAGACCTGGACGGCCATCGCCGGCCCGAGCTGCGCCGCCAGCGATGACGGTTCGACCAGCTTCGCGGTGTACGGCTACTACACCGGCACCAGCGCCGCCTCCGGCTGGACCACCTCGACCAGCGGCGGCTACACCGGCGACAACTGCGGCGGCGGCTACATCTCGGTCCCGGTGTCCGGGAACGCCACCGCCTACGACGCCGACCAGTTCGCGCTGTGGAACTACGACTTCAGTTCCAAGTTCACCGACGCCTCCTGCCAGGTGTCCACCTACGTCCCCGTCAACTCCTCGCGCATGTACGTCGGCGGGAAACCCGCCTACTTCTACTACTACGACTCCGGCTACACATTCGGCAGCACCGCGCCGGCGCTGGGCGGCTACCTGGTCAACGAGGTCGCCAAACAGGGCCTCTGGGTCAGCGCCGGCTCTTTCAACATCACCACGGGAAAGGTGTCGATCAAGATGGTCGACGCCGGGGTCCAGGACGCATCGGCCGACACCCACGCCGCCGCCGCACAGGTGCGGCTGACCTGCACGTCGACAGCATGACCCAGGGACTGCGGGTCGCCCCCCGCGGCTGGGGCACGTTCAGGAGCATCGCCGCCGCCGTGCGCGACGCCGAGATCGGCGCGCTGGTGTCGATCCAGCCGGGCACGTACACCGAGAACATCGTCCTGGACCGCGAGATCACCCTGGTCGCCGAGAAGGGCAAGGGCAGCGTACGCATCATCAGCGGGGCGCACGGCCCCGCGCTGACCGTGCGCAGCGCCGAAGGAGCAATCCGGGACCTGGTCGTCGAGGGCCGCGGCACGGAGCCGGCGATCACCGTCACCGCGGGTGCCGTCGTCATCTCCGGATGCGAGATCACGGGAGGCCGCGTCCAGGTCAGCGGCGGCGCCACCCCCGTCTTCCGGGAGTGCGAACTCCACCACACCGGCGACTTCGGCTTCTACCTCGGCGGCGACAGCCGGGCCGTGATCGAGAACAGCAACGTCGGCGACGTGGGCGCGGTGGGCGTCATGGTGGACCAGGGCGCCGCCCCCACCCTGTCCCGGGTCTCGGTCACCCGCACCGGAGGCCACGGCATCCGGATCACCGGCTCCGCCCGGGGCAGCTTCGAGGACTGCGCCGTCACCCACACCGGTGCCGCGGCGATCGCCGTCGACGACAGCGCCCGGCCACTGCTGCGCGCCTGCCGGATCGGCGACAGCGCCGCGGCGGGCATCGTCATCACCGGAGACGCCGGAGTCGACGCCGCTCCGGACGGGGAGGAAACCGGTGAGGCCTCCTCCACCAGTGGGACCTTCGGGGTCACCCTGCGCGGCTGCGAGGTCGCCCGGACCGTCGAGGACGGCATCCATGTGACCGGCCGGGCCGTCGCCTCGCTGATGGATTGCCAGGTCAGCGACGTCGGATCGGCCGGCATCGTCGCCAGCGGCGCCGGCCGCCTGCGCCTGCGGGATACCATCACCACCGACACGACCGGCTCCGGGCTCGCCGTCGGCGGCACCGCCCACGTCGAGGCCCGCGGCGGTGGATTTGCCCGGTCCCGCGCCAACGGCGTCTACGCCGCGGACAGCGCGCACCTGGTTCTCGAGGGCTGCACCGTCACCGAGGCCGCCTACACCTCCATCCACGTCGGCGACAGCAGCCGGGTGACGCTCCGTCGCTGCACGCTGCGCGGCACCCCCGAGCACGGTGCCCGGGTCATCGACCACGCCGTGCTGGCCCTGATCGACACCACCATCGACGACGTGGGTCTGTGCGGCGTCGAAGCCGAAGGCGGCGACCTGACCGCGCAGCGCTGCACGATCACCAAGGCCGGTACCGGCGTCGGCCTGACCACCGACCACCGCCCGCTGATCGACGGCTGCTCGATCTCCGCGTGCGGCGGAGTGGGGCTGGACATCGGGGCCGGCACCACCGCGCTGGTCGTCGACACCAAGGTCACCGAGACCGGCTCGGCCGGGGTCTTCATACGCGAACGCTCCACCGCCTGGATCACCGACTGCTCCATCACCGACACCAAGGGCACCGGCCTGGTCGTGCAGGCCAAGGCCGCCCCACGGGTACGCGGCGTGACCATCGCCCGCACCGCCAAGAACGGCCTGTACGTCGCCGACGCGGGTGCCGGGCGCTTCGAGGACTGCGACATCAGCGGCGCCGAGTTCCCCGCCGTCTACGTCGGCAGCGCCGCCACCCCGCTGCTGCGCCGGCTCCACATCCACGACACCGACGAGGACCTCAAACTCGCCGAGGACGCGCAGGCGACCATCGAGTCCTGCCGCATCGAGGAGGTCAAGGTCAGCACCATGCCGGAGGAGGGGATCGGCACGGACCCGCTGCCCGTCCCGATGGGCGCGGGCACGGCGGCGGCCCCGGGTGCCGCCCCGGCGAAGGGGTCCCCAGGAGGGGCAGACGCCGCCCGGACCAAGGCTGAGACCCTCAACGACGTACTGACCGAACTCGAAGGGCTGATCGGGCTCAGCAGCGTCAAACAGGACGTCAGCACCATGGTCAAGGTCATGCAGATGGTGCGCCAGCGCACCGAGGCGGGACTGGCCGCGCCGCCCCTGAGCCGGCACCTGGTCTTCGCGGGCAACAGCGGCACCGGCAAGACCACCGTCGCCCGGCTCTACGGCCGGATCCTGGCCGCGGTGGGCCTGCTCTCCCGCGGCCACCTCATCGAGGCCGACCGCGGCTCACTGGTCGGCGAGTACGTCGGACACACCGCGCCCAAGACGACCGCCATCTTCAGACGCGCGCTCGGCGGGGTCCTGTTCATCGACGAGGCCTACGCCCTGACCCCGGGCGCCGGGGGCAACGACTACGGCCACGAGGCCATCGCCACCCTGGTCAAACTGATGGAGGACCACCGCGACAACGTCGTGGTCATCGTCGCCGGCTACCCGGAGGAGATGGAGCGCTTCATCGACGTCAACCCCGGCCTGGCCTCACGGTTCACCCGGACCCTGGTGTTCGACGACTACAACACCGAGGAACTGGGGCGGATCGTGGAGTTCCAGGCCGCCCAGCACGAGTACGAACTGCCCGAGGACACCCTGGAGTCGCTGCGGCGGTACTTCGAGGCCCTGGTGCGCGACGACCGCTTCGGCAACGGGCGCACCGCCCGCCAGACCTTCCAGCGGATGACCGAACGCCACGCCCAGCGGGTGGTCGAGCTGGTCGGCCCCACCACCGAGGACCTGGTGACCCTGCTGCCGCAGGACCTCCCGCCCATCATCACCGGCTGAACGAGTTGCGGGAATCCCTGGACCTGTTGATGTCACGCTTCAGTCGTCCGTAGACTGTACGAACGCCATGCCTACTGCGGCAAGAGGGATCCTTCGACGGTACGTGACTGGAGCTCCGTGACCCCGTCCGCCCACCCCGGGACCCGCTGGCTGCTCACCTGCACGCCCGAACTCGAGGGCGACGATGTCAGCGCCTGGGACTGGGAGGATTCACCGGACGGGCTGGCCATGATCCCGCTGGGCGTCGTGTTCGACGTGGTCCACATCCGCCGCGCCCTGGGCCTGACCGCGCTCAGACGCATGCACGCCGCGGGGCAGCACGTCGGCCCCGTCATGGACGACCTCCTCCAGGCCGAACTCGACGTGCTGGTGCCCGCGGGCACCGCCCCCGACTGGTCCTGCCCCCCGACGATCGCCTACGGCCAGGGACGAGGGCTGCTTTGCCCGCGGCCGGGGGAAGCGTTCGCCGGCTGCTCCTGGCTGGTGGTCCCCGACGGCTCGGGCAGGCTCACCGACCCGCGCCAGCTCTCGGCGGCACTGGACGCGGCCGGGGCGTAGCCCGCCCCCGGGCGGGCCCGTCCCCGAGCAGGGACTCGGTGGTGTCAGGAACAGGGGACTACCGGGCCCGTGCGCATGTCCCTAGTGTGAAGTGACTCCCCCGATGGCCGTTCATGCCAGCGCGACAGACGAAGAGTTTCGATGTCCCGGATCATCTTCCATCGGCCCGCGAGGGTCGTCCCTCCCCAGCTGCCGACGGAACCGGTCGTACTGTCGGCCCCGCCGCAACCGGTCGGCAGGGACAGCAACGGCAACTGGCTCATGCTGCTCATGCCACTGATGTCCAGCGTCGGCATGGCCGCCTACATGATGTCCAACGGCAAGAAATTACTGATCATGCTCGGCATCGCGTTCGTGGTGGTGTCGATCGGCGCCACCATCGGCGTGCGGATGCAGATGCGCGGACAGGCCCGCAAGCAGAAGATCCGCGCCCGCGACCGCTACCTGGACCACCTGGTCGAGGTCCGTGGCGTCGCCCGCCAGGTGGCCGAGTCCCAGCGCACTGTGTCCGCCTGGCAGTTCCCGACACCGTACCGGCTGTGGGCGATCGCCTCCCAGCGCCGCCGGGTGTGGGAGCGCCGGGTCACCGACTCCGACTTCCTCAAGGTCAGTGTCGGCGTCGGCAGCGCACCGCTGTCCACCCCGATCCGGATGGCCACCCGCAACGACCCGACCGTGGAGTACGACCCGCGGGCCAAACAGGCCGCGGACCGCCTGGTGGAGTCCATGTCGAAGGTCTCCAACCAGCCGGCCATCGTAGACCTGACCAAGATCGGCGTGGTCAGCGTGCTCGGCCCGGCGGCGGTTGCCCGCAGCGCTGTGCGCGCCCTGCTGTGCCAGATCGCGGTGCTGCACGCACCCGACGACGTCGGCATCGCGATCTCCACCGGGGGCGAGGACTGGAACTGGGCCAAGTGGCTGCCGCACGCCCATGAACCGGACGCGACCGGCGACGCGGGTGTGGTGCCCCTGGTCGCGGAGGACTTCGAGGGCATCGCCGACCACCTCCAGCAAACCCTCGAACACGCCGCCCAGGGGCCCTCCCGCCGCGCCGTGCTGACCGAACGCGACGCTCCCGACACCCGGCGCCGCCTGATCGTCGTCCTGGACCGCTACATCCCCCGCGCCGCCTGGGCCCGCTCGCCCGTGGCCGCCGAACTCCTCTCCGCCGCCGGCCCGCACAGCGCGATCACCGTCATCTGCCTGGTGGACCAGGAGAATGACGAACCGACCCGGGCCGACATGCGCATCCGGGTCTCCGCCGCGGGCGCGCTCACTTTGGAGGGCCGTCGGGCCGACCAGAACTCCCAGGTCACCGACGTGGTCGCGGCCACGGCCGAACTGCCGCTGTGCGAAGCCGTCGCCCGTTCACTGGCCCCGCTGCGGCTGTCCGTGGAAGGCGAGGAGATCCTTGCCCAGACCATGTCGCTGCCCAGCATGCTCGGCATCACCGACCTGGAGAGCTTCGACCCCGAGCAGCTGTGGGTCAACGCCGAGGACGAGGAAGTCCTGCGCATGCCGATCGGCTTCGACGGCAACGGCCAACCCCTGGTCCTGGACCTCAAGGAGTCCGCACAGGGCGGCATGGGACCGCACGGCCTGGTCGTGGGCGCCACCGGCTCCGGCAAGAGCGAACTGCTGCGCACCCTGGTCACCGGACTGACGATGACGCACTCACCCGAATTGCTCAGCCTGGTGCTGGTCGACTTCAAGGGCGGTGCCACCTTCGCCGGCGTGACCGACCTGCCGCACGTGGCGGGCCTGATCACCAACCTGGTGGACGAGGTTGCCCTGGTCGACCGGGTCAAGGACGCCCTGGTCGGCGAACAGCAGCGGCGGCAGCGGATGCTGCGCGACGCCGGAAACATCGACAACGTCCGCGAATACCAGCTGCGCCGAGCGGCCGGCGCCAAGGGCCAGGACGGGCGCCCGTTGGAGCCGTTGCCCTACCTGCTGATCATCGTCGACGAGTTCGGCGAACTCCTTTCCACCCGTCCCGACTTCATCGAGCTGTTCGTCCAGATCGGCCGAGTCGGCCGAAGCCTTGGCATGCACCTGCTGCTGGCCACCCAACGCCTGGAGGAGGGGCGATTGCGCGGCCTGGACTCCAACCTCTCCTACCGGATCTGCCTGCGCACCTTCTCCGCCGCCGAGTCCCGGACCGTCATCGGCACCACCGACGCCTACCGCCTGCCGCCGATCCCGGGCTCCGCCTACCTCAAAGTGGCCGACACCCTGCTCGAACGTTTTCGCGTCGCCCACGTCTCGGGGGTCTACCAGTCCGAGGAGCAGCGCGCACTCGCCGCCGGTCCACCGCCCACCGATCCGGTGCCCTTCGCCCTGCGCCTGCCGACCGACCCCGACCAGGACGAGCAGCGCGAGCAGCGGCCTCGCCCGATGCTGGACGGGCCCACCGAGATGCAGCTCATCGTCGGGAGCCTGGGCAGCGCCGGCCAGCTCGCCCACCAGGTGTGGCTGCCGCCCCTGCCCGCAAGCCTGGCCCTGGACGACCTCACCGGGCCCATCGCGATCAGCCCCGAGCGTGGCATGGCGGCCGGCTGGTGGCCGGACAAGGGCGCGCTACGCTTCCCCGTCGGCGTCCTGGACATCCCCCTCCAGCAGCTCCAGCAGCCGCTGATCCCCGACTTCGCCAAGGCCGGCCACCTGGCCGTGGTCGGGTCGCCGCAATCGGGCAAGAGCACCTTCCTGCGTACCCTGATGCTCTCCGCGATGCTGACCCACACCCCGGCGGAGGCCCAGTTCCTGTGCCTGGACTTCGGCGGCGGCTCGCTCGCGCCCTTCACCCGGGCGCCGCACGTCAGCGGCGTGGCCGGCCGCCACGACCTCACCCAGGTACGGCGCACCCTGGCCGAGACCATGCAGCTGATCACCGAACGCGAGCAGGTCTTCCGTCACCTCGGCATCGACTCGGCCAACGAGCTGCGGCGGCGTCGCGGCAGCGGAAGCCTGCCACCCAACCTTCGCACGGCCGACGTCTTCCTGCTGATCGACAACTGGGGCGCGGTGCGCGGCGAGATCGAGGGCGCCGACGCCGCCGTGCTCGACATCGCCAACCGCGGTCTGGGGGTCGCGGTGCACGTGGTCGTCACCGCCAACCGCTGGGGCGACATCCGTACCGCGCTGCGCGACACCATCTCGGCGCGGGTGGAACTGCGCCTCAACGACCCTGGCGATTCGGAGGTCAACCGCCGTGCCGCGCGTCAGTTCGCCTTCACCGCCCCGGGGCGCGGGATGGTCCCCCCGGGCATCCAGTTCCAGGTGTCCTTGCCCCGGCTCGACGGCCGCGACTCCCTCGACGGCCTGGCCGACGCCCAGGACGAGGCGATCGGCAAACTCGCGGCGTCCTGGTCCGGAACGATCGCACCCCCCATCCGGATGCTTCCCGAGCGCCTCACCGTCGCCGAGCTCGACCTGCCCGAGCAGGACCCGAACCCGGGCGTCCCGATCGGCATCGCCGAGAGCAACCTGGCACCGGTTCATCTGGAACTGACCGACAACGACCCGCACTTCCTGGTCTTCGGCGACTCGGGCTCGGGCAAGTCCACCTTCCTGCGCACCTGGATGAAGGGCGTCGCTGCTCGCCGCACCGCCTGGGAGGCGAGGTTCATTCTCGTCGACTACCGGCGCGCGCTGCTCGGAGTCGTGCCCCAGGACTACGTCGGCGCCTACGCAGGGGACGCCAACTCGGCCCGTTCCTTCATCGAGCAGGTCGCAGCCAAGCTCGCCGAGCGCCTTCCGCCGCCGGATGTGACCATGGACCAGCTGCGTGACCGCAGCTGGTGGACCGGCCCGGACTTCTACGTCGTCGTCGACGACTACGACCTGGTCGCGGGTCGCACCAGCCCGCTCGCCCCGCTGACGGACTACCTGCCGCAGGCCCGGGAGATCGGCCTGCACGTGGTCGCCGCCCGGCGGGTCTCCGGCTACTCCCGCGGCCAGGTCAACGAGCAGTTGCTCAACCGGATCAAGGAACTCGGCTCGGCCGGCCTCGTCCTGTCCGGCGACCACCGCGAAGGAGTGCTGATCGGCGGCGAACGCGCCGCCCAGCGCCCCCCGGGCCGGGGCGTCCTGGTGACCCGCAACGCGCCCTCGACTCTGATCCAGATAGCCGTCGATGCCTGACGGCACCGGGCACGCCAGGCAGGTCGCTACAGGACACGGACATGCACATGTGCTCCGCCTCGATGACGACGATCACACCGCAGGCTTCCGGGATCCGCATCAGCGAGTCCGCCACCTGGGTGGTGAGCCGCTCCTGCACCTGCGGACGCCAGGCGTAGACATCCACCAGGCGGGCCAGCTTGGACGACCCGGTGACCTTGCCGTTCGTGGCGGGGATGTAACCGACGTGGGCGACTCTCTGGAAGGGGAGCAGGTGGTGTTCGCAGCAGGAGACCAGGTTGATGTCCTTGAGCAGCACCATCTCGTCGTGGCCCAGGCCGGACACGGTGGTCAGGTTGGACTCGGCTTCCTGCCGGAGACCGGCGAATATCTCCTGGTAGGAACGGGCGACACGGGCCGGGGTGTCGCGCAGCCCCTCCCGGTCCGGATCCTCGCCGACGGCGATCAGGAACTCGTGTACGGCGTCCTCGGCTCTCTTGCGGTCGAACTCGTGGACGGACCGCTCGGGTTCTCGATGGTCACCGGGTGGGTCATGGGCGTACCTGGTTCTGTAGAGGCTTCATGGACAGGGATGCGGAAACGCGTCGGTTCCAGTCGCCCGCTGCGGGTCAGGTAGGTGAGCGTCAGGTTCAGCAGGAGGAGGTAGAGAGGGAAGCCGGCACCGACGAAGGACCAGTGCCGCAGCGTGACGAAGGTCAGCACCGCTGCCACCGTCATCGCCGCATAGGCGTCGACGGACTCGCTGCGCGGATCGCGGTACGCCTTAGCGAGAGTCGGCAGCCCCGCCAGCAGATCGGCGGCCAGGCTCAGCGCGACCGCCGTACGCGGGTCGCTGGTGCGCCACCAGGCCAGCAGTGCCGCCAGCGACAGCACGCCGCAGGCCAGGTCCCCGGGGGACAGTCGGCCGATGGAGCCGCGAGGGTTCACCGCGACTCCGCTGGCGCACACCAGCAGTGCACCCAGTGCCGCGCTCAGCGTCGTCACCTCGGCGAGCCCCACGCCGTGGGCGAGGCCGACGAGCCCGGCGATCAGGGGGGCGAGCGCCCACAGAAACCACGTCACGCTGTTGGGGCTCGCCTCGCGGCGCCAGATGGCCACGCAGTAGCGGGCGGAGCCGTAGAGCGGCAGCACGGCCGCCAGCGGCACCGCGGCGAATGCGGCCGATGAGGTCCAGTGAGCGGCGAGCAACGGTCGAGCCTCCAATCTGGCCGGGCCTCCTGGGTCGAGCGGACGGGATTACGTCAGCGGGCCCGTTCGTCACCCATACGTGCACATGGAGCAGGGTGGTCAGGCTGAACCCCTCCGCCGTCGCGGCCGCGGGTGTGGGTGTGGGTGCCAGCGTTCCGTTGGTCTCGTCCTCGACCTCCACTCCCGCGGCGGTGAGTGCGGACAGCAGGCTCGCCCCTCCCGGCTGCCGCTGGTGCAGCAGCGGTTCGCCACCGGTGATGACGGCCGGCTCCGGGTTGCCGCGCAGGGCGGTGGGACGATCTCCGCGACGGTGGTGCGCGTCAGCTCGGCCTTCAGGTCGTAGCGGTCGGCGTCCCAGGTGTACGGAGTGTCGCACTAGGTGCTGCGTAGGTTGCAGCCGCCGAGCCGGACGAAGCCGGTTCGGCGGCCGAGTGAGGATCCCCCTCCTTGGACGGTCAAGTCGGCCCGAAAACCTCTGCGGCGAGCAGTGCCGCGGAAGTGTGGGGTCGGGCCTCACCTCGCGCCGTCTCCAGATCGGCGATGGATTGCATATCAACCATCAATTGTGCCGCCAGATTTATGAGTTGACACGTGTCTCATCCACCCGCACCCTGCTGACGCGGGTGTCGGGGGTGCTGTCGATCCCGGCCAGGACCTCGGAGGCAACGCCGGCGAGCAGCGCCGCGACCTTCTCCACGGTCGGTTTCCCGGGAACGATGTACACCTTGGACTGGTAGGAGCTCAGGATCGGCACCAGCGGGTCGTCCGGTGCCGGCAGGGTGCCGTAGTCGAGGTGCTCGTCGATCCATTGACGCAGGCCTCCTTGAGGGCTCCGAGGTCTACGACGACGCCCGCCTCGGGGCGGGAGCCTCCACGGTGATCTCGGGCCACCGGGAGTAGCCGTGCAGGGGGACGCACTTGTCGGCCAGGCCCGGCGCGCGGTGTGCGGACTGGGAGTTGTGGCTGACCGCGACGGCACGCGGCATCGGGCGATCGCCGCGTCTTGTACACGGTGGGGTCGCGTTGAGGCCGGCCGGCTCGAACACCTCGTGCCGCTCGGTGTACGTCCCGCACCGGCCGCAGTTCGGTTCGCCGCCGCGATAGCAAGACCAGGACAGGTGGAGCGGGACCCCGAACTCGGCCGCCCGCAGCGCGATGTCGACCTTGCGCAGGTGCAGGAAGGGTGTCGCGGGGAGCCCTCAACTGCCGGGCGCGAGCCCTACCCCGCCGCGTAGAACGAGTAGTCGGCCTGGTAGTTACTGCCTTTCACCGCACCCGCGTTCGTCGAGTCGCAGGTCGTCGAAGGCGCCGCCCCTCCGACCGTGTTGGTGCGCTGCACATAGGTCGTCCCGGTCAGCGTGCTGCCGCTGCCCAGGGAGCCCGATGCCACCCGCTGGAGCAGGACCCAGGGGATGTTGGCCGGGCCGCCCGGCGAGTTGACGCTGGCCACCTTCACCGCTTGTACCCAGCTCCCGTCCAGCGCGGCCCAGGTGGGGTCCTGCAGTCCGCTGGGCTGGTTGAGCGTGTAGGTGTGGAAGCCAAAGACCCTGCCGTTCGCGTTGGTCAGGACGGCCGCCGGCCGCAGCAGCGTCCAGCTGAAGCTGCCGTCGGTGGTGCTCTGGGTGCACTGGTAGATCTGCTGTCCTTGGCCGTGGACCACGCGGACCAGGTGATTGCCGACCGGGACGTCGATGGGAGAGGAGGCCCAACTGGAGCCAGCCGAACCGATGATGCCCGCGATTGCCGCCGTCGAGCAGGCGGCGAACCGCGCCATCCGCCTTCCGCGCTTTGTCCGAAGCATGTATCAGCCTTTCTCTGTGAATCACCAAAGATCCTGGGCTGTCCTCGCGGGCCGCGCAGCGTCCACGAAAGGAGACACCCTAGTAACGGACGCGCGCCGCCACCGGTTCAATCGGGGTGCGTGCCCGCTGCCGCGGCGGCTCCCGCAGAAACTCGTCGACGGTCGTCGGCCAGCACCGCGGAAGGTGGTGGCCGCCGTCAGGGGCGATCATGAGCCGGGCACCCGGGATGTGCCGCACCAGGTCGCGAGCCGCGCCCACCGGCGTGACCCTGTCCTTCTCGCCGACCATGACCGTGACCTTCGCGCGAGCCAGTACACCCAGGGTCCTGCTCTGGTCGTGCCGCGTCACGGCACGCCAATACCTGCTGGCGAGCGGCACGGGCACGGAGTGCAGCCCCACCGAGCAGCCGAACATGACCGCGGTGCGCACGCCGGTCGCGAGCCGGTGGGCCCAGAAGAGGAGTCTGCCGCGCGCTCTGGAGAGCTGGTGTCCGCGACGCCCGGTGGGAGTCTCGGCGGTCCGGCCGCAGGTCGAGGTGAGCACCACACCGGAGATCCGGTCCTCGAACAGGTCCGGTCGGGTCGCCGCGAGGGCGGTGACCACCATCCCGCCCAGGCAGTGGCCGGCGAGTACCACCCTCCCGTACGGCGCCACGGCGTCGATGACCCGGGCCAGGTCTTCTGCCAGCAGCTTCATTCCGATGCGGTGGTGGCCCATCGGTGTGGCACCGTGTCCGCGCTGGTCGTAGCGGACGCGCCGGACATCGGGGGTGGTGAGTCGGCTGGTCTGCTCATTCCAGGCGGCCGCGCTGGTCGACCAGCCGTGTACCAGCACCAGGGTGGTGTCGGCGTGGTCGGGTCCGTCCAGGTAGACGGCGAGGTCCGTGTCACCGGGCACCGGCAGATTCAGGTCGGGCTCTCGCACCGTGGGGACGCTCATCGTGGGGACGCTCATCGTGGGGACGCTCATTGGGGGCCTCCGAGTGTGATGGTGACCCCGGTGACCGGTCCGGACCGCCGCCGGCTGCTCCCGCCCGAGGAGTGCTGAGGGGAGGTCAGATCCATGGTGCTTCTCCAAGACGGGCGGGGTTGGCGGGTCGCATGCCGAGGAGCGGACGGTCGGGCCGTCCGCGGGGTCGGGGGTGTGCGTGGAGAGGAGCGCGCACGTGCAAGTGGCCGGGGTAACCGGCAGTTGGACCAGGTGTGTGGGCCCCGAGGGGGGCCATGGGGCCCATGTGCACTACTACGGTGGACCCGGGCGCGTGGTTCACTCCGTCCACGGACGGTCCTCCACTGTCCACCCGGACGGCAGAAGGGTTTCAGCCCCCGGCCTTATCCAGGTAGAAACCGTGTCGCCCCCTGGTCGTCCCCGATTCGGCCCGCGGCAGGTGGTTCGCATCCAACGGCACCGCAAGTGCCGTCGACCCCCGGATGCCCCCGCCGTGTGGTGCGGGGCGGGGGCATCAGCTGCGTGGTCCGGCCACGGCGGCGTGGGTGTGGTGCGGTGTGCTGCGAGATCGCGGGGCTCTGTCAGTCCCAGAACAACTCGCCGTAGGTGCCGGTGCAGTCCGAGATCTGATCCTGGCTCTGGGCGGCGGCAGACCAGTTGGGGTTGTCGAGGCACTTGTTGGACTGGGGGTTGTAGAAGGAGCCGTCGCTCTGGGGGATCCACTGCTGGGCGCCGGTGCCGTTGCAGTCGTAGAGCTCCACCGGCGTTCCGTCGGAAGTCCCGCCGTACTGCACGTCCAGGCACTTGCCCAGGGCGCGGATCGTGTTGTCCGTGCCCAGAGTCCACTGCTGGGCGCCGGTGCCGTTGCAGTCGTACACCTGGACGGGGGTGAAGTTCGCCGTGTTGGCGCCCTGGACGTCCAGGCACAGACCGCCATAGGCCTTGATCGTCCCGGTGTACCCGGCGGTTTCCGCTGCGTTGGCCGGTCCGGCGGCGACGACGGCGGCGGCCAGTGCCAGGCCGGTCGGTACAGCGAGCATGGCCAGGCGGGCCCCGGTAGGCCGACGGATCGGCGAGGAGGGGGCGGTGGTTCGCGTGCGTGAGGCGGTCATATGTTCCAGCCTTCCACAGGGATGGGCGCGCCGTTGTCGATGGGCGCGGACGCCGACAGGGCGTCAAGGGGATTACGTTGACCGCCCGGGTCCCGTTCATCCCTCGGCTCCGCTGCCCGCTTCTGCCCGGTCGGCACCCCGGCGGGGGGTGGCCTCTTCCATGAGCCGCGAGCTGGCGTGGAACAGCTCGGCGAAGCCGGCGAACTCCTCAGACTCCCCGTGCGGCTCGAACAGGTAGGCACTTCATTCGCTGTCTGGACCGGTGGTAGGCGAGATCCACCCAGCCTCCGGCGCCACTCCAACCGTCGCTGGTCAGCAGGAAGCTGCGGAAAGTCACTGGCAGCCGGGCCCCGGGTCGAGGCTCGGCCGCCAGCACAGCAGAATCTACCTCAGCCCAGTACCTGGCCCGGCGAGCTCTCAGCCGCTTCCGTCCAGGCTTGGTTGGCGTTGCCGGTGCAGTCCCAGATCTGGGCCTGGGTGCCGGGGGTGGTGGACCAGTTGGTGTCGTCGAGGCACTTGTTGGACTGCGGGTTGTAGAAGGCACCGTTGCCCTGGGGGATCCAGACCTGCGCGCCGGTGCCGTTGCAGTCGTAGAGGTCGACGGTTGTCCCGTCGGCTGTGCCGCCGTACTGGACGTCCAGGCACTTGCCCAGGGCCTGGAGCGTGCTTCCGGCCGTGCCCTGGGTCCACTGCTGGGCATCGGTGCCGTTGCAGGTGTAGACCTGGACCGGGGTGAAGTTCGCCGTGTTGGCACCCTGGACGTCCAGGCACAACCCGCCATAGGCGTGGATCGGCGCGGTGTAGCCCGCGGTGTCCGCCATGGCCGGTGCGGCTGCGAGGAGAGCGGTCGCCGGCAGCGCGCCGACTGCCGCTACCACCAGTGCCAGGCGGACTGGGGTACGCCGGCCCGGTGTGGGTGCAGCCTCGGCCGACCGTGCACGGGAGTGAGATTCGTTCATACGCCCAAACCCTTCAGAAATCAGGCGCGTAGCGCGGAAGTCGACGAGACGTCGACCAGGAGTACTGGGAATACGTTGGCGTGACCGGACTGGTTTGACGCCAACACCGTCGAGGACGGCGCCGTTGGTCGAATCCGTCCCGCTGGACGAGGTCCAGCGGGACGATTGCTGCGATTGGTGAGGCGCGGATGTGGCTCCGTCAGTACGTGAACAGCTCGCTTGAGTTGCCGTCGCACTCCCAGATCTCTGCCTGGGTTCCCCCGCTGGCGGACGAGCCGGTGTCTTCGAGGCACTTGTCGGACTGCGGGTTGCGGAAGGAACCGTCGCCCTGAGGGAGCCAGACCTGGGAGCCGGTGCCGTTGCAGTCGTAGAGCTCCACCGGGGTTCCGGCGGCGGTGCCGCCGTACTGGACATCGAGACACTTGCCCAGAGCACGGATCGTGTAGTCCGTGCCCAGGGTCCACTGCTGGGCATCGGTGCTGTTGCACCCGTACACTTGGACCGGGGTGAAGTTCGCCGTGTTGGCGCCCTGGACGTCCAGGCACAGACCGCCATAGGCGAAGATCGGCCCGGTGTACCCGGCGCCGTCGAGGGCATTGGCCGGCCCCGCGGCGATGACGGCGGCCGCCAGTGCCATGCCGGCCGGTACGGCGAGCATGGCCAGGCGGGCCCCGGTACGCCGACGGCCCGGGGTGGCGGAGGCAGCAGTTCGTGCGCGTGTGGCGGTCATGTGTTCGGGCCTTTCCGCAAGGATGGGCGCGCCATTGTCGTCCGGCGCGGAACGCCGACGGGGCGTCACAGGGATTACGTTGACCGCCCGGCCCCAGTTCATTCCGAAGCCCTGATGCCTGCTACTACCCGGTCTGCGCCGCTGGCATCGATCTGGACGGGGCGCAAGCGCATCCTGCTGCTACAACCCCGAGAACGCTCTCTCGGCGTGGCCGTTGGAATCCGCCGCCGCGGCCCCCGTCGGCAAGGCCAGACAATGCCGTCACGGCGCCACAGCCGCACCCAAAGCCTCGAAGAAGGCGGCGGCCGGGACCTCGCCGGCCGCCAGGATGCTGGCGGCGGACGACACCTCCGCCGCAAGGCCGGGTTCGACCAACACAGCGAGCGCTGCGCGGGCATGCTGCAGCGGTTGCTTCGCCAACAGCGTCGACTGCCTGCTGCTGCACGGCGCCACGCACAACCAGTGCGGTCCGGTGGTCCGGGGGCTACTCGAGGGGCATGGTGTCGTTCATCGCCCGCTGGCGGACGTCGCAGGGTCCGAGCACGCACCGGCTGATCGCGCGCATCGAGCCGGCGGAGTCCGCGCTGTTCATGGATGCCGGCCTGATGCTGGAGTGGAACCTGCTCACGGCGTTGGCCGGGCGGCCCGGTGCCGCGGTTGGTGTTGCGCGACGTCGAGGGCGTGTTCGGCCGGTGATTCTTCGTGATGGAGTTCGTCGAGGCACGCGTGCTCACCAACACTCCGCCCTATTACGTGGCGGGCTGGGTGCCCGAGCTGTCGGTCCTTCAGCGCGAGGCGATGTGGTTCAACGGAATCGGATCACTCGCACGGTTTCATGCCAATGACTGGCACGACGGCTTCGCGTTCTTGTCAGCTTCGGGGCGGGGCTCCGACGGGCTGGCCCAGTTTCTGGACTGGAACCGCCGCTACTCTGCGCGGGTGATGAAGGGCCGGACCCAGCGGATCCTCGACGCGGGGTTTGAGTACCTGTTGAGCCGGCGTCCCGGCGGGATCGACCTGGCATGGCGGGTGGTCATGGACCACCTGCACGCCGATGGGCTCCGGGTGCCGCGCCTTGCGGCGCTGCCGGATAAGGCCGCACTCAGAGGTGATGACCGGCTCCGCCTACCGCTACGCGACAATCATCGTTCGCTGCGCCGTCGTCCACCGCAGTGCACTGCTGTCGAGGCAGACGACGTTCAGCACGTCCCGCCAGGCGATGCTCTACCTGGCCGAGCTGCTCAAACTGCCCGTCCTCGAGCTCAGCCCGGAGCTGCTGCCGCTGCTGCGACCCGCGGGGTGATGCGTCTCGGACGTGCGCAGTGAGCGGACTCGGGGTCAGGCCACTGCCTGTCCGGGCATCGTCCGGGTTCCCGGTGGCGTCCGAGTGGCGCCCGTTTCGGCCCGGCCGTAGCTGACGGGGCGCGCCCCGGACTCCTCGGCGTGGAAGTCGCCCAGGGCTTCGCGCAGGGCCCGCAGTGCGTGGTGGCTGCGTGACTTGACTGTGCC
>FTAE01000306.1_pt1 | contig 21138 bp, 20 predicted proteins | sample 1638991 | NCBI WGS metagenome assembly FTAE01 (sample SAMEA3914812, study PRJEB12502) | metagenome | biome: forest; material: soil | place: Canada | collected 2011-07-07 | depth 0.1 m
AGCGCGGGCAGCCAGACCTGGTGGTCGCGGGTGCGGTCGAAGGTGGCGGACGGCGCGCGGTAGATGCCGGTCAGCAGCTCCCGCCAGCGCGGACGCGGCCCGGCGACGTGCGGGGCGGACTGGCCGCCGGCCCGGTAGACGGCGACGTTGTCCTGGCCGCCGTACCCGGGCCCGTACCCCTGCTGTCCGTAGCCGTCGGGCCCGTACTGCTGCGGATCGCCCTGCCCGTACTGCGGCGGCTGGGCCGGCGCGTTCGGGTCGGTGCCGTACACGGCGCCCTCGTCGACCGTGAAGGCCCGGGTGTGCCCGGGCTGGTCGGCGGCGTACGGGTCGGGCGGGTACGGGTCGGGGCCGCCGGGGCCTCGGCCCTGCGGTGCGGTGAAGTACTCGGGCCCGTCCGCCTGCCCGTACTGCTCGTATTGATTGCCAGCCACGTTCCGAAGGTACCGGTCCGGCCGCCCGGGCGGCGGTCGATCATGGGGCCGGGGCCGGATTGCAGCGAGCCTGTGACGGGCGGCCGGTGCCGCCCGCGCCGTGCTGCCGCAATCCGGCCCCGTGCGGTCGGTGCGGGTCAGTGCTCCGCGCCGACCCGGGGTGCGTGGACGGCGGCTGCGGCCGAGGCGCCGGCCGGGCAGCCGCCGGGGCCCGCCGTGGTGCGGACCGCGCCGACCGGCAGCAGGGTGCCGCAGGCGATCCGGATGCCGTTCGGCAGCTCGTTGTCGGACTCGACGGTGGCGCCGTCGCCGATCACCGCGCCGTCCAGCGAGGTGCGGGCGCCGATGACGGCGTACGCGCCGACGATGGAGTCCTTCACGAAGGTGTCGGGGCCGATGGTGGCGCCGGGCAGCACGACGCTGCCCTCGACGATGGCTCCGGCCTCGACGATCGCGCCCTCGGAGACCACGGTGCCGGCGCTGAGCACGGCGCCGGGGTGGACGGTGGAGCCGGGCAGCAGCAGCGCGTCGCCGGTCGGGCCGGGGACGGCGGGGGAGTCGACCTTGCCGAGCACGAGGTCGGCGGAGCCGCGCACGAAGGCGGCCGGGGTGCCGAGGTCCAGCCAGTACGAGGTGTCGACGACGCCGCGCAGCAGCGCGCCGGTGGCGAGCAGCTCGGGGAAGGTCTCGCGCTCGACCGACACCTCGCGCCCGGCCGGGATCCGGTCGATCACCGAACGGGTGAAGACGTAGCAGCCCGCGTTGATCTGGTCGGTGACGATCTGCTCGGGGGTCTCGGGCTTCTCCAGGAACTCCAGCACCCGGCCGTCCTCGGCCGTCGGGACGAGGCCGAAGGCGCGCGGGTCCTCGACCCGGGTGAGGTGCAGGGTGACGTCGGCGCCGGCGGCGACGTGGCCGTCGCGCAGGGCGGCGATGTCGACGCCGGACAGGATGTCGCCGTTGAACACCAGGACGGGCTCGTCCGGACCGCAGGTCAGGCCGGAGGCGGCGTTGCGGATGGCCCCGCCGGTGCCGAGCGGCTCGCGCTCGGTCAGGTAGACCAGCTCGATGCCGTACGGCGTGCCGTCCTGGAAGTGGTCCTCGAACACCTCGGCCAGGTAGGACGTGGCGAGCACGACCCGGGTGACGCCGGCGGCCGCGGCGCGGGCCAGCTGGTGTGCGATGAACGGGACGCCCGCCACGGGGAGCATGGGCTTGGGGGTGTGGGTCGTCAACGGGCGCAGTCGCGTGCCCTTGCCGCCGACCAGCATGATCGCCTCGGTCATGGTCTGCGCTGTTCCCCTTGTGCTCGGTGTGGCGGCGCCGCCGGTACGGCCGCCCCGCCTCCGCTGGTGGTGGTGCCCTTCCGGGGCTGTCCCGGCGCGGGCCGGACCCGCATGGCGCGGGTCAGGACGCCTACTGTATTTGCTTCCAGTGGGAGCGGTGTCCGGCGGCTGCCCTGTTGGCCGGACCTCCGGGTGCCGGGAGCCCGCGCGCGGAGCGCGTACGGGGCGTGTACGACCCCGCCGGGCGCCCGTACGACCCGCCGGGCGGGCCCGTACGAACGGGCCCGGCCCGCACCGTCGTGGCGCGGGCCGGGCCCGGACTGTGGCAGAACGGTGCGGGGCCGGGCCCGCCGGTCAGGCGTTGACGGTCTCGGGCTCCGGCTCGGCGCCCGGGACGGCCTTGACGGACTCCAGCAGCAGCTGGGCGACGTCGACGACCTTCAGGTGCTCCTTGGCCGCGCCCTCGGTCTTCTTGCCGTTGACCGAGTCGGAGAGCATCACCAGGCAGAACGGGCAGGCGGTGGAGACGATGTCGGGGTTGAGCGACAGCGCCTCGTCCACCCGCTCGGTGTTGATGCGCTTGCCGATCCGCTCCTCCATCCACATCCGCGCGCCGCCGGCGCCGCAGCAGAATCCGCGCTCCTTGTGGCGGTGCATCTCCTGCTGGCGCAGGCCGGGGACCTTGTCCATGATCTCGCGCGGCGGGCTGTAGACCTTGTTGTGCCGGCCCAGGTAGCAGGGGTCGTGGTAGGTGATCAGGCCCTCGACCGGGTTGACCGGCAGCAGCCGGCCCTCGTCGATCAGGTGCTGCAGCAGCTGGGTGTGGTGGATGACCTCGAAGTGCCCGCCGAGCTGCGGGTACTCGTTGGCGATCGTGTTGAAGCAGTGCGGGCAGGTGGCCACGATCCGCTTGACCGGGGCGTCCTCCAGCGCGGCGTTCAGGGTCTCGACGTTCTGCGCGCCGAGCATCTGGAAGAGGAACTCGTTGCCCAGGCGGCGCGGGGAGTCGCCGGAGCAGGTCTCCTCCTTGCCGAGGATGGCGAACTTCACGCCGGCCGTGTGCAACAGCTCCGCGAAGGCCTTGGTGGTCTTCTTGGCGCGGTCCTCCAGGGCGCCGGCACAGCCGACCCAGTAGAGGTACTCGACCTCGGCGGGGTCGATGTCCTCACCGATCACCGGCACCTCGATGCCGGTCTCCTTCTTGAGCTCCTTGACCCAGTCGAGCCGGGCCTTGGTGGCCATGCCCCACGGGTTGCCCTTGTTCTCCAGGTTCTTGAGCATCGTCCCGGCCTCGGTCGGGAAGGAGCTCTCGATCATCACCTGGTAGCGGCGCATGTCGACGATGTGGTCGACGTGCTCGATGTCCACCGGGCACTGCTCGACGCAGGCGCCGCAGCTGGTGCAGGACCAGAGGACGTCCGGGTCGATGACGCCGTTCTCCTCGGCGGTGCCGATCAGCGGGCGCTCGGCCTCGGCCAGCGCGGCCGCGGGGACGTCCTTGAGCTGCTCGGGGGTGGCGATCTCGTTGCCCTCGGCGTCCTTGCCGCCGCCGGCCAGCAGGTACGGCGCCTTGGCGAAGGCGTGCTCGCGCAGGCTCATGATGAGCAGCTTCGGCGAGAGCGGCTTGCCGGTGTTCCAGGCGGGGCACTGCGACTGGCAGCGGCCGCACTCGGTGCAGGTGGAGAAGTCGAGGATGCCCTTCCAGGAGAAGTGCTCGACCTGGGAGACGCCGAAGACGGCGTCGTCGGCCGGGTCCTCGAAGTCGATCGGCGCGCCGCCGCTGGTCATCGGGCGCAGCGCGCCGAGGGCGACGGCGCCGTCCTCCTCGCGCTTGAAGTAGATGTTGAAGAAGGCGAGGAAGCGGTGCCAGGCCACGCCCATCGACGGGTTGACGCCGATGGTGATCGCCCAGGCGAAGGAGATGCAGATCTTCAGCATCGCGAACAGGTAGATCAGGTTTTCCAGCGTGCCGTGCGACAGGCCCTTGAAGGCCAGCACCAGCGGGTACGAGACCAGGTACGCGGCCTCGTACGACTCGACGCCGGCCAGTGCGCCCTCCAGGCCGCGCAGCACCATGATGCAGATGCCGATGCCGAGGATCGTGTACTCGACGTAGAAGGCCTGCCAGGCGATCGAGCCGGCGAAGCGCGACTTGCGGCCGGCCCGGCCGGGCAGGCTGAGCAGGCGGATCACGATCAGGGTGGCGATGCCCAGCGTGGTGAGGGTGCCGACCAGCTCGGTGAAGAGCTCGAACGGCAGCCAGTGGCCGACGACGGGCAGCACCCATTCGGCGTCGAAGAGCTGGCCGAAGGCGGTGACCAGGGTGGTGACCAGGGTGAAGAACCCGACCGCCACGAACCAGTGGGCGATGCCGACGATGCCCCAGCGGTTCATCCTGGTGTGGCCGAGGAACTCGACGGCCACCGTCTTCGTCCTCTGTACCGGGTTCCCGGTACGGGTGGCGTCCGGCGAGCCGGTCTTCACCACCCGGTAGATGTACGCGGCCGCACGGGCGGCGAGCGCGGTGCCGATCACAGTGGTGACCAGCGAGATGACGATCGCTGCTAGCTGCATCGGCTCTCCGTCTCCTGCGGCTGGGGGTGTACGGGTGTAGAGGTGTCCGGGCCGATTGTACTCATCGGTAACTTGCCGGATGGACCTCGGCGGAGATTACCGCGCGTTAACGCTCGTTCAGAAGATGTATCAGGTATGGCGGCAGTCACTAAGGACCCGCTCACCCGGATGGCCCACCCCGGCCCCGGCGGCCCCGCAGGTACCCCGACGATGGACAGGCACGCAATAAAGTTGAGCCGACTTGGCTCAAGCCTGTTGACGCTCCCGATCTCGTCAGGCATGCTTGAGCCTGTAAAGCTCAACTCTTACGTGGAGGTATTTACGATGGCACGCGCGGTCGGTATCGACCTCGGCACGACGAACTCGGTCGTCAGCGTTCTGGAGGGTGGCGAGCCCACCGTCATCACGAACGCCGAGGGCGCTCGGACCACGCCGTCCGTCGTCGCCTTCGCCAAGAACGGCGAGGTGCTGGTCGGCGAGGTCGCCAAGCGCCAGGCGGTCACCAACGTCGACCGGACCATTCGCTCGGTCAAGCGCCACATGGGCACCGGGTGGAAGGTCAACCTGGACGGCAAGGACTTCAACCCCCAGCAGATCAGCGCCTTCATCCTGCAGAAGCTGAAGCGGGATGCCGAGGCCTACCTGGGCGAGACGGTGACGGACGCCGTCATCACCGTCCCGGCCTACTTCTCCGACTCCGAGCGCCAGGCCACCAAGGAGGCCGGTGAGATCGCGGGCCTCAACGTCCTGCGCATCGTCAACGAGCCGACCGCGGCCGCCCTGGCCTACGGCCTGGACAAGGACGACCAGACCATCCTGGTCTTCGACCTCGGCGGCGGCACCTTCGACGTCTCCCTGCTGGAGATCGGCGACGGGGTCGTCGAGGTGAAGGCCACCAACGGTGACAACCACCTCGGTGGTGACGACTGGGACCAGAAGGTCGTCGACCACCTGGTCAAGGTCTTCCAGGCCGGTCACGGCGTCGACCTCTCCAAGGACAAGATGGCGCTCCAGCGCCTGCGCGAGGCCGCCGAGAAGGCGAAGATCGAGCTGTCCTCGTCCTCCGAGACGTCGATCAACCTGCCCTACATCACGGCCTCGGCCGAGGGTCCGCTGCACCTGGACGAGAAGCTCAGCCGGGCCCAGTTCCAGCAGCTCACCGCGGACCTGCTGGCGCGCTGCAAGACCCCGTTCCACAACGTGATCAAGGACGCCGGCATCTCGCTCTCCGAGATCGACCACGTCGTCCTGGTCGGCGGCTCGACCCGTATGCCCGCCGTCGCCGAGCTCGTGAAGGAGATGACCGGCGGTCAGGACGCCAACAAGGGCGTGAACCCGGACGAGGTCGTCGCCATCGGCGCCGCCCTGCAGGCCGGTGTCCTGAAGGGCGAGGTCAAGGACGTCCTGCTGCTCGACGTCACCCCGCTGTCCCTGGGTATCGAGACCAAGGGCGGCATCATGACCAAGCTGATCGAGCGCAACACCACGATCCCGACCAAGCGCTCCGAGATCTTCACGACGGCCGAGGACAACCAGCCGTCCGTGCAGATCCAGGTCTACCAGGGCGAGCGCGAGATCGCGTCGTACAACAAGAAGCTCGGCATGTTCGAGCTGACCGGCCTGCCCCCGGCCCCCCGTGGCCTGCCGCAGATCGAGGTCACCTTCGACATCGACGCCAACGGCATCATGCACGTCGGCGCGAAGGACCTCGGCACCGGCAAGGAGCAGCGGATGACCGTCACCGGTGGCTCCGCGCTGCCGAAGGACGACATCGAGCGCATGATGCGCGAGGCCGAGCAGTACGCCGAGGAGGACCACAAGCGTCGCGAGTCGGTCGAGACCCGCAACCAGGCCGAGCAGCTCGTCTACTCGACCGAGAAGTTCATCGCGGACAACACCGACAAGCTCCCCGCCGACGTCAAGACCGAGGTCGAGACGGCGATCGGCGAGCTCAAGGAGGCCCTCAAGGGTGAGGACATCGCGGTGATCCGCGAGGCCACCGAGAAGGTCTCCACCACCGCCCAGAAGCTCGGCACGGCGCTCTACGCCAACGCCGACGCCTCGGGTGCGGCCGCGGCCGGCGACGGCCAGGCGGCCGGCGCCGCCGAGGACGACGTGGTCGACGCCGAGATCGTCGACGACGAGAAGCCCAAGGGTGGTGCGGCATGACGGAGAAGCCGCAGGGTGCTGAGCCCGGCGACGACTCCGCCGCCGAGGAGGCCGTCATCGCGGCAGCCGAGGAGGCTGCCGCGGCCGGTGGCGCGGACGAACTCGCCGCGGCCAAGCGTGAGCTGGCCGAGCGGACGGGTGACCTCCAGCGCCTCCAGGCCGAGTACCAGAACTACCGCAAGCGGGTCGAGCGGGATCGCATGACGGTCCGCGAGATCGCGGTCTCCAACATCCTGGAGAGCCTGATCCCGGTGCTCGACGACATCGGCCGGGCCCGCGAGCACGGCGAGGTGACGGGCGGCTTCAAGTCCGTCTCCGACAGCCTGGAGACGGTCGTCGCCAAGCTGGGCCTGCAGCAGTTCGGCAAGGAGGGCGAGCCCTTCGACCCGACGATGCACGAGGCTCTGATGCACAGCTACTCCTCGGACGTCACCGAGGACACCTGCGTGCAGATCCTCCAGCCGGGCTACCGCATCGGCGAGCGGATCATCCGCCCGGCGATGGTCGCGGTCGCGGAGCCCCAGCCGGGCGCGCAGACCACGGCCGCCCCGGACGACGCCGACAAGGCGGCGGACGGCGATGCCGACAAGGCTGACGGTGGCGCGGAAAGCTGACAATCTGTGCGCTGCGGAGTCGTACGTCGTCCAGTACGACGAACGGCTCCGCAGCGCCGTATCCGCCGACGGCTCCGATGCCGTCGGCGCCGACAGCGGATCTATTGACCCTGGGAGGTGGCGGCAGCCATGAGCGGCAAGGACTACGTGGAAAAGGACTACTACAAGGTCCTCGGCGTGCCCAAGGACGCCACCTCGGCCGAAATCAAGAAGACGTACCGCAAGCTCGCCCGCGAGTTCCACCCGGACGCCAACAAGGGTGACGCCAAGGCCGAGGACCGCTTCAAGGACATCTCCGAGGCCTACGACGTCCTGTCGGACGACAAGCGCCGCAAGGAGTACGACGAGGCGCGCACGCTCTTCGCCAACGGCGGCTACCGGGCCGGCGGCCCCGGTGGCAACGGCAGCTACAGCTTCGACTTCGGCGACCTCTTCACCGGCACCCAGGGCGGGCCCGCCGGCGGTGGCGGCGGCGGCATCGGCGACGTCTTCGGCGGCCTCTTCGGCCGCGGCGGCCGGCAGGCCCAGCCGCGCCGGGGCGCCGACGTCGAGACCGAGGTCACCCTCAGCTTCGAGGAGGCGGTGGACGGCGCGACCGTGCCGCTGCGGATGACCAGCCAGGCCGCCTGCCGCACCTGCAGCGGCACCGGCGCCCGGGCCGGCACCACCCCGCGGGTCTGTCCGACCTGTGTCGGCGCCGGCACCGTCAGCCGGGGCCAGGGGGCCTTCGCCCTCTCCGAGCCCTGCCGGGACTGCCGCGGCCGCGGCATGATCGTCGACGACCCGTGCCCCGACTGCCACGGCAGCGGCCGGGCCAGCTCGGCCCGCACCATGCAGGTCCGCATCCCGGCGGGCGTGCAGGACGGCCAGCGGATCCGGCTCAAGGGCAAGGGCGCCCAGGGCGAGCGCGGCGGCCAGCCCGGCGACCTCTTCGTCCTCGTGCACGTCGACCCGCACCCCGTCTTCGGCCGTAAGGGCGACAACCTGACGGTGACCGTGCCGGTGTCCTTCCCGGAGGCGGCGCTCGGCGGCACCATCGAGGTACCCACTCTCAAGGGGCCGGCGGTGAAGCTCAGGCTGCCCGCCGGCAGCGCCAACGGCCTCACCCTGCGGGCCCGCGGCAAGGGCGCCACCCGCAAGGACGGCACCCGCGGAGACCTCCTGGTCACCGTGGAGGTCGTGGTACCGCAGCACGTCACCGGCGACGCGCTGACAGCTCTGGAGCAGTACCGCGAGGCCACCGCCTCGGACGATCCGCGGGCCGCCCTGTTCCGGGCGGCGGAGGGAGCGTGACCAGCTCATGAACCGTGACTCGATCGGCGTCGGCCTCGGCGAGGGCCTCCCCGGAGGCCCCCGCCCCGGCCGGGCCCCCCGCAACCCGGCACCGGGCCCCGCCTACGTACTGACCGAGGACACCCCGGTCTACGTGATCTCGGTGGCCGCCGAGCTCTCCGGCCTGCACCCGCAGACGCTGCGCCAGTACGACCGCCTTGGCCTGGTCTGCCCCGACCGCACCGCCGGGCGCGGCCGGCGCTACTCGGCCCGTGACATCCAGCAGCTGCGCGAGGTGCAGCGGCTGTCCCAGGACGAGGGCATCAACCTGGCCGGCATCAAGCGGATCATCGAGCTGGAGAACCAGGTCGCCGCGCTCCAGTCCCGGATAGGCGAGCTCGCCGACTCCCTGGAGGGCGCGGCCAGCGCGCTCCAGCAGCGGGAGGCCGCCGTCCACGCCTCGTACCGCCGCGACCTCGTGCCGTACCAGCAGGTCGCGCAGTCCAGCGCCCTGGTCGTCTGGCGTCCGAAGCGGTAGCCGCCGGGACGACATGTACGTACAGCCGCCGGTTCCCTCCGCCTGGGGGGTGCCGGCGGCTTGATTGTGGTGAGAGAGTGCCGTTCGGTGGTCCCGGCCGATCTGCAACGGCCCGGAGGGCCAAGTCGTAAGATCCGGTTTAGGCCGGGGCGCTCGTCCTCGCCGCTCGGCCGGGTCAACACCAAGGAGCCGCACATGACTGAGCCGGCCGAATCCGGCCGCACCTCGGGTGGTCCGGGTGTGCTGTCCTCGGCTGCCCGGGCGCTCTACGGGTCGGTGCTGCGGGCCGGCGGCCGGCTGCCGCCCGGGCTCCGGCCGTTCGACGAGAGCCACCTGCTGGAACTCACCGGGATCGGGCTGCTGGTGCCGGACACCGACGATCCCGACGTCCTCATAGCGGTCGACCCCAAGCAGCTCTCCTCCGCGCTCAGCACCGCCTGGCAGCGAAAAGCGGTGGACCTTCTCACCCGCGCGCTGGCACTTCCCACCGACCTGCACGATCTCGCCGAGGCCTTCCACACTCCCGAGCAAATCGGGGGAACGATCCAATATGTACGTGGCAAAGTGTTGATCAATCAACGCCTCGAAGAACTCGTCGCCAGGTGCACCGAGGAGATACTGACCGCTCAGCCCGGCGGCCCCCGTCCGCCGGAGGCACTGGCGGGAGTTATCGGCCGGGATCTTGAAGCACTCGGGCGCGGAGTGGCACTTCGGCTTCTTTACCACCCCAGTACCCGATACCACGGGCCGAGCCGTGATTTCGTGGCTGCGATCACCCGCGGTGGTGCGCAGGTCCGCACGTTGGACGACTCGTACACGCGACTAATCATTCTCGACCGCCGTACCGTCGTGATTCCGGTGGCGGGAGACCTGAATGTGGCCGCCTTCGTGCATGACCAGGCGGTCATCAACTACCTCATCGACGAGGTCTTCGAGCGCAACTGGGCGCGCGGCCTGGACTTTGACGGATCATCGTCGGTGCCGCCCGAAGTGATCTCGCGCCTTCGCCAGGCGATCATCGACCTGCTGCTCAAGGGCACCAACCACCGCGTCATCGCAAGGCGGCTGGGCATCAGCGAGCGCACGCTCGCGCGGCACATCGCGGAGATGCGCGAGGAGTACAACGTCGAGTCGCTGTTCCAGCTCGGCTACGTGCTGGCCCGGGCCGCCAAGGAACCGCCCGAGGGGCCGGGCTACTTCGCCTGAGGGCGCGGGCCCGGCCGACTCGTGGGCGGTTGCGCTGCCACAGGAAACAGGCCGGCGGACGGCCGGCGCCCGAAGCCGGGAGTGGTCAGGACCAGGAGGTGTCCGCGAGTACGGCGACTCGCGCGACCGTGGTGTCCCCGGTGTTCCCGGTGTCCTGTGCCTCGGCAAGGTTGGCCCCTATCAGCGCTGCGGTGCTGATCAGCAGGGGTACAACTGCGATACGAACGAAACGGCGCACACGGGACATGTGGCCACCCCTTCCCTAGGATTGCGGCACTCTCGAACAAATCATGAAGACTCGCACGGACGACCACATGATGCCCCATAATGCGTCTTCATGTCACGAGAACCCCGGCCGGGACGGTGCGTCATCTCCCTGCCAGGCAGGCAGATGACACCTCGAACCAGTGGACGCCGTAGTCGCTCCCGGTGGACGATCAGTTCGCTCCCGATGGTCTCACTTCGGTGATATTGCCGATGTACATTCAAATACTGTCCCCCGACGGTCGGCCATCAAGGGTGTGCACCTACCCTCACCAACCAACAAAGTCTCAGTGCCCGCCGGCATCAGCTACTCCCGGTCGGCCGATCCCCCCGGAGTCGACATGAGTGAGCCCTACCAGCGGAACCACGCCGCCCAGGCCCCCGAGGGCCGGCGGGCGCGGGTGTTCCTCGCCGCGCCGCTGATGCGTCTGACCGGGCCGGCCGACAGCGTGGTGACCCTGGCCAGCCGCACCCGGCTCACCACCCTGCGGTCCACGCTGCTCCGCAGCGGCGCCGCCGTGTACAGCGCTCACCACAGCGACGCCTGGACGGTGGCCGGCCGCGCGCCGGAGCCCCGGGTGCCGTCGGACTTCCGCGCACTGCAGACCGCCGACCTGGTCTTCGCGTACGTGGGCGCCCCGCTCAGCGCGGGTGTCAGCCTGGAGCTCGGCTGGGCGTCGGCGCTGCGCAAGCCGGTGGTGCTGCTGGTGGACGAGGCGATCACCCACAACCCGCTGATCGCGACGATCGAACAGGTCGCCCCCGTGCTGCCGCTGGTCTTCGACGACACCTGGTCGCAGGAGGCGCTGCGGCACACCGTGGAGACCGCGCTCGACTGGGCCGGCATGGCACTCTCGCTGCGCGAGGGCTTCTGGACGGCGCCCGGCGAGCAGTTCACCGTCCCGCGTCAGCAGCCCCCGGCCGTCGGGCCGTTCGACTTCTGGACGACCGGCGCCGCGACCGGCTGATCCCGGCCGTCCTTCACCCACCGGCCTCCACCTCGGCTCCCCGCATCCGCCACCCGAGCTGGAACAGCGTCTCGGCGTCGTGCGTCTCCCGCAGCCGCGAGATGTGGCCGGCCACCGTCCGCTCGCTCAGGCCCAACCGGCCGGCGATCGCCCGCTGGGTCAGCCCCTGCGACAGCAGATGCCCGATCAGGGCGTACACGGGGCGGCTACCGTCAGCCTGGTCCGGATCATCCCACTGGACCCGCTCCGCCCGCTCCCAGTCCCGCTCGAAGCGCGCCACCAGGAACCCGACCACCGCCGGGTCCTCGATGAAGGCCGCCGCACTGCCGTCCGGGCCGGCCGGGATCACCGCCAACCGCCGGTCGTAGACGTGCATCCGCCCGAACGGCTCGCTCAGGACGCGGAACCGTGCTCCCAGCCGGGCGGCCTCGGCCGCGTACTCCACGGTCGCCGCGTCGGCGCGGGCGCGGGGGGAGTAGATGATCCGCACCATTCCCTCGTTCCCGCAGAAGCGGCGGATCCGGGGCAGGCAGCCGGGCAGGTCACGCGTCGTCCGGGCGGTGCCGCGCTGGGCCGCGAGGATCTCCTGCGTGCAGTCCGCCTCCACCTGGGCGAGCCGCTGGTGGATCGCGTCCGCCCCCTGCACCTGCCGCACCTTGCTGGAGCGGTCGATCCGGCGCGGAGCGGCGTCGTAGGCCCGGGACAACTCGTCCAGCACCCCCGGCAGTTCCTCGGCCTGCACGAACAGCCGGGTGGCCTCCGACCGGAGGCCGGCGCTGATCCGGTGCCCGGCCGCGCGCGGATTCACCGCGATGTGGGCGGCGTACTCGGGGCGGCTCACCACCAGGCCGAGAGCGATCAGCCGGTCCAGCGCCTCGCCGTCGACCCCGGCGGTCTCGGACAGCGGGAGCCGGCCGCCCCGGGCGAGGATCTCGGCGTACAGGGCGCGGGCCCGCGCGTCCGGAAGGTCCGGGCCGGTGCCGGTCACGCCGGTGCCCCCGGCCGGCCGGCGGGGCCGGCACCGGGACGGGCCCCGCGCATCTGCCACCCGAGCTGGAACAGCGTCTCGGCGTCGTACAGCTCCCGCAGCCGGGAGATGTGGCCGGCCACGGTGCGTTCGCTCAGGCCCAGCCGGCTCGCGATCGCCCGCTGGGTCAGGCCGTCGGCCAGCATCCGCCCGACCTTCTCGTGCACCGGCTGCTGTTCGGCGCTCTCCTGTGCGCCGCCGGTCCACTGCACCCGCTCGGCCTGCTGCCAGTCCCGCTCGAAGGACTCCACCAGGAAGTCGACCGAGGCGGGGTCCTCCACGAAGGCGGCGCTGCTGTGGTCGGCCGCCGCCGGGATCACCGCCACCCGGCGGTCGTAGACCAGTATCCGGGTGAAGGGCTCGGCCAGCACCCGGTAGCGGCAGCCCAGTCCGGTGGCGGAGGCGGCGTAGGCCGAGGTGACGGCGTCCGTGTGCGCCCCGGGTTCGTAGATCCCCCGGACGGTCCCGCCGCGTTCCACCAGGAGCCGGATCCGCTCCAGGGCGTCCGCCAGGCTGCCGGGCGGCCGGGCGCCGCCGGGCTGGGCGGCGAGGATCTCCTCGGTGCACTCGGCGTCCAGCTGGGCGATGCGGTGCCGGATCTTCGTGAAGCCCTGCACGTGCTCGACCGCGCCCGTGCGGTCGGCCCGGCGGGGCGCCGAGTCGTAGGCGTGCGTGAGGTCGCCCAGCAACGCGGGCATCCCGTCCGCCTCGGCCAGCAGCCGGACCCCGGCCGCGCGCAGGTCGGCGCTGATCCGGCCGCCGGCGCTCCGGGGATTGACGGTGGCGTACGCCGCGTCCTCCACCCGGGGGACGACGAGACCGAGCCGCAGCAGCCGCTCCAGCGCGGCGGCGTCGTCCGGGGACACGTCGCAGGCCCGAATCTGGCCGCCCTCGCGCAGGATCGTGAGGTAGAGGTCGCGGTCGTCGCCGCCCAGCAGGCCGGGCACGGGGCTACCCCCTCTCCCCGTCGCGGGGCCCGCCCGCCGCGCGCATCTGCCAGCCGAGCTGGAAGAGCGTCTCGGCGTCGTGGCGTTCGCGCAGGCGGGAGATGTGGCCGGCGACGGTGCGTTCGCTGAGGCCGAGGCGGGTGGCGACGGCGCGCTGGGTGAGGCCGCGGGAAAGCAGTCGGCCGATCTGGGCGGGGAGCGTCTGCTCGGCGGTGCCGGAGGCGACGGCCGCCCAGTCCACCCCCTCGGCCAGTTGCCAGTGCTGCTCGAAGACGCAGACCAGGAAGTCGACCATCGCGGGGTCCTCGATGACGGCGGCGCTGGTGTTGTCCGCGGCGGCGGGGATCACGGCCACCGTGCGGTCGAAGATCAGCAGGCGTTTGAACGGCTGGTCGAGCACCCGGATACCACCGCCCAGGGCCGTCGCCCGGGCCGAGTACTCGACGGTGGGGCCGTGCAGGCGGGCGGCCGGTTCGTAGATGGTGCGCATGGCGCCGCCGCGTTCGAGGTAGCGCCGGGTCTGGTTGAGCGAGTCCGCGAGGTGTTCGGCCGGGCGGGCGCCGCCGGGCTGGGCGGCCATCACCTCCTGCCGGTAGTCCTCGCCGAGCTGGCCGACCAGGTGCCGGATCTCGCCCATGCCGTGGACGTGCTGCACCGCCCCGGCCCGGTCGATGCTCCGCGGCGCGGATTCGTAGGCGTGGGTCAGGTCGTCGAGCAGGTCCGGCAGTTGCTCCGCCCGGAGCAGGAGCCTGGTCCCCGCCGTGCGCAGGTCGGTGCTGATCCGGGCGCTGACGGCCCGGGGGTTCACCGCGCTGTAGACGGCGTCCGCGATGCTCAGGACGATCAGGCCGAAGTCCACCAGCTGCGCGATCGTCTCCCGGTCGCCCTCCCGGACGTCGCGGACCCTGATGCGGCCGCCCTCGCGCAGGATCGTGAGGTAGAGCTCGCGGGCGGCGTCGCCGGGCACGGCGGCGTCCAGCAGGCCGGGGAGGGAGCCGGCCAGGGTGCGGTCAGTCATCGCGCCCTCCCCGCATCTGCCAGCCGAGCTGGAACAGGGTCTGGGCGTCGTGGCGTTCGCGCAGGCGGGAGATGTGGGCGGCGACGGTGCGTTCGCTGAGGCCGAGGCGGGTGGCGACGGCGCGCTGGGTGAGGCCGGTGGCGAGCAGGCGGCCGACGCGGTCGGTGGCCTGCGAGGAGGCCTCCCGGGAGGCGTCGGCGTTCCACTCGACGGTCTCCGCCCGGGCCCAGTCGCGTTCGAAGACCGCGGCGAGGAAGGCGACGGCGGCCGGGTCGGAGACGAAGGCGGCGCGGGTGTGGTCGTCCGCCGCGGGGATGACCGCCACCGAGCGGTCGAAGATGAGCATCCGTTGGAACGGCTCGTCGAGCACCTTGAGCCGCGCGCCGTGCCGGCTCACCTCGACGGCGTACTCGACCACGGCCGGATCCGCCGCCCCGACGGGCTGGTAGAGGGTGCGGAGGCTTCGCCCGCCGAGCAGCAGCGGCAGGTCCTGCTGCATCGCCAGTGCCATGGTCGACGCGTTGCGCCGGCCCGGCTGCGCGGTGAGCAGCTCGTCCTTGCAGTCGGAGAGCAGCTGGGAGATCCGGTGCCGGATGTGGACGTGGCCCTCGATGTGCACGGCCTCGCCGGCCTGGCCGGTGCGGCGCGGCACGGCGTCGTACGCGCGGGTGAGCCCGTCCATGACGGTGGGCAGGCCTTCGGCGCGGACCAGCAGGCGGGTGGCCTCGGAGCGGAGCTCGGCGCCGAGGCGGTCGCTCACCGCGCGGGGGCTGACGGCCGTGTACGAGGCGTCGAGGGGGTACGGCATGACCAGGCCGATGTCGACCAGCCGGCGCAGTGCCTCCTCGTCGGACGCCGCCACGGCGCCGGCCGCGATGCGGCCGCCCTGGGCCAGGATGGCCAGGTACAGCTGCCGGGCCGCCTCGTCGGGCACGTCCGTGCCCGGGTCGGCGATCGGATCCGCAGTCACCTCGAACACTCCCTGCCGGACGGCCCTCAACTTCCGATCATGATCGCAGCAGTCCTGCCCGGGTGCGATCTCGGAATCCGCTGTCGACGGTCCCCGAGACCCGGTGTGCGGACGCACGGTCGGGACTCGGGGACTCGCCGGTTCACGCCACGGTCACAGGCGCTTCCGGTGAGGCGGAGCAGCAACGCTTCACCGGCTCCGGTTCTGGTCGGCCATCACCACACATGGCTTCCCCCCGGCGCTCTCCCCCCCCGAAACACGACGGCACGGACGTGCCGGACGCATCCACATGGAGAGCAAGTCGCCGTCGTCGGGCTGCGGTGGCCCGGACGACCTGGCGTGACTCCACCCTCACAGTGAGTCGGCCTGTGAACAAGTGCCGCCCGATTGCATGTTTGCGCAAGTGCAGGAACTTGCAGGCTGCCGCGCCGGCCGACAGTGGCACATGTCGCGGGATTTCGGACTATTCCGCGGACGGGCGGTCGGCGCGTGGGCCGCCCAAACGGTCATTCGGTATTTCCGGATCAGCGGGAGAGGGCCAGGAAGTTCCGGTTCCCCCCCTCGCCGAATTCGTCGTCACGGGGTGCTCCGGGCGGGGGTGGTACGTGCGGTGGCGGGCCCGGCCCGGCCGGGCGAAATCACGCGCCGGTCCAAGTCACTGCGGTGAGCGGTCTCGTTCGGACGGTTCTGGGGCCCGCCGGGTTCGCCTCGACCGGCGGAACCGACGGAACCCGGCGGGGACCACGAATATGACATGGCGGTGAATTGGCGGGCAGAGCGTGGAGATGTATCCAAAGAGGTATTGGCACTCCGTCGAAGGAGGTATTGCGGACCGCCCGGGAGAGTGCGGGGGAGCGCCGGACGGGTCAGTCGCGCGGGCCGGCCGCGGCCGCCTTGTTGACGGCGTCGATCCGCGAGACGGCGTCCAGCTTGCCGAAGATGTTGCGCAGGTGCCGTTTCACCGTGCCCTCGGTGATGCCCAGCCGGGAGGAGATCTGGCGGTTGCTCAGCGCCTCGGCTACCAGGGCCAGGACCTCCTCCTCGCGGGCCGAGAGCACTCCGGGCGCCGCCGGCCGGGCGGGCTCGGCCGCCAGCGCCTCGCGCGGCACCGACAGCAGGACGCTCCGGTCCTGCGGCTCCTGGCGCACCACGGCGCGGACGGCCGAGATCAGCATCGGCAGGCTGACGCTCTTGTGCAGGTAGCAGCTCGCGCCGGCGGCGAGCAGCTCGCGGACGGTCTGCGGCTCGTCGGACATGCTGACGATGATCACGCGGATGCCGGGGCAGTGCCTCAGCAACTGTTCCACGGTGGTCGGCGCGTGACGGCCCGGCATCTCGACGTCGAGCAGGACGACCTGCGGCCGGTGCGTACGGGCGAGCCGTACCGTGGCCTCGCCGTCGCCCGCCTCGGCGACGACGGCCAGCCCCGGGTCGGTGGTCAGGGCGTCCCGCAGGGCCTCGCGCAGCAGCGTGTGGTCGTCGGCCAGCAGGATCCGGATCGGCTCAGCCACAGGCCGGCCCCGGCTCGTACCCCGGCCCTGGCAGCAGGGGGATGCTGACGGACACCCGGGTGCCCCGGCCGGGCCCGGTGACGAGCGCGAGGGTGCCGCCGACCGAGGCGGCGCGTTCGCGCATCGAGGCCAGCCCGTTGCGGGACCGTCCCCCGGCCGCCGCGTCCGGGTCGAAGCCGGTGCCGTCGTCCAGCACCTCGGCGCGGACCTCGTGCCCGGAGATGTTCACGTCCACCGACACGTGCTTCGCCCGTGCGTGGGTGAAGGCGTTGCGCAGGGCCTCCCGCAGGACCAGGAACAGCTCGTCCACGATCTCGGTGGCCGCCCGGGACTCCGACCCCCGCACCCGGATCCGGACGGCCGGCTCGTCCAGGCGCAGCGACTCGGCGAATCCGGTCAGGGCGATCTCCAGGGCCTGCCCGGACCCTTCGCTGCGGCGCAGCTCGGTGATCAGGTCCCGGGCGTCCGCCAGCGCCCCGGCGAGTGCCTGCTGCGCCAGCACGACCGGGCGCTCCGGGCGGTGCGGCGCCGTGCAGTCGCAGGTGCAGCCGGGGGAGTGGAGGTGCACGTCCAGCTGCCGCGCGGCCACGCTCACGCCGTTGCCGACCCGGTCGTGGACGTCGCGGGCGAGCCGGGTGCGGGCGGCGGCGTTCGCCTCCCGGACGCGGCCGAACAGGTAGGCGTCGTACGCCATCGCCCCGGCCTCCAGCCGGGCGTCGAGCCCGCGCTGGAGGGCCACCGTGCCGAGCCGGATCACGTCGATGCTCCGCGGGCCCTCCTGGGCGACCTCGAACAGCGCGACCAGGGAGGCCTCGAAGAGCGCGGACGCGGCCCGGGTGGAGTACACGGGGTGGACCCCCCGCCCGACCCGGTGCGCCGCGACGGCCCGGGTGGCCAGGACGGCGCTGTCGTCCACCTCGACGTGTCCGCTCCGCAGGCTCTGCGCGCAGTCGGCGAGGATCAGTTCGGCCTGCTGCCGGCAGCTCTGCCACGACGCCGGATCGACGCCGAGGGGGTTGCCCTGGGCGGTCAGCAGCGCGCGGTACCGCTCGACGATCTGCGGCGTGCGGGCGGCGAACTCCTCGGCCACCGGGGCGAGGGCGCTGTCGGGGGCGTGACCGTCGGGGGCGTTGCCGTCAGTGGCGCGGTCGTCCGCCGGGCGGTCCTCCGCGCTGCGCGCGACGCCGCGGGCGAGCTCATCCGGCACCGGCATGGGCCCCACCTGCCATCGTCTCCCGAGTCGGTCACCGGACCGGATGCTAGTGGACGGTGCAGGCGGCGGGGGAGGTGACCACGTACTGGACGGGGCTCGCGGGGCGCGGTCACCACCAGTACGAGGGGTAGCGGGCCGTCCGGCCGCTGCGGCCCGCGAGGATGCCGACCAGCACCAGGACCACGGTGGCCAGGGCGAGCAGCGCGAGGAACCTCAGGGTGTGCGGCTGGGTGAGGACCACGATCACGGACGTGGCCGCGGCCGGGGAGTGCGGGGTGCGGGCGACGGCCATGGCGCCGATGGCGAGACCGCCGGCCACCGCCGCCGTCCACAGGGAGCTGCCGCCGACGACGAGAACGGCGAAGCCCACCAGCGCCGAGACGAGCTGACCGCCGACGACGCTGCGCGGCTGGGCGAGCGGGAGCGCGGGCGCGGCGAGCACCAGGGCGGCGCTGGCGGCCAGCGGCGGGATCAGCACGGGCAGCGCCAGCAGCTTCCCGATCGCCACCAGCAGGACCAGCCCGACGACGCCGGCGCCGGTGGCGACGGCGATGAAGGCCGCCGCCGGGCGGGCGGGCGCCCGGCTCGCGGGCAGGACGGGGCGGCGGCGCGGAGGCGCTGCGGGGGCCGCTGCGGTGGCCGGGGCGATGGTGGTGGATGCCTGGGGCATGGCGTTCCCTGCGTCGGGGTCCGTGACTCCGTTAAGATAATGCATGAGTGAGAGCCTATGCATTAGTAAATGCGGGCGGCGGCGGAGACGCCGTCGTGGTGCCGGTGCGCGGCATGATGGAGCGATGGACGGCGGCAAGGTGGGCACGGACGCGGGTGCGGGCACGAGGGCGCGGCCGGCCAGGGAGGAACTGCCCCTCGCGGGGGAGCCCCTGGCCCTGGAGCTGGTCAACACCACCTTCGTCCGAGGGGGGAGCCGGGGCATCCTGCTGGACGCCCTGCGCACCCCGGACGATCTCGGCCACTGGCTCGCGGCCCACGGCCTGCCGCTGCCCGCCGGCCCGGCCGGCGCCGGTGCCACGGCGGCGCACCTGGAGCGCTTCCTGGAGCTGCGGCAGGCGCTGCGTGACCTCGCCGCGGCCCACGCCGGCGGCGAGACGCCGGCCGCCGGCCCGGTCGGGCTGGTCAACGCGGCGGCCCGGCTGGCCCGCTCCTGGACGGAACTGGAGGCCGGTGCGCCGCTCCGGGCGGTGACCCGCCGGGTCGAGCCGGACCCGTACCTGGCGGCACTGGGCGAGGTGGCGGCGGCGGGGATCGGGCTGTTCACGGGCGAGGCGGCCGGGCGGATCCGGGCCTGTCCGGCGCCGGGCTGCATCCTCTACTTCGTCCGGAGCCACGGGCGGCGGGAGTGGTGCACGGTCACCTGCGGCAACCGCGTCCGGGTGGCCCGGCACGGCCGGCGGCAGAAGGACGGCCAGGGCCAGGACGAAATCTAACCGGTTGAATGCATCTGAAGGGTTGAACTTTCCCGACTAACCTCTACTCTCGATAGTAGTGGTTAGTCCGGGAGTCGCCCGGACCCCTCTCACGGAGGTCCTTGATGACGCAGTCCAGTGGTCCGAAGACGCTGAAGACCGGCCATGTCGGGCTCAACGTCACCGATCTCGACCGCTCTCTCGACTTCTACCGGCCGGTCTTCGGCTTCGAGGTCCTGGGCGAGGGCAAGGACGCCGACCGGCGCTGGGCCCTGCTCGGCCTCGACGGGCAGCTGGTGATCACCCTCTGGCAGCAGAGCGAGGGCACCTTCGCCACCGCCCTGCCCGGGCTGCACCACCTCGCCTTCGAGGTCGGGACGATCGAGGAGGTCCGCGCCGCCGAGGAGACCCTGCGCGCGCTCTCCGCCGTCTTCGTCCACGACGGCGTCGTCCCGCACCGCGAGGGCGCCACCTCGGGGGGGATCTTCTTCGCCGACCCCGACGGCATCCGGCTGGAGATCTACACCGCGGCGGGCGCCGACACCGCGCCCGCACCCAGCGGAGCAGCCCCCACCTGCGGTTTCTTCTAGACCACGGACCCGCTCGGCGGGAGAGCGAGGAGGGACGGCCATGACGGCGACAACCAGGACGGCAACGGCAACGGCAACGGCCACGGCTGCGGTGACGGCGACGGCCACGGCGACCGCCTACCACCGCGGTGAGCGCGGCGCGCAGGAGCGGGCGGGGCAGCTCGACCACTCGCGCCGCTCCGGGCGGTTCATCCGGGGGGAGATGCCGGACAAGGCCCGGGAGTTCCTCGCCGGGCAGACGCTGCTCGTGGTCGGCGCCGCCGACGGCCGGGCCCGGATCTGGGCGTCGATGCTCACCGGGGAGCCGGGGTTCGTCCGCGCCCCGGAGCCGTCCGCCGTGACGGTCGCCGTCCGGCCCGCGCACGGTGACCCGCTGGGCGACGTCCTGGGGGCGGCGCTCGGCGGGCCGGTCCGGGTGGGCATGATCGCCATCGAGCCGGTCAGCCGGCGGCGGATGCGGATGAACGGCACCGCCGTACCGGACGGCGCGGGGCTGCGGGTCGACCTCGACCAGGTGTACTCGAACTGCCCGAAGTACATCCAGCAGCGCGAGCCGTACGTCGCCCCGGCCCGGTCGCCGGCCGCCCCCGTCCACGGCACGGCGCTCACCGCCGCGCAGCAGGAGCTGGTCCGGCGCGCCGACACCTTCTTCGTCGCGACGGCCGACGAGGACGGCAACACCGACGCCTCGCACCGGGGCGGCAACCGCGGGTTCGTGGAGGTGCTCTCGCCGACCCGGCTGCGCTGGCCCGACTACGCGGGCAACGGGATGTTCAACACGCTCGGCAACATCGAGGTCAACCCGGCCGCCGGACTGCTCGTCCCGGACTGGTCCACCGGCAGCACGCTCCAGCTCACGGGGACGGCCCGGGTCGACTGGGACGAGGAGCACGCCGCCGCCGTACCGGGGGCCGAGCGGCTGGTCGAGTTCACCGTGACGGAGGTCGTGGAGATCGCGGACGCCACCGCGCACCGGTGGACGGCGCCTGTCTTCTCCCCCTTCAACCCGCGGCCCGCCGGGGCCGACGAAGCGGCGTGACCCCTCCCTGCTGCTCCTCGGCACGGGCGCCGGAGGACGCGCCGGCCGGCACCTGCCGGACAGAACCTGCCGGA
>FTAE01000191.1_pt1 | contig 19024 bp, 14 predicted proteins | sample 1638991 | NCBI WGS metagenome assembly FTAE01 (sample SAMEA3914812, study PRJEB12502) | metagenome | biome: forest; material: soil | place: Canada | collected 2011-07-07 | depth 0.1 m
ATGGCCGTGCTCGCCGCCCGCGCCGCCGAGGAGGGCGCCACCGGCGGGTACCTCCAGGTCGAGGCGGACAACGGCGGTGCGCTCACGCTCTATGACGGACTTGGCTTCACGACCAGTCACACTTACCACTACGCCCGCCTCCCCCAGCGGTAGCGTCAGCCAACAGCCTTCACCACGAAAGCCGTCGCAGCCACCGTGACCGAGCAGAGCAGAACACGCTTCCGTACCGAGGCCCGGGCCGAGCATCCGGACCCGGTGCTGCTCTGCCTGCTCGCGGCCGCCGAACACACCCTGCGCGCCCGTCCGTTCGAGCCCGGTGCGGAGGAGCCGCCGACCCTGGAGGCGCTGCTCGCAGCCTGCCAGGCCGCGATCGAACGCCACGCGGCGGCCGTCCGGCTCGCCGTGGCGGAGCGGGCGCCGGGCACCCCGGACGAGACAGCGGCGCTGCTGGCGGCCGTACTCGGCGGGCGCGAGCGGTTCCACGGCCGCCAGTCGGACTACCGCCGGCTGGAGTCCTCGCTGCTGCCGGACGTGCTGCGGCGCCGGCGCGGGCTGCCGATCATGCTGTCGCTGGTCTGGAGCGCGGTCGCCGCCAGGGCCGGTCTGACCGTCCACGGCGTCGCGCTGCCAGGGCACTTCATCGTCGCGGTCGGCGGCCCGGCGGGCGGCGAGGAGTTCGTCCTCGCCGATCCGTTCCACGGCGGCCGACTGCTCGGCCTGGACGACGCCGCCCGGATGACCCACAGCGCCGGACACCGCTTCTCCCCCGAACTCCTCACCCCCGCCCAGCCGCTGGACATTGTCCTGCGGGTGCTCGGCAACATCCGCAACTGGGCCGCCGACCGCCCCGAGCACGCCCGCACCCAGCTCTGGGCCGCCGAACTCTCCCTGCTGCTCCCCCGCCACCCCGCCCAACTGCGCCTGGAGCGCGCCGAACTGCTCGTCCGCACCGGAGACTTCCTGGCCGGCGCGGCCGAGATGGACGCCTACGCGGAGATCCTCGACACCTTCGACCCGGACACCGCCTCCCGCGTCCGCCAGGACGCCCGCGCGGCCCGGCACAGGCTTAACTAGGCTCGGCTCTCCCTCCTTGCCCGGCATCGGGCAAGGAGGGGCCCATCGTGGCGCTTTTACCCGGTGCTTCGGCTCGCTCGCAGCCGTGGCCTGCCGAAATCAAGGACTGCTGGTGGCGGGAGTCAGAGCCAGCCCTTCTCGCGGGCGATCCGTACCGCCTCGGCCCGGTTGCGGGCGTCCGTCTTCTGGATCGCCATCGAGAGGTAGTTGCGGACGGTGCCCTCCGAGAGGTGCAGCCGTCCGGCGATCTCCGCGTTCACCGCGCCGTCCGAGGCGGCCGCCAGGACGTCGCGCTCGCGGGCGGTCAGCGGGTTGGCGCCCTCCGCCAGCGCCGCTGCGGCCAGGGCGGGGTCGATCACCCGCTCGCCGCGCAGCACGCGGCGGATCGCCTCGGCGAGTTCGGCGGCCGGGGCGTCCTTCACCAGGAAGGCGTCGGCGCCGGCCTCCATCGCCCGCCGCAGGTACCCGGGGCGGCCGAAGGTGGTGGCGATCACGATCTTCGTCCCCGGTTGCCTCCGCCGCAGCAGCGCGGCCGCCTCGATCCCCGTCATCCCCGGCATCTCGATGTCCAGCACCGCGACCTGCACATCGTGCGCGACCGCAGCGTCCACCACCTCGTCCCCGCGCGCGACCTGCGCGACGACGTCGATGTCCCCCTCCAGCCCGAGCAGTGCGGCCAGCGCCTCCCGGACCATCCCCTGGTCCTCCGCGAGGAGGACTCGCACGTTGCCCCCGGCGCTCTGATTCTCACTCATGTGCCGACCTTAGACCGGCCGGCACATGGGGGTGGCCGGTCTTAGGGCCTGGGCTGCGCCGAGGACCCCGCAGGTTCGGAGACCGTCCGCAGCGGTACGAGGGCCCGGAGGCGGAAGCCCCGGCCGCGTGGGGCCGGGCCGCTCTCCAGGCGGCCGCCGACCAGGGCGAGGCGCTCGGCCAGGCCCGAAAGGCCGTTGCCCGGGCCGGACTTGCCGGGGCCCGGCCCGTCGTCGGCGATCTCCAGGACGGCGTAGTGCTCGCCGTCGCCCTCCCAGGTCTCGTCGGCCGTCACCGTGCACACGGTGGCGCCCTCGCCATGGCGGACGATGTTCGTCACGGCCTCGCGCAGCGCCCAGGCCAGGGCGCCGGCCTCCTCCTCGCCGAGCCCGGGCCGGCCCTCGGCCAGCTCCGGCGCGGCCACCAGGGTGACCTGCGCGGTCGCCAGTGCCCTGCGGGCGGCGGCGAGTTCGACCGGCAGGGTGGGCCGCCGGAAGCCGCTGACGGCCTCCCGTACGTCGACCAGCGACTGCCGGGCCACCTGCTCGATGTCGGCGACCTGCGCCCGGGCGGCCTCCGGCTTGTCCTGGTCCATGAACCGCCCGGCCAGCTCGCTCTTGAGGGTGATCAGGGACAGCGAGTGCCCGAGCAGGTCGTGCAGGTCCCGGGCGAGGCGCAGCCGTTCCTCCGAGGCCGCCAGGTGGGCGACGGTGGCGCGGGCCTCGCGCAGCTCCCGCATGGTGCTGATCAGCCGCTGGAGGCCGGTCATCGCGACCCCGCCGAGGAAGCAGGGCAGGATGATCGCGGCCAGGGTGTCGGAGTCGGCGTGGCTGAGCAGTGCCACGGCGAGCGCGAGGACCGTCGTCCCGAGCACCCCGCGCAGCCCGAGCCGGGCCGGCAGTACGACCGCCACGCAGACCGACGCATAGGTGAACAGGGTCATCCAGGCCTGCCCGAGCCCGAACGAGGTGGCCACGGCGAGCGCCAGCATCATCACGACGAGCGGGTACTTGCCCCGCCAGCCGTCCGGCTTGGTGGACCGGACGGCCACCAGCACGACGTACGAGGCCAGGAACACCGCCAGCGCCACCCACCCGGCGACCGTGGCGACGGGGCCGTGCCGGCCGCCGGTCAGGTCCTTGACCGGGTAGATCAGGTAGAGCATCCAGAGCAGCATCCAGGCCAGCTTGACCACCAGCTGGCGCCGGTTCTCGACCACAGCACCGGGGATGTTGCCGTACGAGGCATGCTCCCGGCCGCCCTCCCCGTGGTCGTCGGGGCGGTGGTCCGGGAGCGTGTCGGGCATGCGCGCCATCATGCCTGCTTGCTGTCCCTGCGGTACAGGTGGGCCGCCGCCGCCACGAAGACGGCGAGGAAGCCCGCCAGGCCCGCGACGGCCGCCGTGTCCAGCGAGTGGCCGGGCTGCACGAAGGAGGCCAACTGGTTGTACAGGTACACCGGGTTGAACCGGGCGAAGGTCCTGAGCGAGCCGCTCACCGGGAACCAGGTGCCGCCGAACAGCGCCATCAGCATGTAGACGATCATCACGACCGGCTGCACGGCGTCGGGCTCCGCCGCGTAGCCGAGGGCCACGCCCAGCGCCGCGAACACGAAGCTGCCCAGCCACAGGACCAGGCCGAGCCCGAGCCACTGCGCGGCTCCCAGCTCGACGCCCTCGAAGGCGCCGATCACGAAGACGACGACGATGGCCGGCAGCGTGGTCACCGCACAGGCCGCGATCTTGCCGGTGGTGTACGCCCGCCCGGGCAGCGCCGTCAGCCGCAACTGCCGTACCCAGCCGCTCTTGCGCTCCAGCGAGATCCGCTGCGCGCTGCCGGTGAGCACCGCGCCGACGGCGCCGAAGGTGGCCATCGAGACCATGAAGTACGACTTCGCCGGGATGCCGCCGGCCACCGTACCGCCGCTGTAGGCGCTGATGAAGAAGACGTACAGCAGCGCCGGGTAGAGCACCGTGAACATCAGGTACCGCTTGTTGCGCAGGGTGCGCAGGATCTCCAGCCGGATCAGGGTGGTCATCGCGCGCTCTCCTTCGGGTTCGGGGCGGTCGGGTCGCCGGCCTCGTCGGCGTCCCCGGTGATGGTGAGGAAGGCCTGCTCCAGGCCCAGGCCGGTGACCTCCAGGCCGCGCGGGTACAGGCCCGCCCGGTAGAGCCCGGCGACGTCCGCGTCGGCGTCGGCGGTGCGGATCCGCACCGTCCGCACGCCCTCGACGCGGGCGGTGACGTCCAGCGCGACCAGGCCGGGCAGGGCCCGCAGCGCCGACTCGTCGAACGGGCCGTCGGCGGTGTGCAGTTCGAAGGTGATCCGGCGGGCACCGGCCTTCGCCTTGATCTCCGCGGACGTGCCGTCGGCGATCAGCCGCCCCCGGTGCAGCACGAGCACCCGGTCGGCGACCGAGTCCGCCTCCTCCAGGTAGTGGGTGGCGAAGAGGACGGTCCGGCCGGCGTCGGCCTGGGCCCGCATGCTCGCCCAGAACGCCTGCCGGACGGAGACGTCCATGCCGGTGGTCGGCTCGTCCAGCACGATCAGGTCGGCGGCGCCGGCGATGGCGAGCGCGAAGCGCACCCGCTGCTCCTGGCCGCCGGAGAGCTTGTCGGCCCTGCGCCCGGCGATGTCGGTGACCCCGGCGTCGCTCAGCACCTCGTCGACGCCGCGACCGCGCGGGTGGACGGCGCAGGCGAACGACACCAGCTCGCGCACCGTGACGTCGCCCATCAGGCCGCCGCTCTGCAGCATCGCGCCGACCCGGCCGGCCTGGACGGCGGCACGCGGGGTGCCGCCGAACAGCGAGACGCTGCCCGTGTCCGGCTCGCGCAGGCCGAGCAGCAGGTCGAGGCTGCTGGACTTGCCGGCGCCGTTCGGCCCGAGCAGCGCCACCGTCTCGCCGGGGCGCAGCACCAGGTCGAGGCCGCTCACCGCCTTCACCCGGCCGTAGCTCTTCCTGACCTGCCGGAAGGCGGCGACCTCACCGCCCCCGTTCAGTTCCGTCCCGCTGCTCATCCGTCCGGTCCTCTCCTGGCGGGCCGCCCCTCGGCCCGACATCACAAGAGTCCCGTTCAGGGGGTATGCGGCGGCAGTGTGCAGCGTCGTGTTCCCCGCATGACGGATGTCATGGGTGCGGCCGGCACCCGCTCCCGCCGGTACCGGCCGCGCCCGTCGCACTCAGCCCGCCAGCGACCGCCTGATGAAGTCGACCTGGAGCAGCAGCAGGTTCTCCGCGACCTCCTCCTGCGGCGTCATGTGGGTGACCCCGGAGAGCGGCAGCACGGTGTGCGGGCGCCCGGCGGCGAGCAGCGCGGAGGAGAGCCGCAGGGTGTGCGCGGCCACCACGTTGTCGTCCGCCAGCCCGTGGATGATCATCAGCGGGCGCTCCAGGCCGGCCGCGTAGCCGGTCAGCGAGTTGGCCTCGTACGCCTCGGGCCGCTCGGCCGGGTGGCCGAGGTAGCGCTCGGTGTAGTGGGTGTCGTACAGCTCCCAGTCGGTGACGGGGGCGCCGGCCACCGCCGTGTGGAAGACGTCCGGGCGGCGCAGCACGGCGAGCGCCGCGAGGTAGCCGCCGTACGACCAGCCCCGGATCGCGACCCGGCCGAGGTCGAGCGGGAACTCCCCGGCCAGCGCCTGGAGGGCGTCGACCTGGTCGTCCAGGGTGGCGCCGGCGAAGTCGAAGGCGATCGACTTCTCCCAGGCGGGGCTGCGCCCGGGGGTGCCGCGCCCGTCGGCGACGACCACCGCGAAGCCCTGGTCGGCGAACCACTGGGAGTTCAGGTGCGGGTTGTGCGCCTGGACGACGCGCTGGCCGTGCGGGCCGCCGTACGGGTCCATCAGGACGGGCAGCAGGCCGTCCCGTTCGCGGTCGTAGCCGGTGGGCAGGAAAACGGCGGCCGGGATGCGCCGCTCGCCGGCGAAGCGGAACACCGGGCGGGCGGTGATCACCGGGGTCTCGGCGTGCGAGTCGATGACGGCGATCTCGTCCACCACGACACCCTCGGGCAGGTCCCGGCCGACCTGTACCAGTGCGCCGGGGCGGCCGTGCTCGGAGGTGGAGCGGACGGTGACGCCGGCGGCGTGCACGGCGCTGGTGACGGAGGTGAACGGCTCGCCGTTGGCCGACTCCCAGGTGAGCCGCTTGCCGTCGTGCGAGATCCGGCCGACGGCGATCCAGCCGGGCTCCGGGTCGGTCTCGCCGGCGCCGCCGGAGGCGCTGAAGAACACCTCCTCGTCGGTGACCGCGATGACCGAGCGGAGGTGCAGGTCGGCTCCGGTGACGGCGTGGTCGCCGATCACCAGCGCCCGCGCTCCGCCCTCGTCGGTGATCCGGACGAGCTTGCCGTCCGGCGTCCAGGCGGGCACGCCGGGGAACAGGTCCAGCCAGGCGTCGTCCTGCTCCGCGTGCAGCAGTGTGGTTGCGCCGGTCTCGACGTCGACGCCGAGGACCTGCTGACCGCGCTGGTCGCGGGCCTGGACGAGGAGCAGCGGCGGCCCGCCGGCCGACCAGTGCACCCGTGCCAGGTAGGGGTACGCCTCGCGGTCCCACCGCACCTCGACGCGGGTGCCGTCGAGGCCGAGCGCCCAGAGGCCGACCTCGGCGTTGGCGGTGCCGGCGGCCGGGTAGGCGATCTCGGCGGGCTCGCGGCCCGGGTTCGCCGGGTCGGCGATCCACCAGCGCTCGACGGGGGTGTCGTCGGCGCGCTCGGCCAGCAGCCGATCGCTGTCGGGGGACCACCAGAAGCCCCGGTCGCGGTCCATCTCCTCCTGCGCGATGAACTCGGCCTGGCCCCAGGTCACCCCGGGCCCGTCCGGCTCGGCGAAGGCCCAGTCGGCGCTGCCGTCGGTGCGGGTCAGCCGCAGCTCGCCGCCGGTGGTGGCGTACGCGACGTAGGCGCCGTCGGGCGAGGGCCGGGGGTCGAGCAGCGGGCCCTCGGCGGGCAGCTCGCTCGCGCTGCCGGTGGTGAGGTCGGTGACGAACAGCCGCCCGGAGAGGGCGAAGGCGGCGAGCCGCCCGGCGCCGTCGAGGGCGTAGCCGACGATGCCGGCCGAGCCCTCGCGGCTGCGTTCGCGCCGGGCCCGCTCGGCCGGGGAGAGGTCCTCCTCGCCGCCGCCGAGCAGGACGGCCGGGTCGGCGGCGATCCGCTCGCCGCCGGTGGTGGTGTCGAGGGTCCAGAGCAGGTTCGCCCGGTCGCTGCCCGACCTGGAGCGCAGGAACACGACCCTGGAGCCGTCGGGTGCGACGGCGAAGGACCGGGGCGCTCCGACGGTGTAGCGCAGGGTCCGCGCGTACTGCCGGGGAAAGGTGTCCGCAGGGGTATCGGAGGTCATGGCACCAGACCCTACGACCTCCCGGCGCCGCTGCCCGGCTCATCGTGATCACTCGTTCGGACCATCGCCGCGAAGAACCCCTGGAAGGCCCCGGCACCCCCTCCGACCGGCCCATGCGCCCCACTGGTACCCCTGTGCCCCGGGGTGTGTCGTCTCACGGTTAGTGATGCGCGCCTCACCCGTCGGGTATGACTGGATCCATCGAGTGATCGTCAGGCCCCGTCCCGGGCCCTGCCCGCCCGAACCGCAAGTCCCGTAGTGTCCCGACCGCCACCCTCCCCAAGGGTGTGGCGCACCCGAGAAGGGGTGTGAGCCGCCATGGCTTTGTCCATCTCCGCCGTCATGCTGATGCTCGTCATCGTCGTGGTGCTGATCCGCCGGTCCAGCCTGAAGCTGGCGCACGCGATCATCTGCGCGCTGCTCGGCTTCTACCTGGCGTCCAGCTCGATCGCACCCTCGATCAGCGAGGTCACCAGCAATCTCGCCGGGATGATCAATGGCCTGAAGCTCTAGCCGCACCGACGCGGTCGCTGAGACCGGTCGGCCGATGGTGGGCGGCGTCGCGCCCCCCGCTCCTTCACCCACCCACCATCGGCCGACCGGTCTAGGCTGCTCCCCATGACCGCGAATCCCGGCCGCCGCCTGCTCCTGGTGCACGCGCACCCCGACGACGAGTCGATCGGCAACGGCGCGACGATGGCACGCTACGCCGCCGAGGGCGCCCGGGTCACCCTGGTGACCTGCACCCTCGGCGAGGGCGGCGAGGTCATCCCGCCCGGGCTGGCCCACCTGACGGCGGACCGGGACGACACCCTCGGCCCCTACCGGATCGGCGAGCTGACCTCCGCGATGCGCGAGACCGGCGTCGCCGATTTCCGCTTCCTCGGCGGCGCCGGGCGCTACCGCGACTCCGGGATGATGGGCGTGCCCGACAACGAGGTGCCCGGCTGCTTCTGGCAGGCCGACGTGGACGAGGCCGCCGGCCACCTGGTGGCGGTGGTCCGCGAGGTCCGGCCGCAGGTGCTGGTCACCTACGACGAGGACGGCGGCTACGGGCACCCGGACCACATCCAGGCGCACCGGGTCGCGATGCGCGCGTACGAGCTGGCCGCCGACCCGGCGTTCCGCCCGGAGCTCGGCCCGGCCTGGCCGATCGCCAAGGTGTACTGGAACCGGATGGCCCGCTCCGTCCTCGCCGAGGGCCTGCGCGAGACCGCCGCGAAGGCGCCCTTCCCGGGTGTCGCCGCACCGGCGGACGTGCCCGGCGTGGTGGACGACAGCGTGATCACGACCGTCCTGGACGGGCGGGGGTACGCCGGCCGCAAGGCCGCCGCGATGGCCGCGCACGCCACCCAGATCACCGTGGACGGGGAGTTCTTCGCACTGAGCAACGACCTCGGCCAGCCGCTGATCGCGACCGAGTACTACCAGTTGGTGCGCGGTACGGCGGGCCCGGGCCACCCGGAGGACGACCTCTTCGCGGGCCTGGACACCGCCGGAGCCGACGAGAGCACCGGCACCACCGCCGCCGGTACCACCGCCGCCGGTACCACCGAGGAGAGCGTCCGATGACCGACCGCGCCGCGTCCCCCGCCGCCCCGCGCCCCTCCCTGTCCGCGCGGGTGCTGGGCACCCGCAGCGAGCGGCTCGCCGAGCCGCAGCCGTCCAGGGCCGGCCGCGTCACGGCGTACGTGGTGCTGTTCGTGCTCGGGGCGCTGGTCTCGGTCTGCGGCTCGTTCGTCCAGACGCTGTGGCCGCCGGCCGGCCTGCTGCTGTCGCTGGCCGCCACCGGCGCGGTGTTCTACGCGGGCCTGCGGCTGACCGGCACCAAGCTGGGCGCGGGCGTGCCGGTGGCCGGCTGGTTCCTGGCACTGATGGTGCTGATCGTGCCGCGACCCGAGGGCGACACCGTGCTCTGGCCGAGCGCGTCCTCGTACGCGTACCTGTTCCTCGGCTCGATCCTCGGAGTGATCTGCGCCACGCTGCCCACCCGGACGAGCTACTTCCTCGGGGCCCCCGGCCCCCGGAAGTGACCCCGGCGGTGACCACGTGTTCGCGGGTCTCCACGACGAGCAGTCAGGACCGCGCGACCGTAGTCTCATACCGGAGGAACCGGACGTATCAGGTTCTATCCGAACCGGTTCGCCGCTCAGTTCTTCCCAGTATGGTGGTGCCGCAAGATGCCGCCCCCGGCCACTGCCGGGCGGGGTGCGCCAGAGAGAATCAGCCAAGACGAATAAAGCTGGTGTCGGAGGGGATCTTGTCCCGGTCCATCGCCGGCGGCGCGAGCCGCCCGGCCGGACGGGCACCCCACAACCCGCGGTCGGGCCCCACGGCGGCGACCGCGAACCCGGAGCAGAGCAGCATTGAGCAGCCGCGAATCTGACAACGCGTACCCGACGCCCCGGCGTACGGGTCCGGACGCTTACCCGTCCGGCACCCCGCCGTACGGCATCCCGGGCATCCCCGACGGCGGCGTCCCGGCGGGTGGCGCCCCGTCCGATCCGGCCGATGCGCCCGCCGGCGGCGGCAGCGATGCGCCCAGGACCGAGACCACGCTGACCACCAGGGTCAGGATCAACATCCCCGGCTCGCGCCCGATCCCGCCGGTGGTGGTCCGCAGCGCCGTCAAGAACGAGGACGGGGCGGACGACGCGCCCGCTGCCGCCCCCGAACCGGCCGGCCCCCGGCACCGCTCCGCCGCGCCGTCCTCCCCCGTGCTCGGGGTGATGGACAGCAGCAGCCGGACGGCGACCCCGCCGAACCTCCCGCCCGAGTGGCAGACCGGCGAGAACGCCGGGCAGTCCGAGGCCGAGTCGACCGGCGAGTGGTTCCGGCCGAGGCAGAAGAAGGGCGCGGCCGACGGACCCACTCCGGTGGCCGCCGGCGCCCCCGCCGCGCCGGCCGGCGCCGGGCGGCCCGCCGAGGGCCGTCAGGCCGCCGCCGCACGCCCCGAGGCCACCCGCCCCGCGGGCCCCCGCCCGACCCCGGGCCCGCTGCCGACCGGTGCGCCCGCCTCGCCGTTCGGGGCCCCGGCCGCGCCCGAGGGCCCGACCGCCGCCGCCTCCCCGTACGACGAGGGCATGCCGGCCGACCCCTTCGCGGGCGACCCGTACACCGCCGACCCGTACGCCGCAGATCCGTTCAACGCGGGCCCGCCCACCGGTGACCCGTACAGCGCCGGCCCGGCCGGCGGGGCTCCGTACGCAGGCGGCCCGGCCACCGGGGACCCGTTCTCGCCCCCGCCCGGCCCGGCCGCGCGGCCCGCCGACCCGTTCGCGCCCGGCCCGGAGTTCGGCGCGCCCCTGCCGAACCGCCAGCGCCCGCAGAACGAGACGCCGCAGAACGGCGTGCCCGCCGGCGGGCTCCAGCACGGCGGACCCCAGCAGGGCAGTGGCCCGGACGACACCGTCATCGGCGGCTTCGAGCCGATCCAGGACGACGCCCCGGCGGCCGCCATACCCGGCCTGGCGCAGGACCCGTTCGCCCCGGCCGGCCCCGGCGGCCGCTTCCCCGGCGGTGCCGGCGCGGCCGCCGACCCGTTCGCCGCGAAGCAGGCCTTCCCGGCGGCCGACCCGTTCGCCGCGGCCGACCCGTTCAAGACCGACGCCCCGTTCAGGGCCGACGCCCCCGTCGCCCCGGCCGGCCCCTTCAAGCCCGCCGAGCCGCGTCCGGACGGCACCGGCCGCCCCGACGCCGGCGCCCCGGCCGGGGCGCCCGCCCGGGCCGCCCGGCCCGCGGCGGCCGAGCCGGCCACGGAGAAGCCCGCCGAGAAGCCGGCCGCCAAGGCCGACCCGCCCAAGCGGCGCGGGCGGGCGTCCAAGCTGCTCGTGTACGGCATCGGCTTCCTGCTCTTCGCCGGCGCCGCCGCGTACGGCACCGGCCTGATGCTCAACCAGTCGGACGTGCCCAAGGGCACCGTGGTGCTCGGCACCGACATCGGTGGCAGCAGCCGCGACCAGGCGATCCACCGGCTCGACGACACCGTGGGCAAGGCCGGCCAGCAGCCGGTCAAGCTGAAGATCGGCGAGCAGACGCTCGACCTCGACCCGATCGCCGCCGGGCTGAGCTTCGACACCACCGGCACCGTGGACGGCCTGACCGCGCACAGCTACAACCCGGTCGAGGTGATCAACTCGCTGAAGGGCGGCGAGAAGGCCGTCCCGCCGCAGGTCAAGGTGGACCGCGCGAAGCTCAAGGCCGCGCTCGACGCGCTGGCCGCCGGCTCCGGCCAGGCCCTGCAGGAGGGCTACGTCAAGTTCGGCACCGGCGGCGAGATCGTCGTGGTTCCGGGCAAGGCCGGCCAGGCGGTCGACTCGACCACCGCCGTCGACCAGGTCGAACGGGCCTACCGGGACCGCGCGGCGGGCAAGGAGACCGCCCCGATCGCGCTCACGGTCACGGCGGCCGAGCCGAAGGTCTCCGCGCAGACCCTGCAGGCCGCCGCGGACAGCCTGGGCAAGGCGGTGACGAGCGGCTACGTGCACGTCGTGGCCGGCGCCAAGAAGTTCGAGTTCGGGAAGGCGACGGCGGCCAAGGCCCTCACGCTCGCCCCCGACGACACCGGCAAGATCGTGCCGAAGTGGGACTACGACCAGCTCGGCGGCGCCCTGGACGGCGTCTTCGACAAGGTGAAGGCCCGCAAGGACGGCGCCCTGGCACCGATCACCGCGCAGGACGTCGCGGCCGGCATCACGTCCGTCCTCGACAAGACGGGCGACAAGGACCGGACGTTCAAGTTCACCGTGGCCTGAGTCGCGACTGAGGCACCATCAGGCACGCCCGTACCGGCGCGCCGCCACCGGGAGGCCGGGACCTGATCCGAGGTCCCGGCCTCCCGGCGTTCACAGGCCGGTGCGGAGTGTCCGATTTCCGGATACTTGACAGCGCCTCAGGAGGCCCGCCCCGCAGTCCGATCCGGCCTCCGGCAGCGGGGTCCAGTCTGGCGAATACTCGCCAATGGCGGTGCAAAACTGGACATTTACCAATAACTCGCCTGGCACTGAAGAACGTTGGCATGCGCCCCGATCGCTGCCTCGAAAACCGCTCGCCGCCTGCGGCTTTCGCCGACGAACCCATGGTCAAAGGCGCCTGAAAGCAACGGCTTCGGCCCTTGCGTTACCAAGCCTTGATTCAGCGCTGGTCGACAAGCCACCTCATGGTCAGCAAGATGTGGCACCGAGGCCGTTGCACAGCGGCGAGATGTTTTCCGCCCGGCCGACCGGCAACCGAGCTCCCCGACACCCTGTCCGGACCACTCGGGCCGTACCGGCTGGACCGCACGAGGGAGAAGAAGCGCCTTGGGTCGCTACATGCTGCGCAAGCTGGCCAATTATCTGGTCCTGGTCATAGTCGCCGCTTCCCTCACCTATTTCCTGGCCGGTCTCAGTCTCAACCCGAAGGCGAAGTACGAGGGCCGCAATCCGGCCGTCCCCGTCGCCACCATCACCAAGTCGCTGAACGACATCAACCAGAACCCGGACACTCCCATCGTGGAGCGGTTCGCGACCTGGGCCAACGGCGTCGCCCACGGTGATCTCGGCAAGACCATCGACAACAGCTCGGTGAACGACGACTTCGGCCGCCGGGTCGGTGTCTCCACCCGGCTGCTGCTGATCGCCACCCTGCTCGGCTCGGTCGGCGGCGTCGCGCTCGGCGCACTGGGCGCCATCAAGCAGTACCGGGCCTTCGACCGGATCACCACCGTCCTGTCGTTCCTGATCCTGGCCACCCCGGTATTCGTCCTGGGCAGCGCGCTGCAGTTCGGCACGACCAAGCTCAACGGGGGCTCCGGCTTCATCAAGGTGACCGGCGAGTACGACCCGCAGTACCAGGGCCAGTGGGGACTGGACGCACTGCTCAACCGCGGTCAGCACATCCTGCTGCCGATGATCACGCTGGTCCTGCTCCAGGTGGCGCTCTACAGCCGCTACCAGCGCAGCACCATGCTGGACGTGCTCGGCAGCGACTTCCTGCGCACCGCCCGCGCCAAGGGCCTGCGCCGTCGCCAGGCCTTGGTCAAGCACGGCCTTCGGACCGCCGTCCTGCCGGTCGTCCCGCTGCTGGTCTACAACATCGTGCTGCTCTTCACCGGCGCCACGATCACCGAGCGGACCTTCGGCTGGCACGGCATGGGTGAGTGGCTGGTCAGCTCCATCACCCGCAACGACATCAACTCGGTCGCCGCCGTGGGCCTGTTCACCGCCTTCGTCGTACTGATCGCCGGCCTGCTCTCCGACCTGTTGTACGCGGCACTCGACCCGCGCGTACGGACCTGACACCCGCGCACCCGGACCGACGAACCCGCAGTCACAGGAGCAACCGCGATGAGCACCCAGACCACCCCGAGCACCCCCGGCGCCACGAGCGGCGAGAGCGCCGCCCCCGCCGCCCCGCCCGCCAAGGCCCGCAGCAGCCGCTCCCGGCTGACCGTGCGCCGCTTCGCCCGCAACCGGCTCGCGCTGGCCGGCCTGGCGATCCTGGTCCTGCTGTTCCTGGCCGCCTACCTCGGCCCGCTCTTCGACAAGTGGAGCTACGAGCAGCACGACTACCTGGCCTTCACCTCGCCGCCCACCGCCGACCACTGGTTCGGCACCACCCAGAGCGGCCAGGACCTCTTCGCCCTGACCATGCGCGGACTCCAGAAGTCCCTGGTGATCGGCCTCCTGGTCGGCGTGCTGGCCACCCTGATGGCCGCCACCGCCGGGGCGTTCTCCGCGTACTTCAGCGGCTGGACGGACCGGGTCGTGATGTGGGTCGTCGACCTGCTGCTGGTGATGCCCAGCTTCCTGATCCTCGCGGTGCTGTCCCCGCTGTTCCGCACCTCGGGCTGGCTGATCTTCGTCGTGCTGATCTCGGTCTTCAGCTGGATGATCACCGGCCGGGTGGTCCGCAGCATGACGATGACCCTGAAGGACCGTGAATTCGTCAAGGCCGCCAAGTACATGGGCGTCCCCGGCCCGGTCATCATCTTCCGGCACATCGTGCCGAACATGGCCTCGCTGCTGATCATCGACTCGGTGATCCAGGTCGGCGGCGCGGTGGTCTTCGAGTCCACGCTGTCGTACTTCGGCTTCGGCATCCAGCCGCCGGACGTGTCGCTCGGCACCGTGATCTCCCTGAACGAGACCAACGCCACCACCTACCCCTGGCTGTTCTTCTTCCCCGCCGGCTTCCTCGTCCTGATCGGCCTCTCGGTGTCCTTCATCGGCGACGGCCTGCGGGACGCGCTGGACCCGAACTCCGCCAACGCCAAGGCCAAGTGGGACAAGAAGGCCGACCAGGCGGACAAGGCCGCGCAGCGGACGGCCACCACCGGCATCGCACCCGAGTCCGCCAAGGTGCTGAACCCGTCATGACCGAGCCCCAGGCCACCCCTGGCACCAGCAGCCCGGACATCAGCAGCACGGCAGACAGCGCCCGTACCAAGGAAGGGATCCGACCGGTGACCGACACCCGGCTGGACAAGTCGCAGCCCGCGCAGGAGCAGCCCGCCACCGACCGGCCCGTCCTGGAGGTGACCGACCTGCGGGTGGCCTTCCCCAGCGAGGCCGGCCCGGTGCGCGCGGTGCGCGGCGTCTCGTACGCCGTCCGCCCCGGCGAGGTGCTCGGCATCGTGGGCGAGTCGGGCTCCGGCAAGTCCGTCTCCTCGATGGCCGTGCTCGGCCTGCTGCCGGACACCGCGCGGGTCACCGGTTCGATCAAGCTGGCCGGCCGGGAGCTGCTCGGGCTCAACGACGACCAGCTGTCCGAGATCCGCGGCAAGGACATCGGGATGGTCTTCCAGGACCCGCTGTCCGCCCTGACCCCGGTGTACAGCGTCGGCACCCAGATCGTCGAGGCGCTGCAGATCCACCAGAAGATGACCCGGCAGCAGGCCCGCGAGCGGGCGATCGACCTGCTGAACGTCGTCGGCATCCCCGACCCCAAGCGCCGGGTCGACAACTTCCCGCACGAGTTCTCCGGCGGCATGCGCCAGCGCGCGGTGATCGCCATGGCGATCGCCAACGACCCCAAGGTGATCATCGCCGACGAGCCCACCACGGCCCTGGACGTCACCATCCAGGCGCAGGTGCTGGAGGTGCTGAAGAAGGCCCAGGAGGTCACCGGCGCGGCCATCGTCATGATCACCCACGACCTCGGGGTGATCGCCGGCTTCGCCGACCGCGTCCAGGTGATGTACGCCGGACGGCCGGTCGAGTCCGGCACCGTGGACGACGTGTACTACTCCCCCCGGATGCCGTACACCATCGGTCTGCTCGGCTCGATCCCGCGCCTGGACGACACCGGGCGCCAGGCGCTCACCCCGATCGACGGCAACCCGCCGTCGATGGTCGAGCTCGGCCCGGGCTGCCCGTTCGCCGCCCGCTGCCCGATCGCGGTCGACATCTGCAAGGAGGCCGAGCCGGAGCTCGCCGTCCGCGGCGATGCCGGCCACCCGACCGCCTGCCACCGCAGCGCCGAGCTGTCCGGCGAGCTGGACCCGGCCACGATCTATCCGATCCCGGAGCTCCCGCCGGTCGCCGAGAGCATCCGGCTGCCCCGCGCGCAGCGCCCCACCGTGCTCGAACTCTCCAACCTGACCAAGCACTTCCCGCTCACCAAGGGCGCGATCGTGAAGCGCAAGGTCGGGACCGTGCGCGCGGTGGACGGCATCACGCTGGACATCCGCGAGGGCGAGACGCTCGGCCTGGTCGGCGAGTCCGGCTGCGGCAAGACCACCACCCTGCTGGAGATCCTGGATCTGCCCAGCGGCCAGGCCGGCACCGTGACCGTGTTCGGCAAGGACATCCGCGGCCTCGGCCGGGCCGACCGCAAGGCCCTGCGCCGGGACATGCAGATCGTCTTCCAGGACCCGATGGCCGCCCTGGACGCCCGGATGCCGATCGGCGACATCCTGGCCGAGCCGCTGAAGACCCACGGCTGGGACAAGGAGCGGATCGCCGCCCGCGTCCCCGAGCTGCTGGAGATGGTCGGCCTCGACCCCGACCACGCTGACCGCTACCCCGCCGAGTTCTCCGGCGGCCAGCGCCAGCGCATCTCGATCGCCCGCGCGCTCGCCCTGGAACCCAAGCTGGTCATCCTGGACGAGCCGGTCTCGGCCCTGGACGTCTCCATCCAGGCCGGCGTGCTGAACCTGCTGGACGAGCTGAAGTCCCGGCTCGGCCTGAGCTACCTGTTCGTCGCGCACGACCTGTCGGTGGTACGCCACATCGCCGACCGGATCGCCGTGATGTACCTCGGCCGGATCGTCGAACTCGGCGACACCGAGAGCATGTTCGCCGAGCCCTCGCACCCGTACACGCAGGCCCTGCTGTCCGCCGTCCCGCTGCCCGACCCGCGCAAGGAGCGGGAGCGCAGCCGGATCATGCTCACCGGCGACCTGCCCAGCCCGGCCGACGTGCCGAGCGGCTGCCGGTTCCGCAACCGCTGCCCGAAGTACCTCGTGCTCGGCGAGGACGACCAGCAGCGCTGCCGCGACGAGGACCCGACCGACCAGCAGCTCGCCGACGACCACGTGGCGGCCTGCCACTTCGCGGCGGCACTCGAAGTCGTCTGACCTCCGCCCAAGCCTGCTCCGGGGGCTCCCGAATCCGCCGCCGGAGCTGTCGTACCACCCGTTATCGCCCTCCTAACTCCGTCATCCCACTGGGGGAACCCCTTGAAGCACAGCAGAATCCCGCTCGCACTGGTCGCCACCGTCGCGGTCGGCTCGCTCACGCTCAGCGCCTGCAGCTCCAGCGGCGGCAGCTCGGACACCACCGCGAAGGCGACCGAGGCCCCGAAGATCACTGCGATCGACGTCAACCAGCAGGACCGCGCGGCTCTCAAGGAGGGCGGCACGCTGACCATGGCGATCGACCAGTTCTCCAGCCAGTGGAACCCGCTGGAGGCGGACGGCAACGAGGACTCGACCATCCAGGTCATCAAGTCCCTGATGCCGACCTTCTGGCGCTCGGACGCGGGCGGCACCCAGACCCCGAACAAGGCCTACCTGCTGGACGCCAAGGCGGAGACCAAGGACGGCAAGCAGGTCGTCACCTGGACGCTGAACCCCAAGGCCAAGTGGTCGGACGGCACCCCGATCACCTGGAAGGACATCGAGCTCAACTGGAAGGCCCAGAACGGCAAGGACACCAACTTCAAGGCCACCGGCACCACCGGCTTCGAACTGGTCGAGAGCGTCGTCAAGGGTGCTGACGACTACCAGGCGATCATGACCTTCTCCTCCCCGTTCTCGGAGTGGCAGGGCATGTTCAACTCGGTCGCCAACGCGCCGCTCTTCCCGGGCAGCCAGATGGACACCGCCGACAGGTTCAACACGACGTACGTGGACGCGATCCCGGTCACCGCCGGCCCGTTCAAGTTCGGCAGCTTCGACAAGACCGCGCAGACCGTCACCGTGGTCGCCGACCCCACCTGGTGGGGCGACAAGCCGATCCTGGAGAAGGTCGTCTACAAGGCGATGGACACCTCGGCGATGCCGAAGGCCTTCGCCAACGGCGAGGTCGACTTCTACAACAACGGCCCGGACCCGGCCGGCTTCAAGGCCATCCAGGGCACCTCCGACGGCGCCGTGCGCGAGGCCGGCGGCCCGAACTTCCGCCACGTCCAGCTGAACGGCAAGAGCCCGCTGCTGACCGACGCCAACGTGCGCCAGGCCATCTTCCAGGCGATCGACCGCGACACCATCGCCAAGGCCGACCTGAACGGCCTCAACTGGCCCGCCACCGCGCTGAACAACCACCTCCTGGTGGCCAACCAGAACGGCTACAAGGACAACTCCAACGGCCTCAGCAAGTTCGACCCCGAGGCCGCGAAGAAGAAGCTGGACGCCGCCGGCTGGAAGCTCGAGGGCGACGTCCGCAAGAAGGACGGCAAGGAGCTCAACCTCAAGCTGGTCATCCCGGCCGGCGTCACGACGGCTCAGAACGAGTCCTCGATGATCACCGAGATGCTCAAGAACGTCGGCGTGAAGATCACCACCTTCACCGCCCCGTCGAACGAGTTCTTCGACAAGTACATCTACAAGTTCGACTTCGACATGACCGCCTACTCGCTGCTCGGCACGCCGTTCCCGGCCTCCGGCTCGAAGGCCAACTTCGGCGTCACCGGCGGATCCAACTACTCGCAGGTCGGCAGCGCCGACGCCGACGCCGCGATGGACAAGGCCGCCGCCGCGACCGACGTGACCACCGAGTTCCAGCAGATCAACAAGGCCGACGAGGAGCTCTGGAAGGTCGCGGCGCTCATCCCGCTCTACCAGCGTCCGGCCATCTTCGGCGCCAAGAAGAACCTCGCCAACATCGGCGCCCCGGGCCTCTCGGACGTCATCTGGGAGAACGTCGGCTTCCAGAAGTGACACAGCTCTGACGCTTCGTCAGAGCCGTCGCCCGAAGCAGTAGGGCCGGGCCCCTGGAGGAATCTCCTCCAGGGGCCCGGCCCTTTCCCGTCGGCGCGCTCAGCCCGCGCCGACCACGTCCCGCACGACGGCGAAGTGACAGGCCGACTCGTGCGCCGCCGCCCCCTCCAGCAGCGACGGCACCGCCAGCAGCGGCTCCTCGCTCGCACAGCGGTCCTCGGCCTTCCAGCAGCGCGTGCGGAAGCGGCAGCCCGACGGCGGATTGGCCGGCGACGGCAGGTCCCCGCTGAGCAGGATGCGCTCACGGCCCTCACGGCCGCTCGGGTCCGGCACCGGCACGGCGGAGAGCAGCGCCTGGGTGTACGGGTGCGTCGGGAACGAGTAGATCTGCTCCTCCGTCCCGATCTCGACCATCTTGCCGAGGTACATCACGCCGACCCGGTCGGAGATGTGCCGGACGATCGAGAGGTCGTGCGCGATGAACATGTACGACAGGTTG
>FTAE01000227.1_pt1 | contig 18659 bp, 9 predicted proteins | sample 1638991 | NCBI WGS metagenome assembly FTAE01 (sample SAMEA3914812, study PRJEB12502) | metagenome | biome: forest; material: soil | place: Canada | collected 2011-07-07 | depth 0.1 m
GACGGTAACCCTGCCCAGACGGTGACCCCGTCAGGCGGTGGCGGCCGCCGCCGCCCGCCCGGCGGCGCGGCCGGAGAAGATGCAGCCGCCGAGGAAGGTGCCCTCCAGCGAGCGGTAGCCGTGCACGCCGCCGCCGCCGAAGCCGGCCGCCTCGCCCGCCGCGTACAGCCCGTCCAGCACGCTGCCGTCCGGTCGCAGGACCCGCGAGGAGAGGTCGGTCTCCAGGCCGCCGAGCGACTTGCGGGTGAGGATGTTGAGCTTGACGGCGATCAGCGGTGCGGCCCTGGGGTCGAGGATGCGGTGCGGGGTGGCGGTGCGGATCAGCTTGTCGCCGAGGTAGCGGCGGGCGCCGTGGATCGCGGTGACCTGGAGGTCCTTGCTGAACGGGTTGGCCATCTCGCGGTCGCGGGCCTCGATCTCGCGGAGCAGCGCGGCGCCGTCGATCAGCGGCTGCGGGGTCTTGGCGTTCATACCCCGGACGAGGTCGGGGACGTTCCCGGCGACCACGAAGTCGGCGCCGTGCCGCTTGAAGGCCTCGACCGGGCCGGTGGCGCCGGGCAGGGCGCGGCCGAGGACGTCGCGGATGCTGCGGCCGGTGAGGTCGGGGTTCTGCTCGGAGCCGGAGAGGGCGAACTCCTTCTCGATGATCTTCTGGGTGAGGACGAACCAGGTGTGGTCGTACCCGGTGGTCATGATGTGTTCGAGCGTGCCGAGGGTGTCGAAGCCGGGGAAGAGCGGGACGGGCAGCCGGTTGCCGCGCGCGTCCAGCCAGAGCGAGGACGGGCCCGGCAGGATGCGGATGCCGTGCCGGGCCCAGATCGGGTCCCAGTTCTCGATGCCCTCGGTGTAGTGCCACATCCGGTCGCCGTTGATCAGGTTGCCGCCGGCTTCGCCCGCGATGCCGAGCATCAGGCCGTCGACGTGGGCCGGAACGCCGGAGAGCATCCGGGTGGGCGGGGTGCCGAGGCGGGCGGGCCAGGCCTTGCGGACCAGGTCGTGGTTCCCGCCGATGCCGCCCGAGGTCACGATGACCGCCTGGGCCCGCAGTTCGAAGGATCCGGCCGGCTCGCGCGAGCTGGCGACGCCCCGTTCGACGTCGCTGGGCACCAGGATCTCGCCGGTGACGGTGTCGGTGACGCCGTCGTTCGCGGCCAGGCCGGTGACGCGGTGGCGGAAGCGGATGTCGACCAGGCCCCGGGCCACGGCCGCCTGCACCCGGCGGGCGAAGGGCTCGACGATGCCGGGGCCGGTGCCCCAGGTGATGTGGAAGCGCGGCACCGAGTTGCCGGGGCCGGTGGCGAGCAGTCCGCCGCGCTCGGCCCACCCGACGACGGGGAAGAAGCGGACGCCCTGGGCGTGCAGCCAGGCGCGCTTCTCGCCGGCGGCGAAGTCGACGTAGGCCTCGGCCCAGCGGCGCGGCCAGGCGTCCTCGTCCCGGTCGAAACCGGCCGTGCCCTGCCAGTCCTGCCAGGCCAGTTCGTGGGAGTCGCGCACCCGCATCCGGCGCTGCTCGGGCGAGTCGACCAGGAAGAGGCCGCCGAAGGACCAGTGCGCCTGGCCGCCGAGGGAGGCCGCCGGCTCCTGGTCGAGCAGGATGACCTTCCGTCCGGCGTCCGCCAGTTCCGCGGTGGCGACCAGGCCGGCCAGGCCGGCTCCGATGACGATGACGTCGGCGTCGAGTGCCATGCGGGGGTCCTCCAGGGACGGCGGTGCCGGTGGGTGGGTCCGGGGTGGGTCCGATACTGCGGCCTGTCGATCACCCAGTCAACCGGCCGGTAACAACGGGCCGGGGGAATTTCGCTCCACGGTGGCGCGGAATTCCGGGCGCTACGCCGTGGAGCGTAATTCGGAATGCCTTTCTGACCCTTTTTCAGGAATTCCCGCCGATTCTGTGGACGGACACGAAACCTGGCGGTAACTTACCGAGCAGTAGCAGCTGTGGCCCGGCTCATGCGCACCCCCACCCACCCTCGTAGTTTCTCTCCCCCAGGAGGAACCGTGCTCAGCCCTGCCCGGAAACTCGCGTCCCTGCTGGTCACCAGCCTCGCGCTGCTGGTCACCGTCGCGCTGACCACCTCCGACGCGAGCGCCGCCACCGGCTCCCGCCACTACGTCGCCCTCGGCGACTCCTACGCCGCCGGCGCCGGCGTGCCCGGCCAGTCGGCCGGCCTGTGCCTGCGCTCGGACCGCAACTACGGCCACCTGGTCGCCGCCGCCCTCGGCTCCGCCGTGTACACCGACGTCACCTGCTCGGCCGCGAAGGTCAAGGCGATGACCTCGGCCCAGTACGACGCGTTCATCCGCGTCAACGACCCGCAGCTGAACGCGCTCACCGCCGACACCGACCTGGTGACCATCGGCATCGGCGGCAACGACCTGGGCGTCGGCGACCTCGGCGTCGGCGAGGTGATCGCCACCTGCGTCGCGGGCGCGGTGGTCAACCCGTTCGGCACCCCGTGCAAGGACGTCTACAGCCACGGCCACTGGGACTGGAGCAGTTGGTCCTGGCAGTACGGCAACGACGACCTCGCCGACCGCGTCGCGGGCGCGGCGCCGCAGCTCGCCGACGTGCTCGCCCGGATCCACGCCAAGGCGCCCGCCGCCAAGGTGCTGGTGGTCGGCTACCCGTCCGTGCTGCCGCAGGACTCGGACGACTGCGTCGGCCGCCAGCCCGTCACCCCCGGCGACGTCACGTACCTGCGCGGGGTGCTCGGCCGGCTGAACTCGATGCTCGCGAGCACGGCCGCCGCGGGCGGCGCCACCTACGTGGACACGGCCGGCCCGACCCGCGGCCACGACGCCTGCTCCACCGACCGCTGGATCGAGGGCGCGCTGCCGGGCTCCCCCGCCGTCCCGTTCCACCCGAACGCGACGGGCGAGCAGGCGATGGCCCAGGCCGTCCTGGCCGCTCTGCGCTGAGCCGCCGGCACGACGGACGGGGCGCGACCGGACCCACCGGTCGCGCCCCGTCCGCTCGTTCAACACGTTCAGGGCTTGATGCGCACGATCTGCGGCTCGTGGTCGCTCGCCTGCTGGGCGAACTCGCTGTTGATGTGCACCACGTCGTACTTGGCGTACCCGACCTCGGGGCTGACCAGGATGTGGTCGAGCACCTGCGAGTTGCCCTGGTAGACGTACGAGTACTGTTCCTTCTCCGGCAGTTCGTTCACCAGGTCGCGCAGCACGCCGTCCTTGGTGAGCGCGGCCAGCGCCGGGGAGAACTGGTAGTCGTTGAAGTCACCGACGGAGACGACCTTCGCGTACGGGTCGGCCGCGAGCAGCTTCGCCACGAAGGCCTGCTCGACGACGGCCTGCTTGCCGCGCTGCACCTCGGAGCTGCGGGACGGGGCCTGGAAGCGGCTGTCGATACCCAGGTCACCACCCTTGCTGTTGAAGTGGTTGGCGATCACGAAGAGCTTCTTGCCGCGGAAGCTGAACTGGCCGACCAGCGGCTTGCGGCTGTTCGTCCAGGCCTCGTTCGCCGGGTCGATCCGGCCGGGCGAGGCCGTCAGCGCGGCGGCGTCGCCGGTGCCGGCCACGTCCACGGCGGTGCTGGTGGCGTCGGCGACCGGGATGTCCGTGAAGGAGATCCGCAGCGGGTTGAAGAGGAACACCTGGCGGATGTTGCCGCCGGGCTCGCCACCGTCCTTGCCGTCCACCGGGTTGACGGAGCGCCAGTCGTACGCCGGGCCGCCGGCCGCCTCGATCGCGGCGATGAACTTGGCGACGGTGACGCTCGCGTCGACCGTGCCGTCGCTGGTGGCGCCGTTGTTGTCCTGGATCTCCTCCAGGGCGATGACGTCGGGCGAGCGCAGGTTGGTGACGACCGCCCGGGCCAGCTCGGCGAACTTGCTGTCCGGGTTGCCGGGGGCGAGGTTCTCCACGTTGTACGTGGCGACGGTCGCCTCGCGGTCGGCCGCCGGGGCGGTCACCTCACGCTCCAGGTGGTTGTCCTGGACGGCGCCGATCGTGTTGGCCACCAGCGTGTAGCCGCCGAAGGAGTTGTAGTCCAGCGGGCCGCTGGTGGCACCGGTCAGCACGTCGCCGACGTTGGCGACCGGGAACGGCTGCTGGGCGACCGGGACGAGCTGCTGCACCATCAGGCGGCCGACGTTCGGCTCGGCGTACGACTCGTACAGCACGCCGCCGCGCTTGCTCTTCTGGTCCTGCTTGTCGGCGGCGACCCAGAGCTCGTTGTACTTGTCGGTGGCCTGGATCACCCGGGTGTCCTCGACCTGGACGTTCATGCCCTCCAGGGACTCGTAGAAGTCCAGGGTGTACTTCTCCGGCTGGAGCGTCAGGCCCTCGATGGAGCCGCCGGCCGCGTCCTGGGTGTAGGTGCCGGGGATGTTGCGGGTGCTGACCACGACCGGCGCCGGGACGGCGTTGCCGGAGGAGAGCACCGTGGTCAGCGGGTTGCTCAGTTGGGTCAGCGACTGCGAGCCGCCGGTGTAGTTCGGGTAGTACTCCGCCACCTTGCCGGTGACCAGCACCGAGTCTCCGACCTTCACGGTCGGGACCTTGCTGCCGGTGTAGACGAACAGGCCCTCGCTGGTCGCCGGGTCGGAGTCGGCGTTCGGGTCCTGGATCCAGAAGCCCTTGGAGCCGTAGCCGCGCACGCCGGTGACGATGCCGGGCACACCGGGGACGGTGTTGCCGAGCTGCGGCGACACGCGGGTGGTGCCCTGGATGTCGTGGATGCGCAGCGGGCCGGGCTCGGTCGGGCCGGTCGGGCCGGTGGGCGTGGAACCCTCGGCGACCTCGCCGTAGCTGTTGGTCGGCGTCGGGTCGCCGGCGGCCAGGTCGGCCGCGTTGTCGTCGGTGTCGGCGAGGTTCGCGCGGCGGGCGACCGAAGCGGTGTTGCCCGCGCCGGTCACCGGGGCGCCCTCGCGGACGACGGCGGTGCCGAAGCCGACCAGGTCGCGCACGCGCGGGTCGGCGGCGCAGTCGGCGGCGGTCTTGCAGGTGAGCGGGGCGGTGCCCTGGACGAGGGCGACCGTGCCGGCCGTGCCGGAGAGCGTCAGGCTGCCGGTCGCGTCCGGCGTCGGCAGGGTGACGGTGCCGCCCGCCCCGGCCGCCTCGGCCACCAGGTAGCGCTGGCCGGCGGCTATCGAGCCGGTCAGCGGGGTGACGGACCACTGCGAGGTGGCGCCCGGCGCGGCCGAGATGTACTGGACGCTCCAGCCGGTGAGACCGAAGGCCGCACCGCCCTTGTTCGCCAGCTCGATGAAGTCGTTCTTCAGCGTGGCGCCGGAGTTGCCGCCGCCGCCGTAGACCTCGGAGATCACCGCGTCCGCGGAGGGCGCGGCGAAGGCCGACGGCAGCGGGACGAGCACCAGCGAGGCCGCCAGGCCGGCCGGCAGCAGGGTCGCGCGCAGCAGCGCCCGTCGGGAGCGGGGGCGGGGAGCAGTGGGCGTGGTCACCGGGGCAGGACTCCTTAAGCTGCCGTGCCATTGCCATGACACGGCGTCCGGGTGCAGCACGATCACCCGGCCGCCGTGGGGGCGCCGGGACATGAGGGTGGATCAGGCGGCGCGCACCGGCGCACTACCCGCGTAGAACGAGGCCGGGGAGCGACCTCGCAGCGCTCAAGATACGCGCGTAGAAAATGACGCGACAAGACCCCTGCGGTTAACTCTTGGGACGGCCCCGCCAGGGCGCGGCGGTCAACTCTCCCGACGACCCCGCCAGGGCGCCTGATCCGCTGTCACCCGGGCGGGCCCGGTACACCGAGCGGCCCGCCCACCCGGACGGATCCGGACAGACGGGCCCACGCGCCCCCGGGCGGCAGGGCTCGAACCTGCGGCCACCCGCTTTGCTGACAGGCGCTCCACCGCTGAGCTACACCCGGAGACGCCCCGGCAGCCTCCCGCCGGGCGGGTCCGCCGGTCAAGTCCGCTCGCGCAGGACGCCCGCCAGCACCGGGTCCGCATGGGCCACCCTGTCCACGAACGCCGCCCTCAGCCGGCTCCCGGCAGTACCCCGCCGCACCGGCCGGACCGTCCACCCCGCCTTCACCGGGTCCACCCCGTGCCGCCGGCACACCCGCGCCACCAGCTCGGCCGGGCATGCCTCCGCGCCCGACACCACCCGCCAGGGCAGCGGGAGCGCGGCCCACACCTCGATCTCGCGGTACCCGTCCTCCCCCACCCACCGCCGCCACGACGCCGGCTCGACGACGTCCAGCACCGGCACCTGCCCGGGGCAGACCGGATCGAGGACCTCCTGCGCGTCCATCGCCTCCAGCATCTCCAGGTACTGCGTCCGGGCCGCGTTCCAGGCCTTCGCCGCCAGGTTCCAGGCGTACGCGTCGTCACCCGGGCGCGCGTACATGGCGGGCGGGTCGAGGGCGCAGCGCCCGGACGCGCGCTCCAGCAGGACGGCGGTCTCCCGGAGCGCGGTGGACCAGCGGCCGGCCAGCTGCCCCCGCTGGTGCTCCGTCAGCCGCGCCAGCACCTCCCGGACGGGGTGCACGTGCGCGAGGGCCCACCAGTCCGTGCGAGGTGCGGCGGCCAGGCGGGCGAGGAGCAGCTCGGTGACCCTGCGGCCCGCCCACCAGCTCAGCCGGCCGCTGAGCGCGCCCCGGGAGTGCCGGCGGGCGGCCTGGAAGGCGATGAGGCAGGCCGTTTCGAGGTCCGCGGTGGGCCGGGCGGCGTCCAGCAGGGAGAGCAGTCCGGTCTCGGCGAGGGCGGCCGCCCGGCGCTCGCGCTCCGCCACGTCCAGTACGGCCTGCTTGACCTCCAGCCGCTGGAGCAGCCGGAACCGCTTGTTGTACTGGCGCCTGGACAGCCCCCCGAGGCCCGCCGCCGCACGGGCCTCCCGGTTCAGCCGGCCGTCCCGGAAGCCGGCCGCACCGGGTTCCCGCCCGATCTCCCGCCCGCCGAGCCGCACGGCCCGCGCGACCTGCTCCGGCCCGCCCGCGTCCGCACCGTCCGCCGCCCTGACGGTGTCGAACAACGCACCCGCCACCGCGAGCTGCCGCCCGGCGCCCACCGGCCCGGCCGGCGGCCCGGCGATGCGGGCGAACGTCAGCCGCCCCGCCCGGTCCAGCCAGGCCGCCTCGTCCGGGGACAGCGCGGGCAGCGGCAGTTCCCGGATCAGCCGGGCCACGGCCGCCGGGTCCCGGCGCAGCCGGATCGAGGCGCAGATCCGGTCGAGGGCGGCGGCTTCGTCGTCGGGCACGGGACCAGCATGCCGCAGGCCGCTGCGGCCCCGGCCCCGGGCCCCCGTCTCCCCGAGGGGTGACGGGGGCCGCTGCGGCGGGTGTCGGGGGTCAGTCGGCGGTGGTCGCGGCGGCGGTGGGAGCGGCGGCGGGGCGGATGCCGGCCGACCACTTCTCCTCGACCTTGCCGAACTTCCAGAAGGCCAGTGCGCCGGCCCAGGTGAGGACGAAGAGGCCGACGATCGCGTAGCCGACCAGGTTGAGGTCGAGCTCGCCGACCCAGGCGATCGGGCCGCTGGTGATGCCGAGCTTCTCGCCGAGCAGGCCGACCAGCTCGATCACGCCGATGACGAGCGCGACGATGACGGACAGGCCGGTGACGGTGAGGTTGTAGTAGATCTTGCGGACGGGCTTGGAGAAGGCCCACTCGTACGCGAAGTTCATGAACGAGCCGTCGATGGTGTCCAGCAGGCTCATGCCGGCCGCGAACAGGACGGGCAGCACCAGCAGGGCGTACCAGGGCAGCGAGAAGGCGGCGGCGCCGCCGGCCAGGACGAGCAGCGAGACCTCGGTGGCGGTGTCGAAGCCGAGGCCGAAGAGCAGGCCGACGGGGTACATGTGCCAGGGCTTGGTGACGGCCCTGGTGACCTTGCCGAGGATGCGGTTCATGAAGCCGCGCTTGTCGAGCTGGCGCTCCAGCTCCTCCTCGTCGAACTCGCCGTGCCGCATCTTGCGGAAGACCTTGAGGATGCCGTTGAAGGCGCCCAGGTTGATCAGGCCGATCAGCACCAGGAAGACGCCGGAGACGGTGACGCCGACCAGGCCGGTGGCGGTGTGCAGGGCGGAGTCGTCGGACTCGACCTGGCCGGCCAGCGACTGGATGCCGAAGGCGAGCAGTGCGCAGAGGCCGAAGACGATCGAGGAGTGGCCGAGCGAGAACCAGAAGCCGACCGAGAGCGGGCGCTTGCCCTGGCCCATCAGCTTGCGGGTGGTGTTGTCGATGGCGGCGATGTGGTCGGCGTCGAAGGCGTGCCGCATGCCGAGGGTGTAGGCGGTCAGGCCCATGCCGACGCCGAAGACCTGGCCGCCGACGTCGTAGTGCTGGGGCGCGATGACCGCGATCAGGGTGACCCACCCGATCACGTGCAGGGCGAGGACGAAGCCGCCCATGCCGGCCAGGCGTATCCATTCGTCCCGGGTGAGCCGGTCCCGCCATCGGACCGCGGGGGCGGCGGAGCTGGCGGTGGGCACGCTGGGCATGGCGGCGTCCTCTCGGGACGTGGGGTGGGCGTGAGGGTGGGTCGGGCTGGGGCAGGCCGGGCCATTTTTCCTCGTCACGATGAGTACTTGCAAGTCATGTGCAGGTACTGGGATGCGGCACCGCGTACAGGAGTGCGTCCAGGCTTCGCCATGCACCGTACAAATGCTCGTAACCTCCGGAGTCTTTCGGTGGCACGTCTACGCGCGGATACTCAGGTTCTACGCGCGGATACCCCTGGCGCCGACACCCCGACTCCCCACGGAGGAACGGCAGATGACCCACCGTCACAGCACCCGCCCGAAGACGGCCCTGGCCGCCGCCGCCCTACTGGCAGCCACCCTCACCGGCCTGAGCGCCCCCGCCTCCACCGCTGCCACCCCCGCCGCCCCGGTGGCGGCGGTCGCCGCGGCCCAGCACCGGGTGCTCTTCGACAACAGCAAGGCCGAGACGGCCGGCAACGCCGACTGGATCATCAGCACCGCCATCCCGGACCCGCTCGTCCAGAACGCGAACCCCACCACCGAGAAGAGCTGGACGGGCGCGCTCTCCGCCTGGGGCGTCGCCCTGCAGAAGACCGGCGCGTACAGCCTGAAGACGCTGCCCTCGGGCAGCACGATCAGCTACGGCACCGGCGCCGCGCTGGACCTCGCCAACTTCGACACCTTCGTGATCCCCGAGCCGAACATCAGGTTCAGCACGGCGGAGAAGACCGCGATCATGACCTTCGTCCAGAACGGCGGCGGCCTGTTCCTGATCTCGGACCACAACGCCAGCGACCGCAACAACGACGGCTGGGACTCCCCGAAGATCATCAACGACCTGCTGACCACCAACAGCGTCGACCCGACCGACCCCTTCGGCTTCTCGGTGGACGTCCTGAACATCTCCACCGACAACCCGCGCGCCATCACCGACGCGAGCAACCCGGTGCTGCACGGCAGCTTCGGCGCCGTCACCGGCTCGATCCTGCGCTCGGGCACCACCTTCACCCTCAAGCCCGCCGACAACCCCGCCGTCAAGGGCCTGCTCTACCGCACCGGCTACAGCGGCAACACCGGCGCGTTCTTCGTCACCAGCACCTTCGGCAGCGGCCGGGTCGCGATCTGGGGCGACAGCTCCCCCGCCGACGACGGCACCGGCCAGTCCGGCAACACCCTCTTCAACGGCTGGGACGACCCGGCCGGCACCAACGCCGCGCTCGCCCTCAACGCCACCGCCTGGCTGAGTGGGGCCAGCTGAACCGACCAGCACGCAGACTGGCACACAGACTGGCACGCACAGCCTGAAACGTCACGAGCCGTCATGAAATCAGACATAAAGTCATCTATTGTCTGATTCTGATTGACCGACCGGCGAGGTGGGGCGCCCCCGGGCGCCCCACCTCGCGCCGTGACAGTGAAGGGCCGACGTTGCTCGACAGTGCCGAGACGGAGAAGACCGACGCGGAGGCCCTCGGCCGCTCGTTCCTCGGCCACCCGCGCGGGCTGCTCACACCGTTCGGCACCGGGACCCGGGAGCGGTTCTCCGTCCTCGGCACGCAGGCCGTCCTGCTGCTGTTCTTCGCCGACAGCACCGCCGACGGCGGCCCCGGCATGGCAGTCCCCAGCGCCCCGACCACCTGGGCCGGGCTCGGCCTGATCGTCGTCGGCACCGGCCTCCTCAGGCCCGACGTCTCCACCATGGTCGGCCGCCGGCTCCGCCCCTGCCTCGCCCAGGGCGTCTCCGCCCAGGTCGTCCGTCTCTGCGGGACGATCCCGGACGCCCTCCACCACGGCCCCATCGGCGCGTTCGCCGTGCTCCGCGGCCTGGCCATGTTCGCTGCGACCCCCTGGATGCGCAGGACCGTGCACCCCGTCCACTGACCGGCCCGTCCACCGACCCGCTCCCCGGGAGGGCTCATGCAGCACCCGACCTCGTACCCCCACCAGACCGTCCGCGAGGACGTGCGCATCCCGCTCGCGGACGGGGTCGAGCTGTCCGCCCGGATCTGGCGCCCCGTCACCGGCGGGCCGGTGCCCGCGCTGCTGGAGTACCTGCCGTACCGGCTCAGCGACCGGACGGCCCCGCGCGACACCCAGCGCCACCCCTGGTACGCGGGCCACGGCTACGCCTCGGTACGGGTGGACGTCCGGGGGCACGGCAACTCCGGCGGCCTGCCCGGCGACGAGTACTCCGCGCAGGAGCTGGCGGACGGCGTCGCCGTCATCGAGTGGCTCGCCGCACAGCGCTGGTGCAGCGGGAACGTCGGGATGTTCGGCATCTCCTGGGGCGGCTTCAACAGCCTGCAGATCGCCGCCCTCGCCCCGCCCGCGCTCAAGGCCGTCGTCACCGTCTGCTCCACCGACGACCGCTACGACAACGACGTCCACTACATCGGCGGCTCCATGCTAGCCGTCGACATGCACGCCTGGTCCGCCGCCATGCTGGCCTTCGCCTCCCGCCCGCCGGACCCGAAGTACGTCGGCGACGAGTGGCGCCGGATGTGGCTGGAGCGGCTCGACGCCGTCGACCCGTTCATCCACCCCTGGCTGAGCCACCAGACCCGCGACGACTACTGGCGGCGCGGCTCCGTCTGCGAGAACTACGGCGCGGTCAAGGCCGCCGTGCTCGCCGTAGGCGGCTGGGGCGACCCGTACCGGGACGCCGTCCTGCGGCTGGTCGAGCACCTGGACGCGCCCGTCCGCGGCCTGATCGGCCCCTGGTCGCACCAGTACCCCGACCAGGGCCTGCCGCCCGGCCCGGCCATCGGCTTCCTCCAGGAGACCCTGCGATGGTGGGACCACTGGCTCAAGGGCGCCGACACCGGCGTCATGCGGGAGCCCGCGCTGCGCAGCTGGATCAACGAGTCCGTCCGGCCCGCGACGACGTACGAGACGCGGCCCGGCCGCTGGGTCGGCGACGACTCCTGGCCCTCCGCCGACGTCCGCGACATCCACTACGGCCTGGACACCGCGCTGCGCACCGCCGGCACCGCCTCCGACGACCGCTTCGTCCACGTCCACTCCCCGCAGCACACCGGCGTCGACGCCGGCCGGTTCCTCCCGTTCGGCAACGCCTCCGACCTGCCGCCGGACCAGCGCGAGGAGGACGGCCGGTCGGTCTGCTTCGACTCCACCCCGCTGCCCGAACGCGTCGAGATCCTCGGCCGCGCGGCCGTCGGGCTCCGGCTGCGGACGGCGGCCCGGCGCGGCCAGGTCGTCGCGCGGCTGTGCGACGTCGCGCCCGACGGCTCCTCCACCCTCGTCACCCGGGGCGTGCTCAACCTCTCCGCCCGGCACGGCCGCGACCAGGCCGTGGAGTGGACCCCGGGCGCCACCGAGGACGTCACCTTCGGCCTGGCCGGCATCGGCCACGCCTTCCCGCCCGGCCACCGCATCCGGCTGTCACTGTCCTCCGCGTACTGGCCCTGGGTCTGGCCGCAGCCCGAGGACGAGGGCTTCGACACCGACCCCGGCCACAGCGCCCTGACCCTGCCCGTCCGCCACCTCGCCGCCGACGCCGGCAGCCCCCCGATCACCTTCGAACCCCCGGAGCAGGCCGCCCCGCTCGCCGTCCGCCACACCGAACCGCTCACCAGCCGCCCCGGACGCCTCGTCATCCGGGACGTCGCCACCGACGAATGGCGCCTGGAGGTCGACCCCGGCCACGGCGGCTCCCGCACCTACCCCGACGGCCTCGTCCACGACGAACAGGCCGTCGAGGCCTACCGCATCCGCTCCGGCGACCCGCTCAGCGCCGAAACCCGCTCCGACTGGACGATCCGCCTCGAACGCCCGGACATCGGCTGGGACGTCACCGTCCGGACCCGCTCCGAGATCACCTGCGACGCCACCCACTTCACCACCCACAACCGGGTGACCGCCCTGGAGGGCGGCTCGGTGATCTTCACCCGCGAGTGGCAGCGCCGCATCCCGCGCGAGGCGAGCTGAGGCTGACGTCGAACAAGCTGAGGGCCCCCGCTCTGCGGGGGCCCTCAGCTTGTTCGACGTCATCTCCCGGCCGAAGATCCGGCCCCGGCCCCGGCTATGCGAGGAATGCGACTACCAGTGGATCCGATTCCGGCGAAATATAGTCATGCGCCGGAAAGTCGAGATGGAGATGATCGGACGGCTCCGACTCGGACGCGAATCCCTCGATGTTTCCCGCAAGGAGATCGAGCGGAACCCGCCCTCCACGGATCTGCAGGACCTGCCCCTCCGTGAGAATCGACACGGTATCGCTCCCCGAATCCTCCCGGAAGAAGATCTGCGCCAGTGATCTTTCGTAGGGAGCTGGCTGCCGGTTCTCCGAGAGGTCACAGTTTCCGGAGCGGCCCCGCAGCAACCGTCCGAGCATTAGGAGCCCCGGCCTTGTTCCGGAGAGCTCCAGATCTCTCGGGGATTCCGTATACAGGACCTGCAACATCTTATCTCCGTCGGTCTTCTAGTCCCAATAATCGCCGGGGCGAATCGTTGTTGGATCAATAGCCGTGTGCGGATCCTTGAGGGGACCGCTTTTGACGGTCTGCTTGTTGATCTGCGTCTCCAGATTCAGGTGCGGCCCGAGCTTCTGCACATGGGGAACATTGGGATTGACGTCAATTCTTGCGATCTTCGTCACCGTATTTCCGGCTTCGTCGATCGATGAGCTCATGAATTGAACGGCCTTGCTTCCCGACCTGACGATCTCGACCTCGCCATCACCCACATGGTCCACCGCCCGGCGCACGGCCTCGTCCATGGAGATGACTTCGTCGCAGTTGTGGACGAGGACCGGCGTGGCTCCTGCGAGCACATAGTACGTGTGGAGCTGGTTGACGGTGAGGTTGTGGGTGGTGACGGCGTAGGCGTAGTTGCGGACGTTCTGGATGGTGAGGGTGGTGCCGTCGGGACGGCGGAGGTGTTCGCCGGGGGTGAGTTCGCCGGCGTCGACCCACTGGTGGCGGGTGTCGCTCCAGTAGGGGTGGTGGTGGGTGGAGGTGATGGTCGCCGGCGGGCCGCGCGGGTTGGCGTCGTCGGTGAGGGTGAGGTCGGTGAAGTCCTTGTCGTCCGGGGTGGTGATGGTGGTGGTGACGGTTTCGGGGCGGGTCTCACCGGTCTGCGGGTCGGTGGCCATGACGATGTCGCCGTCGTGGACGTCGCTGATCGCCTTGCTGGAGCCGTCCGCCATCAGCACCCGGGTTTCGGCCGGGAAGCTGTTGCACTTCTTGGGGGTCTCCGGCGTGTCCGCTTCTGCCTTGCTGGCCTTGGCCTCTGTTCCTGCCGCATCACTGGCGGTTTCCTTGGCCGCTTTCTCCTCGGCTGCCTTGGCTGCGGCCTTCTCGGCGGCCTTGGCCTCCTCGGAGGCCTTCCTCGCACGGACCAGCGCCTTCTCCGCGTCGGCGGCCGCCCGCTCGCCGGCGCGGACCACCTCGTAGGCCTTGTCGATCTCCTTGTAGACCTTGAAGGCCTTGATGCCGACCTTGACGGCCTTGAAGAGCTTGCCCCAGGGCACCGCGTTGAGGGCGGTGTTGACGCAGGCCATCACGTCGCCCTTGGTGAAGCAGTCGCGGGCGTCGTTGTAGCCGATCAGGTCACCGATCAGGTCGAGGACCTTGTGCTTGATCTCGTCGCGCTTGCGCTTGCCCTCGTTGACGGTCTTCTGGGCGTTGTCGTAGTCGTTCTGCGCGGTCTGCTCGTCGGCCGACGGCGGCTCGGTGGGCGGCGGCGGGGTGCTCTTCTGGTAGCCGCGGATGCTCCGGCATTCCTCCGGGTTGTCGCACGCGACCTGGAGACCGTTGGCGTCGGCCTTGTTGACCGGGCTGTTGTTGGCGTAGGCGTAGGCGTTCCACTGCTGTGGATCAGCGGCGTCCATGATGGGGTCGGGGCTGATGAACCGTCCGGTCCTCGGGTCGTACTCGCGTGCGCCGAGGAGGGTGAAGCCGGTGGCCGTCTCCTTGGTGCCGCCGACGAAGCCCTTGTTGCCGGCCCAGACCCCGGCCCCCGGCTGGGTGCCGCGCTCGTTGCCGAACGGGTCGGTGGGGCGGCGGACCTGCATGAGGGTGGCGGCGTCGAACTGCACGCCGTTGGTGCCGTGCGGGTCGGACGCCTGGTACGCCAGGGTGGAGCTGCCATTGGTGGTCGTGCGGGTGATCGAGAGACCACCCGGGGCCGCGTAGCTGCGGACGTTGGTCACCGCGCCCGTGGGCGTCGAGGTGTCCAGCGTCAGCTGGTCGGCGCCCAGGTTGAGCGTGGTCCTGCCCGGGTCACGGCGGATCAGCTGGTTGCCGGAGGCGTCGTAGAGGTAGCTGGTGCCGGCGCTCTGGCCGGTACCGGTGATCTGGTCCAGCTTGCCCTGCGGGTTCCAGGTCAGCTTCCTGGTGCCCGGAGTGGTGGTGATGCCGGCGGTGTTGCCCGAGGCGTCGTAGGTGTAGCTGGTGACCGACGTCCCGGCCGGGCCGGTCTGGGTGGACTTCAGCAGCGCGTGCGGGCCGCCCGTGCCGCCGCCCTTGGCGGGGTCGGCGGTGGGGATGTTCGGGCCGGTGGCGAACTCCTGGGTGGTGGTGACGTCCTTGGTGGCATTGCCTGTGACGTCCTTCTGGACCAGCTTCTTGCGGTTGCCGAGCAGGTCGTACTCGTACTGCTGCCAGTACGGCGACGGTCCGCCGACGCTCGGCTTGCCCGCGACGACCGCGGGGCCGGTGGCGTTGGTGCAGCCGCCCATGTTCGGCACACTCGGCTGGGCGGCCGCGGTCTGGGTGCCGGTGTCCGTCCAGGCCTGGGTCAGCCGGCCGAGGTAGTCGTGGGTGAAGCACTGCAGGTCGGCGGCGACGCCGTCCTGGGCGTCCCGCACCGAGGTGACCTGGCCGAGCGCGTTGTACGTGTAGTCGTTCACGTCGACGCTGGCGGTCGGCGCGCTCTGCTTGTCCAGGATCGAGCGGGTGACCCGGCCGGTGGCCTCGTCGACCATCATCGTCGAGACGACCTGGGCACCGGACGGGCCGACCGTGGTCCGGATCGGCCGGCCGTACGGGTCGTACCGCAGGTCGGTGACGAACGCCGTGGTGGTGCTCAGGATGGTGCTGTCCAGGCTGGCCGCGTTGCCCGAGACGTCGTACCCGAAGGTGAGCCGCTCGGAGGGCTGGCCGGCCACCGCCGGCAGCTGCGTCTTCCACAGCTGGCCGCTGGAGCGGTAGGTGTTGGTGGTGGTGTACGTCCCGCCGAGCTTGCCCTCGGTCGTGGGGATCGTCGTCCTGCTGCCGAGTTCGCGGTAGCCGACGTCGTAGCCGGTGATCTCGGACCTGTAGGCGTCCCGGGTGCCGGTCGGTCCGACGGCGTAGCGGGTCGTGGCGGTGGGCTTTCCGAGCGCCAGGTTGTCGTAGGTCCACGCCGCGACCTGCTTGGCGGTGTCCGTGGCCGTGCCCTCGTAGGCTGCCGTCGGACGACCGAGCAGGTCGTTGACGGTGGTCGCGCTCTTGCCCCGCGAGTCGGTGGCCGTGACGAGGCTCTTGGTGTCGTCGTAGGCCATGGTGCCGATACCGGAGTCCGGGTCGGTCGTCTTCACCGGGCGGCCGAGCAGGTCGTACTCGTACGTCCACTGGTTGCCGGCCGCGTCCTTGCGCCAGGCCTCCTTGCCTTCGGTCGTGTAGCCGTAGGTCGTCTCGTCGTACGCGCCGGTGGGGGTGTTGGCCTGGTACTGGCGCAGGGCGACCGTCTGACCGCGTCCATTGGTGATGGTGGCACTGGCGTACCCGCCGGCCGGCGGCACGGTGCGGGTCTCGTCCGCGCCGACGTACTGGGTGGTGGAGCGCCACTGCTCGACGCCGAAGGACTGGAAGATCGAGTCGGTGGTGCGCCCCAGCCCGTCGTACGTCAGTACCGTCTGCGCCGGGATCTTGCTGTCGGGGTTGACCCCGCCGTTGGGCAGGAAGAGCGTGCCGCTCGGCGAGCCCTGGTCGTTGTAGTACGCGGCGCTGGTCTTGGTCTGCCAGCCGTGCGAGTCGAACAGCGCGTCGGTGATCAGGCGGCCCGGTGCGCCGGACGGCGTGGAGGCCTGGGTCTGGCGGATCCGGCCGAGGCCGTCGTAGATGGTGTAGCTGGAGGTGTACGTCTTCAGGTCCGTCATCAGCGCCTGGCTGAGGACGGTCGACGGACCGACGGTGCCGTTCATCGCGTAGGAGAACATGCGGTCGGCCGGCGCGTTCTGGCTGCGGTCGCTGCCGGGCTGCCAGGCCGCGAGGACCCGGCCGAGGGCGTCGTAGTCCTGCTCGGAGATCCGGCCGTTCTCGTCCTGGGCCTTGACCGGCAGTGCGCGGCCGACGTCCAGGGTGGTGATGTTCTGCCAGCCGAGCGGGTTGGTGTGGGTGATCTCCGTCGGCAGCGAGCCGGTGGCCGGCTTGTACGCGGTCCTGGTCTCGGCGCCGAGAGGGTGGGTGTCGTCGGTACGGGTCGGGTCGACGGTGCTGAGCACGCGGCCGTAGGCGTCGAAGGCCGCCTTCGCGGTGTAGCGGTACTGCGGGGTGGCGCCGTTGTACTTCTCCAGCACCTCGGTGCCGGTCTGCTCCGACTTCGCGCCGGCCAGGCCGTGCGCCAGGCCGTCGTAGTACGAGCGGGTGTCGGCGACCGTGTTGGCGGCCGTCGCGGTCTGGTCGCAGGCACCGGAGAGGACCAGGGTGCGCGAGGCGAGCTGGGTCAGGGCGCCGTTCGGGCCGGTCGCGTAGGTGAAGGAGGTGCAGAGCCGCTGCTCGGGATGCGCCAGGTCGCTCTTGTCGTCGACGGCCAGCGGGCGCGCGAGCTGGGTGGTGTCGTACGTCGAGGACCGCTCACTGGTGCGCCAACTGCCGTCGGCGAGCTTGGAGCGGGTGGTGACCTTGCCGCTGGCGGTGGCCCGGGCGGTGATCGCCGGCATGCCGCCGGACTGCGCGCGGGTCGCGGTGACGGCGCCGATCCAGGGGGTGGAGACCACGTCGGAGACGACGCTGCCGCCGTCCTGGTCGTAGGTCCGGGTGTCGCGGATGTAGCCGGCGAGGACGTTCTCGTCGACGATGCTGCCGCCCTGGACGTCCGGGACGGAGACGCTGCGCCTGGAACCGTTGGCGAGGACGTCACCATCCATGCCGCGCAGGAAGGTGGAGACGGACTGGGTGCGCGGCGCCTCGACGGTGCCGCCGGAGCCCGAGCGGGTGGTGACCGTCGCGTAGCCGCGGAACTGGTCCCAGGTACGGGTCTTGGGGTCGGCGAGCTCGGAGTCGTTGCGGTGCCACGCGGCGCCGCCGCCGTACTCGAAGTCGGTCACCTTGCTGACCGACCTGCCGACCTTGTCCTGCTCGGTGACGGACTGGACGATGATCTTGTTGAACCAGTCGTTGACCGGGTCCGGCGCCGACTGGCCGGGCAGGTACCACTTCACCGGCATGCAGGCCATCGTGTTGCCGTCCTCGGAGGACGGCATGTGACCGGCGAGGCGCGAGCACTCGGCGGGCTTGTAGACCACGTTGATCTGTCCACCGGTCTCGGTGGTGATCGTCTGGATGCGCGGCCGCCGGTAGGACGGGGCGGAGGCCTGGGTGCCGTCGGGGCGGGTGATGTCGCCGTCGACGCGGTTGGGGATCTGCAGCGGCTGGAAGGAGACGGCCGGCAGGGTGATCGGGGCCTTTCCGTTGCTGCCGGTGCGCTGCACCGAGTCCAGCCACAGCGCGGGTGACGTGCCGTCGTCCGGGTCCTGGAAGGACTGGTTCAGCGCGAACGAGTCCACCGTGCGGTAGCCGGTGGCGGCCGGGTCCCAGACCTCGGTGTCGATCTTCGTCAGCCGCTTGGCGCTCCAGAACGTCGGCGAGTACACGGTGCAGTCACCGGTCGCGTCGCAGTTCTGGTCGATCGGGGTGTCGGGCCAGGACTTCGCGTTGGCCTTCACCCGCTGCGCGGGGTCACAGGTGATCGCACCGGCCGGGATGCAGCGCTCGGCGGTACGGAACCACACCTGGGCGGCCGGGTTGGCCTTGCCCTTCGCGGCGACCTGGTCGGGCAGACGCTGGCCGTAGCCGACCCAGACCGGGTAACTGCCGCGCTGGTACTGGGTGCGGGTGCCGTTGCCGTTGTTCTGGCCGCCACCGCGGGAGTAGGAGTTGTGCTCCTGCTCGTACCGGTAGCTGATCAGGTTCTGGTGCGGGTCGACCACGTAGTCCAGCGACCACTGCCAGCCCATCTGCGACCAGGAGTTGGTCGCCGGGGAGGCGGACTTCAGGCACGCGTCCTGACCGCCGGGCCAGTACACCGGCAC
>FTAE01000070.1_pt1 | contig 18216 bp, 17 predicted proteins | sample 1638991 | NCBI WGS metagenome assembly FTAE01 (sample SAMEA3914812, study PRJEB12502) | metagenome | biome: forest; material: soil | place: Canada | collected 2011-07-07 | depth 0.1 m
ACGGTGGTGGAGAGCGACACCCTGGCCCCGGGCACCCGGGTCCGCGTCTCGGTGCCGGGCTGCTTCGTCGACGGCACCCTCGCCGAGTACGTGGTCGCCCCCGACGTGGCCTGCGTGCCGATCCCGGACCAGCTGGACGACGACCTGGCCGCCGCGATCGGCGTGGTCGGCATCAGCGCACTGATCGGCCTGCGGGACGAGGCCGCGCTGCGCCCCGGCGAGTCGGTCCTGGTCCTCGGCGCGACCGGCGCCTTCGGCCAGGCCTTCCTGCACCTGGCGCGGGCGCTGGGCGCCGGGCGGGTCATCGCCGCCGGACGCGACGAGGCGCGGCTCGCGGTGCTCGCGGACCTCTGCGACGACACCGTCCTGCTGGACCCCGACCCGGCCGGGTTCCGCGAGCAGCTGGAGCAGGCCGGCGGACCGGTGGACGTGGTGGTCGATCCGCTCTGGGGCCCGTACGTCGGGTCCGCCCTGGCCGCGCTGCGGTCGGCCGGCCGACTGCTCAACGTCGGCCAGTGCGCCGGGGCCGAGGCCTCGGTGGACGCCGGAACCCTGCGGCACGGCGGGGTCAGGATCCTCGGCGTGAGCGGGAGCAGCCTCAGCCCGGAGCAGTCCGCGGCGGCGTACGCCGAGGTGGCCGAGTACGCCGCCAAGGGCAGGCTCGACCTGGCCCTCAGCGTCCAACCGCTGGCGGAGGTCGCCGAGGCCTGGGCGGCGCAGGCGGCCTCACCGGGCCTGAAGCTCGTCCTGCGCCCGGGCGCCGGGAACAACCGGTAGCCAACGACGACGACGCCACAGCGCCCCGCGCGCCCGCGCGACCGCGCGACCGCGCGACCGGCCGCCGGAGCCACCTGCCGCTGGCCGCCAGCCGTCGACCGTCAGCTAATGACAGTCATCTGTCAGTTGTCAGTTGTCATCCGTCAACTGCCAGCCGTCAACTGCCAGACGTCGACTGTCGTCAGCCGAGCGGCGCGGGGCCGGCGTCGGGGGCCCGGTCGCCGAGGGAGAGCAGCAGGGCGCGCAGGGTCTCGGCCAGGGCGGCACGCTCGGCCGGGTCGAAGGCCGCGAGCAGGCGGTCCTCGTTGGCGACATGGGCGGGCAGGGCGCGGTCGATCAGCGCCTGCCCCTGCGCGGTGAGCGCGACGTGCACCACCCGGGCGTCCGCCGCGCTGCGGGTGCGGCTGACCAGACCGCCGCTCTCCAACCGGTCCAGGCGCTGACTGATCGCGCCCGAGGTGACCATCGACGCCTGCATCAGCTGGGCCGGGGTCAGCTGATGCGGCGGGTCGCTGCGGCGCAGCGTGGCGAGCATGTCGAAGGAGGCCGGGTCCAGGCCGTACTCGGCGAAGACCGGTCGCAGTTCGCCGTCCAGCAGGCGGGCGAGCCGCTTGAGCCGTCCGATCACCGCCATCGGCGAGGCGTCCAGGTCGGGCCGCTGCCGTTGCCACTGGGCGAGCACCAGGTCGACATGGTCTGCGGGTCCTGCGCCTGTGGGTCCTGCGGCGTCCGTCATGGAAACAGACTAGCCAATGTCTTAGCGATGAGATACTTTCTCTTAGTGCTAAGGAATCGAGCTGCGATCATCCTGTTGACAGCCCTGGCGCCCAGCGTCTGGGGTACGACCTACTACGTCACCACCGAGTTCCTGCCGCCGAACCGGCCGCTGCTGGCCGCCGTGGTGCGCGCCCTGCCCGCCGGGCTGCTGCTGGTCGCGGCCACCCGGCAGCTGCCCAGCGGCAGTTGGTGGTGGCGCTCGCTGGTGCTGGGAACCCTCAATATCGGCGCGTTCTTCGCGTTGATCTTCGTCGCGGCCTACCGCCTGCCGGGCGGGGTCGCCTCCACCATCGGCGCCCTGCAACCGCTGCTGGTCGCCCTGCTCTCGGCCGGACTCCTCGGCGACCGGCTGACCCTGCGCACCGCCGCCACCAGCCTGGTCGGCGTCCTCGGCGTCAGCCTGCTGGTGCTGCGGTCCACCGCACGGCTGGACCTCCTCGGCCTGCTCTGCGCCCTGGGCAGCACGGTGGTGATGGCGGTCGGCGTCGTCCTCAGCAAGCGCTGGCAGTCACCGGCTCCGGTACTGGCCACCACCGGCTGGCAGCTGGTGGCCGGCGGACTGGTGCTGCTGCCGGTCGCACTGCTGGTCGAGGGGCCGCCGCCGGCCCACCTGAGCGCCGCCAACCTGCTCGGCTACGGCTACCTCTCGCTGATCGGCGCGGCCCTCGCCTACACGCTCTGGTTCAGCGGCATCCGGGACCTGCCGCCGACCAACGTCACCTTCCTCGTCCTGCTCAGCCCGGTGGTCGCCACGGCGGTCGGCTGGCTGGCGCTGGGACAGGCGCTGACCCCCACCCAGATGCTCGGCGACGTACTGATCCTCGGCGCGCTGCTGGTCGCCCAGCTGCGCCGGGCCCCGGCTCCGCGCCCCACCCCGGACCTCCGCCCCGCACCGGAGCCGCGCCTCACACCCACCCGCCCGTGACCCGCCGAACCCGTGCCCTGCCGAACCCGTGACCTGTCCAACCCGTGACCCGCCGAACCCGTGCCCTGTCGAAGGAGCCCAACCATGCACATCACCGTCTTCGGAGCCGCCGGAGCCGCAGGCAGCCGGATCGTGGCCGAGGCCCTGTCCCGCGGCCACCAGGTCACCGCCGTGGTCCGTTCGGCCACGCGCTTCGCGGATCTCCATCCGCACGCCCTGGCCCGGGTCGGCGACGCCACCTCCACCCGGTCGGTGACCGAACTGACCGAGGGGCAGGATCTCGTGGTCTCCGCCACCCGCCCCGCCCCCGGCCAGGAACGCGAACTGGTCACCGCCACCCGGGCCCTGCTCAGCGGGCTGAAGCACACCGGGGCCCGGCTGCTGCTGGTCGGCGGAGCCGCCACGCTCGCCCTGCCCGGCGGCGGCACGGTGATCGGGGCACCGGACTTCCCCGCCGACTGGCTGCCGATAGCGGGCGCCTGCGCCGAGCAACTGGACGTCTGCCGGGCCGAGACGACCGTGGACTGGGCGTACCTGAGCCCGGCCGCGCTGCTCGGACCGGGCGTCCGGACCGGCGAGTACCGGCTGGGCGGGGACAGCCTGGTGACGGACGCGAACGGGGTCTCGGCGCTCTCCTACGAGGACCTGGCCGTGGTGCTGCTCGACGAGGCCGAGCGGCCCAAGCACCACCGCACCCGCTTCACCGCGGCGTACTGACCGGCCTGCGCCTGCTGCTGGAGCGGCCCGGCGATCCGGGACAGGTCGTTGATGACGCCGATCAGACCGTTGATGTCCGGGGCGCACGCCCCGCCCCCACCGCCGTCCGCGCGGCCGGGCGTCAGGTCGCGGACCCGGGAGCTGGGGCCGGGGGCTAGGGGAGGTACCACTCCTGGGAGGCGTTGCCGGGGGTGCAGGTGTCGACCGTGAGCTGGCGGCCCGTGCCGTTGTCGGTCAGGCAGGTCACGCCCAGGTAGTTCTCGATGTAGTAGGAGCCCGAGGCGGGGGCGCTCTTCACCGTCCAGGAGGGCACATCGCCGTATCCCGAGGCGAGTTCGACCGGTTGGTCGGAGTAGTTGCCGCTGCTCTCCTCGCCGAGGTCGGGGTCGTTCAGGTTGCACGGGTTGAAGGCGTGCCACTGGGTCGGGGTCGAGTACACCCAGCCGTAGGCGGTGTCCCCGCCCATGACCACCGCGGTCCCGCCCGCGAGGCTGCCGCCGGACAGGCCGACCTTGAGCCCGTCGCCGACGTTGACCAGGCTGCCCCAGCCGGAGCCGCCGCAGCCCGCCGGGGTGGTGGGGCCGGGAGCGGTGGTCGGGGCCGTGCCAGCGGCCGGCGCGGTGGCTCCGCCGCCCGCTCCCCCGCCGTGCCCGCCCGACCCGCTGCCACCGGAACCCGACCCGGAACCGGATCCGCTGGACCCGCTGACCCCGGAGCCGGAACCGTTGGAGCCGCCCGCGCCCTGGGAGCCGCCGCTCCCACCGGCCGCGCTGCCAACGCCGCCGGACTTGGCCCCGCCCCGGCCCAGGGCCGAGGTGGGCGTACCGGCCGAGGCCTTGCCCGACGGGCCACCGGCCCGCCCGCCGCCGGGCGCGGCGCCCGAGACCGGGCTGGACGCCGACGCGGACACCGTCTGCTGCGGACCGGCCGCGCTGGCGTTCGAGCGGTAGGGGGCGGGCTCGATGAGCAGGACGGTGCCGGCGGTCACCACGATGACGCAGGGAACGAGCAGGGGTATCAGCAGCCGGCTCCGCCGCCGGCGCTCCGCCGGGACGGCGGTGACCGGCTCCGGCCCGGGCGCCTTCGCCGGTTCCGGCGCGGGTTCCTTCACCAGGTCCGGAGCGGGGGCCTTCGGCGCGGGGGTGTCGTCCAGTTCCGGGGCCGGAGAAGGCTCCGGCTCCCGTACGGGTTCCGGCTCCGGCTCCGTGGACCGCGTCGCCTCGCCGTCGCCGTCGCCGTCGCCGTCGCCGTCCGAGACTGCCGGGACTGCCGGAACCCCAGGCCCCGCCGGACTCCCCGGGGCTCCCGGGCTGCGCTCCGGCTGTGGGGGTGCGCTCACCACCCGCCCGCCCGGCTCTTCCGCCGGGGCCGACCCGCCCGCCGCCACGCGCCGCGCTGCCGCCGCCATCGCCGAGGCGTCGCGGAACCGGTCCTCGGGTTTCTTGGCCAGCGCCCGGGCGACGAACTCGCGCAGCGGCTGCGGAAAGCCCTCGGGGAGCTCCGGCGCCGGCTGCCTGATGTGCTTGAGCACCACCTCCAGCACCGCCTCGCCGGTGAACGGCGTTTCGCCGGTGAGCATTTCGTAGCAGACGACGCCCATCGAGTAGAGGTCGGACGCCGGGATGGTGGCGATCCCCTCGGCCTGTTCCGGGGCCATGTACAGGGCGGTGCCCAGTACTTCGTGCGAGGCGGTGATCCTGGTGCCGGTCATGGCCCGGGCGATGCCGAAGTCGGTGACCGCCACCCGGTCGTCCTCGCGGAGCATCAGGTTGGACGGCTTGATGTCGCGGTGCACGATGTTCTGCCGGTGCGCGGCGTGCAGCGCGTCCAGTGCCTGGGCGACGACGCCGCAGACCCGTTCGGACGGCATCGGGCCGCGGTCCGCCAGCACCCGGTCCAGCGGCTGTCCGTCCACGAGTTCCATGACGATGTAGGCGACCCGTGCGCCCGAGGCGAAGGCGGCCTCGCCGTAGTCGTGGATGTCGACGATGCCGGGATGGCTGAGTGCGGCGAGGAGTTGGGCCTCCCGGCGGAACCGGGTCGCGAAGGCCGGGTCGTCCAGCAGCGCCGGCAGCAGGATCTTGACCGCGACCGGCCGTTCCAGTACCGCGTCGTCGGCCCGCCAGACGTCGCCCATGGCTCCGCCGCCGATCCGCTCGGCGAGCCGGTACCGTTCGTCGAGCAGTGTCCCCCGCTGCCACATGTCCGCCCCCGTGATCATGTCTGACTTGATGGTCGACCGGGAGCAGTCTGCCAGAGCGGCCGCCATTCTCAAGGACTGATTGCCGGTCAGCTTTCGCGCGGCGCGGGAATCACCAACCCATCATCAGGCGACGGCTGCTGACGCATGGTCAGTTATCAGCCGGACCGCCAGCGCGCCCAGTACCGTGCCCATCAGCCAGCGCTGGAGCCGGAGCCACGCGGGTCGCCCGGCGAGGAAGCCCGCGATGGTTCCGGCGGCCAGCACCAGCACCAGGTTCACCGCCAGGCTGACCGCGATCTGCACGCCGCCCAGCAGGAACCCCTGTACCAGCAGGTGCCCCGCCCCGACGTCCTCGAACTGGGGGATCAGCGAGAGGTACATGACGGCGATCTTCGGGTTCAGCAGGTTGGTGACCAGCCCCATCGAGAACAGCCGTCGCGGCGAGTCGGGGGCCAGTTCACGCACCGCGAAGACGGGCTCCCCGCCGGGCCGGAGCGCCTTCCAGGCGAGCCAGGCCAGGTACCCGGCGCCTGCCAGCTTCACCGCCAGGTACAGCGCCGGGACCGCCACGAAGACCACCGACAGGCCCAGGTTGGCCGCCGCGAGGTAGACCAGGAAGCCCACCGCGACGCCCGCCAGCGAGACCGCGCCGGCCCGGCGGCCCTGGGTGATGCTGCGCGACACCAGGTACATCATGTTCGGCCCGGGGGTGAGCACCATCCCGAGAGCCACCGCCGACACACCCAGCACCGCGTTCGTTTCGACCATGGGGCAAGGATCGACGGTGGTGCCGCGCAGCACCAGCGATCATGTCTTCACTGATCACTTAAGCACTGCTGCACGATCGCTCTCGTGGTCCTCGGCCTTCGCCGCGTGCAGGCGCTCGCCCTCGATGTCGAGGCTGGGCAGCAGCCGGTCCAGCCACCCGGGCAGCCACCAGGCCCAGCGTCCGGCCAGGGCCAGGACGGCGGGCACGAAGGTCATCCGGACCACGAAGGCGTCGATGAGGATGCCGACCGCCAGCGAGAAGGCGATCTGCTTGAGGATCATGCTGTCGCTGCTGACGAACGCGGCGAACACCGAGAACATGATCACTGCGGCGGCGGTGACCACCCGGGCGGCGTGCCGGGCGCCGCTGTGCACGGCGGCCAGCGGATCCCCCTGGCGGACATGGGACTCGCGCATCCGTGAGACCAGGAACACCTCGTAGTCCATGGCCAGGCCGAACAGCACCGCCATCACGATGACCGGCAGGAAGCTGGCGATCGGCCCGGACTTGTCCACGCCGACCAGGCTGCTCAGGTCGCCCCACTGGAACACCCCGACCACGGCGCCGAAGGTCGCGGCCACCGAGAGCAGGAATCCGGCGGCGGCCTTGACCGGGACCACCAGCGAGCGGAACACGAGGAGCAGCAGGACCAGCGACAGGCCGACGACCACCAGGGTGAACGGCAGCAGCGCGGAACTGAGCTTGGCCGAGACGTCGATGCCGATGGCGGTGCTGCCGGTGACGGCGACGTCGGCGCCGGTGGTCCGCTGCATCGAGCCGGCGTCGTCGCGGATCCGGTTGACCAGGTCCTTGGTCGTCTGGTCGCTGGGCCCACCGGCGGGGACGACATCGATCAGCGCGGTGTGGGTGGCCTGGCTGTTGCCCGCCGTGACCACGGACACGACGTCGGGCATGGCCCGGATGTCGGACTTGATCGAGGCGACGGCGGCGGCCGGGTCGGCGCTCCCGCTGGTGTCGGCGAGGATCAGCAGCGGGCCGTTGAAGCCGGGCCCGAACGCCTGGGTGATCTCGTCGTAGGCAACCCGCTGCGAACTGCCGCCCGGGGCGGTGCCGTTGTCGGGCAGGGCGAGGGTCAGCGAGGTGGCGGGCCAGGCGAGCGCGCCCAGCGCGGCGACCACGACCAGCACGGTCACCAGCGGACGCCGGACCGCGATCCGGATCCAGCGCTCGCCCATGTTGGCGGCCCGGTCGGCGCCGGCGGCGGCGACCGCCTGCTCACGGCGGGCGGTGCGGGAGCCGGTCCTGGGGGCGAGCCGCTGTCCGGCGAAGCCCAGCAGCGCGGGCAGCAGGGTCACCGCGACCGCGACCGCGACCAGGACCGATCCGGCGGCGCACAGGCCCATCACGGTCAGGAACGGGATGCCGACCACGGACAGGCCGACCATCGCGATCACCACGGTCAGCCCGGCGAACACCACCGCGCTGCCCGCGGTGCCGACCGCCAGCGCGGCCGACTCGGACGGGTCCACCCCCTGGGAGAGTTGGGATCGGTGCCGGGTGACGATGAACAGCGCGTAGTCGATGCCGACGGCCAGCGCGATCATCAGCGCCAGGGTGAGCGCGGTACTGGAGATGGTCGCCGCACCGGTCAGCGCGAGCACCCCGCCGAGCCCGACGGCGACCCCGATCAGGGCGCTGAGCAGCGGCATTCCGGCGGTCAGCAGCGAGCCGAAGGTGAGCGCGAGGACCACCACGGCCACGGCCACGCCGATCATGTCGGCCGCGCCGGGCTGCGCCTTGGCGCTGCTGTAGGCGGCGCCGCCCACCTCGACGCCCAGGCCCGCGCTGTGGGCGCCCTGCACCGAGGAGCTGAGCCGGTCCAGCGAGTCGGAATCCAGCTGGTTGGCCTGCACCCGGTACTGGACCTGGGCTATCGCGGTGGTGTGGTCCGGCGACATCGCCCCGGAGGTGCTCGGCGGGATGACGGCCGCGACCTGCGGGGCCTGCCGGGCGTCGGCGAGCGCGGACGTGATCGCGGCCTGCTCGGCCGGTTCGGTCAGCTTGTGCCCGGCCGGGGCGGTGAAGACGATCTGGGCGCTGGTACCGGCGGCGGCGGGGAAGTCCTGCTGCATCCGGTTCAGGGCCTGCTGCGACTGGGAGCCCGGGATGGTGAAGGTGTCGTCCAGCTTCCCGGCCCCGCCGACCGTGACCGCGCAGGCCACGACCGCCGCTATCGCGGCCAGCCAGGCCGCCAGGACCAGTCGGCGGTGGCGGAAGGAGAGGTGTCCGAGGCGGTACAAGACCGTGGCCATGGCTGTTCCTAGGGGCGGGAGAGAAGCCGAAATGCGGCAGTACTGCCACATTAGCAAAGTGGCAGTACTGCCATGAGTAGCCGGGGGCTGGTGGGGGCTGCGATGATCCGAGGGTGAACGGTGACATCCTGGGACGGCGCGAACAGAACAAGCAGCGGACCCGCCGCGCCCTGGTCCAGGCCGCCGGGCAGCTCTTCGACGAGCGCGGCTTCGACGCCACCACCGTGCGGGACATCGCCGCCGCCGCCGGGGTCGGCGAACGGACCTTCTTCCGCTACTTCCCGTCCAAGGAGAGCCTGGTCCTGCACCAGGCCCGGGAGATGATCCCGCTGCTGCAGCAGGCGGTCCGCGACCGGCCGGCGGCGGAGTCCAGCTACACCGCCATGCGCAACGCCGTACTCGGGCTGCTCGACGTCTACGGCGCCGCCCCGGCGGTGCTGACCTCCGGCACGTCCCTGCAGGCCACCTCGCGCGGCGACCGGTACCTGCTGTTCGACATCGAGGAGGCGGTCACCACAGCCATCCTGGACCGGCTCACCGCGGCGGGCTCCGACACCACCGCCCCCGGGGTCCGGCTGCGCGCCGCCGTCCAGGCCAAGGCGGGAGTCGCCGCGATGCGGGCGATCCGAACGGTCTACCCCACCCTGGCCGCAGCCGGCTCGACCGCGAACGACGCCGCCACCCTGGTCCACGAGGCCTTCGTCGCGCTCGAAAACCGCGACCCGGAAGCGGGCCAGGAAGCGGGCCCGGAGGCGTGACAGGAGGCGTGACGACGGTCGCCCGCGCACGCCGACAGCCGCCGTCGCGGGCCCGCGACGGCGGCTGTCGGTTCACCGCCAGGGGCTACTCGGGCTGCTGGAAGGCCGCCGCGACCTGCCGGGCCTCGTTCTCCGCTCCGTAGACGTTGGGGTGGACGAAGGTGCAGGTCTCGCCGGTACCGGGGATCTCCTTGCAGAACCCGGCCGGCGGGTCGGTCTGGTCGCCCTGCCCGGTGAGGTCGTCCTTGACCCCGTACATCCACTTCTGGTCGGCGCTGGCGCACACCCCGTGCCCGACGCTGGAGCTGTAGGTGTCGACGTACGTCGCGCCGTGCTCCTCGGCCTGGTACCTGATCAGGTCGTTGAGCCGCCGCTCCAGGCTGTCCAGCCAGGGCATGTCGCCCTTGGCGACGGTGCCGAGCTGGTGGAAGTCACCCCAGCTGCAGCCGCTGCTGGTGGGCACGATGGCCGGGTAGCCGACCACCGCGACCTTGGCGAACCGCGCGCGGTCCTTGATCTGGTTCATCATCTCGCCGAATTCATGGTCGAGTTGGGCGAACTTGCCGTCCAGCCAGGCGCGGCCGTCGCCCTCGGTGTAGTACTTCGTACAGGGAGTCCCGAGGCCGAACGTCTTGAGGCCGCGTTCCAGGCACTCGGTGACGATGTCGCCGAAGCCGAGGCTGTTCCCGCCGATGCCGACGCTGACGTAGTCGGCGCCGGGGTTGACCGAGTCGATCTGGGCGGGCCGGTCCTGCCAGCCGCCCGGCGGCGGCGTCGAGGGCGGGCCGTAGAGCTTCGAGGCGGGCTGCGGGCCGAGGATGCCGTCCTGCACCTCGGCCGCGCCGCAGGTCACGTCGTGCAGGTCCAGGCCGAGTTCACCGGCGACCTGGTGCGGGTAGTTGTCGTAGGACCGGCCGCAGCCGTCGCTGTCGTCCCAGGGCCGGACGAAGACGTTGGCGCTGTACGAGTCCCCGAGGGCCACGTAGGAGGGAGCGCTGCGGACGGCGGTCTGCGCCGCCGAGGCGGTGCCGAAGCCCGCCAGGGTGGCGGCGAGTGCGGTGGCGGCGGCAAGCGAGGCGCGGACGGTGGCAGGCATGGTGAATCCGGACATGCGGTGTGCCCCTTCGTGTAAGAACTACCGTCACCGAACGTATCGACGCGCACACGCAGGGTCAATGGCTTTGGGTAGCCGCCCACCCCAAGGAGTGATCAGCGGCAGAACGCCCGACAACCCGCCCCCGAATGTGCCGCGCCCGCCGCAGGCCGGCTAGTCGCCCCGGCCCTGCCACGTGGTGACGCAGGCCTCGTTGCCCTCGGCGTCGGCGAGCAGCCAGAACGCGGGGGCTTCCGCCGCCGAGACGAGCCGGCCCCCGGCCGCCAGGGCCGCCTCGATCCGCCGGGCCGCCTCGTCGTGCGGGACGCAGACGTCGAAGTGGATGCGGTTGCGCTGCGGGCGCGGCCGGTCCATCTGCTGGAACCAGACCGAGGGCCCCTGCCGGACCGGGTCGACCAGCGGGTCCTCGGGCCCGTCGGACCCCGGCTCGTCGACGTAGCCCAGCACCGCCTTCCAGAACGGGCGGACCGCCGCGATGTCGAGCGCGTCGACGGCGATCTCCACGGTCTGCACCGACCTCGGCGCGTCCGCGCCGACCTCGGGTTCGGTCCGCAGCCCGGCCTCGGCCACAGCCGCCGAGATCCGGCGCGCGAGCTCGACGTCCAGCGCGGTCAGCGCCGCCCGGTCGGCCGACTGAAGGGTGAGCACGACCCGGTCCGGACGCAGGTCCACCCGCAGGTGCCGGTCGGCGTCCGGGCCGCAGGCCGCGACCGCGCTCCCGGCCACCTCCGCCGCCCGGGCCAGTGACCCGACCCGCACGGAGGCGCCCAACGCGCCCAGCAGATAGCGCCACCCCTGGTCGCCGACCGCGTCCGAGGCTTCCTGCCGACCCAGTGTCCGTTCCATCCCGACATCCTCCCGCACACCGACTCCGGCCGAATGCGATCGGATGATCTTATGAAAACGAGCTGGCATGATCGTGCGTCATGACTCAAACGGGGAGGCACATATGATCGGCACCAGTGCGTCGGGGGAACGGTCCGGACGCCGGGCGGTACTCGCCGGGGCGTTCGCGGGCGTGGCCGGGATGGCCGTGGCGACCGCCGTCCAGCCCGCCGAGGCGGCCACCGTCGGGACGCCCCTGGACTGGTACGACGTCAAGGACTACGGAGCCGCGGGCGACGGCGTCACCAACGACACCGCAGCGGTCCAGTCCGCCCTGACCGCTGCCGCGACCGGCGGCGGAACCGTCTACTTCCCCGCCGGGACGTACCTGGTGGTGCCGGGCAGCGGCACCCCGGCGCTGACCGTCGGCGGCAACGGAATCCGCCTGGTCGGCGCGGGCAGCAAGGCGTCGACCCTGGTGAAGGGCGGCAGCGGGATCCTGCTGCGGATGTCCGGCGCGGGCGCCGACCCCACCGGCGCGACCCACCGCCGCTACTGCGCGATCGAGGACCTGGGCCTCAACGGCAACAGCGAGACCGGCCTGCTGCTGGAGCTGTACTACACGGACAACTGCTACGTCCGTGACGTCTTCATGACCAGCAACAACGACCTCTGCATCGACGGCGTCGAGCTCTGGGACTCCCGCTTCTACAACCTCGCCGTCGAGTCCTGCACCGGGACCGCGGGCAGCACCACGCAGCCCAACATCTGGCTGCGCAACTCCTCCGCCACCAGTGGCTGGGGCTACAGCACCGACAACGTCAACCAGGTGCACTTCATCGGCTGCCGGCTTGAGGCCTTCGGCACCGGCGCGCTGTGGATCACCCAGGGGACGGCCAAGACCAACAACCCCAACGGGATCTACCTCACCGACTGCAAGTTCGAGACCTCCAGCATGCAGGGCGGCCCGCACCTGAAGACGGACGCCTCCTGCACGCACGTCTACGCGACCAACATCTACGCCTACGCGGGCGGCTTCGCCGGCGGCTACTCCACGGCGCAGAACATCATCGGCTGGGCCGCCTCCTCCAGCGCCCTGGAGAACGTGCTGATCGCCAACGGCGCCACCGCGACCGTGAACTCCGGCGTCGACCTCTACTCGGGCCCCGGCTCGACCGCCGTGCTGCGCAACGTCGTCGGCGGCTACACCACCAAGCCGACCGGCGCCCACATCTACTACGAGAGCTCCAGCACCGGCGACTTCCGGGTGGAGAACAGCTACGGCAGCACCGGCGCCGAGGCCAGCGGCACCCTGCCCACGACCAACGCCCCGAACCCGCCGCTGCGCCTGGTCGCGGGCGCGGTCAGCGACTCGTCGTTCACCCACCCGCCGCTCGACGGCACCATGGCCGTGGACACCACCGACAAGCGCCTCTACGTCCGCGTGGGCGGCGCCTGGCTGTGGACCGCGCTCAGCTCCTGACCCGACGCGCCCCCGCCTCCCCGGCTCCTGACTCGCCGCCCGCGGGGAGCGAGCCTACGCTGGGAGGCGGGACGCAGCACCGGGAGACTGCTATGAGCGACCGCTACTTCCACGTCGACCACGCCGGGCACTCCATCAGCGTGGAGATCCGCAGCGGGCACGCGCGGCAGATCGAGCTGCTGGTCGACGGCAAGGAGGTCGGCTCCCGCCGCGAGCGGGCGTCCGACGCGGTCGAACTGACCGGCGAACTACCCGACGATGTGCCGCAGCCCTTCACCGTCCGAGTGGAGCGGCTGCGCCACCGCGCCCACGACCCCGCCTGCACCCTCCTCCTCGACGGCCAGGAGATCCCCATCCCCGAACGCGCCCCCCTCGGCGGACCGCCCGAGCGGTTCTGAGGGATCCAGGTACCTGGGCCGTACTCCACGTCGTTCTCCCCTCCTCGGCCGGACGCAGCGCCGACCTTAGCCGCTGACGGCGCAAGGGATGTGATGCTCAGTCAACTCCCGCTGATGGGGCAGCAGTGGATGTCCTACAGGTGGCGCACCCACAGGTTGGTCTCGGCGTAGGTTCCCCGGTCGTTCTCGCGGTCGATTTCCAGGAGGTCGAGTGCCTCCGGAACGACGTAACGCCCGGTCTGGGGGAACGCCATCCGGGTCCATTTCTCCCACTCCGCGACGGTTCCGGGGACGACCATGGAACGCGGAGCCGGGGTCAGCATCGTTGCCCCGAGTCTCTGGTGCGTGCGGATCCAGGGGTCCAGGTGCAGCCCGTCACCGCGCGTCCAGCGGGCGAACTCCTCCATCGGTGTCAGCGGGTACTTCGCCTTGAGGGCCGGCCGTACCGGGGCGATCACACGCCGCAGTCCGGCATCGGCAGCACGGTCGCGCAGTGCGGTGAGCACCTTCCCGGCCAGTCCGCCGCCTGTGCGGTCCGGCCGCACCGTGGCGGCCATGATGCAGAGCGTGTCGGGCTTCACCGAGCCCTCGTGCTCCGTCACCGCGCTGACCAGGGCACCGTCGTAGCCTGCCGGCAGGCTGCCGGTCTCCCCGTCCCAGCGCAGGGGCACGGCCCGCCCGTCGGCGACGACCTCGCCGTCCTCCACGAGCAGCACGTCGAAGCCCGGAAAATAGCTCTGCACCCGCTCCCGATAGATGTTCGAGAGCGGGTCACGCAGGACGAAGGCTGGCCAGCCGTCCCGTAGCGCGGCCTTGGCCTCGCCTTCGAGATCGGGGCGGTCGCTGGCGGTGACGATCTCTGGCGTGGGCACCCGGGGATCATAGAGGACCGGCTCAGCCCTCGGGCAAGCCTCGGATGACGCCGACAACTCACCACGGCAGTACCGACGTTCCGCCTCCTGTTGGCTCCCCGGACCTAGGGCGTCGGTACCAGGTCGGGTGCGATGCAGCTGGGCACCTGTCGTACCAGCTCGACCATCAGCGAGGTCAGCGGGGCGTTCTTGGAGGGCGCGATGAACAGCAGGTGGTCCCCGGGGTCCATCGCACCGGGGTAGATGTCGTGGATCCCCTTGCTGCTGTCGGCCCAGTTCGTCGGCAGCACCTTCAGCAGGCGGCTGTACAGGGCGTCGCCGGTGGGCGGGCCGCTGTCGGTGGGGGCGGTGGCGTGGCACGAGGGCGACGCCGCCATCACTGCCGCGGGGATTCCGGCCTGGTCCAAGGTGGCCTGCAGGCCGGAGAGGCCCTTCAGGCTGAACAGCCGCACGGTGACCATGCCGCCCGGCTTGGACTGCACGGCGTAGTCGGCGTTGACGACGTCCAGGCCGCTGAAGCCCGGGGCGTGCTGCTGCGGGTTCGGCGCGGCGGACGGGCCGCCGGTGCTCGCCGTGCCGCGCGATACCGGCGCGGCCTGACCCGTGCTGTGCGTCCCGGAGCCCAGCGGCAGGGCGAACACCGCAGCGGCGGCGGCTGCGGCGGCGAAGCCCACGGTGAAGGCCAGTTGGCGGCGCACCGTGCGCAGCCGGGGCCGGGCCGGGCGGCCGGTGGGGGCGGACAGGGAGACCGCGTGGGCGTTCAGCTCCTCGCCGAGCTGCTGCTTGAACTGCGCGAGAGCGGTCACTGGGCGGCCTCCAGAAGGTCTTCGCAGGTGGTGATGTGGGTCTGGCCGGCGGCGCGCAGGGCCTTGCGGGCGCGGTGCAGCCGTACCCGGGCGGTGGCCGAGCTGATCCCCAGCGCCTGCGCCGCCTCGCCGACGGTGAGCCCGTCCAGGGCCACCAGGTCGAGTACCCCGCGCAGCGGCGCGGAGAGTGCGGCGTGGGCGGACGCGAGCTGCCGGGCGGCCCGGTCGGCGTCGATCCGCGCCTCGATGGCGGCGACGGCCTCGTCGTCCAGCAGTCGCCGCCCGCTGATCCGGGCGACCGCCTGCCGTTCACGGGCGGTGCCGTGGAAGTGGGCGTGGATGACGCTGCGCGATATGCCGTAGAGCCAGGCGATCGGTGCGCCGCGCCGGGCGTCGTAGGTGTGCGCGCCCTCCAGGGCGGCCACGAAGATGTCCGCGGTCAGGTCGGCGGCCAGGTGCGGGCTGTCGACCCGCCGGGTGACGAAGCTGAGCACAGTGTCGAACTGCTGCTCGTAGAACACGGCGAACCCGGCCGGGTCCCGCGTGGGTGGTGCTGTCGGATGCTCCGCTGGCACGGATGGCTCCTCAGGACTGGTCAGGGGTGCGATGCCTTACACCCCGTACTAGTGTCCTGGGCCCTTGAGCGTTACATCCGCAGTGGGGCGGAGCCCCTGGTGCGCGGCGTGGGGGTTACCGCGCACCAGGGGCTCCGCGTGTGGGGGTGGGGAGGGGTCAGCAGGCGCCGTCGTCGGTCCAGACGGCCCAGGAGCCGGCCGCGCCCGGGGTGGCCCCGGTGGAGTACCAGGTGGAGGTCCACTTGTCGCCGTTGTAGGCGACGATGTCCCCCGGTACGTAGGAGGTCCCGGCGCTCCAGGCGGCCAGGCCGGTGCAGGTGGTGGGCGGCGGGGTGGTGCCGCTGCCCACCGTCCAGCTGAAGGACGCGCTGCCGCTCGCGCCGGTGGGGTCGGTCGCGGTCACCACCACGTTGTAGCTGCCGGCCGTGTTCAACGCGCCGGTGATCAGACCGGACTGGCTGATGGAGGTCTTCGGCGGCAGCCCGGTCGCGGTGTAGCTGAGGGCGGCCCCGGCCGAGTCCGTCCCGCTGATCTGCAGGTCGGCGGCGGTTCCGACGGCGTCGGACTGGCTGCCCGGGTTGCTGACGCTGACGGTGTTGCCGGTCGGCGGGGTCGGGGTACTGCTGCCGTAGCCGACGGTGAAGTCCCCGGAGCTGTCGTCCGCGCCGGTCGAGGCGATCACCGTGCCGCTGCTGTTGGTCATGTCGATCGCCTGGGCGTCGGCGGCCTGCAGCGAACCGTTGTCGATGGTGGAACCGGTGAACTGGATCGAGCCGAAGTTCGGCAGCTGGGTGACGCTGTTGCCGGAGGTGACCGCCTCGGCCACCACCTCGGCGCTGGCGTTCGAGGCGCCCGACGGCTTGGCCACCACGTTGTTCTCGGTCCAGCCCTCGGTGCTGTCGGTGAGCACCAGGTCGTACTTGCCGTTGCTCTGGTAGGTGACCGTGGAGGTCAGGCTGTCACCGGCGGCCACCGGCTCGTTGTACTCCTGGATCGAGTTCGCCGGGTAGGTCTCCCACCAGGCGAACGGCTCCGGCGAGCCGCTGGAGCAGTCGACGCCGGTGCCGTCCTGCTCGACGGTGGTGCTGCCCCAGCCGTCCAGGCCGATCCAGAACGCGACGATGCCGTCCGAAGTGCACTGGACCGAGGGTTCGACCCAGCTGGAGGTCACCGTGGTGTACGAGCCGCTGTCGGCCGCGTAGCCGGCCCAGTTGGTACTGGTCTGGGTGGCGGCGGAATGCTGCTGGGCGTTGAGCAGGTGGGAGAAGTGCGTGAGGTTCTGCACCGGCACGGTGACCGCGTCGGGGCGGGGACGACTGTCCGCCCCGTGGTGGACGGTCATCGGCCGGATGGTCGCGGGCGCGACGGTCGCGGGATGGACGGTCGCGGTCTGCTGGTGGGCGGGGGCGGTCGACGGTGTCGCGGCCTGGGCCACGGCGCCACCCGCTAACGAAAGGGCGAGCGCGAGTACCGCCGTGGACAGGGTTCTGAGCTTGCGCACGTAACCACTCCTCATCTGGACGCGAGACCCGGATCTGAGCCGGTCAATCACGTGAATGTTGGAGTGCGCGGTGATCCGCCACAATGCCGAAAGCTGGACAGTGGCCACAACTCGCCACCGGTTCGGAGCCGACGGGTTCGGAGCCGGCCGTGTCAGAGCCAGCCGCGCCGCGCCGCCTGGAGTCCGGCCTGGAAGCGGGTCCGGGCGTCGAGGACGGCCATGATGTGCCCCACCCGCCGGGTCATGGTGCGCTGGGTGATGCCGAGCGCGCGGATGATCGCGGCGTCCTTGACGCCCCCGGCGAGCATGGTGAGCAGTTCCAGGTCGCGCTGGTCGAGCAGGCCGGGCGCGGCGCCGGTGACCGCGATCGGGGCGGCCCGCTCCCACAGCAGGTCGAAGCAGGTGACCAGGGCGGTGAGCAGCGGCGAGGCGCGGACGAAGATGGCGGCGGTGGGCTCGGTGGCGGCGAAGCTCAGCGGGATCATCGCCTCGCGCTGGTCGGCGATGAGCATCTTCATCCGGACCGAGGGCAGGCTGCGGGCCTCCTCCCCGGCCGCTATGCAGGCCATGGTGAAGTCCATCCGGCGCTTCCCCTCCAGGCCGGAGGCGTCGTAGATCACCTGGCAGGCGACGCCCCGGCGGAGCAGCTGGAACTCGATCGGGTTGGCCACCGGGCTGTCGAAGTACGGCGGGCAGTCGACGACCTTCATCTGCCGCTCGGCGCCGAGCTGCATCTGCTCCACCCGGTGGCGGATCGCGGTCGGCCCCTCGATGAGCTCCACCAGGTCGCTCACCGCCCCGGTCTCCGCGCTGCGGAAGCGCTCGGCGAGGTCGCGGGCGCGGGCGCGGAACCGCTCCAGGTCCTCCTGGCGGCTGGCCACCAGGGCGTCCACGGCGACCTCCGGCGGGGCCGCCGTGTAGCGGGCGGGCGAGCCGCTGAGGCGGGTGACCAGGCCGGCCTCGACCAGGCGCCGCAGGCAGGGCCGGATCCGGGCGGGCGTCGAGTCGACCGCCGCCGCCAGCTCGGCGGTGGTGCCGCGCGGCGCCGAGAGCACGCACAGGTACAGGGCGCTCTCGGCGGCGCCGAGTCCGACCGGCTCTAACAGGGCGTCAGACATGGCGCACAGCATAGTGATCAGCTGCGGGAACAGCAGCGGTTACGGCGGCAGCGTTATGGCGGCAGCGTTATGGCGGCAGCGGTTACGGCTGGCCGACCGGCTGCCGGGCGGCGAGGTGCGGGTACTCCGCGGCGCGGTGCTGGAAGGCCAGCACGGCCGGGTTCTGGATGGCGCCGTCGCGGATCTCGATGGCGCGGCGGATGGTCTCGTCCGCGTCCCAGGCGCTGGGGCCGTCCAGGACCGTGCGCAGGTGCGGGATCAGCGCCTCGCTGTTCTCCCAGGTGGCGGAGTTCCACAGGTAGGAGGGGCTGTGGTCGACACCGTA
>FTAE01000329.1_pt1 | contig 17846 bp, 12 predicted proteins | sample 1638991 | NCBI WGS metagenome assembly FTAE01 (sample SAMEA3914812, study PRJEB12502) | metagenome | biome: forest; material: soil | place: Canada | collected 2011-07-07 | depth 0.1 m
ACCATCGACCGGACCTTCGGGCTGGACGAGATCGTGGCGGCCCACCAGTACCTGGAGTCCAACCGCCAGGTCGGCAAGATCGTGGTCACCGTGCCGAACTGACGAGGCGTCAAGACAGAAGTGCCGGCCCCCCTGCCCCGGGTGAAGCATCCCGGGGCAGGGGGCCGACGCATGGGTGGGCCGGTTCAGGCGGGCAGGGCCATGCAGGTCAGCAGCAGGCCGTCCGCCGCCGCCCAGCGCCCGCTCAGCCGGGTGAGCTCCCGCGACCCCACCACCGGGCCGGGGACGAGCAGCCGGGCGGTCAGCACGCCCCCGCCCGGGCCGGTGTCCGGGCCGATGTCCGGGGCGATGGTGATCTCGGCCTGGTGGAACTCCAGCCCGCGCCGGGCGAGCGGGAACCAGGCCTTGTAGACGGCCTCCTTGGCGCTGAACAGCAGGCGGTCCCAGTGGACCGGGCCCGCCGGCAGCGCGGCGAGCCGCTCCCGCTCGGCGGGCAGGCCGACCGAGCGGAGCAGACCGTCCGGCAGCGCCGCGTCCGGCTCGGCGTCGATGCCCAGGCTGAGCACCTCCGCGCTGCGGGCCACGGCGGCGGCGCGGTAGCCGGCGCAGTGCGTCAGGCTGCCGACGACGCCCGCCGGCCAGAGCGGCTCCCGGTGCGCTCCGTTGAGCAACGGCGAGAGCGGCAGCCCGAGTTGCGCGAGTGCGGCGTGCGCGCAGGCGCGTCCGGTGGCGAACTCCCGGCGCCGCCGGCCGACGGCCCCGGCGATCAGGGCCTCCTCCTCCGGGAGCAGCGACACGCCGGGCAGGTCGCCCCGGGCCTCGACGGCGACGGCCCCGGCCGGCAGGACCGTCCGGATCATCGTGCTCCCCCCGAGGGCGGCCACGGTCCGGGCGCCGGACGCGGACGAGCCCGGTGGGGCCGCCGTGACGGCGGCCCCACCGGGCCGGTGCTCGCGGGCGCCGTACTCGCTCAGGCCGCCACGCTCGTACGGGCCTTGGCCCGCTCGGTCTCCAGACGCAGGTCGATCTGCGCGTAGTCGGCGTTGGCCAGCTCGATGGCCTCCTCGACGCTCATCACGGTGGGCAGGCCGAAGATCTCCACGATCCGGTCCAGCCGGTCGGGGAAGGCCCCGCCGACGATGTGGACGGGTATCTTCAGCTCCTCCAGCGTGCTGAGCAGCATCTCGTCGATCGTGGTGCGGAACGACTCGTTCATCGGCCGGTGGCCGTCGTCCGTGATCGGCAGCTCGTGCCGCAGGTGCACGAACGCGTCGAAGGTCTGGCTCACGTGCTGCTTGAACGCGTTGCCGAACTGCTCGACCACCTCGGCGAAGTAGGCCATCTCCGCGCTGCCGGGAGTCTGCGCCGCCTCGCTCAGGTGAGCCGTCGCGGTCGGGTTCATGCCGTGGCGCACCCGGGCCGCGCCGTACAGCCACTCCTGGAGCGAGGAGCCGTCGGAGAGGAAGCTGTCGCCCAGGATGCCCTCGTGGACGGCCCGGCCGACGTGCCGGCGCATCATCAGCTGGAGGAACTCCGCCGGGGTGACCTCGGCGAGCGTCTTGCCGGGCAGGGCCTCCGGCAGGATCTCGCGGATGGCCCGGGCCAGGGTGCGGGGCAGGCCGGTGTAGTGGGACAGCGCCATCACCGAGCGGGTCTTGCCGGAGGAGTAGGTGCCTGAGATTGCGATCTTCATCGAGCGTGCTCCCGAAGGTGTCGTTGGGGCCGGTCGGTCCGGGTCATGCGACGGCGTCGGCTGCGGCCTCGGCCGGCAGCTCGTGGGCGAACGCGGCGCGCAGTGTCACGCCGCCGCACTCGCCCTGGATCTGCACGTTGCGCCAGGTCTGGCCGCGCAGGGGTACCAGGTACTTCTCGGCGATCCGGGCCGAGGCCGTCAGGGTGTCCGTCCAGGGGCGGCGCGGGTCCGTGCACTCCAGGACCGTGCGGACCATCCACAGCGTGTTGCTGTCCTGCCGGCGGACGGCGTCCATCTCGTACATCATGATCTGCGCCAGCTGGAGGTTGACGACGAAGCAGTCGATCACCGAGACCGAGGGGTGGTGCGCCCCCTCCAGGCCCCCGGCGGCCGGTTCGCCGCCGTCGGCCGTGCCGATCCGCACGGTGGCGGACGAGCTCAGGCCCGGCAGGTCGACGTGGACGTCCTCGATCTGCTGGCGCTGCTGCTGGAAGCCGGCGCCGTAGTAGCGCCCGGAGGCCGCGCCGAGCGCGTCGTCCAGGGTGGCGAAGACGGCGGGTCCGGCCGGTGCCGCCGCGCCGATCCGGTGCTCGATCTCGTAACGGGCGCGCATGGCGCCGACCGCGGCGTCGTACACCGACACGTACAGGCCGTCCGAGCCGGGCACCGGCGTGGTGCTGACCGGCTTCGCCGAGCTCGCCATCCCGTCGAGGTCCTCCTGGGGCGTCGCTCCGGCGCGCAGGGTCACCTTCCGCACCCAGGCCTCGCCGCGCAGGGCGCGGTCCAGGCCGTGCGCCCGGACGAGGTGGGCCTCGCTCAGCTGGAGCCCGAGGACCAGCATGTCGACGGTGCTCAGGTGCGGCCGCAGGTCGACGGACTTGGCCTTGCGGGACCAGTCCGCCGGGTAGCCGATGCTGACGGTGGCCGCGGTGCCGGAGGCCGCCCCCTCGGCGGTGATCCGGACGTCGCCGACCTGGTACCGGGCCCGGCGGTAGCCGCCGCCGAAGAACCGGCCCTCGCTGGGCCCCAGGTAGTCGTCGATCGAGCGCAGCAGCAGCGGCGTCGCGGTCATGACCGGCTCCCGGCGTCCGCCAGCGCCGGGACGGCCTCCGAGGCCCGCGCCACCGCGGTCTCGTACGCGCCGACCAGGTCGTCGACCGAGCGCATGTCCGCGATGGACGCGACCTCCGAGGCGAACGGGTCGACGCCGACGGAGGACTCCAGCTGGATGATCAGCCGGGCCAGCAGCAGCGAGTTGAACGCCAGCTCGTGGAGCTGGTCCTCGCCCTTGACGGCCACGACCTCGTCGGTCTCCTCCAGCAGCAGGATGTCCATCCGGCCGATGACCATGGACCGAACTTCGGCTTGCTTCAGCATGTGATTCCTCCGTCGACGACGATCGTCTGTCCAGTGATGAAAGATGCGCCGGGTGAGCAGAGATAGAGCGTCGCGTCGGCGATCTCCTCGACGCTCGCCAACCGGCCCAGCGGGGTGCGCCGTTGGATGCGCTCGCGGTTCTGCGGGGTGACGCCCTCGGTCATGTCGGAGTCGAAGAACCCGGGCACCACCGTGTTGACCCGGATCCCGAACGGCCCGAGCTCGCGGGCGAGACTGCGGCTGAAGCCGTCCAGGCCGGCCTTCGCCGCCGAGTAGACGGCGACCCCCCGGTAGCCGCGGATCGCGTTGATCGACGACACGTTGACGATCGTCCCGCCGCCGTTGCCGGTCATCACCCGCGCACAGGCCTGCGCCAGCGTGATCGGGGCGAGCAGGTTGGCCGCGATCAGGGTGTCCACCCGCTTCGGGGACAGCGTGAGGAACAGCTCCTGGTGCAGCACGCCCGCGTTGTTGACGAGCAGGTCGATCCGTCCGAACCGGCGCGCCGCCTCCGCGACGAACTCGCGCAGCGCCCGGGGCTCGTGCAGGTCGGCCTGCTGCCACAGGAAGTCGTCGCCGGCCCGCTCGGTGAGCGACTCCACGAAGGCGTTGGCGGTGCGGCTGAACGTGGCGACCCGCCAGCCGTCGGCGATCAGCCGCTCCACGAGCACGGCGCCGAGCCCGCGGCTGCCGCCGGTGACCACGGCCACCGGACGCGACTCGGCCGCCCCGGCCGCCTGCACGTCTGCCGTTTCCACGTCGGCGGTCCGCGCCACCGGATGTTCCGCAGCCGTGGTCATCGGGCGGCGCTCCGGATCTTCTTGAAGCGGTCGGAGTGCAGCTCGTCGGCCGAGATCTCGATGACCAGCGGCACCTTGTACGGCTCCAGCCGCTCCTTGCAGTGCCGGCGGACGCGGCGCAGGACGGTGGCCTCGTCCTCCTCCTCGGCGAGCAGGAGGGTCGCCCGGACGACCATGCCGGTGACCGGGCTCGGGTGGCCGGAGACCGTCGCCTCCGCGACGTTCGGCACCTGGAGCAGGACGTTCTCCACCTCGGTCGGGTAGACCTTCTCCCCGCCGACGTTGATGATCTCCGAGCGGCGGCCGAGGATCCGCAGGTACTCGCCGTCGGTCTCGACCACGTCCTGGGTGTTGAAGTACCCGTCCTCGTCGAACGGCGCGGGGGCGTTCAGGTAGCCGAGCATCGCCATGTCGGAGCGGACCCAGAGCACATCGTCGACGATCTTGTAGTCGAAGCCGTTCGTGTTGCCGAGCTTCAGCCACAGCGTGTCGTCGCTCTTCGAGCGGGTCGGCAGGATGCCGAGCTCGGAGAGGCCGTAGGTCTGCTTGAACCGGACGTCCGGCAGCTCCTTCTTCAGCCGCTCCAGCGTGCGCAGCGGCATCGGCTCGGTGCCGTAGGTGATGAGCTTCAGCGAGTCGGCCGGGAAGCGGTCCAGCACGCCGGAGATCAGCACCATGTTGAGGAAGGTCGGCGTCGTGGGCAGGATCTCCACCCGGTGCCTGGCCACCGTGGCGAAGACGCTCTCCGCCGACCGGTCGGCGACGGTCACGATCGCGCCGCCCTGGCTGAACGTGTGCAGCAGCGTGTTGACGCCGCCGATGTGGTCCAGGTTGAGGAACGACAGGATGCGGTTCGGCCGGGTCGGCTCGCCGTAGCGGGCCAGGACCTTCTCGAAGTCCAGCACGGACGCCTTGCTGCGCCCCGTCGTGCCCGAGCTGAACAGCACCAGACCGGCCCGGCCGGCCTCCCGCAGCCGTCCGTAGAGCTCGTGGCCGGCCGTGCGGCCGGTCCGCTCCAGGTGGCGGCCGCCGTCGTCGTCGATCCTGATCGTGGTCTCGGCCTCGGCGACCTCCAGGAACTCCGCCCGCTTGGCGGCGGGCAGCGTGGTGAGGGGGATCACCAGCGCGCCCCGGTCGATCAGCGCGAGCAGTCCCGCGCACGTCTCCAGCGAGGAGGCGCCCTCCAGGGTGACCACGTCACCCCGGCGCACCTCGTTCGCCGTGAGGTAGGCCCGCCAGTCGTCGACCACCTCGATGAGGTCCCGGTAACTGCTCGTCCTGTTCCCGAAGACCACGGCATCCGCGTCTTGGAACAGCTTGAACCTGTCGAGAAAAGGGTGGCTCACGCAGCTCTCCCGTATCTAGTGGGCGAGCCGTTCCCGTCTCCGGTCGGTCCGCCTCTCGCCCTCGGCCGATGTGAAGCTACCCGCGTCGACCAGGCGGGGAAATGCTGATCCGGAGTGCTTCTGTTGCCATGCCCGCGAGGGGTAGCCGGGCGGCTAGGGCACTGCGGCAGGGGCGGGAGCGCCGCTTCGGAGCCGTCGGCGCGGGCCGCCGGCGGGCCCGTCCGGCGACTCGGCGTGGGGCGGGTGTCGCGGAGGGGCGGTCACGAGATATCTTGATGTCGAGACGTTTTCCGACGTGAAGCGGAGTACCCGGTGACTGACTCGACCATCATCTATACGCACACTGACGAGGCCCCGGCCCTGGCGACGTATTCGTTCCTGCCGGTGGTCCAGGCGTACGCCTCGACGGCGGGCGTCAGCGTGGAGACCCGCGACATCTCGCTGGCCGGGCGCATCATCGCCAGCTTCCCGGAGCGTCTTGAGGAGGGCCAGCGCATCGCCGACGCCCTCGCGGAGCTCGGTGAGCTCGCCAAGACGCCCCAGGCCAACATCATCAAGCTGCCGAACGTCTCGGCGTCCGTCCCGCAGCTCAAGGCCGCGGTCGCGGAGCTCCAGGCGCAGGGCTACGCGCTGCCGGACTACCCGGACGAGCCGAAGACCGACGAGGACCGCGACGTCCGCGCGCGCTACGACAAGGTCAAGGGCAGCGCCGTCAACCCGGTGCTGCGCGAGGGCAACTCCGACCGCCGCGCGCCCGCCTCGGTGAAGAACTACGCCAAGACGCACCCGCACCGCATGGGCGCCTGGACCTCCGAGTCGAAGACGAACGTCGCCACCATGGGCGCCGACGACTTCCGCTCCACCGAGAAGTCCGCCGTGATCGCCGAGGCCGGCTCGCTGCGCATCGAGCTGGTGGGCGCCGACGGCACCACCACCGTGCTGCGCGAGTCCGTCCCGGTGCTCGCCGGCGAGGTCGTGGACGCCTCCGTCCTGCACGTGGCGGCGCTGCGCGAGTTCTTCGCCGCCCAGGTCGCCCGGGCCAAGGCCGAGGGCGTGCTGTTCTCGGTGCACCTCAAGGCCACCATGATGAAGGTCTCGGACCCGATCATCTTCGGCCACGTCGTGCGGGCCTTCTTCCCGAAGACCTTCGCCCAGTACGGCGAGGTGCTCGCGGCGGCCGGCCTGAACCCGAACAACGGCCTCGGCGGCATCCTGGGCGGCCTGGACGCGCTGCCCGAGGGCGCGGCGGTCAAGGCCTCCTTCGACGCCGAGCTGGCCGAGGGCCCCGCCCTCGCCATGGTCGACTCCGACAAGGGCATCACCAACCTGCACGTGCCGAGCGACGTCATCGTCGACGCCTCGATGCCGGCCATGATCCGCACCTCCGGCCACATGTGGGGCCCGGACGGCAAGGAGGGCGACACCCTCGCCGTCATCCCGGACAGCAGCTACTCCGGCGTGTACCAGGTCGTCATCGACGACTGCCGTGCGAACGGCGCCTTCGACCCGGCGACCATGGGCTCCGTCCCGAACGTCGGCCTGATGGCGCAGGCGGCCGAGGAGTACGGCAGCCACGACAAGACATTCGAGATCGCCGCCGAGGGCACCGTCCGGCTGGTCGACGCCGCCGGCAACGTCGTGCTGGAGCAGCCGGTCGCCGCCGGTGACGTGTTCCGCGCCTGCCAGACCAAGGACGTGCCGATCCGCGACTGGGTCAAGCTCGCCGTCAACCGTGCCCGGGCGACCGGCAACCCGACGGTGTTCTGGCTCGACGAGAGCCGCGCGCACGACGCCAACCTGATCGCCAAGGTCAAGGCGTACCTGCCCGAGCACGACACCGAGGGCCTGCAGATCGAGATCATGACGCCGGAGGACGCGACGGCGTTCTCGCTGGAGCGGATCCGCCGCGGTGAGGACACCGTCTCGGTCACCGGCAACGTGCTGCGCGACTACCTGACCGACCTGTTCCCGATCCTGGAGCTGGGCACCAGCGCCAAGATGCTCTCGGTCGTCCCGCTGATCAACGGCGGCGGCCTGTTCGAGACGGGCGCCGGCGGCTCCGCGCCGAAGCACGTCCAGCAGCTGCTCAAGGAGAACTACCTCCGCTGGGACAGCCTGGGCGAGTTCTTCGCCCTGGCGGCCAGCTTCGAGCACCTCGCGCAGAGCACCGGCAACGCGCGGGCCCAGGTCCTCGCCGACACGCTCGACCGGGCGACCGGCACCTTCCTCAACGAGGACAAGTCGCCGAGCCGCAAGCTCGGTGGCATCGACAACCGCGGCAGCCACTTCTACCTGGCGCTCTACTGGGCCCAGGAGCTGGCCGGCCAGAGCGAGGACGCCCAGCTGGCGGAGGCGTTCGCGGCTCTCGCCAAGACGCTGTCCGAGCAGGAGCGCACCATCGTCGACGAGCTGATCGCCGTCCAGGGCGCGCCCGTCGAGATCGGCGGCTACTACCAGCCCGACCCGGCGAAGGCCGCCGCCGTCATGCGCCCGTCGCAGACGCTGAACGAGGCTCTCGCGACCCTCGGCTGACATTGCCGCTGACGTACGCGTACGGCGGGCCCGCCGTTGTCGTTCTCGCTGCCGGGTGAGGTGCTACCAGGCGGACGGGACCGGCGGGGCGACGACCGGGGGGTGGTCGTCGCAGGTGATGGTGTTGGGCAGCTCCCAGGGGGCGAGCCAAGGGCCGGTGGTGCCGCCGCCGTCGTTGCCGCCGAGGTCGGTCAGGGAGAACTCCGAGCCGGCGGGGGTGAAGTGGAAGGTGCCGCAGTTGTTGACGCCGACGGCGCCGACGTTGCGGGCGTCCACGTTCTCGAAGGTGGCGGAGCCGGCGGCGCGGGCGCTGAGCACGGAGGTGCCGGTGCCGTCGACCTTGATGTCCTTGAAGTGCAGGTCGGTGACCGAGTAGAGGTCCTTCACCGGCCAGTCGGCGACCAGCATGATCGCGTTGTAGGTGCTGTCGAGGAAGCTGTCCCCGGTGACCTGGATGTTCGCCTCGATGTTCTTGTCCAGGGCGTAGAACCAGATGGCCCCGAGGCCGATGTTCCAGTTCAGCTCCTTGGTGCCGGCCCGGACGGTGGTGTTGTCGGTGATCCACAGGTGCCCGGTGAACGGCTCGGCGCCGAAGCGGGAGCCGACGTGGATGGCGCTGCCCTCGCGGACCGGGTCGGCGACGAGGTTGTTCGACACGGTGTTGTCGGTGCCGCCGTAGACGGCGATGCCGTTGGCGAGCACCGGCGTCTGGACGGTGTTGTGGTCGAAGGTGTTGTCGGCGTCCTCGGTCTTCTCGGACCACATGGCGAGGCCGTCGTCGCCCGAGTTGCGGACGAAGTTGTTCGACACCAGCGAGTGGGTCACGCCGGTGTGGAAGTTGAGGCCGTCGGCGATCTGGTCGGCGATCACGTTGTTCGTGATCCTCAGGTTGCTCATCGGGCCGTCGAACCAGAGGCCCACCTTGGTGTGGTGGATGTAGAGGCCGTCGATGGTCGAGTCGCTCATCGACCCGCCGATGCCGTTCACCTGGTCGGTGTCGATGCGCTCGCGGACGTCGCCCTCGATCGCGAAGCCGGACAGGTGGACGTTGCGGCTGCCGCCGGCCGACGCGTCCTTGCCATAGAAGCCGACACCGGTGTGCACCGAGCCGTCGGCGGACGGGGTGGCCAGGGCGACCTGGTGGCCCTTGATGATGGTGTACCAGCTGCCGGCGCCCTCGACGGTGACGTCGTCGACGACGATGTGCCGGTTCACCTGGTAGGTGCCCGGCGGGATGTAGACCTTGAGGTGGTTGCGCTTGGCGAAGGCGATCGCCCGGTCGATCGCGTCCGCCGAGTCGTGCCGGCCGAACGGGTCCGCGCCGAAGGCGAGCACGTTCGCCGCCGCGAGGTTGACGTGCGGCAGGCCGACGAGCTGGGTGTCGAGCAGGTCGATCACGGTGGACGCGGCGTCGCTCCCGGCGGGCACCGCGAGGCGCACCTTGTCACCGGCCCGGTAGGTGCGGCCGAGCAGCAGCCGCTGCTCGTCGTACGCGTGGTTGGGGCGGAACGGGGTGCCGACGGCCGGGGCCGGCGTGGTCGCGGCGGGCACGCAGCCGCACTCGGTGATCCACCAGTCGGGGTGCAGCAGACCGGCCTTGGGGTCGTTCGAGAACGGGTACTGGTTGTACAGCCAGGCGTACTGCGAGGTGAGGGTCATGGTGGTGCGGTTCTTGCCGTTCACCGTGACGTCGAGCGGCGCGGTGATGCCGCCGCCGTCCGGTGCGTCCGGGATGCTGTAGCGCACGTTGATCGCGTTGGCGGCGCTCGGCAGGGTGAACTCGACGTACTGGCCCGGCGTCAGCTTGACCGCGCTGCGGCCGGACGCCTCCGCCGCGAGCGTGTACGCGGTGCGGTCGGGGGCGATCAGGCTGCCGCTGGTGGTGGCGTTCTCGGCCTCCTGCTCGGCGAAGTCGACGGCCGCGCCCCGACCGGCGACGAGCGCCGGGGCGAGGGCGGCGCGGGTCACGACGGGGGCTCCGGCGGCCGCGGTGGCCGGGGCGGCCAGGGCGGCGCCGCCGGCCAGGACGCTGAGGCCGACGGTGGCCGCGGTCATCGCGGCGACCGTTGCGGCGGATCCGCGCGGTGTCCGGCCGGGCCGTCTCGCGTCAGCTCCGGTGGTGCTCCGTGACATCGAGGGCTCGTTTCTCTCGGGGACTGGGTGGGGTGGACGCCAGAGACGCTCGGGGTTCGGGCTCGGGCTCGGGGCTCGCGGTTCGGGGCTCGCGGTTCGGGCCGAGGTCCGGGGTGAAGCGCGCGCCACGAGGGTGAGGCGACCCTAGGACCCCCAGGTGCGTTCCACAAGGCTGCTGCCAAAGAATTTCAGTGTTCTGCCGTATGACTGCAATCTGTCATTGGAATCTTGCGTCAAGTCCCGCGTCTCATTGCAGACTCCCGCAAGGTTCGGCCGGCCGGGGGACGGCCCCGCAGGCGGCGGGCGCTGTGCTTGTATCCTGGGCGCCGCCCGCCGGACGAGCGGCAACCGCAGGAGCAGGGCGAGAGGAAAGACCATGACGAACACCGGTTTGAGCACGGACACCCTGGCGTCGTACCGGGATCTCGCGCAGCAGGACTACGAGGCGCTGGTGGCGCGCGGGTTGTCCCTCGACCTCACCCGCGGCAAGCCGGCGCCCGAGCAACTCGACCTCTCCCAGGAGCTGTTGGGCCTGCCCGGCGACCGCCACACCGCCGCCGACGGGACGGACTGCCGCAACTACGGCGGGCTGCAGGGCCTCCCCGAGCTCCGCGAGACGTTCGCCGGGCTGCTCCAGGTGCCGGCCGGGCAGCTGCTGGCTATCGGCAGCTCCAGCCTTGAACTGATGCACGACTGCGTCGTCCAGGCACTGCTCAGCGTGCTGCCGGGGGCCGCCTCGCGCTGGGTGGACGAGGAGCGGATCGCCTTCCTCTGTCCCGTCCCCGGGTACGACCGGCACTTCGCGATCTGCGAGCGCTTCGGCATCGAGATGATCCCGGTGCCGATGACGGCCGACGGCCCCGACATGGACGTGGTGGAGCGGCTGGTCGCCGAGGACCCGGCGGTCAAGGGCATCTGGTGCGTCCCGAAGTACAGCAACCCGGACGGCGCGAGCTACAGCGACGAGACCGTCCGGCGGCTGGCCGGGATGCCCACCGCGGCGCCGGACTTCCGGATCTTCTGGGACAACGCGTACGCCGTCCACCACCTGACCGACGAGGTCGTCGAGATCGCCGACCTGCTGGCGGCCTGCGCCGAGAGCGGCCGGCCGGACCGGGCCTTCGTGTTCGGCTCGACCTCGAAGATCACCTTCGCCGGTGCGGGCGTCGCCTTCTTCGGCTCGTCCCCGGCCAACGTGAGCTGGCTGCTCGCCAACCAGGCGAAGCGCTCGATCGGGCCGGACAAGGTCAACCAGCTGCGGCACGCGCAGTTCCTGCAGGACGAGGAGGGCGTGCTCAAGCACATGCAGCGCCAGCGCGCCCTGCTCCAGCCGAAGTTCGAGGCCGTGCAGCGCATCCTCCAGGAGGAGTTGGCGGGCACCGGCCTGGCCGAGTGGACGACCCCCAAGGGCGGCTACTTCGTCAGCCTGGAGGTGCTGGACGGCTGCGCCAAGGAGATCGTCCGCCGGGCCGCCGAGGCCGGGATCGCGCTGACCCCGGCCGGCGCCACCCACCCGCACGGCGACGACCCGCGGGACTCGGTGATCCGGATCGCGCCCAGCTACCCCTCGCAGGAGGAGCTGGAGCGGGCCGTCGCCGGGCTCGCCACCTGCGTGCGGCTGGTCGGCTACCAGAAGCTGCTGGCGGGCTGACACCGGCCGGCCGCAGAGCATCGGCCGGCCGCAGCGGAGCGGCCGACCGCGAAGCACCGGCCGACCGCAGAACGAGCGGCCCCGCACCCCCGGCGACGGGAGTGCGGGGCCGACGGCCGGACGGTCAGCCCGTGATCGGCCTGCTGTCCAGGCGGACGTGGTCCACCGCCCAGAACCAGTTGTTGCCCGCGTCGTACATCCGGAACTTCAGGGTCACCGAGGTCGCACCCGCCGGGACGGCGAACTGCCGGGTGACGAAGGCGTTCTGGACGTCGTTGCCGGCGTTGTCGTTGCCCGTCGCGTCGCTGCTCCAGTACACCAGCCGGGTCTCCGTGCCGTTGTCGAACACCGCGCTGACGGCGGCCTTCTGCGGCGCCTCCTGGCGGTAGTGCGAGTCGAAGCCGAGGTGGAGGGTGGTGACGCCGGCCGGGATCGCGACGGCGGGTGCCACCAGCGTCGAGTCGAACCTGCCCTTGCCCGAGGGCGCGCCGGTGTCGTCCCAGTCGTCCGGGTCGGCGACGGCGAGGATGCCCAGGCCCCGGGAGAAGTTCCCCCGGTCCTGGCCGGCCGGGCTGGACCAGGCGCGCTTGGTGTGGAAGGTCCAGCCCTGGAGGCGGGCGGTGCCCTGCGGCATGCCCGGCGCGTTGACGACCGACCAGCCCTGCGGCGCCTGCGCCGTCCAGCCGAGTACGCCGCCGAGCGGCTGGAGCACGCCGGCCAGCGACTCGAAGTCCTCGCCGAGCAGGTGACCGGCCATCACGGGCGCGGTGCGGGCGTTCACCTCGCCGTCCGCGAGGGCGAACCGGTCGCCGGCCTGGGCACGCGCGGTGACCAGGAGCCGGTAGCCGCCGCCGTCCGGCAGCACGGCCGGGGGCGTCACCTCCCAGACGGCGGTCGCGCTCGCGCCGGCCGCCAGCGTGACGGGCGGCGCCGTGACGGCGGTGACCGTCCAGCCCGCCGGGACGACCGGCTGGGCCTCGATGCCGGTGAGGGCGGCCGTCGCGCCGAAGCGGGCGCTGACCCGGGCGGGGCGGCCGGGCAGCAGGATCGCCTCGTCGATGGTGGTGGACGCGGCCTGGAGCGAGACGTCCAGCGCGAGCGCGTCCGGCAGGCCCATCGCCGGATCGGTGACACCCTGCTCGTCGCCGGGGAAGCGCCCGGCGAGGCGGCGGCGGAAGGTCAGGTCGCCCTGGAGCGCGACCACCACGTCGTACCAGCCCTCGCGGCCGACCTTGACGTTGACCGTCCGGTCGTCGCCCGCGGCCACCCGGACCTGGCGCAGCCCGTCGCCGTACGCGAGGTCGCCGACCAGGAAGGTCTGGGCGGTGCGCGAGCGGTTGATCACGTCGACCTCCAGCACCCGCCCGTCCTGCTCCTCGGAGATCGACGCCTCGTAGGCGGCCGCCGCGTCACCGCGCAGGTGCCAGAGCGCGCCGTTCGGCCCGTGCACCCGCAGGTCGTAGCCCTCGGCGCCGACCGTCCAGGTGTCGGAGAGCCGGTCCCTGGCGCCCACGGTGTAGTGCCGGGGCGCGGTGCCGGGCGCCGGGTAGACGGCGAGGACGGCGCCCTGGCGGCCCTGGTTGACGAAGTCGACGGTCAGCACGCCGTCGCGCAGCCGGGACCTGACGGTCAGGTTGTACGGGGTGGGGCGGGCCGTGCGGGTGCCGCGCTGCTGCTGGGGGAGCGTCTGCGGGCTGGGCACGGTGGGGGCGGGCAGCCGGCCGGTGTCCGTCACCTTCTGGCGGTTGCCGCTGGTGTCGGGCAGCTCGGGCCAGGCCGGGTTGCGGCCGGAGAAGTCGAAGACGGACGTGAGGTCGCCGGTGACGGCGCGCCGCCAGGCGCTGATGTTGGGCTCCTGGACGCCGAAGCGCTTCTCCAGGAACCGGATCACCGAGGTGTGGTCGTAGACGGTGGAGTCGACCACGCCGCCGCGCGTCCACGGCGAGACGACGACCATCGGGACGCGGACGCCCAGGCCCAACGGGAACGGGCCGGCGACCAGCGTCTCGCCGGCGGGCAGGGTGTCGGACCAGGTCAGCGACCCGTCGGCGGCCTTCACCCGGTACCGGCCGTCCTGGCCGACCACCCGGTGGTAGGTGCTGCCGCCCTTGCCGACCCGGACGACTACCTCGCCGTCGACCGGCACGGTCGACTTGCCGCGCCCGGCCGCGAGCGGCGGCACCGGCGGCAGCAGGTGGTCGAAGAACCCGCCGTGCTCGTCGTAGTTGAGGATGAAGACGGTCTTCGCCCACACCTCGGGCTTGGCGGCGAGCGCGGAGAGCAGCCGCGCGGTGAGGTGCTCGCCGTTCGGCGGCGCGTAGCTGGCGTGCTCGGACAGCGCGGCCGGGGCAACCAGGAAGGAGACCTGCGGCAGCGTGTCGGCCTCGACGTCGGCGGTGAACGCGTCGACCAGGGCGTCGCCCATCGCGAACGGGTCGTCCTTCCTGGCCGGGTCGCCGACCGCGCGCAGGCCGCGCTCGTACAGCGGCTCGCCCGGCTTCGCCTGGTGGAAGGTGGTGAACCAGGCCAGCGCGTTGTCGTCGAAGTTGTCCAGCGCCTGGTAGGTCTTCCAGCTGACGCCGGCCGCCTCCAGCCGCTCGGCGTAGGTGGTCCACTCGAAGCCGGCGGCCGGCTCGCTGTTGTCGGTCATCGGGATGTCGCGGACGGTGCCGCCGCTGGTGCCGGTCATCAGGTGCTCGCGGTTGGTGTTCGTGTTGCACTGCACCGACGCGTGGTAGGCGTCGCAGGTGGTGAACACCGAGGCCAGCGCGTTGTAGAACGGCATGTCGGCGGGCTCGTAGTAGCCCTGGCCGAGCCAGCCGCCGGAGCGCCGGGTCACCGAGCCGTCGGCGAGGCCGCCGTTCCAGGCGTTCATCGAGTCGACGAAGCCGAAGGCCGGGGCGCCCTGCTGGTACGCGTTGGTGTGCGCCGCGTTCATCGGGAACGGCAGCAGGTGGCCCTCCTTGCGGGAGGGGTCGGGCTGGTGGAACAGCGAGCGCCCGTTGACCCCGCGCACGGCGGCCCGGTCGCCGAAGCCGCGGACGCCGGGGAGGGTGCCGAAGTAGTGGTCGAAGGCCCGGTTCTCCTGCATGAAGACCACGACGTGCTGGATGTCGGCGAGCTTCCCGGGCTTGGCCGGGGCGGCGAGCGCTTCACGCACGCTCAGGGGGAGCGCCGACAGCACGGCGGCTGCGGCCACGCCGCCGAGCAGGGTGCGGCGGGAGACTTCGGGCATCGGACTCATGGGGAGTGGCTCCTCGATCACGGGACTGGCTGCCTGTTCGGTTCAGACCCGTTATGTCTAGGTGCCCGAGATGACCGGCTCCGGCGTGTTGGATGTCGGCGCGATGACAGATGGCGGTCTCAAAGCTGTATGGACATCTATGACGCCGCGTCGGCCGGCCGCCACCCCGGCCGGCCGACGCACTACTCGCCCCCGCCCGGCCGCGACCTGGTCAGCTTCACCGCCCTGGCCTGCGCCCAGCGCAGCAGCAGCACCGCCACCACCACCGCCATCAGCGCGGCCTTGCCGACCGGCACCGCCGCCCCGCTGCGCAGCGCCGTCGAGAACATCGGCGTCAGCACCACCACGGCCACCGCCGGCCCGGCCGCGTACCAGGCGGCGAACAGCAGCGGGCCCGTCCCGCCGCCCGCGCCCTGCGCCGGGGAGAACATCAGGTCCTTGCGCAGCACCCCCCGGCAGGCGTTCACCAGCCCGGCCGCCACCAGCGCCGGCACGACGGCGGGCGCGAGCCAGGCCGCCGCCCCGCCGCCGGCCGCCACCATCGCCGCCGCGCAGCCCAGCCCCAGCAGGACGCCGGCCAGCGTAGGGACGATCGCGTGCCGCAGCATCAGGGAGGCGAACGGGAACGGCGACCAGGAGGCCCGCCGGACGTCGTCCGTCTCGATCCGGGCGGGCTCCAGCAACTGCGCGACCGCCAGGTACCCGAAGACCAGCGCCACCGCCGTGGCCAGCCAGGACAGCCCGCCCCGGGCGCCGTGCGCCAGCACCGCGCAGAGCTGCGCCGGCACCGCGAGCACCACCGCGCGGCCCAGCCGCGCGGGGGAGCGGAGCAGCGCGAGGGTGTCCCGCCACGGCACGACCAGCCAGGCCCGCCTCGGGGCCGGCAGCCGCACCCGGCGCTGCCGGCCGCCGCCGGCGGCGCTGTTCACGGCCAGCCGCGCGCTGCGCAGCTCGACCGTCCGCAGCGCGGCCAGCACCCCGGCCGCCGTCCTGGCCCGCTCGCGCAGCCGGGCCAGCGGCACCGTCGCGGCGGCCCGGTCGGCGAGCAGCAGGGCCGCCACGGTCGGTACGACGAGGAGTGCGGCGGCCGCCCAGCCGCCCGGCACGGCGGCCCGGGTCGGGGCCAGCGCGGCGACCGCCGCCCAGCCCCACGGGCCGGACCACAGCTCGATCCGCTCCAGCCACCGCACCGGGTGCCCGGCGACGGCCAGCGCGCTCTGCGCCCCGAGCGCCATGATCAGCAGCGTCACGTACGGGGTGAGCCGGCGCACCCAGTGGGCGGCGCGGTCGCTGCGCTCCACCAGCAGCCCGGCGCAGGTGGCCAGCAGCGGCAGGCAGGCCCCGCCCAGCAGGCACCAGCCGAGGGCGGCCGGCAGGCCGACCCGGACGGTCAGCCCGAGCGCGACCATGCCGCCGACGGCTGCCACCAGGCCGGGGAACACGGCGAGCGCGCAGGACAGCCAGAACCACGGCCGGAGCACCGGCCGGGGTCGGACGGGGTGGGTGAGCAGCCAGTCCGCCGCGGCCCGGGGCGGGACGACCGGTCCGCGCCACAGCCCGTCGCGGACCACGAGCAGGACGGTGGCGAGCCCGATCGCGGTGATCGCGCTGGGCATGGCGGCGAGCAGGTCACCGCCGTGGCCGGTGTAGTCGGCGCCCATCGAGGCCTGGAGGAAGAGTCCGAGGCTCGGCACGCCGCCCCAGATGACCAGGATCAGCAGCGTGCAGTAGATCGCGAAGCCGGCCGACCTGGCGCGGCTGCGCCGGTGCGGGGCGCGCAGGGCGCGCAGCAGGGCGAGGGCCTCGTCGGTCCAGTCGTCGTCGCCCGTCCAGTCGGCGGCGGCGCCCTCGACGTCGTCCGGGGCCTCCCGGTCGGCGTCGGCGCGGACAGTCGCTCCGGTCACCGGGCGCCCGCCGAACCGGCAGCGGCGGCGCGGGCCGCGAACTCGGCGGCGAGCACCTTGCGGGGCGCGCCCTGGGCCAGGACCCGGCCGTCCTCCAGCACGACCACCCGGTCGGCCACGTCCAGTGCGAGGTCGGTGTGGTGGGTGACCAGCAGCACCGCCACGCCGTCCGCCAGCTCGGCCTTGAGCAGGTCGGCGAGGTGCCGGCGGGCGTCCGGGTCGAGGCGCTGCTCGGGTTCGTCCAGCAGCAGCAGGTCGCGCGGCCGGACGAGGGCGCAGGCCAGCAGCAGGGCCTGCATCTGCCCGGAGGACAGTGCCGAGGGCAGGGCGTCGGCCCGCTCGGCGAGCATCCGGTCGGCCAGCACCTGCTGGACCCACTCGTACGAGTCGGCGACCCCGTGCGCGACCGCGACCAGCAGCAGGTGCTCGCGCACGGTGAGATCCGGGTAGCAGGCGACGGTGTCGCCGACGACCGCGACCCTGGCCCGGATCCGCGGGTCGTTCTCGTCCATCGGGATCCCGTCGAAGCGGACGGTGCCCCTGGTCGGCGCGTCCCGGCCGGCCGCGACCCGCAGCAGGGTGGACTTGCCCGAGCCGTTGTGGCCGAGCAGTGCGACGCACTCGCCGGCCGCCAGGGCCAGGCTCACGGGATGCAGGACCTCCCGTTCGCCGTACGAGCGGCTCACCCCGGTCAGCTGCAGCAGGGCCTTACGCGCTCCGGCACGCGGTTCGGCGGCGTTCTTGGCCATGTGGACGGTGCCTCTCGACGGATCGTCCGCCCACAGTACCGACCCGTTCCCGCGCTCCGGCCCGCCGGTCCGCCCGCCCGGAACGCAGCGGGCGGACGGACCGGCGGTGGCCGCTACCGGCCGGCGGTCAGCCGGACGGAGAGACCGTCGCGGGTGTACACCGGGACGGCGCGGCAGCCGTCGGCCTCGACGGTGATCGCGGCGAACCCGCCCTGCAGCCGGTCCGCGGTGATGGCCGGGACGGTACGCTCACGGCCCAGGTCGCGCCCGAGCCCGGCGTCGAGCCGCAGGACGAGGACGGAGCCCCCGGCCAGGACGGCGCCGTCGCCGATATCCAGTCAGGATGTTCTCCCGTACTGCCGGAGGCGGGCCCGGGCGGGGCGGGGGTCTACTGCCGGGTGGCGGTGCCGTCGTACA
>FTAE01000098.1_pt1 | contig 17704 bp, 13 predicted proteins | sample 1638991 | NCBI WGS metagenome assembly FTAE01 (sample SAMEA3914812, study PRJEB12502) | metagenome | biome: forest; material: soil | place: Canada | collected 2011-07-07 | depth 0.1 m
CGGCCGGGCCTGGGGCCGCGGGCGGCCCGGCCGCCGGCGAGGACTCCTCGGTGTGGCGCAGGCCCGACCCGACGGACGGGTAGCTCCCGGAGATCTGCCGGGGAACGGGCAAAGGGCCCCGCGGGGGAACGGGGCCCTTTGTCGCTCAGCACTCGGCGTCAGGGCTGCGCCGGTGCTGCGGTGACGGCGCCGGGGGAAGAGCGCCGTCGCGTCGGATGGTTTTCGGGTGTCGCACCGGCACCCGGCGCGGGTGGGCCGGTGCGCAGTGCGGTGCGCGGTCGTGCGCGGCCCGGCGCGCAGGTCTGCGCGGGCGGACGCTCACGGAGCGTGAGGTGATAACCGTTGTCGTCGTCGGTTCGCGGCGACACCGGAACTGGCCGGCCGCCGACCTGACCGCGGCCGTCGGGCGAACCCCTCAACCAGCATCGTGCTGGACGGAGGCCTTGCTCTGCAACCGATTCGGCATACTTCGGCCCAGCGGATTTTTGCCGCCGCCCGCGCCGGGGCCCGTGCCGCGACCTGCACGGCGGGCCGGACGGGCCCGCACGAGGGCCGTCGGGGACGGTGAGTGATGATCACGTTGAGTAGCGAAGGGCTCGCCGGGGCGCGGGGGGACGCGCGCGGCGGCGCGCTGGCGCGGGGGACGTGCGCCGGTGGGGGAGCCGGGCGGAAAGGGCGCGACGGGGCGGGACACAGCCGGTGCACGGGCGGGACGAAGAGCGGGACGGAGGTGGGACAGGTGACGGGACAGGGGGTGGAGCGGCCGGCCTCCGGGCGTCCCCGGGGGCCGGCCACCCCACCTCCTTGAGTTCCAGTCGCGGCCGGGGTCGCTGTCCCCTGCTGGCCGGCCGCGGCACCCGCGCACGGTCCCACGGCGGGCCGCCCCCGGACTGGCCGGGGTGACGGCGGCGCCACGTGCGCCGGTGGACTGGGATGAGAGCTCCACGCGTGGTTCCTGCAAAGCCCGTACGGCACCACCCCGGAAAGCGGGGCCTCGGCGGCGCACCTGGTGGGCGCGGCGCGGTCGTACGGTCGTCAGGAGCAACGATCCGGCGCCCCGCGCGGTCACGGTGCCAATGGGGTGAAGCGGCCACCGGGCACGGGCGCCCGCGGGTGCCGCACGGCGGTGGCCACCGGGGTAGCCGGGAGCTCCCGGGCGGGCCGGTAGACTGGGGGAAGACACCCCCACATGCCACCCGCCGCAGCCCTCCCCGGGGCGACGCTGCGTGTGGCACCTCCCGTTCCGCTGCCGGAAGGCCGTTCGTGTCCTCTGCTACCCCCGACCAGTCCGTACCGCCGGCCGACACCGTCCTGGTGGTCGACTTCGGTGCCCAGTACGCCCAGCTCATCGCCCGTCGTGTCCGTGAGGCCCGGGTCTTCAGCGAGATCGTGCCGAGCACGATGCCGGTGGAGGAGATGCTGGCCAAGAACCCCCGGGCGATCATCCTCTCCGGCGGTCCTTCGTCGGTGTACGCCGAGGGCGCCCCGACCGTCGACCGGGCGCTGTTCGAGGCCGGCGTCCCGGTCTTCGGCATGTGCTACGGCTTCCAGCTGATGGCTGCGACGCTCGGCGGCACGGTGGACGACAACGGTGCCCGCGAGTACGGGCGCACCCCGCTGACCGTCTCCAAGACCGGCTCGACCCTCTTCGAGGGCACCCCGGCCGAGCAGTCGGTGTGGATGTCGCACGGCGACGCCTGCTCGGCCGCGCCGGAGGGCTTCACCGTCACGGCGTCCACCGACGTGGTGCCGGTCGCGGCCTTCGAGAACGACGAGAAGAAGCTCTACGGGGTCCAGTACCACCCCGAGGTGATGCACTCCACGCACGGCCAGCAGGTGCTGGAGCACTTCCTGTACCGGGGCGCGGGCATCGAGCCGAACTGGACCACCACCAACGTGGTGGAGGAGCAGGTCGCGCTCATCCGCGAGCTGGTCGGCACCAAGCGCGCGATCTGCGGGCTGTCCGGCGGCGTCGACTCCGCGGTCGCCGCAGCGCTCGTGCAGAAGGCCATCGGCTCGCAGCTGACCTGCGTCTACGTCGACCACGGCCTGATGCGCAAGGGCGAGACCGAGCAGGTCGAGAAGGACTTCGTCGCGGCCACCGGCATCCAGCTCAAGGTCGTCGACGCCGAGGAGCGCTTCCTGAGCGCCCTCGCCGGGGTCACCGACCCCGAGGACAAGCGGAAGATCATCGGCCGCGAGTTCATCCGGGTCTTCGAGCAGGCCCAGGCCGAGATCGTGGCCGAGGCGGGCGCGTCCGGCGAGGACGTCGCGTTCCTCGTCCAGGGCACGCTCTACCCGGACGTGGTCGAGTCCGGCGGCGGCACCGGTACCGCGAACATCAAGTCGCACCACAACGTCGGCGGCCTGCCCGACGACATCGAGTTCCAGCTCATCGAGCCGCTGCGCAAGCTGTTCAAGGACGAGGTCCGGATGGTGGGCCAGGAGCTCGGCCTGCCGGAGGAGATCGTCCAGCGCCAGCCGTTCCCCGGCCCGGGCCTCGGCATCCGGATCGTCGGCGAGGTCACCAAGGAGCGCCTGGACCTGCTGCGCGAGGCCGACGCCATCGCCCGCGAGGAGCTGACGGCGGCCGGTCTCGACCGCAGCATCTGGCAGTGCCCCGTCGTGCTGCTGGCGGACGTCCGCAGCGTCGGCGTCCAGGGTGACGGCCGCACCTACGGCCACCCGATCGTGCTGCGCCCGGTCTCCTCCGAGGACGCCATGACGGCCGACTGGTCGCGGGTGCCCTACGAGGTGCTGGCGAAGATCTCGACCCGGATCACCAACGAGGTCGACGAGGTGAACCGCGTGGTGCTGGACGTCACCAGCAAGCCGCCGGGCACCATCGAGTGGGAGTAGTCCCCACGCAGGATTGAACGGCCGCGCCGTCGCACCCGTACTCAAGGGGGCGACGGCGCGGCCGTTGGTGGTGCGGGGAGCCCCACGGGGTGGGCCCTCCCACCGAAAGCGCCCGGCAACGGGCAGAATCGGACCGGACCTGTCAGTCGCTGACGGGCCGTGAGGGAAGGTGGAGGGATGTCGGAGGCCAGCAAGGACGCGACCGGCAACGACCCGGCCGGCACGGACGCGGCCGGTGCGGAGCCGGGCGGCGGCTGGGGCGCCCGGGCGGACCGGCTCAAGGCGCTCGCCTCGCGGTACGCGCTGCTGCCGCTGCGGCTCTTCCTCGGGGTGACCTTCGTCTACGCCGCACTGGACAAGCTCTCCGACGCGCACTACCTGGCGGGCGCCGGGGACGCGGCCTCGTTCGTCTCGCAGACCCGGGCCGTCAAGGCCGGCAGCCCGATCTCGTTCCTGCTCGGGCCCGCCCTGGACAACCCGACCTTCTTCGCCCTGCTCATCGCGTTCGGCGAGCTGGCCGTCGGCCTCGGCACCCTGTTCGGCCTCTGGGGCCGGCTCGCGGCCACCGGCGGCGCGCTGATCAGCGCCAGCCTCTGGCTCACCGTCAGCTGGAGCACCACGCCGTACTACTTCGGCAACGACCTCGCCTACCTGATGGCCTGGACCGCCCTGGTGCTGGCCGGCACCCCGTACCTCTCGCTGGACGGCTACCTCGCGGCCCGCGCCGGCCGCGACCGCGCGCGCGGGCTCGACGACGACCGGATCCGGCGCCGGGCACTGGTCGACGGCGGCATCGCGGCCGTCGCGATCGGCGGCGCCGGGCTGCTCACCGGCTCGCTCACCGCCACCTTCGGCCGGGACCGGACCACCAAGCCCCGGCAGACGGCCGCCCCCACCCCGGCGCCCGCCACCGCGTCCGCCGGCGCCACCACCGGCGCGCCGCCCGTCTCGGTCGCCGTCGCGGCCGTCCCGGTCGGCGGCTCGGCCCAGGTCAAGGACCCGGCCAGCGGCGACGCCGTGTACGTCGTCCAGCCGAAGGCCGGCCAGTACTGCGCCTTCTCCGCCGTCTGCACCCACTCCGGCTGCGCGGTCGACGCCCCCAAGAACGGGCAGATGTACTGCCCGTGCCACGGCTCCCGGTTCGACGCGGCGACCGGCGCGGTGGTCAACGGCCCGGCCACCAAGCCGTTGCCGAAGTACACCGTGACCAAGGACGGCGACAAGCTGAACCTCGGCCCCCTGCAGAGCTGACCGGCCCGGGCCCCGCCGGAGGGTCTCAGCCGCCGGCCCCGGGGCGGTCGCGGTCCAGCAGGCCGAGCTCCCGCAGCTGCGAGTCGAGGTCGCCCTCGGGGGTGCCGGGGGCGGCCGGCGGCGCGGCCGGCCCCTCGGTGCGCCCGCGCCGCGACATCGCGAGCACCGCCGCGGCCAGGCCGCCGGCGCCGAGCACGATGAACGTCACCGGGATGACTATCCGCCCGTTCACCGAGAAGTCGTTCAGCGCCGCCACCAGGTACAGCGTGGCGATCACGGTGAAGAGCCCGCCCGCGATCAGCGAGAACAGGTCGAGCCGGTGCTTCCTCATGCCTGGACCACCTTGATGTCGCCGAGCCCGACCGCCAGCGAGAGGTCGAGCGTGCCCTTCGGTGCCTGTCCGTTCAGCGGGTGCAGCTCGTAGCTGCGGTCGTTGCTGCCGCCGGTGTCGTCGACGCCGGTGATCTGTACGTTGCCGAGGATGTGCCGGGCCCGCACGTTGACCACGACATCCGGGGGTACGGAGACCGTCAGGCTGCCCGCGCCGAGCCGGACCCGGGTGCTGAGGGTGCCCCCGGCGGGGTCGAGCCCGCGCAGGTCGAGCGAGATGTCGCCGGCGGCGAGCCGGTACTCGTGATGCAGCTCCGCCGCGGTCGCCGGGGCCCAGGCCCGGTCGCCGAAGGTGTCGTTCAGCTGGATCCGGGAGTTGCCCGTGGTGGCCAGCGCGAGCGTCAGCAGCAGGGCGGGCACCACCAGGCCGCGGGCCCGGCCGAACTTCGCACCGACCAGCAGCGTCAGGCCGATCCCGAGCAGCAGGGTGGCCAGCAGGGTGCTGACCAGGACGGTGCCGGCCCGGGCCTCCGGCGGGGACCAGATCGCGGCGGCCACCCCGACGGTGACCAGCAGGCCGAGCGGGCCGAGGAACGAGCGCCGGTGGCGCGTCACCCGGCCCGGCGCGGCGGGCGCCACCGGGGCGGCGGGCGGCACCGGGCCGGCCTTGCGCAGCGGGTCGCCCTCCGGCAGGTCGGTGCGCTGCCACCAGGGCCGGGCCGGGGCGCCGGGCGGTGCGCCCTGGCCGCCGTACGGGTTGCGCTCGGGGTGGCGCGGGTCCCACAGGTAGCCGGTCGGGCCGGCGTGCGGGACGTCCGGCGGGACGTCGCCGGCCTCCCGCTCGCGGGCGTGCTGTTCGCGGATGTGCTGCTCCCGGGCGCTGTGCGCGCGGGCCTCGGCGGCCGCCCGGGCGTCCTGCGGGGCGCCGTACGGGCCGGGTACGGCGGGCGGATCCGGGAGCAGCCGGTCGTACGGGCCGCCCCGGCGGCGGCGCCGCCACCGGCCGCCGCGCCGGGCCCGGCGGTGTTCCGGGTCGTAGCGCACGGCGAGGAAGACCAGCCCGCCGAGCAGCAGCAGCGGGAACATCTGCCCACCGTCGCCCATCGAGGAGAAGAACACGCCGGTGCCGATCACCGTCAGCAGGACGGCGCCGACCGACTGGCCGTCCACCCGGCCGGTCAGCACCCGCTGGAGCTCGGTGCGTCCGCCCCGGCCGTCCGCGTCCTCGACCGGGACGATCAGCCAGGCCAGGCCGTACAGGAACAGCCCGAGGCCGCCGGAGAGGCAGAGCACCGCGATCACCACCCGGAACACCACCGGGTCGATGTCCAGGTGCCGGCCCAGGCCGCCGCACACGCCGGCCACCACGCGGTGGTTCTCGCTGCGGGTCAGCGGCGGGCGTTCGGCTTCCGGCGGGGCGCTGGAGCCCGTTGCCGGGGTCTGGTCGTCGGTCATGGCTCCATCCTGGTGGTCCGGCGGCCGTCGCCCAACCGTTCGCGGCCCTGTCCGGACCCTGACTTGTCCCTGAGGGATCCTCGGGGCCGGACCCTGATGCGCCCGGGCCCGCGCACGTGTGACCATCGGTGGCGTGGCAGCACCCGGCACCGATCCGAACCCCCTCGCCCCTGACGCACCGTCGGCGGCGGGCTCCGACCCGGCCTCTCCCGCCGAGAGCCGTCCGCCCTACCGCAGGCTCTACCGGAGCCCGCACGGGCGGATGCTCGGCGGCGTCGCGCACGGCCTGTCCGTCCACCTCGGGTTGCCGGTCACCTGGGTGCGGGCCGCCTTCGTGCTGCTGTTCTTCGCGCAGGGGATCGGCGCGCTGCTGTACGCGGCGTTCTGGTTCGTGGTGCCGATCGGCATCGGCGAGCCCGCCCACGGCAGCGCCGCGCACTGGGCGTACGTCAACGGTGCCTTCGTCCCGGTGGGGCCGGGCGGTCAGGCCGGCGGGGTGCTGCGCAAGGGCGGGCAGGGGCGGCTGGCCCGACTGCGGGAGCTGCTCCAGCGCACCTTCCAGGGGGAGCCGGCGCCGGCCGGCCCGGCCGCCGCCGAGGCCTCGACGCCGGCCGCCGAGCGCGGCCGGCAGGGGTTCGGGCAGCTCGCCGCGCTGGTGATGCTGGTGATCGGCATCATGGCGCTGCTCAACGCGCTGAAGATCCAGACCGCCAAGCCGTACACCTGGCCGCTGCTGGCGATCGGCGTCGGTGTCGCGCTGGTCTGGCGCCAGGCCGACGACTCGCGCTGGCAGCGCTGGTTCGGCCTGGAGGAGGGCGAGCGGCGGCGCGGCGCCTACACCAGGGTCGGCGCGGGCGTGCTGCTCGTGGTCGCGGGCATCATCGGCTTCCTGGTGCTGCAGGGCACCGGCTCCACCATCGGCTCGGTGATCGAGGCCTCGCTCGCGGTGCTGGCCGGCGTGCTGGTGCTGGTCGGCCCGTACGCGCTGCGGATGTGGCAGGACCTCGGCGCCGAGCGCACCGCCCGGATCCGGGCCCAGGAGCGGGCCGAGATCGCCGCCCACGTCCACGACTCGGTGCTGCACACCCTCACCCTGATCCAGCGCCGCGCCGAGGACCCGAAGGAGGTGCTGCGCCTCGCCCGCGCGCAGGAGCGCGAGCTGCGGCTGTGGCTGTACCGCCCGGAGGCCGCCGCCGAGGCCGCGCCGGACACCCTCGCCGAGCGGCTGCGCGAGGTCGTCGCCGAGGTCGAGGACCGGCACGGGGTGCCGGTGGAGCTGGTCTGCGTCGGCGACTGCCCGATGGACGAGCGGATCTCGGCACAGATGCGGGCCGCGAGGGAGGCGATGGTCAACGCGGCCAAGTACGGTGGCGGGGGACCGGTCCAGGTCTACGCCGAGGTGGAGGGGCGGACGGTGTCGGTGTTCGTACGCGACCACGGCCCCGGCTTCGACCCCGACGAGGTGCCGGAGGACCGGATGGGCGTACGCGAGTCGATCGTCGGCCGGATGAGGCGCAACGGCGGCACCGCCAAGGTGCGGCCCGCGCCGGACGGCGGGACCGAGGTCGAGCTGGAGATGGAGAGAAATGATGACTGAGCCTGCGGGTGGGCCCGATCGCGTGGCACGGGTGGTCCTGGTCGATGACCACCGGATGTTCCGCACGGGTGTGCGGGCCGAGATCGGACGTACCGAAGTGACCGGGATCGACGTGGTCGGCGAGGCCGACGACGTCGAGTCGGCCGTGAAGGTGGTCGCCGAGACGAAGCCGGACGTCGTGCTGCTCGACGTCCACCTGCCCGGCGGCGGCGGCGTCGAGGTGCTGCGGCGCTCCGCCTCGCTGATGGGGGACCCGCAGGGCGTGCGCTTCCTCGCACTGTCCGTCTCGGACGCCGCCGAGGACGTGATCGGCGTGATCCGCGGCGGTGCGCGCGGCTACGTCACCAAGACCATCACGGGCACCGACCTGGTCAACGCGATCTTCCGGATCTCCGACGGGGACGCGGTCTTCTCGCCCCGGCTGGCCGGCTTCGTGCTGGACGCCTTCGCGGCGACCGACACCCCGCCCGTCGACGAGGACCTCGACCGGCTGACCCAGCGCGAGCGCGAGGTGCTGCGGCTGATCGCGCGCGGCTACGCGTACAAGGAGATCGCCAAGCAGCTCTTCATCTCGGTGAAGACGGTGGAGAGCCACGTCTCGGCGGTCCTGCGCAAGCTCCAGCTGAGCAACCGTCACGAGCTGACCCGCTGGGCGACGGCCCGCCGGCTGGTCTGACCCCGCGACAGGTACAGCCACGGGCCCGCCCCTCCGGTAGCGGAGGGGCGGGCCCGTGGCCGTGCGGCGCCGCCGGGGTCAGACCCAGGCGGAGTCGTCGTCGGAGGTACGGATGTTCTTCGTGAATGCGGAGATACCGGGCGTTCGCATGATGTGTTCCCCCCACAGGTGTGTGGTGCTGACGGTGTGATGGACGAAGGCGGTCGGCTCGATCCGGCGGAAGGTGAGCGAACCCAGGCGCTGCGCCGGCCCCGATCCGTGCGCCCTCACCTTCAGGACGTCCATCCTCGCCGGGGGTTGCGGGTCGCTCAAGGGAATTTCGGCGAGCACGTCAGAAACGCGGGCCCGGCGGCGCTGCCCGGGACGTCCGGCCCCGCCGGGAGCGCGGGTGGTTTCCTCAGGACGGCCGGACGGCGCCCGCGAAGGGCATCACGTCGATGCCCTCGTAGCGCACCGGGGCACCCGGGTGCGGGGCGTGGATCATCCGGCCGCCGCCCGCGTAGAGGCCGACATGGCTGACGCCGGAGTAGAAGAACACCAGGTCGCCGGGCTGGAGCTCGCCGCGCCCGACCCGCCGGGCGGCGCCGATCTGCTCGTACGTGGTGCGCGGCAGGGCGACGCCGGCGGCGGCCCAGGCGGCCTGGACGAGGCCCGAGCAGTCGTACGAGCCGGGGCCCGTGGCACCCCAGACGTACGGCTTGCCGAGCTGGGCCCGGGCGAAGGCGAGGGCCTCGGCGGCCCGGCCGGAGACGGCCTCGGCGGGGGCCCCGTCCGCGCCGGCCTCCTGGCCGATGGCCGGGCGGGCGTCCTCGCGGGAGGCGCGCTGCTCCACGGCGGCCCGCTCCTGCGCGGTGAGCCGGGCCAGCAGGGCCTGCGCCCCGGCCAGGCGCTCCTGGACGGCCGCCTTGTCCGCCGCCAGCTCCCGCTGCTGCGCGGCGAGGTCGGCGAGCCGCTGCCGGGTCTCGGCGGTGCGGGTGTCCAGGTCGAGGCGCTGCTGCCCGAACTGCTCCAGGGTCTGCCGCTCGATGGTGCCGGCCTGGTCGAGCATCCCGGCCCGCTGGAGGAACTGCCGGGGATCGTCGGAGAGGGCGAGCTGCAGGGCGGAGGAGAGCCCGGCGGTGCGGTACTGCTCGGCGGCCAGGGTGCCGAGCCGCTCGCGGGTGGCGTCCATCGCGGCGGCCTTGCGGGCCACCTCGTCCTGGAGCGCGGTGACCTGCCGCTGCAGGGCGTCCGTCCGCTCCTTCGCGCCGTCGTAGCGCTGGGTGGCCTGCTCGGCCTGCCGGTACAGCTCGTCCACCTGCGCCCGGACCTGCTCGGCGCCGGCCCGGGGCTCGGCGTGCCCGGCGGGGGCGAGGACGCTGACGGCCGCGGCCGCGCCGGCGACGGTGGCCGCGGTACGGCGGGCCCGGCGGCCGAACGGCGCGGGGCCGGGTTTCCTGTGTGACGCCATGGCGGCGTCCTCCTTTCGCTCCGGCCGCGGTGGTGCACGGGTCGGCCGGCTCAGGACGGGGACGCTAGCCGGGCTGCCGGTCGGCCGCGCCGGAAGTCACGGCTCTGTCGACAAGTTTCCGGAATTGGTCCTTCCGGTACCGGTCGGTGGCGGATCCTGGCAGCGGACGGTACCGGAACCGACCGAAGCGGCGGCCCGGATGATCCGGCCGGTGGTGTCAGTGCCGGGTCATAGACTCGGAGTGCCATGAGTAGCCTCTTTGACGACCTCCCGCTCCCCGGTTTCGAGCTGCCCGACGTCCGGAAGCCCGCAGCCGGGTCGAAGCAGTCCACCGCCGTGCCCACCGCCGTGCCCGCCACCGCCGAGCCCGCCGAGGAGGAGCCCCCGCCGTACGAGGACGACGTCCCGTACGACGCGTACGAGGAGGCCATTCCGGCCGACCTCTTCCAGACGGCCGTCTACACCGAGGCCGGCAGTGCGGTCGCCGCGGAGCGCGACGCCTGGCACCGCAACGGCGCCGCCCGCACCGTGATCGACCCGGCGCAGCTGCTGGCGGGGATGAACGACCCGCAGCGCGAGGCCGTCGTGCACGCCGGCTCGCCGCTGCTGCTCGTGGCCGGCGCGGGCTCCGGCAAGACGCGCGTGCTGACCCACCGGATCGCGTACCTGCTCGGCGCCCGGCACGTGCAGCCCGGCGAGATCCTGGCGATCACGTTCACCAACAAGGCGGCCGGCGAGATGCGCGAGCGCGTCGAGCAGCTGGTCGGGCCGCGCGCCCGGGCGATGTGGGTCTCCACCTTCCACAGCGCGTGCGTGCGGATCCTGCGCCGGGAGAGCAAGCTGCTCGGCTTCACGTCCAGCTTCTCGATCTACGACTCGGCGGACTCGCAGCGGCTGATGGGCCTGGTCTGCCGCGACCTGGACCTCGACCCGAAGCAGTTCCCGCCGAAGTCCTTCACCTCGAAGATCAGCAACCTGAAGAACGAGCTGATCGACGAGGAGACGTACGCCGACCAGGCGGCCAACCCGATGGAGAAGAAGCTCGCCGAGGCGTACTTCCTCTACCAGCGGCGCCTGCGCGAGGCCAACGCGCTGGACTTCGACGACATCATCATGACCACGGTGCACCTGCTCCAGGCCTTCCCGGACGTCGCCGAGCACTACCGGCGGCGGTTCCGGCACATCCTGGTCGACGAGTACCAGGACACCAACCACGCCCAGTACATGCTGGTCCGCGAGCTGAGCGGCGGCGCCGCGTCGGCCGCCCCGAAGCGCACAGTGGACGGCGACTTCGTGAACCCGGCGGCCGGCCGGATCTCCGAACTGCCGCCCGCCGAGCTGTGCGTGGTCGGTGACGCGGACCAGTCGATCTACGCCTTCCGGGGTGCGACGATCCGCAACATCCTCCAGTTCGAGGAGGACTACCCGGACGCGACCACGATCCTGCTGGAGCAGAACTACCGCTCCACGCAGACCATCCTGAGCGCCGCCAACGCGGTCATCGAGCGCAACACCGGCCGCCGAGAGAAGAAGCTCTGGACGGCGGGCGACGACGGCGAGAAGGTCGTCGGCTACGTCGCGGACGACGAGCACGGCGAGGCGCAGTTCATCGCCGACGAGATCGACCGGCTCACCGACGCCGGCGCCGCCCGCCCCGGCGACGTGGCGATCTTCTACCGGACGAACGCCCAGTCCCGCGTGTTCGAGGAGGTGTTCATCCGGGTCGGCCTGCCGTACAAGGTCGTCGGCGGCGTGCGCTTCTACGAGCGCAAGGAGGTCCGGGACGTCCTCGCGTACCTCCGGGTGCTCTCCAACCCCGAGGACACCGTGCCGCTGCGCCGGATCCTCAACGTCCCCAAGCGGGGCATCGGCGACCGCGCCGAGGCGATGATCGACGCCCTCTCCGCCCGCGAGCGGATCAGCTTCTCGCAGGCGCTGGTACGGGTCGACGAGGCGTACGGGATGGCCTCGCGCTCCGCCAACGCGGTGAAGAAGTTCAACACCCTGATGGCCGGGCTGCGGGCGGTCGTCGAGTCGGGCGCCGGCCCGGCCGCCGTGCTGGAGGCGGTGCTGGAGGAGACCGGCTACCTCGCCGAACTCCAGTCCTCCACCGACCCGCAGGACGAGACCCGGGTGGAGAACCTCCAGGAGCTGGCCTCCGTCGCGCTGGAGTACGAGCAGGACCCGGGCGAGCGCCCGGGCGCCGAGGAGGGCGACGGCAGCCCGCCGCTGGGCTCGCTGGCCGACTTCCTGGAGCGGGTCGCGCTGGTCGCCGACTCGGACCAGATCCCGGATGCGCAGCAGGCCGGGACAGAGGGAGGAAGCCCGGAGGACGAGGACGGCGCGGGCGTCATCACGATGATGACCCTGCACACCGCCAAGGGCCTGGAGTTCCCCGTCGTCTTCCTCACCGGCATGGAGGACGGCATCTTCCCGCACATGCGGGCGCTCAACCAGGTCAAGGAGCTGGAGGAGGAGCGGCGGCTCGCCTACGTCGGGCTGACCCGCGCCCGGCAGCGGCTCTACCTGACCAGGTCGGTGCTGCGCAGCGCCTGGGGGCAGCCCTCGTACAACCCGGCCTCGCGGTTCCTGGAGGAGATCCCGGAGACGCTGGTGGACTGGAAGCGCAAGGGCGCGTCCGCGGCCCCGGCCTCGCGCGGATCCTTCAGCGGCTCGGGCGGCTCCGGCGGGTTCAGTGCCGGCAGCGGCGGCTCGCGCGGCTCCTCGCGCGGTGCGGGCACGACCGCCTCGCCGAAGGCGGGCTGGGGCCAGTCGGCACGCCGGGTGGTCGAGCGGGAGGTCGTCGGGCTGGCGGTCGGCGACCGCGTCACCCACGACACCTTCGGCCTCGGCACGGTGGTGGCGACCAGCGGCGTCGGCGACAAGGCCCAGGCGACGGTGGACTTCGGCTCGACGGGCCGCAAGCAGCTGCTGCTGCGGTACGCGCCGGTCGAGAAGCTCTAGCCGGGCCGGGGCGTTACCCGCTCGGCCCGCGCCGCGCCCGTACGGGCCGTCAGCGCGGGTCGAGCCCCTGGGCGAGCAGCCAGGGCAGCGGGTCGATCGGGGCGCCGCCGCCGGGGCGGACCTCGAAGTGCAGGTGCGGGCCGGTGCTGTTGCCGCTGCTGCCGGAGTAGGCGATCGTGTCGCCCGCCTTCACCTGGCCCTTGCGGATCTTGTACGTGCGCAGGTGGCAGTACCAGGTCTCGGTGCCGTCCGGGGCGGTCACGATCGCCATGTACCCGTACGCCGAGTTCCACTGGGTGCGGACGGTGCCGTCGGTGACGGCCATCACGGCCGTCCCGCCCTGGACGGGGAAGTCGATCCCGGTGTGCCGGGCCGTCCAGTGCGTGCCGGCCTCGCCGTACGTCGCGCTCAGGCCGTGCAGCGCGACCGGCAGGACGACCGTCGGACGCTCGGGGGTGGGCGCCGGGGCGGGCGTGCTCGCGGCGGGGGAGGGCTCCTGGGCGCTCAGCGCGGGACGGGCGTCGCCACGGGAGGCGCGTTCGGCGTCCGTCCCGTTCGTCCCGTCCGCCGGGGCGGCGGTCCGGCCGTCACCGGGTGCGGTGACCGGGCCGGCCTCGGGCGCGGGCTCGGCCATCACGCGGCGGGCCGCGTCGCTCTGCACCGTGACGGCCGCCGCGCCGGCCACGCCGAGGGCGGCCAGCGAGGGCAGGGCGACGCCCAGCAGCGCCTTCCGGGTGGCGGCCTTCGCGGTGTCGCGGCGCTCCGCGCGCGACTGCGCGCGGGCGGCCAACCGCAGCTCCGCACGGGTGGGGCGGGCTGCTGCGTCGGGCATCTGGAGTGGCCTCCTCGGGGGTGGTCCTCGGGGGGTTCCTCGGGTGAGGGGGAAAGCAGCCGCGACTGTAGCCGTTGTGGCGGAGTCCGGACAAAAGTGCGGATGTCAAGAGGCCTGACGGTCATTCGGGCCGTCGTCGGCGCACCGCCCGGCGTTCCGGTGGCAGGTGCGTCGACCAACCGGGGCCGGGTGGCGCTAACCTCTCCTCAGGCCGGTTATCGGTCGTTAACACAGCCGCCCGCACCCGGCCAGATCCGGTGCGGGGGGTGGACAGCGTCGTCCAGTCGTCCAGGAGGCAGTGATGGGTGTGTCAGGGCCGATCCGTGTGGTGGTCGCCAAGCCGGGGCTCGACGGACACGACCGCGGCGCCAAGGTGATCGCACGCGCCCTGCGCGACGCCGGCATGGAGGTCATCTACACCGGCCTGCACCAGACGCCCGAGCAGGTGGTCGACACCGCGATCCAGGAGGACGCGGACGGCATCGGGCTGTCGATCCTCTCCGGCGCCCACATGACGCTGTGCGCACGGGTGCTGGAGCTGCTCCGGGAGCGGGACGCCGCGGACATCAAGGTCTTCTGCGGCGGGATCATCCCCGAGGCCGACATCGTGGAACTCAAGGCGCTCGGCGTCGCGGACATCTTCACGCCGGGCACGCCCACCCGGGACGTGGTCGCCTGGGTCGAGGCGAACCTGCGCGCCGCGAGCTGAGCCCGGCGGGGGCGGGGCCCGGCCAGGCCGCTCCCCGCCCGCCGGGGCTCCGTCAGCGGGTCGTTTCCGCCAGCTCCGCCAGCATCGCGGCGCGGAACCGCAGCGTCCCGGCGAGCCGGGCGAAGGTCTCCGCCCAGGCCGTGTCCGGGGCGGCGTCGGCCGCCAGCGCCTCCACGGCCGGGGCCGTCTCCGGCGCCAGGGCCCGCTCGGTCATGCCGAGCACGCCGCTGTGGCTCCACGGGTAGGCCCCGGAGCGGGCGGCCCGCTCCAGCGCCGCCACCACGGCGGTGGAGAGCGGCGGCGTCCACGGCGTGGCGCACGCCCCCAGCAGCTGGAACGCCTCGCCCAGCCCGTGCGCCTGGATGAACGCCGCCGTCCAGACCGCCCGCTCGGGCGCGGGCAGCACGGAGAGCAGCTTGGCGGGGGCACCCGCCGTCGGGGCGCCCCGCCCGCCCCGGCCCGGCCGGGGCGCCGGCCCGAGCAGGGCCCGCGCCCAGTCGGCGTCGTGCTGTCGCACGGCGGCCCGGGCCCAGGCCTCGCGCAGGTCGTCGGCCCAGCTGCTGTCGCCGCCACCCGTCCCCGTCCCCGTGCCAGTGCCTGTCCCCGTCCCCGCTTCCGTCTCCGCGTCGGCTACCGGCAGGACGAGCAGCTCGCGGGCCGTCAGCCCGGTGGCGTCCGTCCAGGTCCGCAGGGGGGTGGCCGCGATCAGCTCGCCGAACCACCAGGCCCGCTCGCCGCGCCCGGTCGGCGAGGCGGGCGGGATGCCGTCGCGCTGCATCGCGGCGTCGCACTCGGTGGGCGGGGAGACGAGCAGCCGGCGGCCGTCGGCGGAGAGCCGTACGGCGGCGCGGGCGCGCTCGGCCATCCGCGCGGCGAGGGCGGAGCCGGGGAGCGTGGAGAGCAGCTCGGCGGCCGTGGACCGGACGTTCTTGCTGCGGTCGCCGAGGGCGGCTTCGAGGAACGGCTCGTCCGCGGGGGAGAGGCCGTCCTGGAGGGCGTCCAGGAAGAGCAGGCGGTCCTCGGCGCGCTCGGCAGGCCAGCTGCCGCGGAGCAGGTCGAGGCCGGCCGCCGGGTCGGTGCGGCGCAGCGTGGTCAGGTACGTGACGCGCTCGGCGAACAGCCCCTCGTGCCAGAGCCGGTCACCGGCCGGCGCGTCCGTCCCGGCCGGCCCGGACGCGCCGGTCGTGGTGCGCAGCACGAAGCGCCAGTCCTTGTTCTGCTCCGCCAGCCAGCGCCCGAGCGGCCCGGTCAGCGCGACCACGTCGCCGCGCAGCTCGCTGCGGGCCCGCGCGCTGTCCAGCAGGGCCGGGACGAGCGCGGCGGGCGGCCGGTAGCCGCGCGCCACGGCGGTCGCGAGCCACTGCGGGAGCAGCTCGGTGAGATTGGCGAGGGTGCCGCCGGCGGTGCCGGTACGGCCGGCCAGCAGGATCGCCAGCCGGCGGGCGGCCGCCGTCGGCAGCTCGGGCCGTACGTCCTCGGGTGCGGGCCCGGCGGTCGGGCCGGCCTCGGCCGGCCGGTCGGCGGGCAGTGCGCCGGCCCGGCGGCGGACGACCGTCAGGGCGGCCAGTTCGAGCAGTGCGGTGGCCGGGTCGGTGCGGTCGACCGCCTCGGCGGCGGCCACCAGCGCGGGCGGGCCGGCGGGCGGGGGGGCGGGGCGGCGGTCGGTGCCCAGCAGGGCGGCCGTCCGCAGCTCCTCCCAGGGGTCGGCCGGGGACGTGGGTTTGGTTCGGGTGGCCGTCACGGCGGGCTCCTGCGGGGTGTGGTCGGTGGCTGGTCCCGAAGTCCGGTCGGATCGGCCTACGGGGAGGTGAGGCCGGTCGGGCGGCCCTGCTCGTCCCAGACGGTGACGGGAGTGAAGCCGCGGTGGCCGCACTCGCCGAAGAGCGTGACCGGCCGGCCGCCGGACACGGCGGCGAGCCGCCAGAGAGCCGGCTCGGGCACGCTGCCGTGCCGCACGGGCAGCAGGTGCCGGCCGTCGGTGAGGTGCCAGCCGTCGACGTCGTGGACCGGGACGACGCCGCTCAGCACGGTGGGCCAGGCCTCCAGCCACGGGTCGTCCGCGACGGCCCCGCCGTACCCGGCCATCGCCTCGGCGGGGGTGAGCCCGGCGGGTGCCCGGCCGGTGGCGGCCGGCTCGGGGGCGCCGTAGCGGGTGCCGAGGACGGCGCGCAGCGGGCGGGCGCCGGGGTGGAAGGCGAGCTCGGCCTCCAGCAGGTGGCCGGTGGGCAGGGCGAGGTCGGGGGCCTGGCCGGGGCGGCCGAAGGCGAGCAGCAGGGCGGCGCGTCCGGTCTTGGCGTCGCGCAGCCAGAGCCGGCGGGTGGTCAGGCGCTCGTCCGCCGTGTCCCTGGTGCCGAGCACCTGCCAGCGGTCGCGGACGGTCGGGCCGGCCAGCAGCTCGGCGGTGTCGGTGGTGAAGCCGACCCGGGCCCGGACGGTCGCGCCGAGCGCCTCGGGCAGGTCGTCGACCCGGCCGTACGCGGTGGCGAGCAGGTGCAGCATGGCGTACTCCTCCAGCAGTTCGGACTGCGGTGTGTGGCTCAACTCGCGGACCCGGCCGGCCAGGCCGGGGGCCTGGGCGTCGACCATCCGGGCGGCGACCTCCTCCCACCTGTCCGGTGCGCTGCTCGCGTCGGCGAGGCCGTGCCGGATCCGGTCGGTGAGGCGCAGCCGCAGCTCCTGCGCCCCGGCGGCGACCCGGGCGGAGCGCTTCTCTGCCCGGCGGCGGGCGGCCGCCGGGTCGGCCGCCGCGGCCTCGGCCTTCGCGGTGCGCCGGCCGGCGGCCTGCTCGGTGCGCTCCTGGCGCTCCGTCAGCCAGTCGGCGGCCCAGTCGGCGGGCTCGGCGCCGGCCGGCACCGCCTCGGGGCTGCCGCTCCAGAGCAGCAGCAGCCCGAGGGCGTGCTTGCACGGGAACTTCCGGCTCGGGCAGTTGCACCGGTAGGCGGGCGTGGCCAGCTCGACGACCGTCCGGTACGGGGTGCTGCCGCTGCCCCTGCACTCGCCCCAGAGCGCGCCCCCGCCGGTGCCCGTGCCGGACCAGGGTGCGGGCGAGGACAGCTTGCCGGCGGCCTTGCGTGAGGGGGCGTCAGGCGCCAGGGACAGGACGTGTTCGGTGCTCCAGCGTTCCTCCATGACCACGACGCTAGGGGGAGGGACTGACAACCGGCCCTGGCCGGCTGACCGCCGGTCAGACGGTCGCCGGCGGGTTGTCAGTGCCGGGGTGCATGGTTGTTCGAGCAGGCCGGACGGGGTCCTCCCGCCGGCCGGACGACATCTGCGCCGATGCTCCCACCGATCACCCCACCGCCCGCGACCCCTGCCACAGGTGTGTCCGGCGGCCGACCACAAGGAGCCCTCATGACGACTGCCACGACTGCCGCGACCGCCGCCGCACCGGCCGCGACCACCGCCGCGACGGCCACCGCCGAGGTGCTGCGGGAGCACGCGGAGGACGCGTTCGCCGCCGAGCTGGCCGCCCTGGCCGCGCAGGACGACCGCCCACGCCCCGAGCGCTGGCGGCTCTCGCCCTGGGCCGTGGCCACCTACCTGCTGGGCGGCGAGCTGCCGGACGGCACCGTGATCAC